>Ga0163161_10002676_pt1 | contig 12659 bp, 11 predicted proteins | sample S45metaG_FD_129847 | JGI IMG/M metagenome (GOLD analysis project Ga0163161, IMG submission 129847) | Switchgrass rhizosphere microbial communities from Kellogg Biological Station, Michigan, USA - S4-5 metaG | ecosystem: Host-associated > Plants > Roots > Rhizosphere > Soil | place: USA... | reverse complement strand
TTCCCGGGCGGTCATGTCGTCACCCTGGGCAACGGCAGTGCGCAGGTTGGCCGAGATCAATTCCACGGCCTTGAGTGCACAGGCATCGGTGATCGGCGTTGCCGCAGTCGACACGTAGGCTTCAACAGCGTGGGTCAGCGCGTCCATACCGGTGGCAGCAGTCAGGCCTTTGGGCATGCCGGCCATCAGCGAAGGATCGTTGACCGACAACAGTGGGGTGACGTTACGGTCGACGATGGCCATTTTCACGTGCCGGACTTCGTCGGTAATGATGCAGAAACGAGTCATTTCACTCGCCGTGCCGGCGGTGGTATTGATCGCGATCAACGGCATCTGTGGCTTGGCGGATTGATCCACGCCTTCGTAATCACTGATGTGCCCGCCGTTGGCGGCGCACAGGGCAATGCCCTTGGCGCAGTCATGGGGTGAACCGCCACCCAGGGAAATAATGAAATCACAGTCGCTGCGACCAAGCAGCTCAAGGCCCTTCTCGACATTGCTGACCGTCGGATTCGGTTTGGCGCCGTCAAACAGGGTGGAGTTGATGTCCTGCTGGGCCAGAAGGCTGGCTACCTTGGCGGCCACGCCGGCTTTGGCCAGGCCTGCATCAGTGACGATCAAGGCTTTGCGGAAACCATATTTGCGGATTGCGAGCATCGCTTCGTCGAGACTGCCAATGCCCATCATGTTCACGGATGGAATGAAGAAGGTGCTGCTCATGATAAATCCTCTTTTATTCTGGAAACCCGGAAATCAGGTGAGGTCTTCTACTCATATCGCAGGCTGTGAGGCGGGGCTGATTGTCATCATTGACGACGTTCAGCGGGAGACGTGCTGCATCAAGTGTTCAGGCGAACAGTGTTTTAAGATGCAGAGGTGGATGGGCCATCGCAGCCGGCAGCTTTTGATCATGGGGTTGAGCCTAACCCTATGACGCCAGACTGGAATGGTCCTTTAGCTTTCATTGGCACCTCCTTTAGTACTGGGAGGTTATGCCCCTCAACCGCGCACCAGATAGGCTCCTGCCGGAACCCGATGTCGCAACTTCTTGCATTTGCCGGGTTTGGGCTGATGCCCGGGCGGGCGATCAGGGAACCAGATTCGGCATTTACCCGGAGGCGGCCAATGGCCGCGGGGAATCGCAACCTCATCGTACGCGGGCTCTGGCTCGACGGAAGCCACTGGCAACTCTCCTTCGGGCCGTGGCGCGCCAGCCGTCGGCGAATCCGAGACGCTCTCTGCCTTTGCGCTAGTGAAGTTGCCAGCGTCGGCTTGTTCGGCAGCGGCCAGTTCTGCTTCGCGGCGCTTTTTGGCTTCCTCTTCGAGCCCCTTCTGTACTGCGACCTGGTCCTCTTTGGTGTTGGGTGTGGTACTGGAAGCCTTGGCCTGCTGCGCCGCCTGGATCAATTGGAAGTTGCGGTTGCGTAACTCGACGTTAGGACCCACCCGCATGTTCGAGCGTGCCGCCAACGTTTCTGCCTGCTGGTACTGCCCCTGCTGAAGACGCAACACACCGAGGTAATGCAACGTCGCGGGATTGTTTGGCTGGATATGCAGGGCACGCTCCAGCGTGGCAGCGGCTTGGTCCAACTGGCCATTTTCATACTGCCGCGAGGCGGTTTCGATGAGCGTGGTTGATGCGCTGTTACTTTGCGAGGGCGCTCTTCGCTCGGCAGCAACCGAGCAAAGCGACGCGACGGCGCAGAACGCCAGGATGAGACCCGGCAGAAAACTCTTGGTTGGCATCAGGGGGCGGACTCGGCTGATCTCGGACGGTGCTGCCGTAAAACAGGCCACCAGCACTGCTCGGCATCGCCGACACAGGGCCCCTATTGACCTGGCCAGTACCCTGAAGTTCCCGCTGCAACGGCCACTGCGGATGGCGTGGAATCCGCAGCCTTTTCATGCTGATTGTCTGCGCCAGGTGCCGGGTGATGTGCCGAACTGGCGTTTGAATGCGCGACTGAACGCGGCTTCGGATTCGTAGCCCACTGCAAAGCCGATTTGCGCCACATTACCGCGACCTTCGCGTAGCTGTTGAGCCGCCACGTGCATACGCCAGAGCGTCAGGTATTGCATCGGTGGCTGCCCGACCAATGTCGTGAATCGCTCCGCGAATACCGAGCGCGACATGCCCACTTCAAGCGCCAGGGCTTCTGCCGTCCAGCCCTCGGTTGGACGGGCATGGAGCAGCGCCAGTGCGCGCCCGATATGCGGATCGCGCAAACCCGCCAGCCACCCGCGCCGTTCAGCGGGGAGGTTCGCGACATACTGGCTGACGGCTTCGACGAACAGCAATTCGGATAGCTTGGCGATGACCGTTGTCGAGCCGACACGCCCCGCCGCGATCTCACTGACAGCGAAACGGAATGAGCTTTCAATCCAGGCCCCCGAAGCTGTCGCGCGGACGTCCAGCTTCAATAAGGAGGGCAGCGACGAAAGCAGCGGACTGAATGGTGTTTCAGAGCCGAGGAATCCGCACAATAACTGTGTGGTCTCGCCGCTCCCGCCGTACTTGATTCGTGAAATGCCGCCGACTTCCGGCGGCTGAATAACATCGCGCGCCGACATGGGTGCAATGCTTAGATCACTGCCAAAAGTATGAACGTCATTGCGAGGAAGCAGAATCAGTTCGCCTGCCCCTACGTCGAGAGTGGCGCCATCGTCGATTCGTAATTGCATGTGCCCCGCCGCGACAAAATGCGACGCAATGATATGTCGAGGTGCCGCCAGGAACGGTTTGCAATCGTCTGCAGAGATTCTTCCGCTGATGCACCAGGGCGCAGTGAACTCCGCCTCGAGGAAGACCCCTCCAGACAGCCGAATCACACGCAATACATCAGATAGCGCATCCAGCAATTGCCAGCCCTCCTTTCCGGAGTCCGGAGCATGTAATCAGGCGCACTGGTCATTCGCCGCCTGACCTGCGAGGCCTAGATTAGCACCAACGCGGATTCAGTGATCGAGACGATCCCCAGACGCTTCAACGAGGGTCATTGGCTTCCGCGTTAACCGTAATTGGCCCATTCCAACTCGACCACGGAAGCCGGAGATCACTATGAACACCGCCGCTACCCTACCCCGCTCAGATTCGGGCAACGCCGCCCGTTATGCTCAAATCGTCAGATCATCGAAGAAAGCGGAATGGCAGATCGATCGCGATTTGCTACAGGACCGCCGCTTCGACTTCTCGCGAAAATTCTTGCCCGATGGACTATCGCGGATCGACCGCCTGACCTTTCTCGCCGCGGACGAGGCGCGCCTGCTCAGTCAGATTCAGGGCCGAACCTATGCGTATATTTTTGGCCTGGTCGAGCGTTTTATCAGTGCCAAAATGCTTGACCAAGGTCGGGCCCATGTATTTGACGATCAGCTCGCACTCGAAGCGCTGGTGCGCTTTTCCAACGACGAGATCAAGCATCAGGAGCTGTTCCGGCGCATTGAGACGATGATTAGTACGCAATTGCCAGCGGGATATCGTCAAGTTGCCGATCCCAACGATGTGGCGCGCGCGGTTCTGGCGGCCAGCACCTGGTCGGTACTGGCGCTGACCTGTCATATCGAGCTGTTTGTTCAGACGCACTACGTCCAAAGCATCGCGCCGCGCGAGGAGTTGTGCCCACTGTTCAAGGATGTCTTCAAATTTCACTGGAAGGATGAAAGCCGGCACGTCGTACTCGATGAACTCGAGTGGGAGGCGGAGCACGCGAAACTCTCCTCAGCCGAGCGCGACCAGGCCGTGAACGATCTGATTGCACTGGTGGCGGCCGTCGACGCAATCCTGCAGGCACAATCGGCATCCGATGCCGACTACTTTATTCGAAATGCTTCACGATCGTTCAGTGTCGATGAGACCGGGCAAATCAAAGCCTCCGTACTGAACGCCTACCGCTGGCAATACATTATCTCGGGTGTGCAGCATCCACACTTCGGCCGGCTGCTTACGCGCATGACAACACCAGCACAGATGTCCAGGATTCAGACCGCACTGGCACCCATCATGAGCAATTGATCGACAGGGCGCGACCGACCGCGCGTCGGTCGCGCAGCTGTGGAATGACGTGCTGAAAATGATTGTTTGAGGATGCCAGCCATGACGATTCCGATGTGGATGCTGCTTGGATTTGCGACCTGGACTCTACTGTTATTGATGGCAACCGTCGGGGTGTATCGCTGGGTCAGAATCCTGTTCTCGAATGTTCCGATTGCCTCTTTCCGAAGCGATCAGCTCGAAGGCGAGGATTGGTATCAGCGCGGGACAAGAGCACACGCGAACTGTGTGGAAAATCTGCCTGTCTTTGGCGTCATCGTGTTCGTGATTTCAGCCCTGGGTATCGACGGCCCAGCAGTGAACTACTTGTCGACAATCGTCCTGATCGCTCGCGTGTGCCAGTCTCTGGTTCACGTCTCCCATGTGCAAACCGATAGGTTCGTGGCGGTTCGGTTTAGCTTCTTCTGCGTGCAGTTGGTCTGTTTTCTCGCACTTATTGTCATAGCCGCTAGTTACGGCGCATGAACACTCAAATAGAGGGATGAATTCAGGGCTGGTCCTGCAAATCAATATTTCGCTCAGACGCGCCTTGGTGAGTCAGTGGCAGGATTCGATCCAGACTATCTTTGGCGCGACCGGCAGAAAACGGCCAAAAGCGGCCCTTCGTAACAGGCAAAAATCGACCAAAAGTGGACTTCAGCTGATCACGAATGAAGCACACTGGCGTGTTGTTGCCCACGATGCACCAGATGCCTTCTTCGGTGTAGAACTCCAGCACAAAACCGCGTGGGTCACGTTCGGTATCTATCGAACCTCGTTCGCCACCCACCGTGGAGAAACGCAGTAACGTCGAAGGGGGTCTGCCAAAGGACTGAAACAGCTTGGCGCTGGTGTACTTCCTCTACCGCTCGACTTGGAGTTATGGCGCGCCCGAAGCGTGATTGATATGGCGAATTCAGCCAGTTTGCCGAAAGGTGCTCTGAGCATGCTAGGTAGGCTCCAGCGACCCTGGACGAATACTCCCTTGGCATGGCTCATGGAGCGAAAACCCTCGATACCGTGGTAGGCCCCCATACCGCTCGGCCCTACGCCGCCGAATGGTAGATCATCCACGGCAACGTGCAGCAGAGTGTTGTTGATGCCGACATTCCCGGATGTGGTGCGCTTGATCACAGCCTCGCTGTCGGCATCCATATTGCCGAAATAGTAAAGCGCGAGTGGGCGCGGCCTGGCGTTGATGTAGTCAATTACTTCGTCGAGAGAGCGGTAGGTACGAACCGGTAGCAGTGGGCCGAAGATTTCTTCCTGCATGACCAATGCATCGTCTTCGGCTCCCACGATCAACACCGGAGCCAATGTCCGCGGTCGCTCTGCCGCACGCTCTGGGGTCACTCCAACCTCGATCACGCCTGCTCCCTTGGCGCGTGCGTCTTTGATGAGCGTATGCAACCGCATGTAATGCCTGTCGCTGATAATCGAGGTGTAATCGGGACTGGTTGGGCCTTGCGGATAAGAACGGGCAACAGCGTCGCGGTACTGGGTGATGAACTCGCCCAGGTCGTCTTCATGAACCAGGGCGTAGTCCGGTGCAACGCAGGTCTGGCCAGCATTGGATAATTTGCCGAAGACAATGCTCTCCAATGCGCTGCGCCCTGCATGGCCTGGCGCTACGACCACGGGACTCTTGCCACCCAGTTCAAGGGTCAGCGGTACCAGATTTTCACTGGCGGCCCTCATCACCATTCGACCTACCTGAGTGCTGCCGGTGAACAGCAGGTGATCGAACGGAAGGCCGCTGAAATAGGCGCCTGTCTCAGGGCCGCCGAGTACCACTGCTACCTCATCGTCAGAAAAACAGCTCGCCAGCATGCGTTGAATCAATTCACTGGTGCGTGGCGTCAGCTCGGAGGGTTTGATCATCACCCGGTTGCCAGCCGCGAGCGCAGTTGCCAATGGGATGAAGGTTAGGGAGAACGGGTAGTTCCAAGGCGCCATGACTCCGATCACACCTTTAGGCTGGTATTCCACATAGGCACGGCCGGTGCGATGAAACGCCGCGACATGACGACGTTCGGGCTTCATGAAACGGCGCAGGTGTCGCAACAAGTAGTCAATGGACTGCACCACGCCAAGCAGTTCCATGATGTCGGTCTCATGCCTGGAGCGATTGCCGAAATCAGTACTGATCGCATCCTCAATTTCACGCCTGTGAGCGAGAACCACCGCGCGCAATTTGACCAGGTTGGCCCTGCGTCGTTTGAGGCCGGGTGGCCCGTCGTTAAGAAATGCCCTTCTTTGTTGGTCGAGCGTATTGGCGGTGTCGATAACTGGGGAGTCCTCTACAGCGACGGTCATCTTGCGTCTCCCTGGCCGTTGTAATGCGCAGACGTTTCAATCCATTTCCGATACTGGCGAGTGCGAAAGGCCATGAAGAGCTGTTGCAGGATCAGCGCGCGCAACGGTGAAACGCTCGGATCGGGCTTTTTAGCCCGGCTGAGTTTGCGCAATTGAAACTTCACTACTGCCATGTTCGCCAAGGATGCGATGGCTTTGTTTTTCCAAGTGATCGGCGGCAATTGAGGGGCATTGTCTTTGCCCTGCAACCAGTCACGAGGCAAGTGCGGATCGATGGCTAACGCCGTTCCGATGCCCACCATGTCCACACCACTCTGCACGACGCTTTCGGCCACCGGGCGGCGACGAATACCGCCGGTGACCATCACCGGCATTTGGGCGACGGTTTGGAGATCACGGGCTAACTCAAGGAAATAAGCTTCGCGAGCGAGGGTGCGACCATCGCGCGCGTCACCCTGCATGGCGGGTACTTCGTAGCTGCCTCCCGACAACTCCACCATGTCCACGCCCAGGTCGTTGAGCAACTCAACTACCTTTTTCGCGTCATAGGCGGTGAATCCTCCGCGCTGGAAATCGGCGGAGTTGAGTTTGACCGCCACTGCAAAATCCGCAGAAACCACAGCCCTGACCGCCTTGACGATTTCGAGCAGCAGGCGTGCCCGGTTTTCTAGAGAGCCACCCCACTCGTCCGTCCTTTGGTTGGTCAACGGCGAAAGGAACTGGCTCAACAAATAGCCATGGGCAGCGTGAATTTCCACGCCGGTGAATCCGGCTTGTTCGCCCAGGCGTGCGGTGTTCGCAAAGCGCTGAATGACTTCTTCGATCACGCCAGGGGTCATCGCGTGAGGCGTGGCAAAACGCTTGGACATTTTGCCCAGTTCCAGCGGCACGGCTGACGGTGCCCAGGTTTTTTGCCCAAGATTGGACTGCATCTGCCGACCTGGGTGATTGATCTGCAACCAGAACTGCGCACCGCCGGATCGACCAATACGCGCCCAGCGCTTGAACTTGTCCAGTTGCTGATCGTCCTGCAACACCACGCCACCCGGCCCGGTCATGGCGCGGCCGTCGACCATCACGTTGCCGGTGATAATCAGGCCTGCACCACCGTCGGCCCATGCTTGATAGAGACGCATGAGTTCTTCGGAGGGTGCCTGGTCAGCATCCGCCATGTTCTCTTCCATGGCGGCTTTGGCGATTCGGTTCTTGATGGTCGAACCGTTGGGAAGCATCAGGGTGTTGAACACATTCATCGAGCAGTCCTCAACTGGAGATGAGGTCACCTTAAGCTTGAAGTAAACTTTAAGGTCAATACCTTTTTCAAGGTCAGTCGATGTTCAACGCGCCAGACCCTGGCAAGCGCGTCACCAGATGGGCGCCCAACAACCGAGCGGGTGTGTAGGCGCCGCCAGCTGGGCGCGTCTGTAGCAGGTAGTCGACCACAGCCAAGGCTGCGTCGACCGTCAGACTGTAGACGTTCGCGGTGTGCACGCGTGCGACTTTGCATTCGCCGCGAGCGTTTCTAGCCTCACCCCATACATAGGTGCCTTGATCGGCACGCTTTTCCTGATCCGGGCCGACTACTGTCTTGCCGATGCGCGCCTTGAGCAGGCTCTGCACGAAGGACAAACCCAACAGTGGACGAATGAAATTGGCGAATCTGGCGCCGCGAATCATCCCCGCAGAGCCTGGAATAAACACTTCGATATTGGCAATACCAGTGGTATGCCAAGCTGTGGAAACGTCGCCCCAAGGAATGGTCATGGCCAATTTCTCTCCGGCGCCAAAGTCGATACGCCGTACCCGATACGCCAGCGGTACCGAGACGATTTTGCCGTCACGACGAACCTTGCCGCCCTGCGCCATGCCTTCAATCGAAGTTTTGGCAGTACCGGGTGAAAAGCTCGAGCGCGAATCAAACCCCAGCGCCAGGTGCGTTGCATCCGGCAGTGCGTTTTTCAATGCGGCGGCGACACAGTCAGTCGGCACCACATCAAAGCCGACGCCGGGGCAAATGACCACGCCCGCCGCACGCGCCCGTTCACTCAAGGACTGGGCGTGCTCGAATACGGCAATTTCGCCGGTGATGTCCAGGTAGTGCGCATTGGCGCGCAAGCAGGCTTCCATCATAGGGGTGGCGGTCGCTGAAAACGGCCCTGCGCAATGCAGAACCAAGCCGTGCCCTTTGATCTGAGCAAGCAACCGCACCTCATCCTCCAGTCCGAACACTCGGGTTTCAAGGCCCAGCTCCCGACCGAGGGCTTCGACCTTGTCACGGTTGCGTCCCGCCAGCACAGGTTTAAGTCCACGCTTTACAGCATCACGAGCGATCAACTCGCCGGTGTAGCCATTGGCGCCATAGATCATCCATTTGAACTGCATATCCAGGTTGTCTTGCTGACTCATGCATTGCTCCTGACGGTATTGATGTCGTGCGTTATTGCCTTGCCCAATCAGTGCCAGACGCTAGCGTTAAAGTCAGGTTGAGGGTCAAGCGGAAGTGAGCAACTTCCGGCGGAAATTATTTGCAGCAGTGGGGATTGACCTTAAAGCGAGGTTTAAGGTGAGCATGCGCTGACCTGCTTGATTGATGGAACCCGGATGATGCTCAAGACCTTTGTTTCTTATGCGTTGGTATTGATAGGAAGCGCTTTCATGACATTTGCAAATGCTGACACCGCCCCTTCCACAATGACTGCCAAGAATCGCCAAATTCTGGTGATTCTGACCAATCACGCCAGCTATCCCTCACGAACCGATACCACGGGGTTGTGGCTGACTGAGCTGACGCATTTCACCGATGTAGTGGAGGCGGCTGGCTACAGCACAGTTTTTGCCAGTCCCAAAGGCGGTGCGGTGCCACTGGACGAGCGCAGCCTCGGTTGGCTGTACATGGACAAGGCCGCCCGTGAGCATTTGCAGTCCCCGGCCTTTCGCGCTCGCCTGCAAAGCACGCTGCCGATAGCCGATATCGATCCGTCCCAGTTCAGCGTCATCTACTTCACCGGGGGCCATGGGGTGATGTGGGATTTCCCCAATAATCCCGACCTGCGGCGTGTCGCCGAAACCATCTACAACCAGGGTGGCATCGTCTCGGCCGTCTGCCATGGCGTAGCGGGTCTGTTGGATCTGAAGAATGAACAAGGCCAGTTGATCATCAAGGGCAAGAACATCACCGGCTTCTCTGATCGCGAAGAACTGTTCTCCGGCATGAAAAGCCAGGTGCCCTTCTTCCTTGAGGACAAGTTGGTGAGCCAGGGTGCGCGGTACCGCAAGGGCTGGCTGCCATTCACGTCATTTGCCATCACGGATGGAAGGCTTGTCACTGGCCAAAACCCTCAATCGCCCAAAGCCGTAGCTGAAGCCGTGATGGCAGTGCTCTCTGGCGACAACGTAACTCGCTGAACCCTCAAGTAGTTCCCACCACCCGGAGAAAGACCGATTGAAACTCGCAAGCGCCGTATTAACAGGATTGCTGTTCAGCTCAATTGCCAACCATGCGTTGGCGGGGACGCCTGAAATGCTCAGCCCGACTGAAACCAACACAATCGATATCGCAGGCCACACAGTGCCGGTCGTCAAGGGCGGCCTGTACGACCGTTATCGCTCGAACCCGCCCTTGTCGGTGATTGCAGCAGAACTGCCGGGTGTTGATTTGAGCTGGTTCAAAGGACTGGAAAAGCACAAGGTAGACATTGGCTTCGAGTCATACTCCCCGAACTTTTACTACCAGAACAGTCGGGTAACGGCTGTCTACACGGCCGACCTGGACGCACTTCGGGCATTGATGCCGCCTGAAGTATTGGCAACCGTACACCCCCTGCAAATCTGGCCAGGTCGCGGCTTGATTGCGTTTACTGCGTACACCTATGAGCATTGTGATAACGACGCCTATAACGAAGTGGCCGTGTCGATCATTACCAACAAGCCAGGCAAAGCCAATCTGGGTCCGTTCACACTGATTGGACAGTCGATGTCTGGTGACTTCTGGGGCTATGTGCTCAAGCTGCCGGTCAATACCGAGCTTGCACGGGTGCGCGGTGTCGTCGGTTACAACCTGCCTAAATGGCTGACCGGTATTGACCGCAAAGAAGATGCCCAGTCTGTGGTCTATGACATCACCGACAGCCAGACCGGAAAAGTCGACGTGTCCTTCAAAGCGAAGAAACTCGACAACCTCTCTCGCGATGTCGATATCGTCACCAGCAGCTTCACCAATCTCGATCATCAGGGCCAGTTGGCATACGGTTATGCGGTTTCCCGCCAACTCAGTCACGGCTCCAGCCGCGATGCGGATTCGGCCACCCTCATCCTGGGCGACGGCAGTCTGTCGAATTACCTGCGCGCCCTGAAGCTGGGGAAAATGATGAAGTACGAATACGTGCCAGAGTTCCAGAGTGCGCTCTATGCGCCCAAACCACTCGCCAGCCTGATTGGCGAGCGCTGAAACCTTTTACGCCTGTCAGGCCCCGGATGCCTGGCGGGCGTTTTTTCTCGTGGAAGATGCTGCCGCACGCTTGCCTGAAGCTTGGCCAACCCCATCTTCACGCAGACGATTTATCAGCATTTGCGCATTGTCCGCACACGCCATACCTTCGGGCTTACCCTCGATGCCCTTGATGACGAGCAGAAGTTGCGCTTTGTTCTGGGCTAGCCGTTCCTGTAGAACACCGATTTCCTCAACCTTTTGCTTGAGTCCACTGAGCAATTCATCGTGCTGCCAGCCGCTGGCATTCATCGGCATCAATTGCCGGATTTCTTCCAACGAAAAACCCGCCGCCTGTGCTCCGGTGATGATCTCCAGAACCCACTCGGTATCAGGCGCGTAGTCCCTGTAGCCATTTGCTTTGCGTTCGACGGATCTGATTAGGCCGCTTGCCTCATAGAACCGGATGCGTGACGGCGCTAATCCGCTGATTTTCGCCAGTTCGCCTATTCTCATAACCCACCCTGAAAAATCTATTGACCTTAAAGTTGACTTTAAACCTAAAGTCATCGGGCGGCCAACCAGCACAAGTGCAACGTGTTGCTCAGCCGTTATGGAAGTCATGGGGCAGGCGCAACAATCCACAATCGCGCCCTCTGAACCGCCTATCGGATGGGCTGCACTTTGTTCATTCAAGGCCATGCTCCGAACGCGATTCGGTATAGGCCTTCACTTCATTCTGGAGATACGAACATGGGGTATGTCACTACGCAGGACGGTGTTGAAATCTTTTACAAAGACTGGGGGCCACGCGATGCACAGGTGGTCTTTTTCCACCACGGATGGCCGCTTAGCGCGGACGATTGGGACGCGCAAATGCTCTTTTTCCTGGCCAACGGCTTCCGGGTTGTAGCACACGACCGACGTGGTCACGGGCGATCCAGCCAGGTCTGGGATGGACACGACATGGATCACTATGCCGATGACGTCGCGGCAGTGGTTAATCATCTCGGCGTGCAGGGCGCTGTCCATGTCGGTCATTCCACCGGCGGAGGTGAAGTCATCCATTACATCGCGCGCCACGGCGAAGACCGAGTGTCGAAAGCAGCCATCATCAGCGCTGTGCCACCGCTAATGGTTCAGACCCCGAGCAATCCTGGTGGCCTGCCGAAATCAGTTTTCGACGACTTGCAGGCACAACTACAAGCGAATCGCGCACAGTTCTACTACGACGTTCCAGCAGGGCCTTTTTACGGCTATAACCGCCCAGGTTCAAAACCGTCCGAGGGAATCATCTGGAACTGGTGGCGACAAGGCATGATGGGCTGTGCAAAGGCACACTATGACGGAATCGTGGCGTTTTCTCAGACCGACTTCACCGAAGATTTGAAGAGCATCAAGATCCCTGTCCTGGTGATGCATGGTGACGATGACCAGATAGTCCCTTATGAGAATGCCGGTGTTCTGTCGGCCAAACTTCTGCAAAACAGTACGCTGAAAATCTACCCGGGCTTCCCGCACGGAATGCCTACAACCAATGCCGATACGATTAACGCCGATCTGCTCGCATTCGTAAGGAGCTAATCAATTATAGGGCGGTGGGTAACCCCGCCCTATATTTTTCAAAGCCACCAAATCGACGCGTTTAAATTCAGCGAAATGCCGTCAAAACTGTGCCATATGGATAGCTGTTTTTTAGCCCAAAGCGGTGGTTGGCGAGTGTCTCCTTTGGGTCGGTTTCAGCCGGTCGCGACAGGCAGAAATCGGCCAGGAGCGGTCATTGGACAAAGCGACCTCAATAGCGAACTCCCCAACGCTGTAGTCACGAATCATGTCGGTCGCTGACAGGCGCATGTTGTGCCATCAGCTCAGCGACCCAATCGATGA
>Ga0163161_10002675_pt1 | contig 12661 bp, 10 predicted proteins | sample S45metaG_FD_129847 | JGI IMG/M metagenome (GOLD analysis project Ga0163161, IMG submission 129847) | Switchgrass rhizosphere microbial communities from Kellogg Biological Station, Michigan, USA - S4-5 metaG | ecosystem: Host-associated > Plants > Roots > Rhizosphere > Soil | place: USA... | reverse complement strand
GGCCTTCGACGTGACCGACGCCGCAGCGGTGGAAGCCGGCGTGGCCGCCATCGAAGCCGACATCGGCGCCATCGACATCCTCGTGAACAACGCCGGCATGCAGCACCGCGGTGCGTTCGCCGAATTCCCGATCGACGCGTGGCACAAGATCACCACCACCAACATCGACAGCGTTTTCCTGGTCGGCCGCTTCGTCGCGCAACGCATGATCGAGCGCAAGCGCGGCAAGATCATCAACGTGTGCTCGGTGCAAAGCGAGCTGGGCCGCCCGGGCATCGCGCCCTACGCCGCCACCAAGGGCGCGGTGAAGATGCTCACCAAGGGCATGGCGATCGACCTGGGCAAGTACGGCATCCAGGTCAACGGCCTCGGGCCGGGCTACTTCAAGACCGAACTCACTCAAGCGCTGGTGGCCGATGAAGCCTTCACGGCGTGGCTCTCGGGCCGCACGCCCGCCGGCCGCTGGGGCGACGTGGAAGAGTTGGGCGGCGCGGCCATCTTCCTGGCTTCGGATGCGTCGAGCTTCGTCAACGGCCACATCCTGTATGTGGATGGCGGCATCACCTCGAGCCTGTAGCACCGTGCAGCATCCAGAGCAGCCGCAGCGCCTGAGCGTGGTGGTAATGGGCGTGTCGGGCACCGGCAAGAGCAGCGTGGCCGCCGGGTTGGCGCAGACGCTGGGCGTGCCGTGGGTCGATGCCGATGACCTGCACGTGCCCGAGGCCGTGGCGCGCATGCGCGCCGGCCTGCCGCTCTCCGACGAAGACCGCTGGCCCTGGCTCGACCGCGTGGGCGCCAGCCTCGCCGACCGCACGGCCGCGCCGCGTGGCGTGGTGGTGGCCTGCTCCGCCCTGCGTCGCGCCTACCGCGACCGGCTGCGCGCCGCGTCGCCCGAGCTGCAGTTCGTGTTTCTCGACGGGTCGCCCGCGCTGGTGCGGCAGCGAATGGAACAACGCACCGGGCACTACATGCCGCCGGCGCTGCTCGACAGCCAGCTGAAGACGCTGGAGAGGCCCGACGCGAGCGAACCCGACGTGCTGCACGCCGACATCGCCGTGCCCGTGCAGCAGATCGTGGCCGACATCGGCGCACGGCTCGTTCAACGCTCGAAGGATGCTTCCATGAAAGTCTCTGCATGACAGCAGCATCCAGCCAGCGCGTGGCCGTGATCGGCGTGGGCATCATGGGCTCGGCCATCGCGCGCCGGCTGCTCGAATGCGGCCACCGGGTGAACGTGTTCGACCTCGATGCGGCCAAGGTGGCCGCTCTGGCAGCACAAGGCGCACAAGCGGCCGACACCGCGCAAGCGGCAGCGGCAGCCAGCGACTTCGTCATCACCAGCCTCAACTCTGCGGCGGTGGTGGAGCGCGCGATCTTCGGCGAGGCCGGCATCGCCGCCGCACCTGCCGATGCGAAGCGGCTGCTGATCGACATGTCGTCCATCGACCCACCTTCCACGCGCCGGCTCGCACAGTCGCTGCGCGAGCGCACGGGCATGGGCTTCGTCGATGCGCCGCTTTCCGGCGGCGCGCCCAAGGCCCTGCTCGGGCAACTCACGGTGATGGCAGGCGGCAGCGCCGGCGACGTGCAGCGCGCACGCGCCGTGATGGACAGCCTGTGCGCCAACTACACCCACATGGGCGACAGCGGCGCGGGCCAGACCACCAAGCTCGTCAACCAGCTGCTCTGCGCCATCGGCTTTCAGGCCGTGGCCGAGGCGGTGCGGCTGGCCGAAGCCGGTGGCGTCGATGCATCGAAGCTGCCCGCCGCACTGGCCGGCGGCCGCGCCGACAGCCAGATCCTGCGCGAGTTCGGCCCCAAGATGGCCGCGCGCGACTACACGCCTACCGGCCGCATCGACAACATGCTCAAGGACCTCGAAGCGGTGCAGGCCTTCTCGCAAGGCCAGCGCCTGCCGATGCCGCTGGCGGGCGCCGTCTCGGAGCTGCACCGAGCCTTCGTCGCGGCCGGGCTCGGCGCCGAAGACACGGCGGCCATGATGCGGCAGTTCGACGGCTACGGGCGCGGCTGAAGCGCCTCCCGCCACACACAGCTTTCACCCAGGAAAGAAGAGACACCATGTTCATCCGCTGCGCGTTTTTCAGGGGCCGGGTCAAGGCCGGCATGGAAGAAGCCTTCGACCGTCACGTGCACGAAAAACTCGTGCCGCTGTGGACCCGCTTCCCCGGTGCGCTCGAAGTGCGCGTGCTGCGCCAGATCGAAAGCGATGTGAGCGACCCCGAACTGGCGATGGTGCTGTCGATCCGCTATGCGAGTCGCGAGGACATCGCCCGCGCACTCGACTCACCCGTTCGCCATGAAAGCCGCGAGGTCTCGAAGAAGCTGTTCGAGATGTTCGACGGCACGGTCTTCCACACGGTGTTCAGCGCCGAGGAGTTCGCGCTGCCGGCCGCCTGAGCGGCGTCTTTCTTGCCGTCTTCTTCGACGCCGCCTTGCCATCGAGGTCCGCCAGCTCCCACACGCCACCGGCCGCCGACACCAGCGCATGCGCGCTGTTGATCAACCCGATGTGCGAAAACGCCTGCGGAAAATTGCCGAGTTGCCGCTGCGCCACGGGGTCGTATTCCTCGGCGAACAGGCCCAGGTCGTTGCCCAGCGCCAGCAGGCGCTTGAACAGGGCTCGCGCCTTGCGCAGCTTGCCCATGGCCACGTACACGTTCGACAGCCAGAAGCTGCACGCGAGAAACGCGCCCTCCCCGCCTTCGAGGCCGTCCACGCCTTTCTCGGTGCGATAGCGGTACACCAGCCCGTTGAAGATCAGCTCCTTCTCGATGCGCGCGATGGTGCCCTGCACGCGCGCATCATGGATCGGAAGAAAGCCGATCAGCGGCATCCACAGCAGCGCCGCATCCACCGTGTCTGCGCCGTAGTACTGCACGAATGAATTGCTCGCGGCGTCGTAGCCGCGGGCGCAGACCTCGGCGTGGATCTCGTCGCGCACCTCGCGCCAGCGCTCGACAGGGCATTCGAGCCCATACTCCGTCGCGCTCGCGATCACCCGGTCGAAGGCCAGCCAGCACATGATCTTGGAATGCACGAAGTGGCGCGGCTCGCCGCGCACTTCCCACAGGCTGCAGTCGGGCTCCTTCCACAGCACCATCAGGTGCTTCGCGATGGCGCGCTCCAGCGGCCACACCTTGTCCATGTCCGCCAGCCCGGCCTTGCGCGCCGCATGAAAGGCCGCGATGACCGAACCGTACACATCCAGTTGGCGCTGCCCGTGCGCGCCATTGCCGATGCGCACCGGGCGGCTGTCTTCGTAGCCCGGCAGCCAGCCGAGCTCGAGTTCGGTGAGCGAGCGTTCGCCGTGCAGGCCGTACATCACCTGCAGCTCTTCGGGCGAGCCGCCCACCGCTCGCATCAGCCACCAGCGCCAGGCGCTGGCTTCCTCGACATAGCCCGAACCGATCAGCGCGTAGAGCGTGAGCGCCGCGTCGCGCAGCCAGCAGAAGCGGTAGTCCCAGTTGCGTTCGCCGCCCGGCAGTTCGGGCAGCGAGGTGCTCGGCGCGGCGACGATGCCGCCGGTGGGCTCGTAGGTGAGCGCCTTGAGCGTGAGCAGCGAGCGCATCACCGGCTCGCGAAACTCGCCGTCGTAGCCGCAGCGGCCGGTCCACGCGCTCCATTCGGCGACGGTGCGCGCCAGCAGCGCGCTGGCATCGCGCGTCACCGGCGGCTTCAGGTGCGAGGGAAACCAGTCGAGGCTGAACGCGATGGCCTGCCCCGCAGACACGGTGAAGTCGGCAAAGCTCGCGAAGTTCTCGTTGGTCAGCGGCACGCCGGAGCTGATGCGCACCGAGTCCGGTCCGGCCGTGGCAAACACCGCGCCGTCGCGCCGCTCCATCCACGGGCACCACCCGCCGTAGTTGAAGCGGATGCGGAACTCGGTATGCATGGCGACCGTGCCGCGCACGCCCTGCACGATGCGCACGACCTCGTGCGTGCCATCGAGCGCAGGGCGGGGCATGAAGTCGGTGACGATGGCCGTCCCCTTGGCCGTGCGGATCGTGGTTTCGAGCACCACGGTGCCGGGCAGGTAGCGCCGCGTGACACGCGCCTTGCGGTCTTTGGCGCGCATCGTCCAATGGCCGTTGCGCTCGTCGCCGAGCAGGCTGGCGAACATCGCGGCCGAATCGAAGCGCGGCAGGCACAGCCACTCGATATCGCCACCGCAATGCACCAGGGCCGCGCTGTGGGTCGAGCCGATGAGCGCGTAGTCGCCAATGGGGCGGTTCGGGCGGTCGGCGTGAAGCCGTGAGGAGGGTTGCTTGGGAGTCTTTGGCAAGAGGCTGAGCTTTGCCGTGCGCGCGGGCGTGGCACGCCAGCGGCGGGCGCGGATTGCTGACGGACAACGCCTAATGGCGCATGACAAATAAGGCACCCATCTACTTGTTCCTGGGGATGGCCTTCGCACCGTCGCGCTCCTACCATCAGCCGCGCACGAAATGACAAGAGGCTCGTGAAGATGAAACGGCACAGGTCGCCGCTTGGGCCCCATGGTGCAGCGCTCTACTTTGCCCCTCCCATTCCAACGCAAATAGACATCACACGTGAACGGACACAACCAACTCTTCCGAGCCGATCCCGTTGCGTACGCGCAGCTTCGCGCGATCAACGGCGTTTCGTGGTTCATGCAGAACGCGCAGGCGCAGCAGAATCCAGCTTTCGCCATGCAGGTCCTGGTACTCAACACGGCCAAGATGGGCTCGTTCGATCTGCAGGGCACCGCGCAAGCCCTCCAGGTCACCTTGAGGCCGGTGGGAAATGTCCTCCATCAGGATCAGCCGATCTCGGCGTATTGGTGTCCTTTCATCCAGGGCAACGTGATGCCCGGATTCGTCGACGTACCTCGACACAACCCGCAGCACAGGTTCGTCTTCACCGCCGCCATGAATGGCTGCGCCCTGATGGTGACGAACTCGCCGCTCGGTGCGCATCTGATCAGGGTGTATCACCACCAGCACCCCGGGCAAGCCAACATCAATCAGATGATCCAGACGCAAGGGCAGGAAGTGATCTCGTACATCGGCTTCGACGACTACGGCCACGCCAACCAGCATATTCCGCTGCCGAACGCCTTCAACTTCCTGTACTACAGGAACGGCGCCTGGAAGTACGTTCTGCAACCGCAACTGTTCGATCCACTCACGAACAATGTGACGCTCAACGGCCTCATCCCCTCGCAGGTGCTCGATGCGACTTTCTGATTCAGGCGGCGGCCCTGGCCCCGGAGTCCGCTACAGCACATCCTTCAGCTTCGCCCGCAGCCTGCTGATCGCCTGGCTGTGCAGCTGGCACACCCGCGACTGGCTCACCTCCAGGATCGCGCCGATCTCGCGCAGGTTCAGCTCTTCCTCGTAGTAGAGGTTCAGCAGCAGCTGGTCGCGCTCCGGCAGCGCACCAATGGCGTCCACCAGCTGATGCCGGAAGCCGCTTTCCAGCAGCTGCTCCAGCGGATCGTCGCTGCCGCGCCGGTCCTTGCGCGCGTCCTGCGAGTGGCTGTCGAGGAACGGGCTGTCCGGGTCGTCCTTGGAGAAGTCTTCGACATACACCAGTTGGCAGCCCTGGATCTCCTGCAGCAGCGACTGATACGCCTCCAGGTCCATCTTCAGCTCCTTGGCGATCTCCCCTTCGGTGGGAGAGCGCCCGAGCTTGTGGCCCAGCGCCTGTATCGCCTTCTCGACGCCGCGCGCCGACTGGCGCAGGCCGCGCGAGCCCCAGTCGCTGGCGCGCAGTTCGTCGAGCATGGCGCCGCGGATGCGCTGGCTGACGAAGGTCTCGAATTGCGCGCCGCGGTTGTCCTGGTAGCGGCTGGAGGCGTCCAGCAGGCCCAGCATGCCGGCCTGGATCAGGTCGTCCAGCTCCACGCTGGCCGGCAGCTTGGCCATCATCTGCAACGCGATGCGGCGCACCAGCGGCTGGTGCTGCGCCAGCAGATGTGATTTTTCGATGGTTCCCTGTGCGGTGTACACGGCCGTCCTTCTTGGGTTGTCCGGGTCGGCGGGCTCAGGCCACGGCCTGCAGCGGCTCGGCCGCGCGCCAGGGCCAGCGGTCGACCTCGCCGGCAATGCGCCGGAAGTCGACAGCGGCATGGCTCGCGGGAAAGGCCTCGACGATGGTCTTCTTCAGGCGCCACGCGTCGGCAACGAGCGGGTCGAAGCGCACCCAGCCCGCGGGCTGAAGCAGCAGCGCGAGATAGCGGCTGGCGGCATGCGCGAGGTTGCTCATGATCTGGCGCGCGGCCACGACGTCGGCCGCGCCGTTGACCAGGAAGCGCATCTGCTTGAGGCCGTGCGCGTGGTGCAGCCGCTTGATGCCTGCATAGGCCGCGGTGATCGACGCGGGGTGCGGCTGCAGCACCAGCAGCAGGTCGTCCGCGCCCTGCGCGAGTGCAGACAACCGGCCTTCGGCGTCGAAAGCCGCATCGACGATGACGACGCCGTCGTGCCAGAACTTGCGCGGGTCGATTTCGCCATCCGCACCATTCACCGCGCCGTGCGGCGCGGGTAGCACGTGCACGCCGCAGGCTGCCTTGACCTCTGCACCATCCAGCGTCAGGCGCTGGCTTGCTACATCGGCCAGGTTCCCCAGGGGATCGATGTCCCACACCTCGCAGGCCGAACCCACAGTCGGGCAGTGCTCGTCCAGCAGCAGCACGTTGCGACCCTGCAGGGTCAGTGCCACACCGAGATTCATCGCGGCCGTGGTACTCCCCGCGCCCTGCCCCAGGCCTGCGACGGCCACCACGCGCGCATGCGTCGGTGCGAGCATGCGCCGCAGTCCGTCGGCCTGATCGGCAACCAGCTTGTTCATTCCTGTGCCTTCAACCCAACTTCTCCAGCGCACGCGGCGCCTGCGTGGGAGCGGTCGACTCGGTGCCCAGCGCCTCCAGCAGCAGAAAGAGCTTGCCCACGCCCGCATACAGAGCACTACCACTCATGGCCCGCCCGTTGCGCGCCGGTCGCCCCGTGAGCTGGCCCAGCAGCGCGCGCGTGCGGTCGGCCCATTCGCCTTCGGCGTGCAACAGGCGCCACACGGTGGTGGTCATCTGGCCGGCGATCAGCAGCCGCTTCATGATGTCGGGGTCGCCCAGCTCGCCGATGCCGCCGACCATCTGCACACCGTCGCGCAGCAGTCGGAAGCAGGGCTCGGCGTCGCTGGCCCAGCCCTGCCATTGCGCAAGCTGCTGCGTGGAAACGTCCGCGCCGATGTTGGTCAACGCATGGCCCTGCGCCAGCACGTTGCCGGTGCGCGCATCGACCACCCGCGTGGCGACGCAGCGCAGCGCGGGCATCGCATCGCGCCCGATGCCCGCCGCCATGGCGGCTGCGTTGAAGCGCAGCACCACGTCGGCATGCGCCTCGCTGCGCAACGCCGCCTTGCCGCGAAAGCGCACGGGCCGCCCCTCGCCGAATTCGAAGTCCATGCGCGCGAGCGTGTCGGGTGCGCCGGTGCGCACGTCGATCACCGCAGTGGAGCCCGGCGCGCGCGCCAGCCAGCGCTGGCCCGCCGCCTGCCACTGCACCATGGCCTCGATGCCGGGCAGCCTCGTCAACAGATGCACCAGCGGCTTGTGGCCGAAGTCCTGCTGGCGCAGCCACGGCACCTGGCGTGCGCCGGGCTTGCGCGCAGCGTCTTTCATGCCGCGCGTGGCGGCGGTCGAGAGCCACTGGTTCGGCGCTGCCAGCGGCAGGCCCGTGCGGTCCGACAGCAGCAGGCTGCCGTGGCATTCATAAGCATCGCCGCCTTCGTTCGAGCGCAGCCCGACCTGCCCGCACAGCGCGAGCACATGGGCCTCGCAGCCGGCCGCCACTTCGCTGCGCGCATGCACCATCAGGTCGTGCAGCACGGCCTTCTGGCCGGTGCCTTCGTCGCCGGCCTGGCGCCAGAGTGCGCGCGAACGCTCGAAGCCGATCTGCGCGCCGGCCAGCGCGCTCGCGGTGGTGGCGAGCTCTTGCGCGTCGTGCGCCATGGCGCGAATCAGGTTCTGGTACTTCAGCCGCAGGCGGTCGGTCTCGCCTTGCGCCTGCACCACCTGCGCCGAGGGGCCCGCGCCCGCCGGCTCCTCGTGCAGATCGCTTTCCGCGGGCACGAACAGCGGGCTGTGCTGGCGCGGCTGGAACACGCTGTCCACCAGCTGCGCGCGGTCGGCCTGCATCAGGTTCTCAGGCACCTTCTGGCCGCTGGAGATGTAGTGCACCGGCAGGCGGTGGCGGATCACGGTGTCGATCAGTGCGCCCGGATGCGTGGCCTCGTCGACCTTGGTGAAGATGCAGCCGGTGAGCTCGTTGCCGTGGCGGTAGGCATGCACCACCTCGTTGAGCGTGTCGCCGTGGCTGGTGGCGTTGAGCAGCAGCAGCCGCTTCACGGGCCGCTGGCTCTGGCCGAGCATCGCGATCTGCTCGGACACGGCGCGGTCGCGCTGGCTCATGCCGACGGTGTCGATCAGCACCATGTGCTTGTCGCGCAGGTCCTGCAGCACCAGGTGCAGGTCGGCCGCATCCTTCACGGCGTACACCGGCACATTGAGGATCTGGCCGTAGATGCGCAGCTGCTCGTAGGCGCCGATACGGTAGCTGTCGGTGGTCACCAGCGCGAGCTTGTCGGCACCGAAGCGCATCACGCAGCGCGCAGCCAGCTTGGCGGTGGTGGTGGTCTTGCCGACGCCGGTCGGGCCCATCAGGGCGTAGACGCCGCCCTGCGCGAACAGCGCGTCTTCGTCTTCATGCACTGGCACGGCGCGGATCAGCTCCGAGCGCACGTAGGCCATGCCTTCGGCGTATGTCTGGCCGGTGGGCATCTTCTCCAGCATGGCCTTCGACAGGCCCGCGCTGAAGCCGGCACTGAGCAGCGTGCGCAGCAGGCGGCCGCGCACCGGGTCGCGGCGCTGCTTGTCGTTCCACACGACGCTGGCGAGCTGCTCTTCGATCATGCCGCGCATGGAATGCAGTTCGGTGAGCACGGTGTCAGCGGGTGCGGGTGCGGGTGCGGGTGCGGGTGCGGGCACCGGGGCCGCCACAGGCACGGGGACCGATGCCACGGGCGCCGCGATCGCCGCGGGCTTCGCAGGCATAGGCGCGGTGTCTTTCAACACCCCCTGCACTTCGCCCTCGACCATTGCGACGATCTCGACGCCCTCGGCCATTGCGCGATGCGTCAGCACGATGGCGTCGGCGCCCAGCGCCTCCCTCACCATCCTCAGGGCTTCGCGGCTGGTGGCCGCGACGAATTTGCGCGCGGTGGTGCGCACGTCGGTCTGCTTGGAATTCAACCTCGTCCTCCGATGGCGGTGGTGATCTTGATGGTGCGGGAGTCAGGAATCTCCGCATGCGAAAGCACTTTCAGCTGCGGCAGGCTGCGCCGCAGGAATCTGGACAGCAGCACGCGCAGCGCGTGCTGCACCACGAGCACCGGCGCCAGGCCCATCTGCTCCTGGCGCAGGATCGCGGCCTGCGCCTGCCTGAGCAGGTTGTCGGCAATGCCCGGCTCGATGCCGCTGCTGTTGGTCAAGGCCTGCTGCAGCACGCCGTCGAGCGAGCCGTCGAGGCCGATCACCTGCATCTCGGTGTCGCCCGGGAACAGCTGCTGCGTGATGGCGCGGCCCAGCGCCAGGCGCGTGAGCGTGGTGAGTTCGGTCGGGTCCTTGATGGTCGGCGCATGCTCGGCCATCACGTCGAGGATGGTGCGCATGTCGCGGATGGGCACCTCTTCGTCGAGCAGGTTCTGCAGCACCTTGTGCAGCGTGCTGAGCGACAGCACCTTGGGCACCAGGTCTTCCGTGAGCTTGGGTGCGGTCTTGGCGATCTGGTCGAGCAGCTGCTGCACTTCCTGGCGGCCCAGCAGTTCGGCGGCATGCGTCTGGATCAGGTGGTTCAGGTGCGTGGCCATCACCGTGCAGGCATCGACCACCGTGTAGCCCTGCACCTGCGCCTGTTGCCGCAGGCTGGCGTCGATCCACACCGCCGCGAGGCCGAAGGCCGGATCGCGCGTGGGCGTGCCGGGCAGCGTGCCCGTCACCTGCCCGGGGTTGATGGCCATCCACTGGTTGGGGAAGGCCTCGCCGCGCCCGATCTCCACGTCCTTCAGGCTGATGACGTAGGTGTTGGGCTTGATCTCCAGGTTGTCGCGGATGTGCACCACCGGCACCAGGAAGCCGATCTCCTGCGCAATCTTCTTGCGGATGCTCTTGATGCGGCCCAGCAGCTCGCCTTGCTGCGACTGGTCCACCAGCGGAATGAGCCGGTAGCCGACCTGCATGCCCAGCGGGTCGACCATTGCAACGTCGTCCCACGTCGCTTCTTCCATCTCGGCCGAAGGCGCGGGGTTCGCGGCCTGCGCGGCGGCGGCTGCCTTCTGCGCGGCTTCCTGCGGCTTGCGCATCACAAGCCGGCGGCCCAGCCACACCAGGCCGCCCGCGATCAGCAGGAAGGCCAGGTTCGGCATGCCCGGGATCATGCCCAGCAGGCCGACGATGCCGGCCGTGAGAAACAGCACCTGCGGGTTGGAAAAGAGCTGGCCCGTGAGCTGGCTGCCCACGTCTTCGTCGGTGGTCACGCGCGACACGATCACGCCGGCGGCGGTGGAGATGACGAGCGCCGGAATCTGCGCCACCAGGCCGTCGCCGATGGCCAGCAGCGTGTAGGTCTTGCCGGCGGTGGAGAAGTCGAGCCCGTGTTGCAGCATGCCGACCACCAGCCCGCCGATGATGTTGATCACCATGATGAGCAGGCCCGCGATCGCGTCGCCGCGCACGAACTTGCTGGCGCCGTCCATCGAGCCGTAGAAGTCGGCCTCCTGCGCAACCTCGGTGCGGCGCTTGCGGGCCACGTCTTCGCCGATCAGGCCCGCGTTGAGGTCGGCGTCGATGGCCATCTGCTTGCCCGGCATCGCGTCGAGCATGAAGCGCGCGCCCACCTCGGCGATGCGCCCCGCGCCCTTGGTGATCACCATGAAGTTGATGAGCACGAGGATGATGAAGACCATCACACCCACCGCGAAGTTGCCGCCCACGAGGAAGTGCCCGAAGGCCTCGATCACCTTGCCCGCCGCGTCGGGCCCGGTGTGGCCGTGCATCAGCACCACGCGCGTGGACGCCACGTTCAGCGACAGGCGCAGCAGCGTCGAGAACAGCAGCACGGCGGGGAAGGCCGCGAAGTCCAGCGCCTTCATCGTGTACATGCTCACCAGCAGCACCATCACCGACATGGCGATATTGAAGGTGAACAGCAGGTCGAGCAGGAAGGGCGGCAGCGGCAGCACCATCATGCTCAGGATGAGGATGATGAGAATCGGCCCGGCCAGTCCCTTGAACTGCGAGCCGGAGAACAGACGCGTCGGCAGACGCATCAGGTTTGTCATCGCGTTCATGCGGCTTCCACTGTGTATTGAAGGTCTGCGGGCACCGGCAGGTCGGTCGGCGTGCGCGGGGCGTCGCCGCCCTCGGTCTTCCAGCGCCTGAGCTGGTACACCCAGGCCAGCACCTCGGCCACCGCGGTGTACAGGCCTGCCGGAATCTCATCGCCCAGCTTCGTGTGCTTGTAGAGAGCGCGCGCGAGCGGCGGCGCTTCGAGAATCGCGACCTTGTGCTCCAGCGCCATCTCGCGGATGCGCGCGGCCACCAGCTCGGTGCCCTTGGCCACCACGCGCGGTGCGCGCATGCCGCTGTCGGTGTACTTCAGCGCCACCGCAAAGTGCGTGGGATTGGTCAGCACGATGTCTGCCTTGGGCACCTCGGCCATCATCCGGCGGCGCGCCATCTGCTGTTGCTGGCGGCGGATCGCGGCCTTGATGTGCGGATCGCCTTCGCTTTCCTTGTGCTCCTGGCGCAGGTCTTCGCGCGACATGCGCAGCTTGCGGTAGTAGCTCCAGAGCTGGAAGGGCACGTCGATCAGCGCCACGAGAAACAGCGTGGCCGCGATCAGCGCGCAATGCTTGGCCACCAGCACCATTGCGTGCGGCAGCGCGTAGTGCGCGGGCTGCGCCATCAGGTCCATCAGCGCGCCGATGTCGCGCGATACCACCCACCACGCCACGCCGCCGATCAGCGCCGACTTGGCCAGCGCCTTGAAAAGCTCGGCCAGCGACTGCGCGGAAAACATGCGGCCGATGCCGGCCAGCGGATTGAGCTTGCTGAAGTTCGGCCCCACCGATTTGGTGGAGAACAGCCAGCCGCCGAGCATCAGCGGCGCGACCACGGCAGCGACGATCATCATCGCGAACAGCGGGCCGATGGCCGTGAGCGTGTGCATCGCCATCAACCCGGTCTGGGCCAGCATATGCGAGGGATCGAAGGCGCTGGCGCGGTCGAACTGCAGGCCGCGGTGCAGCGCACCGCTCATGCTCGTGCCCAGCGACTCCCCTGCGAACCACAGCCCCGCGCATGCGGTGCCCAGCATGACGAAGGTGGTGAGCTCGCGCGAACGGGCTACGTTGCCTTCCTCGCGCGCCTTCTCCAGGCGTCGCTCGGAGGCGGGTTCCGTTTTTTCGAGATCGCTTTCCTCAGCCATTCATGCTCCGAACCAGCAGTGGCGAAGTACGCCTTGCTCATGACCAAATTATTGAATTCGGTCGTCCGGAACAATCTGCCGATAAGGGCCCTTATCGCCCTGCTATTCGGACAATAGGCAGGGCCTGGAGCCCGGCC
>Ga0163161_10002673_pt1 | contig 12663 bp, 12 predicted proteins | sample S45metaG_FD_129847 | JGI IMG/M metagenome (GOLD analysis project Ga0163161, IMG submission 129847) | Switchgrass rhizosphere microbial communities from Kellogg Biological Station, Michigan, USA - S4-5 metaG | ecosystem: Host-associated > Plants > Roots > Rhizosphere > Soil | place: USA... | reverse complement strand
GTCTACAAAAGTCTGCGTTTCATCAGATTCTCCGCCACGCACAAACAGCCTGCCGCTCTCTCCTACTGTCTGCGTACCCGGAAGCGTTTGCAGTGCGGCAACGATATCGCCTGCAGAACCTGCCGTAGTAACAATATCCAGCGGTTTAAGAGCCGTTACCTTACTGTTATCGCCCGCCTGGAAAGTGCCTGCCGAAATTACAACAGCATCCAGCGTATTTACGCTTTCTTTCATAACAAGCACTTGCAATTTATAGTCTTCAATTACGATATCCTGGCGTATGTCTTCGTGAAACAGCAGGGTTATTACCAATACCTGATTACCTTTTTCTGAAGTTTCGAACGAAAAGAAACCCTGTGCATCGGTACTCGCGCCATCATAAGTACCGTCAAGGTAAACATTGGCTCCAGCGAGGGGTTTACCCTTAAAATTGGTAAGTGTTCCCTCAATCTTTGTTTGTGCCTGCAAGATGGCAGTTGTAATAAGCAGTAAAAAAGTAATTATTGGTTTCATGGTGGTTGGTTTGGTTCATCAAAATTGCGGTGGAAATCCCAGCCATCATAAAAAAGAATCCTGAATTGTAGAATTTTGAGGATGAGTTGCAGATTGCAATATTTATTTTACTTTAGCACCACCAATTTAACCAACACCGTTACCCCTTGATGAAGAAAGCTATCGCCGTCCTGCTATTGCTGATGCCTTTATTTGCTCTATCGCAAAACACATTTGAACCCGGATATTTTGTTGAAAATGGCATAAAAACAGAATGCCTTATTAAAAACCTGGCCTGGAAAAACAATCCCTCAAGCATAGAATACAAAATTTCGGAAAACGAGGAAACCAAGACTAAAACAATAAAACAGATCAGCGAATTCAGCGTTAACAACACCTACAAATACATACGCTTTACCGTAAATGTAGACCGCTCTAAAATTGTGCTGGAAGACCTTGACACCGAAAAAGAACCAAAATGGAATGAAGAAACCCTATTGCTAAATGTTCTTGTGGAGGGCAAAGCCAATTTATACCAATATGAGGAAGGCAACTTTGTAAAATACTTTTATAGCACAGGCAATCACAGCAAAGCAGAACAGCTTGTATTTAAAGAGTACAAAGTAGGAACCCAGGTAGGCAAGAACAATTTCTTCCGCCAGCAGTTGTACAATCTAATGAAAGGCGAAGGGAATGATATGGATAAGTTTAAGAAAGTCCAGTATAAAAAAGACCCGATCGTAAAACTCTTTAATGAGTATAACGGAAATTCGGGGCAAAAGGTAACCGACCTTACCAAAAAACAAAGCAGTGGCAGCGTTAATTTAAAGATTACTCCCGGAATAAGTTTTTCATCATTAGATGTTAGCAATGGTGTTTCTAAAAATTATTTTGATTTTGAAAGTAAAACCGGCATAAGAATAGGTGCAGAAGTTGAATATGTAATGCCATTTAACAATAACAAGTGGTCTATTTTTGCCGATCCTAATTATCAAACCTTTAGCGGAAGCGGAAGAAAAGGCAACCAGCAGGTAAAAGCCGACTATAACTATATTGAACTCCCTTTTGGCGCAAGGCATTACATGTACCTCAACCAAAATGCAAAATTTTTTATAGATGCTGCCTATGTATTAACTATACCATTAGGCGACCCTTACATACAATTTGGCGGCTCAAAGCTGGATATCGAAAAAAATTCGGGTTTAGCCTTAGGCGGCGGTTTCAGCTATAAGCAATACAGTGTGGAATTGAGGCATAACTTTTCGCACGAACTATTGAACTATGCTTACTGGTCAGGAAGTTACAATTCTACAAGCATTATCCTGGGTTATAAGCTGCTGTAGCCCACTTTTAAACGATTTCCTTATCATATTCGTAATTTGATGCGTACTTTTGCAGTATTAAATACATTTACTGCAATGGTTAATCTTGCCCGTAAGCAAAAATATACCTTTGACAAGTATGCCAAACTTACCGTTGTTTCGCTTGTTATAGGTTTTCTTGCCGCATTTCTTGCGGTTTCTTTAAAACATATTACAGAACACTACGAAGAAGCTCTTTTTCGTGAGTCACAGCACCACAGCCTGTACCTTATCGTATTTCCTTTCTTTGGTTTATCTCTAATTTATATATTAAGGCAGTACCTGTTTAAGAAGAAAGAAAACAAAGGCATTAAAGAAGTTTTTGAGAGCACCGCAACAGGAAAGAACCTGCCATCGTACAAGATACCGTCACACTTTATCAATGGCTTGCTTACCGTTAGCTTTGGCGGAAGTACGGGTGTTGAAGTTTCAACAGTAGTATCTACAGCGGCCATTGGGTCATTGGCACAGGAAAAAGAGAAGATATTCAGAAAATATAAAACAGAGCTTATCTGTGCAGGCATCACTGCCGGTATTACGGCACTATTCTGCAGCCCGCTTGCCGGATTATTATTTGCCTATGAGGTAGTGTCTAAAAAGGCAAACAAAGTATTTTTAGTGACCAACCTGCTTGCTGCAGCCATAGCATTTGCTTTTATCCTTATCATTAAAGAGAAGCCATTATTTGCCATGAACATTACCCAATGGAACTGGTTTGCAACACCATACTTTGTCCTTTTGGGTATACTATGCGGACTGAATTCCATATACCTTACCAGGTGCGTAATTTTCTTTAAAGGCCAATTTTCAAAAATATCGGGGCATTATTATAAGATACTAATTGCGGCAGCTATAATAAGCACTATGTTGTTTATCTTTCCGCAGCTGTATGGCGATGGCTACCATGCCATGAAAGAAAGTTTGCTTACGGCAAATACCCTGATACTAACATTGCCACACGTAGCACTATTTACCGCTTTGCTGCTGCTGAAGCCTGTGATAACATCTATAACGCTATCAGCAGGTGGCGATGGTGGAGTATTTGCACCCAGCCTTTTTATAGGTGCTTTTATAGGGCTGTTCTTTGCCTCGTTTCTTAATACCTATTTTGATGCCGGTGTGATACCCATCAACTTTATGGTTATCGGGATGGCGGCCATGCTTAGTGCCAGCATACACGCACCATTTACAGCCTTGTTCCTGGTTTGTGCGCTCGTTAACGACTATACCTTGTTTGCACCGATACTGGTGGGAACCCTCGTAGCAAAATACTCGGCGAAAGCCATCTATCCCTATACCGTTTACTCTTTAGCACCTGCAAAACACTAAAATGCCGATACAAAAAATAAAACGCAGCTACCGCAAGACCCGTTATGTAATTTACCGTGAAACGCTGGTAGATTATAAAGAACATTTTTGGGCATTTCTGGGTTCGTTTGTGGGCATGGGCATCATTGCCTGGCTGCAATATGAAGCATTTCCCCAACAGGATTATGTATTTCTGATAGGTTCATTTGGGGCCTCCTGCGTGTTGGTCTATGGCGTAATCCAGAGTCCGCTTGCGCAGCCCCGCAACCTGATTGGCGGGCATGTCATATCGGCAATTATAGGGGTAACCATGCAAAAGCTGCTGCCTGATATGATATGGCTTTCGGCACCGCTTGCCGTATCAATGTCCATCGTCATGATGCAGATCACCAAAACCCTGCACCCACCGGGAGGCGCAACAGCGCTTATTGCCGTTACCGGAAGCCCGCAGATAAAAGCCCTCGGCTATGAATATGTACTTAATCCTGTTTTGAGCGGAGCCATGATACTGCTTGTCACTGCAATTATTTTTAACAACATAACAAAGAACCGTCAATATCCTTCGCCACACGCGGTTCATAAATTCAGGAAGTTTAAAGGGCATTTAAAAAAGTCAATTAAATTGTAAAGAAGTTTAGTTTTAGACTGGTTGCCCTTATCTTTGATATACCAACCTAAATCTTTAACTATGAAAATGCCAGACTACTACCTTCCGGTAATGCCGTACCTTATACTGGATAAAGCACCCGAATTTCTTGAGTACGCTAAAAAAGTATTTGGCGCATCAGAGATAATGATCGTTCCCGGAGAAGATCCGCGTTCTATAATGCACGGTGAAATAAAAATAGGGAAAGCCGTTATTATGTTTGCACAAAGCACGGCAGAATGGAAAGAAAAATCGGCTGGGATGTTTATTTTTGTACAAAATGCAGACCACACCTACAACGCCGGAATTGAACAGGGTGGCACATCACTGCAAAAACCTGAGAAAAAAGAATACGGCTACTCCGCAGGTTTTGAAGACCCTTTTGGCAACCAATGGTGGATTACAGAAGCCGAATAATTATAGAACCAATGCTTACAATAAACAAGATACACCACGCTGCCATAATCTGTTCTGATTATGATGCCTCTAAATATTTTTATACCCACGTGATGGGTTTTACGGTACTTGCCGAAAACTACAGGAAAGAGCGCGACTCCTACAAGCTTGACCTCGCTGTTAATGGCGACTATGCCATAGAGCTGTTCTCCTTTCCCGACCCACCAAAAAGAGTATCGCGTCCTGAGGCTGCGGGGCTACGCCACCTTGCTTTTGAAGTGGATGATATTGAGGCTTCCATTGCCTGGCTTGATAATAATGATGTGCCGCACGAACCGATACGCGTTGATGAATTCACCCGTAAGCGTTTTACCTTTTTTACTGACCCCGACGGACTTCCGCTGGAGTTTTGTGAGAGGTAGATTGTTAGTCAGATGTCCAAGGTCCGAGGTAAGTGTACCCAGACCCCAACATCAGACAACAGACTTTTGGCTTCCGACACCGAACAAAAAAGCCTTATCCAAAATTTTCAAAATTCCAAAATCCAAAATAGGAATTTATAGATTACCTTTGAGGTCTACAAAATATTTGAATCATGGTTTATAAATTCAGAGTTATACTTGATGCCGAAGAGGATATTTTCAGGGACATCGCTATTATGAATACCGATACGCTTGAAGATCTTCACAATGCTATTGTTAACGCCTTTGGCTTTGACGGGATGGAAATCGCCTCTTTTTATATGAGCGATGAGGAATGGACACAGGGAGAAGAAATTCCGTTGTTTGACACAGGAGATGTAGCAGGAGAGCAAAAAACAATGGCAGACTACATACTTGCAGATAATCTTGACGAAATGGACAACAAGATCATCTACGTTTATGATTTCTTAAACATGTGGACTTTCTTTGTGGAGCTTGCTGCCATTGAAGAACCTGAAAGCGGCGTAGCCTATCCTGAACTGCTTTTTGCACATGGTGAAATGCCGGCTAACGCCCCGGAACACGCTTTTGGTGCAGATGGTGCCGAAGATGACCTTTACGGCGAATTTGATGACGATTATGATGAAGAAGACCTGGATATGTTTGACGACGACCAGAGCTTTGGCGAGATGGACGACCATAACTGGAATTAAAAAAGCTGCTGAGTCGCTTAGGAACTTAGGTTCTTAGGTTTATCACTCTTATAAATAATCAGGACTTTAAATGGGCACATTCAGGGATTTGTTGATTTGGCAGAAAGCAATGGCTTTAGTGACCAAAGTTTATACTATCACAAAAACATTTCCTAAAGAAGAATTATTTGGCTTAACTTCACAGATAAGAAGGAGCAGTATATCGATACCCAGTAATATTGCTGAAGGCTATGGCAGAGGTTCTAACACAGAACTTTTGCGATTTAGTAACACTGCTGTTGCTTCACTTTTTGAGTTACAGACACAAATAGAAATAGCTTACAATATAGAATACCTCAGCGGGCAGGAGTTTAAAGTTTTATATGACGACACCCGTGAACTGGAAATAATGATAATTTCATTTTCCAACAAAATCAAAGAACGCAAATAAAAGACGCTTTTTTTAGTTATAAGGTTCATACCTAAGTGACTAAGTACCTAAGCAGCTAAGTACCATAAATAGATGATCAACTTATTCAATACCCATATCGAGAGCCTTTCTGTACACAGGGTAGGCAATAAAAGCCGTAACGAGGCCATTTTCTTATCAGAACAGACATACACGCCGTCTGACGAGATCGTTCCGCTTTTAAAAGAATATTTTTTTAAGCCTTTCAGGGACAAAGAGGAAAACTATTTTCAGTTTGCACACGATGTACATTTAGATTACCACGACATGTACAACTATGCTACAGAGATATTTACAAATCCTGAAAGCGTACATGAGGTTTCTAAAAAGATAACAAAACACTTATTTGAGCAGTCTAACCACCCGCACATTAAAAACGGTGAGGTGTATGTTGCTTATTTAACGCACCTTTCTATTGACAACAACCCGGTTGACGCAATTGGTATATTCAAAAGCGAGATAAAGACAGATTTCCTTCAGCTTGAAGAGAATGGCGCTAACATGGAAGTGCTCCTTCAGCAGGGTATCAACCTAAATAAGCTTGATAAAGGATGTATCATCTTTAATTACAAAAAAGAAGAAGGCTACAAAATACTTACCATAGACAGCAACCGTTATGATGCGCGTTACTGGCTGGAGCATTTCCTTTCGGTAGATGCATTTCAGGATGAGAACTTTATTACTAAAAAGTACATGAAGTTTGTTCAGGATTTTGCTAAAGACGTTGTACTGCCGGCAGAAGACAAAAAAGAAGAGGTAATGTTTATGAACAGGGCCGTTAACCACTTTGCCAAGAATGACGACTTTGAAGAAACTAAGTTCCTAAACGAAGTTATTGATAACCCGGACCTTATTCCTGAATTTAAAAACTATAAGTTAGAAAAGGCACCTAAATACAGCATAGAAGATGTTACGTCTTTTCCTATTGCTAATGCTGCTGTAAGCGACGCAAGAAAAAAGATAAAGAACGTTATTAACCTGGATACTAACATACAGATAAAAATGGATTTCATTAACCCTGAAAGTGCTGAGAAATTTGTAGAAAAAGGCTGGGATGAAGAGAAACAAATGTATTACTACCTTGTTTACTTTAACAAAGAGCAGAAAGCGTAGTTTTTCATAAAAGATAAGAAGAGGCCTTTGGCCTCTTTTTTGTTGTTAAAACATTCGTAAAAATGGTATGCTAACATACTTTTATCTTTTTGTTAGGTTATTATTTCCTAATTTTCCACAACAATTCTGTTAACCGTTATGGCGCTAAAACTACGACTGCTGTTACTGCTGGCATTTTTTGCCACAGCATCGTCGTGGGCACAGGTTACACCCGCCCAAAAGAAGGATACGGTTAAAAAAGAAGACATGTATAAAAGGCTGGAGAACTACTCTAAGCGTAAAAAATTTACCAAATTTGTACATAAGCTCATATTCAGGCCGGTTACCAAGCAAAAACCTGCAGAATCACGCCAAAAGGTAAAGGCTAAAACTCCCGAGATGCTTAACGATTTTGGCCGTTACGAAGGCAAGATCGTGCGCAGGATAAAAGTAGAAACTATGGACCCGTTTGGGTACTCCATAAACGACACTACAAAACAGCCTAATACCTGGGTAGAAAAATTTGGTAACGGTGTGCACTTAAAAACAAAGCAGCTTACCATACGCAACCTCCTCCTTATAAAACGAGACAAACCGCTGGATTCACTGCTGGTAAAAGAATCGGAACGTTTAATACGTAGCCAGCGTTATGTGCGCCGAGTGGTTATTAAACCTGTACCTGCGGGAAACAGCAAAGACTCGGTAGATATTGAGGTGAGGGTACTTGACTCATGGAGTCTTATTCCTAACGGTTCGTTCTCGGGCTCAAGGACCACTTTTGAGATTACAGAACGAAACTTTCTCGGTTTAGGCCATGAATTTCGCAATGATTTTGACAAGCGCTTTAACACCGGCGAAACATCTAACCTCTCGCGGTATACCATACCCAATATCATGAACACGTACATTAACGCCACCGTAAACTACGAGATATGGAAAAGCGATAATTACATAAAGAGCATTGGGCTTGAACGTAGATTCTTTTCGGCGTATACCAAATGGGCAGGTGGTGCCTATGCCGAATCACGTGTTGTGATCGACTCACTGCCGGATGTCAATAAAATATGGTCCATGCAGACCTTTAAGTCTGACGCGCATGACCTTTGGGCAGGTTATGCCTTTAAGATCTATGATGGTGAAAGCGAAGAAGAACGTACTACCCGCCTTGTCACCACAGGACGATATTTTTCGCAGCATTACAAAGAGCGCCCATCGGTGCTGTATGACTCTGTAGGTTATTATTCTAACGAAAAGCTGTATATGGCAAGTGTGGGTTTAACATCGCGAAAATTCGTTCAGGATAAATTTCTTTTTAACTATGACATCGTAGAGGATATCCCCATAGGTAAGGTCTACTCATTAACAGCCGGTATGCAGGCCAAGAACAGCGAGCGGCGAATGTACCTTGGTGGCCGCTATGCCTTTGGTAACTATTATAACTGGGGATATTTAAGCCTAAATACCGAGCTGGGCACTTTTTATTATAAAGACAAAACCCAGCAGACGACCCTGCGGCTTGACCTGCTTTACTTTACTAATATAAAAGACTGGGGTAACTGGCGTTTCAGGCATTTTATTAAGCCCGAACTTGTTTTTGGCGATAACAGGATGGGCATCATTAAAGACCAGCTTAACCTTAACGGCGACAAAGGCATACAGGGCTTTGACACCCGCACCCTGCTGGGCACAAAGAAATTTGTGCTTACCCTGCAAACACAGTCCTACTCCCCGTGGAATGTATTTGGATTCCGTTTAAATCCGTTTGCTAACTTCAGCATGGGAGTTATTGGCGATGAGCAAACCAAACTCTACGAGAGTAAGCTGTATACCAAAATTGGTGTAGGGCTGCTCATCTATAATGACTACCTCATCTTTAACAGCTTTCAGCTATCGTTTGCTTTTTATCCAAGCATCCCTGATCAGGGCAGCAACATCTTCAAGACAAATTCATTTAAGAACAACGATATAGAGCTGCCTGATTTTCAGGTTGCAAAGCCTGTCGTGGTACCATACGAATAAGCCTGTTAGTTATTATTTGCCTTTTTTACGTTTTGCGGGTAACAAAACAACTAAGCGCTCGTCTTATAGTAAACAACCCGTAAATCAATTATTTTGGAAACGATATTAACCATAAGCAATCTTGACAAAAAGTTTGGCAGGATACACGCCGTAAAAAATGTTTCTTTTGAAATACACAAAGGCAATGTATACGGCATTCTTGGTCCTAACGGCAGCGGAAAATCTACCACGCTGGGCATAATACTAAACGTAGTAAATAAAACATCGGGCAGTTACAGCTGGTTTGGCGGTAAGATGGAAACCCATGATGCCCTTAAAAAAGTAGGTGCTATCATAGAGCGCCCTAATTTTTACCCATACATGACGGCTGCCACAAACCTTGAACTTGTATGCAAGATAAAAGGTGCGCCGCTTTCTAAAATACAGGAAAAGCTGGAACTCGTAGGCTTATGGGAAAGAAAAGACAGTAAATTCAGGACGTTCTCCCTGGGTATGAAACAGCGCCTTGCCATAGCCTCTGCCCTGCTTAATGACCCTGAAATACTTATACTTGATGAGCCTACCAACGGCCTTGACCCACAGGGTATCCACCAGATAAGGGACATTATCAAAAAAATTGCCGCAACGGGCACAACCATACTGCTTGCCTCTCACCTCCTTGACGAGGTAGAAAAAGTATGCAGCCATGTGGTTGTACTGCGCAAAGGCGAAATACTGTATACCGGAAGCGTTAACGGAATGATATCTAATGAAGGATTCTTTGAGCTTGAAGCCGATGATAAGGAACAGCTTCAAAAACTGCTGTCACAGCACCCTGCAGTGAGCAAGACTGAAGAAACAGAAGGCAGGATACTGGCTTACCTTGCTTCTCCCCTACAGCCGGCAGAGCTTAACCGCTACCTGTTTACAAACGGTGTGGTACTTAGCCGCCTGATACAGAGAAAACACAGCCTTGAGGAACAATTCCTTCAGTTAACATCTAACAAACCTTCAAACTAACGCATCATGAAACGACTTTTAAATATAGAGCTGCAAAAACTTTGGCTAAACAGGGCAAGTAAAGGGCTTATAATCACTTATTTTGTACTGCTATCCTTTATAGCTTTACTGGCATCGGTTAACTTCAGCTTTCTGGGGATGGATTTTCGCCTGGCAGATATGGGTATCTTTAACTTTCCGTTCATCTGGCATTTTAATACGTATGTTGCTACTTGGCTTAAGCTGTTTCTTGCCATAATAATAGTGTCGATGATGGCAAACGAGTATACCTATGGCACGCTAAAACAAAACCTTATTGACGGATTGAGCAAAAAAGAATTCATTTTCTCTAAAACGCTTACCGTAGTACTGTTTGCTGTGGCATCGACCGTTTTTGTTTTCGTCATGTCTTTGATACTTGGCTACAGTTTTTCATCATACACAGAGGCATCTATAGTATTCACTGACCTGCAGTACATAGGCGGTTATTTTCTTAACATGATGCTGTTCTTCTCGTTCTGTCTTTTTGCAGGAATGCTTGTAAAACGTTCGGCTTTTGCCATAGGATTTATATTTCTTTGGTATGTGGCAGAAAGCATACTGCACGGAGTACTGCGTTTTGCAATAATAAAAGACGGTGCAATTTCTCAGCAGATCATGAACTTTATGCCAATAGAGTCTATGCAGAACCTGGTAAAAGAGCCTGTAACAAGGTTTCAGGCATATAAGGCTATAGAGAGCCAGGTATCAGGAAATCAAACCGTTAAATTTTACGGTATACACTGGTATGAGGCATTAATATCAATATTCTGGATTGTTTTCTTTTTATACATGTCATACCGAATTTTAAAGAAACGCGACCTGTAATATTTTTTATACAACTACAACGTAAAAGGAAAGATTTTTAACAAAAAGTCTTTCCTTTTCTTATTTATCTTAATATTATGTTAATGCAAATGAATATATTTACGTTGAAAAAGAAAATATTACCCGATTGCTATGAAATTTAAATTGACTTTTATGCTGTTGCTATGCAGCATATTGTCGGTATTTGCACAAAGCGACTGTACCGACGCCATTACCGTATGCGGAAATACGGGCTATGCAGGGCTTACTGCTACGGGAACCGGAAATAGTGAGGAACTTACATTTGGAAATAACGACTGCGAAGGTGTTGAGACAAATAGTTTATGGCTTCGCCTGCCTATACATACCGGCGGAACATTGGGTTTTATCCTTACCCCAAGCGATCCCGATATAATTATTGATTTTGACTTTTACATCTTTGGCCCTAATGCAAGCTGCAATAATTTAGGCCACGCCATACGCTGTTCTACTACCAACCCTGATGCAGCAAACTCTGCAAGCAACATAACGGGGCTTAACGAAACCGAAACTGACTTTTCTGAAGGGCCGGGATTTTTCGGTAATAATTTTGTGCAATGGCTTACCGTAAATGATGGCGACGTATATTTTTTAGTGATAGACAGGCCTATAGGAGCCAGCGATTTCTCTATAGAATGGACAGGAACAGCAACGTTTAACGAAGCGCCGGTATTTAATAATCCGCAGGCTGCAACAACAGATATTGTAAAGTGTGATGACGATGCCGTAGACGATCAGATAACTGCGTTTGACCTTACCATAAACCAGGCAATGCTGTTAAACAACCAGTTTGACGCTGTACTTACCTACCATGAAAACATAAATGATGCAACATTGGGCATCAACGCTATTGAGGATCCAACTGCTTACACAAATACAAGCAACCCGCAAACACTGTACATGCGACTTCACAGGGAATCTACCGAGTGTTTTGAAGTACAGGACTTCACTATTGAAGTAACTAATCCTATCGTTGCCGGAGATCCTGATGATCTGGAACAATGCGACATTAAGGAAACAGGCAGGCAGGTTTTTGACCTTTCTGTAAACAACAGCCTCCTGCAAAACGGCAATACCGAAACTGCAGTAACCTATTACACCTCTCAGGCCAATGCACAGCTTAAATTTAGTGCGCTACCTGAACAGTACGAAACGGCAACGGCAACGATATGGGCACGTGTAGAAAGCACAGGGCAGTGCCAGGGTAGCGACATAACCTCTTTTCAGGTAAGTGTAACACCGCTTCCTGTTATAGGGTACACATTAGACGTTGACGATTTTACTGCAAACGATAACTCTATTACTGTTGTAATGCCCGATGCACAGGACTATGAATTTTCTATTAATGGCGGTTCATATTCTGACAATAACTCATTCAGGGGGCTGGAAGCGGGGCCTTATACGATTAGTATACGAGCAAAAAGCGGCTGTAAGACTGTTAGCGAAGACGTTGTTATACTAAATTACCCAAGATTCTTTTCGCCTAACAATGACGGCAAGAATGATGTGTGGAGAATACCTTACCTGAGCCTCCAGCCCCAGGCAGAAGTTACCATATATGACCGCTACGGAAAAGTACTTGGCGGTTTTAAAGGCAGCAACGGATGGGATGGATTGCTTAACGACCGTAAGCTGCCCGCTACCGACTACTGGTTTGTGCTACAGTTAGATAGTGGCCGAATTATTAAGGGGCACTTTGCAATGATTAGATAATTTTTTTCTTAATTTAGTGAAAAATTAACATTGCTATGCTGTGAGGGTTACCTATGCATTATTATTGCTGCTGTTTTTTGGCTTTGCTGCGCATGCTCAGAACGACTGTCCTGATGCAATAATTGTGTGCGGTGATGCAAATTACTATGACCTCGAAGCAGAAGGGCCCGGACAGGACGGGTTGGAGATT
>Ga0163161_10002672_pt1 | contig 12672 bp, 9 predicted proteins | sample S45metaG_FD_129847 | JGI IMG/M metagenome (GOLD analysis project Ga0163161, IMG submission 129847) | Switchgrass rhizosphere microbial communities from Kellogg Biological Station, Michigan, USA - S4-5 metaG | ecosystem: Host-associated > Plants > Roots > Rhizosphere > Soil | place: USA: Michigan... | reverse complement strand
TGTCCAGTTGCTGCGGCGCCAGGGCCTTGAGCATCGGGAACAGCGTGCCAAGGGTCTTGCCGATCCCCGTTGGTGCCTGCGCCATCAGACAGCGGCCTGTGCTGATGGCCTTGAACACCGACTCGGCCAAATGGCGCTGCCCCGGACGAAAAGTGCTGTGGGGGAAAGCCAGCTGTTGCGCCCCATGGTTGCGGGACTGGCGATGCGCAATTTCCTTTTCGGCCCAGTCTAGAAAGCGTGTGCAATGCCATTCGAAAAACTGCTGCAACTGGGCGGCGCTGTGGCTTTCCACCAGGCAGGTTTCCTTTTCGCTGACGATATCGAAGTACACCAGCGCCAGATTGATCCGCTCGAGCTGCAACTGGCTGCACATCAACCAGCCGTAGATTTTCGCCTGGGCCCAATGCAATTGCCGGTGATTGGCCGGTTGCTTGCCCAAGTCGCCACGGTAGGTTTTGACTTCTTCCAGGCAGTTTTGTGCAGGATCGTAGCCGTCCGCCCTGCCCTTGACGGTCAGACCTTGGTACGAGCCTTCAAGCGAGACCTCACTCTGGTAACCCTCGCCGCGCCGTGAGGCCACCGTGCGATGGCCGACGATCCCTTCCAGCGCCGTCGGTGACGGGGTAAAGCGCAGGTCGAGGTCGCCCACCTTGGCAGTGAACTCACACAGCGCGCGTACCGCGATGCTGTAGCTCAAGCTGGCTGCTCCGCCCATTGCACGTAGCACACGGCAATCGGCATGCCGTGCTCATGGCAGAACTCCAGCCAGCGCAGTTGGTTGTCCTGCAGGCGATCCCCCGGCCCTTTGACTTCGATCATGCGGTAGGTCTTTTGCTGCGGCCAGAACTGGATCAGGTCGGGCATCCCGGCGCGATTGGCCTTGATGTCCAGCAACAAGCGGTTGAACCAGTGTTTGAGGTGTTCGGCCGGCAGGCAGTCCAGCGCCTGTTCCAGCAAAGCCTCGTCGAGCGCGCCCCAGAAGACGAAGGGTGACTGCACACCCCATTTTTCGGCATAGCACTGGCGGATGGTGCGCAGGTATCGACCGTCGTCCAGTTGTGCCAGGCAGGCCTGGAACAGATCGGCCCGGCGCTCATGGAAATCTTCGTTGAGCAGGTCCACCGGCCCGCGCTGGAACGGATGAAAAAACGCCCCCGGCAGCGGTGCGAAAATCGCCGGCCAGCACAGCAGGCCGAACAGTGAATTGATCAGGCTGTTTTCGACGTAGTGCACCGGCGCCGAATCTTGCGCCAGGTGTGCCTGGACGTGAAACTCCACCGACAATTGTGGATCGGCCCTGGGCAGTTGCAGGTCCAGACGCTGCATGGGTCGCGCCGCCGGGCGCTTCACCGCAGGCCCGCCCAGTTTGCGGCGCAGTCTGGGCAGCAGGCGCAGCAATTGTTGTTGCTCGGCGGCACTGGGGGCCGACTGTTGCACTTCGTTGGCCAGGTCCAGGGCCAGTTGGTATTCCCCGCAGCGTTCCAGCACGCGGATCAACCGCACCCGTGCACCGGGGTAGGCGCACTGGCGGTACAGCGCGAGCGCCGTAGCGAAATCCGCGATACGTTCGCAGTGCTGGGCCATCTGGAACAGCAGTTTGTCCCGACGCCGTTGCAGCCAGGGGTTGCTCAGCGCCAGAGCACTGATACGTTCGACAATCTCGCTGACCTCCTCGCCATCAATGAACTGCTGCTGGCACAGATGAAGGAACAGGCCGGCGTCCACGTCTTCCCGGCTGCGAAAGCCACGGGAATCTGCACAGAATTCGACTTTTTCGTAGGTGAAGATGCCAAGGTCGGCCAGCACGAACTCCGACCAGTCCTGGTAGAGGTTGCCGAAAAACATGAAGCGCAGCCGGTCGCACAATTCCATGATGGTCAAACTGAACAAACGCTCGTTCAACTCCGGGCACCATTGTCCGAAGCTGCGCGCCTCGGGAAACCGCTCGCTGAGGGCTGGCAGCCAATCGGCCTTTTTCCCTTTCGGCTGGTCGATGGCGTGACCCAGGCATTGAACGATTTCGGCCTTGAGCAAGACCTCGCACAGCACCTCGACCGGCAGTGCCATCTGCTCATCGACCCAACCCAGCGCCACCAGGGGTTCAACGGCGTCGAGCGTGTCGCCGATTTCGAGGTAATGCAGTTTGCTGGCCCTGAAGTGAATCCCCTTGCGCATCACCATCCTGACCAACAACGCCCGGGATTCACGGCTCAGTCCCTTGAAGTCCGTGATGAACCGATGTTCTTCGACGCCCAGCACATCGCGATAGCGCAGCTCAAGCCAATCAAGCACTTGCATGAAGTTGTTCAGGTAATAGAACGGATCGTCGAGGGGATTTGCGGTCACGGGAAAAGGGGCCATGGCGAACAGGTACTGGTTATGCGTACAGATACCAGCAACACCCCGTTACGTGCAATCGGAAAAGGATGGGTGGAGTCAATGTGATCTTTTCTCAGCTCAAGGATTTGCTCGCCTCTTCGCGACACCAACTGCATCAGTTGCTGTCAAACGCGACAGCAGCAGCGTATTTTTAGAGGCAAGAGGTGATTATGAACATCAAGAACCTGGGTTTCCCCTTGGCGGCAGCTGCTTTCATGATGCTGACGGGGTGCTCGACGCCAACGGTGGTGACCCTGCAGAACGGCACTCAGTACCTGACCAAGGACATGCCGAAGACCAAGACCAAGGACGGGTTCTTTGAGTTCGAGGATATTTCCGGGGCGAAAGTCAAAGTGCGGGCCGATGAAGTGGCCACGATTCGTCAGGAAGACTGAAGCACCGCATTATCGTTCTTCGCGAGCAAGCCCGCTCCCACACTAAACCGCGTTACTCGAGATGAAATGCGGTCAATTGTGGGACCGGGCTTGCTCGCGAAGAGGCCCTGACAGACGCGTAGATCTCAACTACCGGTGCGAATCTTGTTCCACACCCGCGTGCGAATCCGGTCGATATTCAGCGGCATCGCTTCCAGCGCAAACAATTTCCCCATCATTTCCGCACTCGGGTAAACCTTGGTGTCGCGCTTGATGGCCGGGTCGATCAGGCTGTCGGCCTGTTCATTGCCGTTGGCGTAGTGCACGTAATTACTGATGCCCGCCATGACGTCGGGGCGCAGCAGGTAATTCATGAAGGCGTAGCCAGCCTTTTCGTCTGGGGCGTCGACGGGCATGGCGACCATGTCAAACCAGATCGCGGCGCCTTCCTTGGGGATTGAATACCCGATGTCGACGCCATTCTTCGCCTCTCGGGCGCGGTTTTCCGCTTGCAGGATGTCGCCCGAGAAACCGACGGCCACGCAGATGTCGCCGTTGGCCAGGTCGCTGGTGTACTTGGATGAGTGGAAGTAGCTGACGTAAGGCCGAACCTTGAGCAGCAAGGCTTCGGCTTTCTTGTAGTCGTCCGGATTCTTGCTGTGATGCGGCAGGCCCAGGTAGTTCAGCGCCGCAGGCAGCAGTTCCGGGCCGTTGTCGAGAATGGCCACCCCGCATTTTTGCAGCTTTGCCATGTTTTCCGGCTTGAAGATCAGGTCCCAGGAATCGACTGGTGCATTGTCGCCCAGCACCGCCTTGACCTTGGCAACGTTGTAGCCGATGCCCGTACTGCCCCACAGGTACGGAAACCCGTGTTCGTTACCCGGGTCGTTCCCCTGCAAGGCCTTGAGCAAGACCGGGTTGAGATTCTTCCAGTTCGGCAATTGGCTCTTGTCCAGTGTCTTCAACGCCTTGCCTTCGATCTGCCGGGCCATGAAGTGGTTGGACGGGAACACCACGTCGTAACCGGATTTACCGGTCATCAATTTGCCATCGAGGGTTTCGTTGCTGTCGTAGACGTCGTAAGTGAAGCCGATGCCGGTTTCTTTCTGGAAGTCCTTGGTGGTGTCCGGCGCGATGTAATCGGACCAGTTATAGATCTTGACGGTATCCGCTGCCTGGCTGATGGAAGCCGCGAGCATCAGCGGGGCCAGGGTGAGTGTCTTTCGCAGCATGAATCGATTCCTGTATGGGTTGTTTTTGTTGGCAGGCAATCAAGGGGTCAGCTTTTACAAAACCAAAACGTAGGTCTTGCGCACGGTTTCCTGGATGTCCCAGATGCCGAGGCTGTTGGCCGGCAACATCAGGGCGTCGCCGGCTTCGATGTGCAGGGGTTCGCCGCCGTCGGGGGTGAATGTGCAGCGGCCCTGAATGAAGTGACAGAACTCCTGGGCGACGATCTGCCGCCGCCAGCGTCCGGGGGTGCATTCCCACACGCCGGTTTCGACGCCGTCGTCGCGCTCGACGCTGGTGGTCGACGCCACCGCCACGGGCAAGCCCAGAGGGACGGCCACCGGATTGGACTCTTCCAGCTTCAGGGTCGCGGTGTTCTTGAATTGCGTGATGCTCATGGCAATACCTGTCTGTGAGAAAGCCTGTTTAGTGCATGAAACCTTCCATGAACCCCGCCACCCCGCTCGCCAGTTTGCGCCGCCAGGGCGCGCTCGCCGGGTTGGCCAGGGTCTGGTCTTCGTGGACGAAGCTGCGAATGATCGCGTTGTATCCGAGCCAGCGGCAGGGTTCGGGCTCCCACGCCTTGAGCCCCTTTAGCCCGCCCTGAGGCAGGACCCAGGGCTGGCGCACCAATTCGGTATCGCGTTCGAGGATCAGGTCGGCCAAGGTCCGTCCACCCAGGTTGCTGGCGCCAACGCCCTCCCCGCCATAACCGCCGGACAAGGCAATGCCGCTGGCCCGATCGCAGAGCATGTGCGGCTTGAAACGCCTGGACATGCCAAGGTTGCCGCCCCAGCCATGGGTGATCTGCACGTTCTTGAGCTGAGGGAACAGTTCACCGAACAGATAGCGGCGCAGTTCGATTTCGCTGGAGGTCAGGTCGAAGTCATGGCGCAACCGGCCGGCGAACTGATAGCCACCCCGGGCACCGAAGATGAGGCGGTTGTCGGCGGTGCGCTGGCCGTAGGTGACTTGACGGCTGCTTTCGCTGAAAGCCTGGCCCTGGCTCAAGCCGATTTCCTCCCAGGTGGCGGCGGACAGCGGCTCGGTCGCAACAATCAGGCTTTGCACCGGTAACTGATATCGACCCAACGGCGGCAAGGTCACTGAATAGCCTTCCACTGCCGGCACCAGCCAACGGCTGCGCACGCGGGCCTTTTCGGTACGCAAAGCGCCGGACTGCCAGTGGGTCACCGGGCTGTTTTCGTAGATGTTCACGCCCATGCGCTCGACCGCACACGCCAGACCGCGCACCAGTTTCGCCGGATGCAGAGTCGCAATGTGGGGGGTGTAGATGCCGCCATAGGGTTTGGCGACGCGAATCTGCTGGGCCAGCTGTTGCGGGCTGAGCCAGAAATAATCGTTTTCGTTGAGTCCCTGTCGATACAGCTTGTCCAGGTACTGGCGCAGGCTGGTTTCCTGTTCCGGGTAGCGCGCGGCACAGTACAGCGCCCCACCCTTGCGGTAATCGCAGTCGATCCCTTCGCGTTCGAGGACAATCGCCACTTCATCTGGAATGCCGTGCAGCAGATCGTAGGACGCGCGCCGTTGCACGGGAGACGACGACGCCAGTAAACGGTCTTCGCCAAGCAAATTGCCCATCAGCCAACCGCCATTGCGCCCCGAGGCGCCAAAACCGGCGGTTTGCGCCTCGATGATAGCGATGTTCAATTCAGGGGCATGGCGCTTGAGGTAGTACGCGGTCCACAGTCCGGTATAGCCGGCGCCGATGATTGCGACATCGACATCCAGGTCCTGCTCCAGCGCCGCACGCGCCCGTAATGGCTCGTCGAGCTGGTCCATCCACAAACTGATCGTGCGCCACGCTTTCATGCAGGGTTCCGCCACTCAAACTTCGATGGCGTCGATCCTAGTGTGTGATCTCAGGGATTGTCTTGCGCGCGTGCACGCAGGGAAATTTGCTTCACATAGGCCTTGGGCGACTGACCGGTATGCTGGCGAAAGCAGCTATAGAAAGCCGACAGCGAATTGAAGCCAGCGGCGAACGCCAGTTCATCGATGCGCAGCGGCGGCGTGGCCTGATCCAGCGCTGCGAGCAAGTGCTGCAGGCGGGCCTGGTTGACGTAGCGGTAGAAGCTCTGGCCGAGCACCTGATTGAGCAGGTAGGAAATCTGGTTGCGGCTGTACCCGCACTCCTTCGCCACCCGCTGCAAATCGAGTTCGGGGTCGAGATAGGGTTGCTGGCGCTGGAAATACTGTTGCAGGTCATCCGCCATGAAACTCAACTGGCGGGGCGACAGCCCTAGACGGCTCACCGCCGGCCGCTTGGCTGCCGCGTTTTTGCGCGACGGTTGTTCATGGACCAGGGACGCGTATTCGTTGACCCGCCAGATCAAGCCGTCACGCACAGTGATGGCTTCGCTGGCGCGAAACGACACCAGTCCTTCCCCGCCACGCAAGGTGATGCGGTACTGAATGAAGGCGGTATCGCCATCCAGACGGATGCGGTCCGAGTGCTCCAGCGCTTCATCGGGATCACGGGGCATGCTGCTGCGTACGTAATCGCGCAATTCGTCCAGCCCCATCACGCGGTTCTGGAAAAAATCGTTGTATTGGACATCGGGGTGATACAACGCCATGACCCCGTCCAGATCCCGGTGCTTCCAGCGCAAGTGATAGCGCAAGACCGTTTCGCCCGTGGCCTGGGTTTGCAGCGGGCCATCTTCCTCGACGTGCATAAGGGTCTCGACGAAAAAAACTGAGCTTGCCCAACTTCCGCGCCTGCTTCAATCGCCAAACCGCTGCCCGCCTCTGTTCGTAAACGTTTGCGCGGACCGCTGCGAATAAAAAATGCGAAGCAATCGCCAAACGGCCTGAAAAAAACACATTTCTTTCACGTGCCGATGCTACTTTTAAGGTCTATCACAGGTTGAGCCAATGAGGGCTCTTCCCTCCTAACATGAGCTAATGGAAGCGCTCGATGAAGAAGGCGGGCAACATATGAATAAAGGCTTCAGCAAGGTCACTTTTCCAAATGCCTGCCAGCTGATGCGCTGGCATTTTCATCCCATGGGTTTCGAGGCGAGCATGGATGCGCCGGGCAGCATGATCGCCCGCTTGTTTGATCGTGCCAGTGGCGAGACCATGATCGCCATTGCCGGCATTCCTTGCGCGACGGTCATGAATGCCGCGGATGTCGAACGAATAATCGAAGCGGTGGAGGATGAACTCGAAGCGTTCATTCCGCCGGTGGCTCTCAGGAGTTATGCCTGAAGGCCGTATTGCCAACACAAAGCCCACTGATGTGGGCTTTTTCATGCCCACACAGAACCTGTGGGAGCGGGCTTGCTCGCGAAGGCGGTATGTCATGCAAAATCGATGTCGACTGACACGCCGCCTTCGCGAGCAAGCCCGCTCCCACATTTGATTTATGCCGACGTCGTGGCCTTTCGGTGATCGGCAAAGAACGCCTTGCCCTTGCCGATCCGGTCCGACGCCTTGGGCATGTTGGCAGCTTGCGTGTCCTGCCCATCGACATACCAATAGCAATGACTCACGGCCCGGGTGATGCCCACATACGCCAGCCGCAGAATTTCATCTCTCTGCGCATTGTCGTAAGGCTCGATGTCACCGGCCTTGCCCAGTCCTGCCATTCGATACACCTGATTCTTGTAAGGTGAACTGGTCAGATGCTGACAATCGCCCAGCAGGAAGACCGCATCCGCTTGAAGACCCTTGGCGCTGTGGTACGTCAGTTGTTTCAAGCGGCGCGCTTCGTACGGCAAGCTCGAATCTACATTAACTACAGACTGAATATGCTCTTCTATCAATGACCTATCGCTGATTTTTCGATAAAGCATCAAGATTGAGTCGCCCTTGCGGTAGTGCTCGATCAACCGCCTGGCCATGCCCTGGTCATCGCGATCAAGCACGTTGACCGGCAGCAAGTCCTTCGGCTCGCCGCTGGCCTTGGCCTTTTTGCCGGCAATCGCCGGTGCGGCGCGCACAATGTGTTCGGCGGCATCAATGATGTACTGATGGCTGCGGTAATTGTCGCTGAGCATGACCTTGGTCGTGCTCGGCGAGGAGAACGTCTTGTTGAATTCCATGAAGTAACTTGGCGAACTGCCGCGCCAACCGTAGATCGACTGCCAGTCGTCCCCGACACACAGCAGCGATGAGCGTTGAGCCCCACGCCCCACGTGCATGGCCGGCCCGCGGCTGCGGATCTCGGCCAGGCTCGCGCGAATCCACGAGACGATTTGTGGCGATACATCCTGAAATTCGTCGATCATCAGGTGCGACATGGGTCGCAGCAGATCATCGCGCAACAGCTTGAGGTTCTCCGGGGAATGTTCGCTGAATAAGGCAAACATCCGGTTGTAGGTCATGATCGGCGGCTTCTGGTCCAGCAGATGATCTTCCAAAGCCCGCCAGAACAGGCTCAGGGCCTCGAAGAAAAACCGGTCCGGATCGTCCTTGGCAAAGCTCATCTGGCTGACGGCGTTCGGCACATCCAGCCCCAGGTTCTCGATAAACCCGGCGGCCGCGACAAAACAATCGAGCAAAGGAGCTGAAGCCAACTCGCCCTTGACCTTGTAGTCGAAGCCCGGCCCGGCACTCGCATCGCCGGCCAGGGATGCCAGCACTCGTCTTGACGATTCATAACTATCTAACCAAATCAAAGGCTTACGACAGAAAGCTTGAAACAAGGTGCGCTTTACCGCCCACTCGGCGCGAACGCTGAGCTTGGCGTTCGGGCGTGAGACCTGAGGGTTCTCACGAGGATCGAAGCCCAGCACCACCCAGGCATCCAGTGACGGAATGTAACCATGGCTATGGAATTTACAGCCGTTGATATCGAACACCTGACGATTGGGCTCAATGCCTTTGATCGGCCAGGCGCCTGCGCGAAACCACAGGTCCTCGACTAGATCGCAGAGCTCTTCGTCCCGCTTGGCCGCCAGTTCGGTGACGGCCACGCGTTTCTGGACATCCGGGTGATCGCGTTCCAGTTCCTTGAGCTGCAGGGCATGGCGCGATAACGGCGTGATCAGTTCGCGGAAACGTTCATCGCGGGTATGCAAGGCGTGGTAACAGGCATTGAGTTGTTGGCGCTGGGCATCATTGATCCGCAGGTCGAACGGGTTGCTGTCGACTTCCTCGCCGCTGCTTTGCTCATGCAGGCTCAGGTTTTCGAAGGCCTGCAAGCGTTCGAAGCCTGGCAGGCTGCGCACCATCGGCAAAATCCGCGAGTGGAAGGTACGCACCAGCTCCCGTGCTTCCCTGAAGCTCAATGCCCGCCCCCACAAGGCAAACAGCTCGATCAGCTTATTGATGAAGTCCTTGCGCGATTCGCGGGTGAAGGTCACCACGGTCATCGAACTCAACTCGAAACCCAGGTAATGACTCAGCAACACAATACGCAAGGCCAGCGTTGTCGATTTACCCGCGCCAGCGCCGGCGATGACCGAGGTCGAGGGAGTGTCGCTGAAGATCATTTTCCACTGCGCGGCGCTGGGTTGCGCGTGGGTCGGCAGCAGACGAACAACATCGGCCTTCATGCGCTTTTTCAGTTCGGCGGTCAGCGGCAGGCGCCAGTCATCGAACAGGTGATCATCGATATTCGGTGGCCGATGCTCGGTGCAGCGAGAGTCGCGAATCAGAAGTACCTGCCGACCTTCTTCCAGTCCCTCGGCTTTGCCTTCCTTATAGCCATATTCCACCCCGGCGGTGTGCCCACTGCGAAAGCCATCCGCCTGACCGTGCAGCCAGGACGCGCGGTGCTGCGCGCGCAGGCGTGTCAGGCCGTGACCAAAGAATCGGGCGGCCAGGCGCTTGAGCAGCGGCATCTCGGCCAGAGGACGAAGTTCGGGGGGAAGATCGGGAGTGTGTTGCGACACGCGGACGGACTCCAGGGTGAGAGGCTGTTGCGGGCTATGGTGTCTGCATTTGCCGTTGAGTTCTAGTGAAATGCTTATGACTCATTGGGTTATGCGATGAACTGAAAGCCGGATGAGAATCTTTCGAGCTTGTTTTATATCAACGAATTCGATTGTTATGAGGCAGTTTTTACGCTTTTTACTGATCGTTACCTGGTGGATGATGCCCGTCATCAACCAACGGTCTCTTCGTGGCTCAGGCGCCTTTGCCCCATGACGAACCTTTACAGGAGACGATCATGCTTGAACTCAGACCTTTCAATTCGCTCGGTGGTGCAGACCACGGCTGGCTCAATGCCCACCATCACTTTTCGTTCGCCGAGTACTACGACCCCAAGCGCATGAACTGGGGCAACCTGCGGGTCTGGAACGATGACGTGATCGCCCCGGGCACCGGCTTCCCGCAACACCCGCACCGGGACATGGAAATCATCACCTATGTCCGTGAAGGCGCCATCAGCCACCAGGACAACCTGGGCAACAAGGGTCGCACTGAAGCGGGTGACGTCCAGGTGATGAGCGCCGGCACCGGCATCGCCCACAGCGAATACAACCTGGAAACGACGCCGACCAAGATCTTCCAGATCTGGATCATCCCCAATGAATCCGGTCTGGCACCGTCCTGGGGCGCAAAACCCTTCCCGAAAGACGGACGCGAAGGCTTCGTGACACTGGCCAGCGGCAAGGCCGGCGACGACCAAAGCCTGCGCATCCGTGCCGATGCGCGACTGGTGGCGGCCAATCTCAAGGCTGGCGAAAGCGCCGAGTATCACTTGGACAGCGGCCGTCGTGCGTATCTGGTTCCAGCCACCGGCGCGATTGAAGTCAATGGTTTGCGCGCACAAGCTCGAGACGGTGTTGCGGTGGCGCAAGAACAGGTGTTGCGGGTGACGGCGGTTGAGGACAGTGAAATCGTGTTGGTGGATTTGGCTTGATCCGATAAATGCCGGGCAAAAAAGGGGCGACCGTGAATGGTCGCCCCTTTTTCGTCCAGACCCTTTGTGGCGAGGGAGCTTGCTCCCGCTCGGCTACGCAGCAGTCGCAACATCAACAAACGCGGTCTATCAGGAAAATCGCATTGGCCGATTTCAGGGTTGCTTCGCAACCCGGCGGGAGCAAGCTCCCTCGCCACAGGATCTGGGCGTTATTTCGCGGAAATCGCGCCATCCACCAGCGTCTGCGCTTCAGCCACCAGCTGCTTGAGATGCTCATCGCTGACAAAGCTTTCCGCGTAGATCTTGTAGATATCCTCGGTACCGGACGGACGCGCCGCGAACCAACCGTTTTCGGTCATGACTTTCAGGCCGCCAATGGCCTGATCGTTGCCCGGGGCATGGCTGAGGATACTCTGGATCGCTTCGCCTGCCAGTTCGGTCGAAGTGACCTGAGCGGGCGACAGTTTGCTCAACAGGGCCTTCTGCTCAGGATTGGCCTTGGCATCGACCCGCACCGAGAAGGGCTCGCCCAGTTCGTCGGTCAAGGCACGATAAGCCTGGCTCGGGTCGCGACCGGTACGGGCGGTCATTTCGGCCGCCAGCAGCGCCGGGATCAAGCCGTCCTTGTCGGTGCACCAGACGCCGCCGTCCTTGCGCAGGAACGAGGCGCCGGCGCTTTCTTCACCGCCAAAGCCCAGGGAACCGTCAAACAGACCATCGGCGAACCATTTGAAGCCGACCGGCACTTCGTACAGACGACGGCCAAGGCGCTTGGCCACGCGATCGATCAAGCCGCTGCTGACCACGGTCTTGCCCACCGCGGCATCGGCGCGCCAGTGCGGACGGTTCTGGAACAAGTAGTCGATGGACACCGCCAGGTAATTGTTCGGCGCCAGCAGCCCACCGGATGGCGTGACGATACCGTGACGGTCGTGATCCGGGTCGCAGGCAAAGGCCACGTCGAAGCGCTCTTTCAAGCCGATAAGGCCTTGCATGGCGTGGGTGGACGATGGGTCCATGCGGATCTGGCCATCCCAGTCGACGGTCATGAAGCGGAAGGTCGAATCCACCTCTTTGTTCACCACGTCCAGGTCCAGGCGGTAATGCTCGGCGATCGCCGACCAGTAGCGCACCCCTGCTCCGCCCAGCGGATCGACACCCAGACGCAGCTTGGCGTCACGGATGGCGTCGAAATCGATAACGTTGATCAGGTCGGCCACATAGGTGTTCACGTAGTCGTGACGATGGGTGGTGCTGGCCTTCAGGGCCTGCTCGTAGCTGATGCGCTTGACGCCGGCCAGCTTGTTGCCCAGCAGCTCGTTGGCCTTGGCTTCGATCCACTTGGTGATGTGGGTATCGGCCGGGCCACCGTTGGTAGGGTTGTATTTGTAGCCACCGCTTTGCGGCGGATTGTGCGACGGCGTGATGACAATGCCGTCGGCCAGGCCGGAGGTACGCCCGCGGTTGTAGCACAGGATCGCGTGGGAAACCGCCGGGGTCGGCGTGTATTCGTCGCCTTCGGCAATCATGACCGTCACGCCATTGGCCGCCAGCACTTCCAGGGCACTGGCGCCGGCGGGGGTCGACAGTGCGTGGGTGTCGATGCCGACAAACAGCGGTCCATCGATACCCTGGGCTTCGCGATACAGGCAGATCGCCTGACTGATTGCCAGCACATGCCACTCGTTGAAACTCAGGTCGAAGGAGCTGCCGCGGTGCCCGGACGTACCGAACGCCACGCGCTGGGTCGAAATGGCGGCATCAGGCTGGCCGGTGTAATACGCCGTAACCAGTCGCGGGATGTCGACCAACAATTCTGCCGGTGCCGGTTTACCCGCAAAAGGACTGAGT
>Ga0163161_10002669_pt1 | contig 12675 bp, 7 predicted proteins | sample S45metaG_FD_129847 | JGI IMG/M metagenome (GOLD analysis project Ga0163161, IMG submission 129847) | Switchgrass rhizosphere microbial communities from Kellogg Biological Station, Michigan, USA - S4-5 metaG | ecosystem: Host-associated > Plants > Roots > Rhizosphere > Soil | place: USA: Michigan... | reverse complement strand
TGGGCCGCGCTGATGGTACTGGCCGCCGGCCTCGGCCCGAACGCCGGCACCCTGGCACTGGCCATGCACACCACCGGCGTACTCGGCCGCCTGTTCGCCGAAGCACTGGAAAACACCCCGCCACAACCCGCCGAAGCTATTCGTTTGCAGGGCGGCAACGTGGTCTGGGCCTTCTGCTACGGCACCCTGCCCAACCTGTTTCCGCAGCTGCTGGCGTACATTTTGTACCGCTGGGAGAACAACATTCGCATGGCCAGCGTGCTGGGGTTTGTTGGGGCTGGGGGGTTGGGGCAGATGCTCTATGTGAGTCTTAGCCTGTTTCAGGAGGCTCAGGCTAGTACGGTGATTTTGGCGATGTTGGTGTTGGTGTTTGCGGTTGATGGGTTGAGTAGTTGGAGTCGGCAGCGTTGGGTTAAGGCTTGACGGGGAAGTGCATGGATTTGCTCATCCGATTGCATGGAATTGACCGCCACGCTTAATGGCCCTGACCGGTTGAATCCGCCACCCATAGCTGACAGTAGCGACGACAAAATTCGGCCAATAGCAGTCGTTTAAACCTACAAAAATAAATCTGTCTCCATTTCTCTCTCCTTGATTGTTATAGGCAGCTAGCTACATTGATAGCAAACTGACACTCCTCAGGCTTTCAAGGACGATTCATGCGCATCCAGCACGTAGAGATATCTAACTTCCGAAAACTGCTTTCTGTGCGAATTGACTTCGCTAATGAGACCACGCTGCTTGTAGGTGCAAACAACAGCGGCAAGTCCTCCGCCATGCTGGCACTCCGGAGATTTTTGGTTTCGAAGGCTTCTGCTTTTCGGCTCCAAGATCTGACTCTATGCCATCTCGCCAAGCTGGATGAGATCGGTAAGGAGTGGGAGAACCCACCAGCAAATTTTGAAATTCCTACAGCCAAAGATTGGGCCGACTGGCTCCCTAGTCTGGATATCTGGGTGTCGGCAGATCAAGGAGAGTTCCACTTCATCCGCGATCTCATACCCAGCTTTGCGTGGCGCGGGGGGCTTGTGGGAATGCGCTTCCTGCTTGAACCAGATGATATGAATACGCTGTACACGGACTATCGCAAGGAGCGCGCGAGGGTTGCAAAGCTTGAGGATGCTCTAGGAAGGGAAGACCCGCCTGGTAGCCCGCTGACGCTTTGGCCGCAGAGCCTTCATGACTACTTGAACCGTCGGCTGGGAGATAAATTCAAGGTTCGTTGGTACCGCCTAGACCCGCAACAACTTAAGAAGCCTGACAAGTCGACTCGAATGGCTCAAATGCAGAAATTGAGTCCTACTACCCTGCCCCTGGAAAGCAATCCCCTCAATGGATTAATTCGAGTACATGAGATCAATGCACAGCGGGGATTCGGCGACCATTCGGACGACAATCAAGGCGATAGCACTAGACCCAGCGGCGCTCGAAAACTCTCGGAGCAACTCAGATCCTATTACTCCCGACACCTTGATCCAGGTGACAGCCCAGATATCTCAGATCTCGAAGCGTTGCGGGCGATAGAAGCAGCCCAGTCGGCATTCGATACTAGGCTAAGTAGCAGCTTCGAGCCTGCCATTAGAGAGGTCGAGGGATTGGGCTACCCCGGCCGCAATGACCCACGCATCAAAGTCGCAAGTCGCCTGGCAGCAACTGACGGCATGAACCATGAAGCGGCCGTCCTATTTGAGTTGGATTCAATTCAGGGCGCCCCAGGAGCTCCTCCTCTTCATTTACCAGAGACTGCTAACGGGTTGGGATATCAAAACCTGATATCTATGATTTTCCGGCTGATGGGTTTTAGGGATGAGTGGCTAAGAAAAACCAGGGCCGCCAGCGCGGAAGCAATAGACCGCGTCGAGCCCATCCACCTCGTACTCATTGAGGAGCCTGAAGCCCACCTTCATGTTCAAGTGCAGCAAGTGTTCGTGCGGCACGCCTACCAAGTTCTATGCCGAGACGCGTTGCTTGAACGCTATCCAAATTTGAAGACTCAGCTTTTGGTGAGCACGCATTCCAGCCATGTAACTCATGAAGTGGAGTACCAGAACCTTAGGTATTTCAGGCGACTTCCAGCTGGGATGTATGGCATCGGTGTACCAGTGTCGACAGTCTCTAATCTCTCTAACGTGTTCGGCGAGGGAACAAAAACGAAGGAGTTCGTAACCAGGTATCTGCGGGCACAGCACGCAGACATATTCTTCGCCGACGCCGTTATCTTGGTAGAGGGCTCAGCAGAGCGAATGATGCTGCCGCATTTTTTGCGGAATAAGTTTCCATTTCTTGACCGCTGCTACATCACAACACTCGATATCGGTGGCAGTCACGCACACCGACTAAGGCCTTTAATTGACGCCTTGGGCATCCTCACCCTCGTTATTACAGACCTCGATGCAGGGCTTAATAAAGCTGCAAAACCGGTGCAAAGAAACGCAGATCAGATTACGAACAACCCGACATTGCGAAGCTGGATGAAACTGATGCATCTGGGCAGCACAGTGGATGAGCTGCTTGAGCTGCCAGCGAACCAAAAAGAGCACCAGATCGACGACCTGTACTCGGTACGCATCGCCTATCAAACTCCTATCTCCACCCACCTGCCCGCTACTGGGGAGGCAATACAAGCTCTTCCAAATACCTTTGAAGACAGCTTTGTGCTTAGCAACGCTGGTCACTTTGCGGAAAAGACAGACGGCACTGGTCTGATGAAGGCTTTCGTAAAAGTTTTGAATGAAGCGCAAACATCGGAAGCCGTCGGAGAAGGATTTTTCAACGAATTACGTGAAGGAAAGAAAGCAGAGTTTGTGTTGCTCGTTTTGGGTGACAAAAATTTTCCCAGCCTCGAAATCCCTGAGTACATCAGTGAAGGCCTCAACTGGCTTGAGTCCAAATTGCGAAGCAAGCAAAAAGAGCTACTGGTAATTCCGCCCGAGGGCGCGGAGGTGACGCCATGAACGAGGCAGCTGTCGCAGATGCCGACACCACTATGCAGGCTTGCCTGAACCTGAAAGACCCGAAGAGTTTTTTTCTTTACGCAGGTGCTGGGTCAGGAAAAACCTACTCACTCGTCGAGGCAATCCGCGAACTAAAAAGTCGCGAGCGAGAACGCCTGACGTTCGAGGGTCGGCGCATTGCGGTGATCACCTATACAAACGCAGCCTGCGACGAAATTCTTCGGAGGCTAGAGTTTGATCCACTCGTGGAAGTCTCGACCATTCACGCGTTTGCTTGGCGTCTAATCCAAGGATTCGACAACGAGATCAGAGAGTGGCTAAGGATCAAACTTGCCCAGGACATTGAGAAGATCGAGGGCGAGCTAGCACGCTCGAGAGGCGACAATAAAACCTCTCGAGGAAACAGACGGAAGCTACAAAGCAAAACTCGCAGACTTGAGACTCTCGACGAGATTACGAAGTTCATCTACAGCCCCACTGGTGATAACAGAGAGCGGCAAGCACTCAATCACGATGAGGTCATAAAGTTAACTGCAGCATTCGCTCCTGAACGCCCTTTGCTGGATGTTCTAGTAGACCGCTACCCAGTGGTATTGATTGACGAAAGCCAAGACACCCACGCTCCAGTAATGGAGGCTTTTCTGAAAGTCCAGCGATTGGCGCAGACACGCTTCTGCCTTGGACTACTGGGCGACACCATGCAACAGATTTACGGCCATGGAGTCACGCGCCTTGATAAAGTGATACCTGATGACTGGCTGAAACCTGAAAAGGTCGTTAATCGCCGCTGCCCTCGTAGGGTGGTAGATCTTATCAATGTGATTCGAAGCACTGCAGACACACATCAGCAGATCCCAAAGCCTGATGCCATTGAAGGTGTAGTGCGCATGTATTGCATTAGTCAAAGCCAAGAACAGGCTCCAAATCTGGAGGAAGGCATCGCTCATTCGATGGCTTCAATCACCGGCGACGGCGAATGGGCTACCGGCCCTGAAGGCCGAAAGACCTTGATCCTCGAACATAAGATGGCAGCCCGGCGGATGGGGTTCGAGAAGCTGTTCACGTCCCTTTACGCAGTTGAGCACCTTCAAACAGGCTTGCTGGATGGAACCCTGCCCGCACTTCGCGTTTTCAGCGAAGGCGTTCTTCCCATCCTTACCGCGAAGGACGATCACTTCCTTCTGCTTGAAGCCGTACGCTCTCGCTCTCCCTTGCTCAGCAAGGACGCTATGCAATCAATAGGGGATCAATCGGCCCACATACAGCATGTAGAGGACGCGACGCATGCTCTGCTCTCTCTTTTCGAAAGAAATGATCCAACACTGAGTGAGGTCGCAACGCTCCTGGTGCAAACCCAACTGCTTGATGTCCCTGATAATCTGGTTGGGGCAATGGTGTTGGGAGCTCCTGGTGAGGCTCCAGATCCTGAAGATACGAACGCGATGACCAACTACGCCTACCAGCTATTCCTTGAGCGTCCATTTTCGGAGCTGGCAGCCTTTGCGAGTTATGCGGATGGCCTTTCACCCTACGGTACACATCAGGGTGTAAAGGGACTAGAGTTTCCACGGGTCATGGTTGTCATCAATGATGAGGAGGCAGGCGGCTTCTTATTCAGCTACGACAAATTGCTGGGTGTAAAGGAACCAACAAAGACTGACCGGGAAAACGAGCGTGACGGCAAGGACAACGCACTAGCACGTACCCGTAGGTTGCTTTACGTGACGTGTAGTCGGGCTGAAAAGAGTCTGGCGATTGTCGTATACACCCCTCAGCCGACACTGGCCAAGCGAAACGTTGTTGCTGCTGGCTGGCTTCAGGAGAGCGAGGTCGAAATCCTGTGAAGCTTCCGCCTTGGATGACTCGCCTCTAGTTGCGTAGACGCTTCCGGGTGTCATAGTGAGGCTATATGGGCGAATGCCCTTGTCTGACTAGGCCTTCCGTCAGCGACTGCTTTTGGCCGATTGTGTTGAAAAAGTCGATCCTTCCAGACTGCCCACATACTGACTGCTGAAACGTCTTTTTTGCGCGCAGCTATGCGAAATCTGAGCCTGGAATCCTCTAATCAAAGGAAAGTTTCAATCTCAAGCGCGTACTTTTCTGCGGTGGAAACCATGGCCGATTTTTTCAACACAATCGGCCGATTTCTGCCGTTTGTGAAGGACTGCAATCGTAGTGACTCGTTGCCTGGCCAGTGATGGCTGAGTCAGCCACGAATCGTATGTTTGCCTGGTGGCGCGACTGATAGGTAAGAAATGACAGTGCACCTTACGTTCTGGATTTGATTTTCTGTCTTTTTTCGTACTGTGGCGGTTCGAAGTAGGGACCTTCAGTACTAACAACATTGCATCCGTAGAGATAGTCATCTTGGTAGTAGAATTTATTTTTTACTATTGCATCTAGAGCAAATCTGAAAATAAGCTGGCGGGACGTATCGTTCCAGTCCTCTGAAATCAAGGGTGCGGTTGATAGCCAGTCATATATATATCTGCACTCATCGAAAGGGAGTACATCCAAAAACATTGAGGTCGTCTTCCCTTCTGCAATATATTGATAGCGCTTGGTTTCCGAAACCTTATTATGTGCAGGGTAACTGATTTGAGCGAACGAAGGGTAAAATGACAGTTCATTCGTAGGAACATCGCATAGGAATGGCATCTTTCTCTCGTAATCAAATTTCGCAAGTTCCTCCATAGTCTCGGGCCAATGCGCATTATCATGGCGAAGTGCATAGAAAATAGAAATCGCGTCAATTGCAGAGTGCTTTTCTGTTGAGCCTGTTAGCTGCGATACCCATCTATCATAAAATTTGAACCCGGGATTGTTTTTCAATCTTGAATCACTGGGGGCCAGATTACATAGCGCTAAAGTATATAGAATGGAGTACAGAGATGGGCATTCCAGTGCCTCACCTCCTGTACTAACGGAACAATATTTTTCTAAAATGGCGCTCAGCTCATCCTGCACCTTAGCATGATTGACTTCTTCCGCATCGCTATAGGAACGCCCAAACTCTGGAAGCCTAGAGGATACTTTAACTACATCATCAAGCATCTCCTCATCTAGCTCGTCCCGAGGAGTGATCATTTTTTGACCCCGAGCCTTAGCTGTGCTAACGCAGTCAACAAGCTCGCTACTTAGGGTCGAGTTTATTCCCCGCACTGATGGCGCAACTATCGCTGCGATGTCCCCTATGTGGCGAGTTATAAAAGATCCGTAGTAGGCATCAAAATTCTGTTTTACTATATCAACAAAATTTTTGTGTGGAGGATAATAGTCTTCACGATCTTCAGGATCGACATCGTCGGCCATGCAAGGAACCCAATACCCTTCTGCTTCAGCACTATCGCTTGTAGACGAATCTTTAGGAGAGTCTAGGAATGCTTTAGGGTAGAGGTAGTTCGCAATCAAGTTTGTGTAATTATTGCAGGCTGTTTCATTGCTTACATCTGGCTTGCTGAAGTTTGTAATTAATACTCCCAGAGGTGCTAATGCTGAGTGCTTGAATATATTGGAAAGAATCCTTGCTGTCTTTTGATCATGGCTAGGCAAGGGTGCGCAGGCATCATAGTAAATTATATCGAACCTACGTGGGGAAGCCACGAAGTAATCTTCAATACTAGCATTCATCAGTTTTACCCCGCGGAGGGGTGAACGCTTAAGGGATGTAAGTGCAGAAGCAAAAACACCCTTGTCAATCTCGAAAGCCCAAATATTTTCTGGGCGTACGCCAAGTTCAATAAGAATTGCAATGTCGTTAATAGGTTCAGGGCCTGCGAGATAGGCGACTGTAAGCTCTTCCGGCTTTCTCGTTCCGATGGTTGATGAGCGAAATTTTCTCCATGATAGTATGTCTTCGCTTTTGCATTTAGTTGCTGCCCGGTGATAGCTGGAATCCGGCTCTGAGGATTTAAGCTTTTTGAGTACCTTATTGACGTAATTTGCTGAAGCAATAGCACAGTCGTCACGTCTGGTCGTCAGTAGTTCTACAGCATGGCTAATTGCTGCCTTTCGTACTGCTTGCTTCGTTGGCTGGTTATAGCTAAATGATGGTTCTTGCTGCTTTAAACAAATCGGGGTTGGTGTGGTTGGCATATTTTCTCCTGCCTGCTTTAAGTCCGGTTATAGACCTGAACCTTGTGGGTAACTCGATTCGCTTCTATGCTATCAACGCCTGTGTAACGGCTAGCCCGTATCCGGTTCGACAATGATCGCGATTGGCTGTGATTTGCCAGCAAAGAAGGTCAGCTTTGGGTCGATAGATGCCCTAAGTGACTGGCTGCTAACGACCGTGGACTCAACCGGTTATCGCTGGCTGCACTTGGACAGCAGCAGCTGTTTATACGATCACATGGCCCAGCGGCCGCTAGCATGCATTCGGAATGCATCTATTAAACTTTCCGCTACTAACCTTCTGATATGGTGATTATTAGTAAGAAATCAAAATTCCTGCGTTTAACCTAGTATTCTAGGGAGTGGAAAACTTTTAAGAGCTAGAGTCGATAAATCTCGCAGCGGCTTCAAATATCCGCTCAGCTTCATCAGGAGCCGTATTAAATAAGGTCCGGAATGATCTTGCGCAATTAGTATGCTCCGACTTCGAAGATGTAAAACCGTCAACAAGCATCTTGGCTATGGCCTTTTTATTTGCGGGTTCATTTCCAGCAAGAGTCAAAAGCTGAGGATACAACGTAGTAATTACGTGCGCTCGCCCCCTAACCAAGTTCTTTCGACCTATAGCATCATCTAGCTCAAAGAAGGCAATGGTTGTAAGGGCTTTATGCCTTTTGTATCCCTTTTGGGGAATCGCATGAGGCGATATGCCGTGGAAGCCAATTAATTTTTCTGGGTCATCGTCAAAGTCTCCAATTGGATAAATTAGCAGTGGTTGCTCTCCCAAAAGAGTGACCGGATCATCGCCGGCGAACTCGTACGCTCCTGCGACAGGAAAACAATCGCTTTTAATAGCACTATTACAAGGCTTACAAGCGGCGCTGTAGTTGAACAGGTGGTAGGGAAGTAGGTGATAACCAGGAGCTGGTTTACCTGGTTGAGTAAGCAAAACGCCTTGCTTACTCAATGCAGCAGGGATCTTCCATGTGCGAACGCTGCTTTTAGGGCGGAAATGCTCGACATCATGCTCAGCCTTGCCACGCTCCTCTCCTTCTAATTTTCTTTCGCAGTATACGCACTTGGCTTCACCTTGTAGCCGCATGTAGACAACTTTTATCTCACTCCAAATCGTGCTGGTTTCATCATATTTACCAGTTATCTTAAACTTCTTTGTGCGCTCATCCGCACGAGTGCGCCATCCAGCGACTTCGGCATCTATGAGATTTTGGAGTTGGGCTAGGCTTACACGGTAACCGATCATTCGCTCGACTCCATACCTCGACTCATTTGTGCGAGTAGCGCAAACGCAGCATCTGTATCACCCTGTCTTGCTTTCAGGCTCAGCGACTTTAGGGTGCGCTTAGCGGCCGATGCCCGAGTTGAACCCAACCCAAAAAAATCGGTTAGGAGTACCTGATCGGCATCCAGACCATGAACGGCACTACTAATTCTTTTGAGGCTGCTGGACTGATAGGGGCCAGGCCTCATGGTAATGATGTTCATCCACTCCAGAGAGCCGACAATCAGAGGGCTATGCGAAGTCACGATGAATTGGATTTTTGGAAGAGCTGCTGCAAGTGTTGGCAATACAGAGAGCTGCCATTGAGGATGCAGATGAAGGTCAATTTCATCAATCATCACAATACCTTGGTTCTCGTCGAGTCGCTTCCCGCTCGGGCATGTGGTGCAGATGTGGTAAAGCAGATCCCCAACCCAACCAAGATAAGCTCGGTATCCATCTGATAGAGCACGGAAAGGTACCTTAAGCCCGCCCCGTTCAAAAAGGTACTCCCCCGACTCTATCTCACCAGTGAATTTGTAGTGTCCTGTCCCCACCAGCTTATTAAGCAGGGTAACTACCTGCGTATAACGTCCTTTATTCTCAGCTTTATATCCGGGTAGCCAACTAGAGAGAGGCACTAGAGAATAGGTGTCCTCAAAGAGGCTTTGTATCCGCTGAGCACGCACGAATATGCGACTATGCCGCATTCCTGAGTCGAAGTTTTCCTTTTGCTCCACCCGGCGCATTGCGCCGTAGCCGACGAAGAAAAATGCGTCCGACTCTGAGCTGAAAATGGGATGCCAGATCTTTTCATCTAAATGAGCCCACTCAATATACTCGAGATCTCCCCGGAGATTTATGAGGGTTTCAGACTCAAGGGATGAGATGCCTGTAGGCACGCGGTCTTGATGATGCGGAGTGAAAAAGGCTGAGATTGATGCCCTAGCCAAGTCTCCTACATTTTTTTTAGGCTGATATGTTTCAGGTTCACGACGGATCAGTCGATAGGGGTAGATACCTGACTGTCCAACCGCGGGCCCAAGGCAAGCCAGTGATATTGCCTTCAGGAGCGTGGTCTTGCCTGCGCCATTATTGCCCAATAATAGATTGACGTTTCTCAGCTTGGGAGCCGGCATTCCGAGCTGTTCAAAATTCTGGTCGGGATGAACGAGATCTATTTGGGCTTTTCGGAAGCTGCGGAAATTCCGCAAAACTATTCTGTCGATGTACATACGAAACCCTGACGGCCGCTCACCGGAAAATATGAGCAGCGGCTAGCGTAGCAGCTTAGATAAGCCAAAGTTACCGATTAGCCCCAAACTCCCTAGACAAATCTGATTGTCAACCAAGGGTAAGAAAAAAGGCCTCCGTCAACGGCCGCTTCTGGCCATCCTCTGCCGGTCACGGGTTACAAAGCCTGCTGCTTAAATCCAACGCAATCGGTCGTCAGAACGAAGCAAATAGCTGGTCAGGTCAAATGTAAACGGGTTTTCAACTGCAGTGCAATTCCGCGCCTGACGACCAAACCACTACTGCCCACACAAAAAAACCCTTCCTGCACCTCAACACAGGAAGGGTTTTTTGTTAGCGGCCGATCAATCTTTAGCCTGGCTCAACTTGGTAAACAACTCGGTCGGCACTTTCTTGCCATTGGAGATGTACTGATTGGTGCGGAACTTGTACACCTCACCCTCGGACAGGAAACCGTCGCCGTTGGCGTCCATTGCCTTGAATTCCTCTGTGCCCTTGGGCGCTACAGCCAGCAGTTCCTTGAGCGACACGCGGCCGTCGTGGTCGGCGTCGGTGCGGGCGAAAGACGCATCGCCGCACTTGCCTTCACCGCACTTGCCTTCGGCCTGGGTCTTTTGGGCGCTGGCTTCGCTGGCGCCGCACTTGCCTTCGCCACACTTGCCTTCGCTGGTCTTCTCGGCGGAGGCCAGTTGATAGCCCTGAGGCAAGGCTTCGGCGGAAAACGCCGAGGATGCGAAGTTGATACCGCCGACCAGTGCAACAGCGATCAGGCCAATACGGGTTTTGTTCGACTGGATACGAGACATGTTGATACTCCGGATCAATGGCGTGGCGGGACCACTTTTGGTCGTACCACAAGGGTTGATGAACCTGGTTGCGAGCTGCGTTGTGCTTCTCGCTTTGGCAGGTCTATTTGGCCCCAGTGGTGTATCCGGGCTGTATCCGTGATGAGTGGGTTTTGTAGGGTTGTAGTCGGATTTCGTGCGCTGATACACAGCGATACACGAAAGCCGGTATTCAGTTGATCGGGGAGGTTTTTGCTTGCGTGGGGATCGTTCGACATTGCCCGCGAGTGCTTGTTTAAAAAGGTTGTAGGGTATTTCCGGCGGGCTACAAGACCTTGCGTCGTTGCCTACGGGTACGCCAGAATCCGCCGGCTTGTGCGCCTTGGGGCCACTCGGTAACTTGATTCGCGTCACTGCTCATCAGTGATCGGGTTTAGTCGCCCGTCGATGTCAAGACGCACAATATATCTATCAATCAGGTATCCCATACCTGCGCTTGATGGCGGTTGTGCGCAGGGCGCTTCGGCGCGCCGATTTCTTGGCTCATCGGTCGACTAACCTGTGCACAGCTGCCTCCTTTTCGTTTAGTCGCGAGTTGGTTGCAGCCTCACTCATATGAGGTTAGAGCCAATGTTCAAGGTTACCCCCAACCCGCCGGACACCGATCCGACATCCCCCTGCGAACCCGATTCAAACAGGCTCAACGAAGCCGCCGAATCCGCCTTTCACGTCCCCTCCACCGCCGACATCAAGGCCGCACCGCGCACGCCGGGCACTCTGTTTACCGTCGACCCTGAGGCCGATACCGAAACGCTGATGGTGTATCTGGTCGAGACGCTGGCCTCGGTCGATGTGATGGTGCATCAGTTGGTGGATCATCTGGAGGGTGGGTCGCGCAATGCCCTGTTGGGGATTTCCAATAGTGTGATGCTGGCGGAGATTACGGCGAATCGGGTGTTGGATCAGATTGATCCGCGTGAATAAACACTGACTCTGTGGCTAACGCTGACCCTTGTGGCGAGGGAGCTTGCTCCCGCTCGGCGGCGAAGCCGTCGCAAAACCTGGCTGCACTATTTGACTGAAGGAAAGCGGGGGCCGCTTCGCGGCCCAGCGGGACCAAGCTCCCTCGCCACAAATGTTGGCAGGCTCAATTAGTGCAACGACATATGCATCGCACTGAATTATTGGTGGACGCTGACTCGGTAGCTAACACTGCCCTTGTGGCGAGGGGGCTTGCTCCCGCTCGGCGGCGAAGCCGTCGCAGAACCTGACTGCACTATATTACTGAAGAAAAGCGGGGGCCGCTTCGCAGCCCAGCGGGAGCAAGCTCCCTCGCCACAAATGTTGGCAGGATCAATTAGTGCGACAACACATAGATCGCACTGAATTATTGGTGGACGCTGACTCTGTGGCTAACACCGCCTTTGTGGCGAGGGAGCTTGCTCCCGCTCGGCGGCGAAGCCGTCGCAAAAGCTGATTGCACCATCTGATTGAAGAAAAGCGGGGGCCGCTTCGCAGCCCAACGGGGGCAAGCCCCCTCGCCACAAATGTTGGCAGGCTCAAGTAGCGCAACGACACATACATCGCACTGAATCATTGGTGGACGCTGACTCTGTGGCAAACGCTGACCCTGTGGCGAGGGAGCTTGCTCCCGCACGGCGGCGAAGCCGTCGCAGAACCTGACTGCACTGTCTGACTGAAGGAAAAGCGGGGCCGCTTCGCAGCCCAACGGGGGCAAGCCCCCTCGCCACAAATGTCATGACACTGCTACTCCGAGTGTGAGGCTTAGTTCGGGTCGAGTAAGCCGCCGCTCCAGTGCCGCGACATCCGGCTGCCGGTGAATTTTGCCACGCCCATGCCCTGGGCTATCAGTCGGTCGCGATAGCGCGTCACCAGGCGCCCTGCTTGTTCGGCATGCAGCACCACTTCGGAAGTCGGATCGCCCGGGGTTCTGAGGATCCGGGCAAAGCGCTGCCCTTCTTCGACAAAATCTCCCAGCTCTTTTTCGAAGATCAGCACGCCGGGTTGCGGGGCGATGAGGGTTTCCATGTGGCCCATTTCCACGGCTTCGACAGGCCAGTCTGCAGGCGCCACGGACTCATCGATGACGCCGTAAACGCACAGCCAGTGGTACAGTCCTTCGGCATCCTGTTCGGCGAGGCAATCATTGACATCGCCCTGCCCGCGCAGCTCGAGGGTCGCGGCCATGCGCCCTGCTGTGACGCCGTCGCGTATCCACGGGGCGATGATGGTTTCTTCGAAGGAACCGTCGCCGCCGTCATCCCAGATG
>Ga0163161_10002668_pt1 | contig 12677 bp, 9 predicted proteins | sample S45metaG_FD_129847 | JGI IMG/M metagenome (GOLD analysis project Ga0163161, IMG submission 129847) | Switchgrass rhizosphere microbial communities from Kellogg Biological Station, Michigan, USA - S4-5 metaG | ecosystem: Host-associated > Plants > Roots > Rhizosphere > Soil | place: USA: Michigan... | reverse complement strand
TTCTGGTCTAAAGCCAAATCGCCGAACATTCCTATTCCTAATTCCATATTGTTGATTTTATAACAACAAAATTAGCTTAATGATTGTTTAAAAACATTGATGAATGATAAGAAAGAAATGATGTAGTAGCAAGAAAAAAATAAACACTTACTTTGGATTTGGTTTAAAATGCGTTGGCGAGATTCGTGCGGAATGACAAACTTTATGCAAAGGAGAAGTTTTAGACAAAAAAATCCAGCCTAAAATTTAGACTGGATTGACAATTATTTCTTTAAATTCTGATCAAAATAATCCGTGACTTTCTGCATCAGATGTACTCTGTCTTTTCCGATCACATTGTGCGGGTGTCCCGGATAAACGAAGTAATCTAACTGTACTCCGTTATCAACAGCAGATTTGATGAATTTCATCGAATGTTGCCAAACCACAACATCATCCTGTGCTCCGTGAATCATTAATAGTTTCCCTTTCAAATTCTGAACTTTATCCAAAAGATTTGACGTTGCATAACCTTGAGGATTTTCCTGTGGAGTATCCATATATCTTTCTCCGTACATGATTTCGTACATGCTCCAGTCGATTACAGGTCCTCCTGCAACTCCCACTTTGAAGGTTTCAGGATGACGAAGCATAAAACTTGTCGTCATAAATCCGCCAAAACTCCATCCGTGGATTCCCAATTTTTGAGAATCTACATAAGGAAGAGATTTTAAATAATCAACTCCTTTCAATTGGTCGTTCATTTCGGTAGTTCCTAAATTTCTGAAAACAGCCTGTTCGAATTTCATTCCACGGTTAGAAGAACCTCTTCCATCCATTGTGAAAATGATATATCCATTTTGCGCCATGTATTCGTACCAGAGATTTCCTGAAGCCGGGAAACTGTTTGTAACCAATTGCAAATGCGGACCATTATATAAATAAACAATTGCCGGATATTTTTTATTCGGATCAAAATTGGTCGGTAGAATGATCTTTCCGTACAGTAAAGTTCCGTCGTCTGCTTTTAAGTTGATGTTTTTAATTTCCGGTCGCTGATAATTTTTCAGTGGATTTTCTGCGGTCAGAAGATTCGTCGATTTCAGAGAATTGGTATTGATGATATTGGCAATTCTAGGTGTATTTGAATTGGTAAATATATCATACAGGTAATTTCCATCTTTGCTTAAAACTCCGGAATGCATTCCTTCTGCATTATCTAATTTTTGAGTTTTGAATGTTGCCCAGTTGATTCTGTACAAATGCCTTTCTGTCGGACTTTCCTGGGTAGAAACGTAGTAAATTTCTTTTTTCTTTTCATTAAATCCTAAAATATCAGTCACCAACCAATCTCCTTTTGTTATTTGCGCAATCAGACCTTTTTCCAAACTGTAGTGGAATAAATGATTGTATCCTGTTCTCTGACTTTGCCAGATAAAATCTGTATTTGAATTTGGGAAGAATAATAAAGGATGTTGTGGCTCCACATATTTGCTGTCGGTTTCTTCAAATAAAGTTTTCACTAAATTTCCTGTAGCAGCATCATACTGATTCATTTTTAAATGATTCTGACCTCTGTTTAAGACTCCCACAAAAATATATTTAGAATCCGGACTCCAGGTAATTGCGGTTAAATACTGATCTTTTTCGCCTTCAACTTTTAAGAACGTCGTTGATTCGTTTTTAATATTGTAAACACCCAACGTAACTTCATGTGAAGTTCTTCCTGCCATCGGATATTTAATATTGGTATTCACCGCGGGAGTTACAGACCAGTTAATGATCGGGTAATCTGCAACCATTTTCTGATCCATTCTGTAAAAAGCTACACTTTCAGAATTCGGAGCAGGGAAAATCCCTGAATCAATTCCGAATTCGTTTCTGTGAACGTTGGATGCTCCGTTGAGAATATTTTCGTCAGAATCGTTCGTTACCGCAATGGCTTTTCCGTTTTTGCTGATGAATAAATTGTTCTTTACTGTGTAAGCAAAAGTCTGATTATCTGCGAACATCTTCATGTTTGAAACATTCTCATCCATTGCAGATGAACGTTTTACCTTCCAGTCGTTTCCTGATTTTTCTACCCAATACATCTGATTATTGGCACTGAAATAACCATTTGAAGTGTTGGTGAATTTAATTGGCGGAACTGTTTTCAGCTTTTTGTCTGCAAAATTTTTGTTGAGCTGCGTCAGAGAAACCAAAGTATCTTGTTTGTTGGTTTTCAAATCTGTCACCAAATATCCTCCTTTCACAGCCTGAATGTAAGATTTACCGTCATCTGACCACGAAAACTGAGAAATATTTTTAACGGCAAGGTTGCTTCGCAGTCCGTTCACTGCTTCTGCCATGGTAAATTTTTGGGTCTGTGCAAATGCAGATCCGCCCAAAACCACCATCAATAAAGAAAATTTATATAATTTCATTGCATAAAAATTGAATCTGTCAAAAGTAAGAAATAAAACCCATCCGTTAAAAAATGTTAAATAAAAGATATCTGTATTTGAATTGAGTAAATTTAATTAAATCTTTAGAAGCAAAAACTTTACAAATAAAGGTTTGTAAAATGTAATTCCCCTCCTTTGGAGGGGTGGCGAAAATTCAAGGAATTTTTGACGGGGTGGTTGCCCTTCGAATTCGCTCAGGAACTTTGAACAAGACATTAAGTTCCGTATAAATTACAAGCACAAAAAACTTCCAAAAACTTAACTAATAGATAAAACACAAAACTTTTCATTAAAACTCATTTCTTATCCTAAATCAATGAATCGAGCATCGTTCTTGTTATACATTTGCATCATACAATAACAACTAAAAAATAAATACAATGGCTACAAAATGGAATTTAGACCCAACGCACAGTGAAATTACTTTTAAAGTAAAACACATGATGATTTCTAACATTAAAGGAAATTTCACCAATTTCACTGCTGAAATCGATGCTGATGACGATACATTTAAAAATGCAAAAACTACAGCAACAATTCAGGTTTCTTCTATCTCTACGCATAATGCAGACAGAGATGCTCACTTGAAATCAGCAGAATTCTTCAACGCAGAAGCAAATCCTACAATTACTTTTGAATCTGATGCTCTTAATGATTCTATCACAGGAAATCTTACCGTAAACGGTATCACTAAGCCGGTAACTTTAGATGTAGATTTCGGGGGAATCAATGTAGATCCTTGGGGAAATACAAAAGCAGGTTTTTCTTTTGAAGGAAAAATCAACAGAAAAGACTTCGGATTAAACTGGAATGCAGCTCTTGAAGCAGGAGGTGTAATGGTAAGCGAAGAGGTGAAAATTGCAGGAGAACTGCAGTTTGTAAAACAGGCATAGTAAATTTAATATAGTTTTCTGAAGATCCGGTGGTTTACTATAATCATCGGATCTTTATTTTTAAAACCAATATTATGAATCTCAACGATCTACAAAACATCAGCGATAACTTTAAGAACACGCAGAAAATGCCCGTTCTTTTTCTGGGACACGGTTCGCCGATGAATGCTATTGAAGAAAATCAGTTTGTACAGGGTTTCAGAAATGTGGCGAGGGAAATTCCGAAACCGAATGCTATTTTGTGCATTTCAGCACATTGGTTCACCAACGGAACAAAAGTCACCGCGATGGATATGCCGAAAACGATTCATGATTTCGGAGGTTTTCCACAAGCGTTGTTTGATGTAGAATATCCTGCTCCCGGAAATCCTGAATTAGCAAAAGAAACTGCCGAGCTTTTGAAACCAATTTTAGTTGAAGAAGATCACAATTGGGGTTTGGATCATGGAGCTTGGTCAGTCATTAAACATATGTATCCCGAAGCAGATATTCCTGTGATTCAATTGAGTATTGATTATACAAAACCGCCACAGTATCATTTTGATTTAGCTAAAAAACTGAATAAATTTCGTGAAAAAGGAATTCTGATTATCGGAAGCGGAAACATCATTCATAATTTAAGATTAATCGACTGGCGAAATATCAATACCGTCGGAGCCGGCTGGGATTGGGCGATCGAAGCAAGAGAAAAAACCAACAATTGGCTTTTGGACGGAAATTTCCGGAATATTATCGATTATCACCAACAAGGCACTTCTTTGCAATATGCAGTTCCGACTCCGGATCATTATTTACCTTTGGTTTACAGTTTGGCTTTGAAAGATCAATCTGAAGATCTTGTTCTGTTTAATGATGAACTGATTGGCGGAAGTCTGAGCATGACGAGTGTAAAGATTGGGTAAAATAAATTTTTGTAACAGTCTTTTTTTATCACTATAAATTTAGTAATATTGTTTACCATGAAAAAAACGATATTACTTTTAATTATTTTTTTACCGTTTTATCTCACCATTGCTCAAACCATTAAAGGAACGGTGGTGAATGACATTGAAAAACCCATCTCCAATGTGAACGTTTATCTGGACGGTACAAAAACAGGAACGGTTTCTGCAGCGGATGGAAGTTTCACTTTAAATCTACCTTCAGCAAATAACAACAGTCTGGTTTTTCAGAAAGACGATTATGAAACTTTCACCATCTCAGTTTCACAAGTTTTAAATAAAAGGCTGAAAGTAGTTTTAATTAAAGCGAAAGAAATTGAAGAAGTAAGAATTATTCCTTACACAGAAACTGCATATAAAAATTACATTCGCTTTTTCCTGGATTCTTTCATTGGAAATGATAAGGAAAATGTGCGCATAAAAAATCAGCGTTCACTGAAGTTTTCATTTGATAAAGAAAATAAGATTCTGAAGGTAAAAGCTCCGCAAACATTGATCATCGAAAATAAAAATTTGGGCTACACCATCGATTATAATCTTGTCGAATTTGTCGCTGATCTTGAAAACAACACGACCCGATTTATGGGAACGAGCTTTTTTAAAGAAACGAAAAGCACCAATAAAGTAAAGCTCAACCGAATGAATGCTTACGACGGAAGTCAGGTCCATTTTTTCAGGAGCGTTTATGAAAATAAGGTTGCAGATGAAGGATTTATCGTCAATCAGATTACCAAATTTCCCAATTCTAAATATCCGACTGAAGAAGAGCTGCAAAGACTGAAAGATTTTGCTGCAATGTTTAAATCTAAAGGTACGCTGACTGTTCCGGAAGATATTTTAGATATTGGAAATAGAAAACGTAACGAATTGCCTTATAAAATTGCCATTACCAAAACTCAGATTCCTGAATCTGATTATACTAAAAAAACTGACGGAAAATTATTTTTAGATTATGATCACATGATGCAGATCAATTTTAAAAGGTATTTTTATGAACTGAAAAAAGATCAGTTTGTAAAGGGAACTATTCCGATTATTCAGACCTCATTTCTTCATCCTGAAGGAGATACTTTTGAAATTTATTCGGACGGAAACACTTCCAATCCCGGTCAGCTGACCAATCAGGGAGAGTTTGCAAAAGATAAAATTGAGAAACTATTACCGTTGGATTATAAATTGGGAGATTAGTGGATTTCTTTTTCGAAACAAACGCTATTTTCCACACCAATATATTGTCCGTAATTTGGAATTCTTTGATAACCGGATTTTTCATATAATGCAATTGCTTCGGGTTGTTTTATTCCTGTTTCCAAAACACATTTTCTGTATCCGAGTTCTTTTGCCCAAATCTCCAATTGATGTAACGTTTCCGAAGCCAAACCCATTTTTCTTTTTTGAGGATCGGTGTACATTCTTTTGACTTCTACACTTTTTTCATCAAAAGGTTTTATCGCTCCACAAGCAACCGGAATACTTTCAAGATAAGCGACAATACAATTTTTCAGCATATCAATTTTATTGAATTGATGGTAAAAATCGTGTTCATCACCATCACGGATCGCCAAATCGGCATCTAAAAATTGTACCAGTTTTTGGAAATCCTTATCTGTGGAATCAACTCTTTTGACTATCATTTTTTTATTTTTAAAGCAAATTAAAGTAAAATTGTAAAACTTCGGACATAGAAATTAATTTAATGAATATAAAAAAATGCTCCCGATTAATAATCAAAATATTCATTTAATTATTAATCGGAAGCAAATAAATTAATCTAATTTATTTACTGTACAGCCTGTAAAACATTAATATTTCCATAACCAAAATCTGAATTTGGCGTCGGATAATAGGTTGAAGACTGTCTCATTTTGGTTAAAACCTGTTCTCTCGTCCATGAAGGATTTTTTGACCAAACCAAAGCCGCAATTCCTGCCGTAGAAGCTGTTGCCACAGAAGAACCACCTACATAATCAGTCTGAGCATTATAATAACTTAGCACAGGAATATTATTTCCTGAAGCTCTTTCCATTTGGTAAGTAAAATCTATCTCTGCGCCTGAATGACAGACATCACATTTTTGGTTGGATGTATTTTCTTTCACTCCTGTGATTGCCTGTGTTTCAGGCATCCAAGCCGGGAAAATCACACCGACGAAAGTCGTGAAGCTTGTAGAAGTTCCTCCTGCGCAGAAGATCAATTTACCCTTTGAATAAGCGTATTTTACACCATCTTCAATTTTCCCGACAGAGAAGATATGTCCCATTGACATGGAGATAATCTTCACAGAAGTATTATTTGCCAAAGCGGTAAAAGCTAACTTCACTCCTTCCTGTTCGTGATAACTATCTAAAACTACATTGGAAGCTGCTCTGTACGTCACTAAATTAGCATTATAAGCAACTCCAACAGGTTGTCCCTGATTGTTTCTCGGAGCCGCGATTGCAGAAGCCATACTTGTTCCGTGACCGCATTTGTCATCCGAGCCGTCAAAACCTGAGCTCCAAGGCCAAATAGAATCTACATACACTCCGTTTTTACTGATTGATCTTCCGGAAGATAAACCATTATTAAAACTGCTGCCCAACAAACTCTGATTTGCTGAAACCCCGGAATCAATCAAACCAATCGTAATTCCTGCTCCGGTGCTGTAGCTCCATGCGTTGGTGATATTGTGTTTCGCGAACGACCACGGAGCTTTTGCGTTGGGTGTTATTGTTGTATAATCTGCTGCAGTTAAAGCTGTAGATTCAAATCCGCAACCGGATGAACTTCCGCTTGATTTGGCGACTCCGTTAATTTTAGTTTCATTTTCAAAATAATGATAATCCGCAGGTTCGAAATAACGGATGGTTTTTAATCGACGAAGAGCAATCACTGTTTCCTGCTTTTCAATATAGACATCTATTTGATTCAGGTTTTCATCTGAGGCAAGTAAAATTCTGTCTTTCTTCCCTTCGTATTTTGCGATTACGTCTAAAATTTCATTTTGTATAGCTTCTGAATTTGAGGATTTGCTTCGGTCAAAATTATCTTTAGAATTTCCAAAACCGATTGATGCAACTTTATTTCCCTGAACAATTCCGCTCCATAAAAAATGGGATGAAGATTCATTCCAGGAAAATCTGCCTTTTGTCTTGGTTGTCTCGTTAATTTTTTCATTGATTTGTCTCGCAGTTAGCGGATCGGTCTGTACAATTTCACTTTCGACAGAAGATGTCTGAAGATCATCATTGTTACATGCACTCAAAGAGAAAACCGTGAGTAATAGGAATACACATTTTTTCATAGTAAAATATTTTTGTTTGGTTTCACCAAATTAATACTTTATATTGAATTACAGGTATTTGATGTTTAAAATTTAATATTATATACATATGATTATGATTCTTTTGAACTAAAAAAAGCTTCCGATTTGGAAGCTTTGATTTTGTATAGAATATATTTAAATTTTAAAATTCACCACAAACTTTCTCTCATTAATCAATTCTGCAATTGCCAATATATCTTTTCCGATCAATCTGTCGTCTTCCAGCTTATCAACTTTCGTACGAATAATTGCATGGTTTTCTTCAATGATCTTAGAACATTTTGCAGGTCTTCTGAATTCTAAACCTTGAGCAGCAAACATCAATTCGACCGCCAAAATATTGACTAAATTTCCTAAAACCTGATTAAATTTTCTTCCTGAAATACTTCCCATCGAAACGTGATCTTCCTGTCCTAAACTCGTCGGAATAGAATCTGCCGAAGCCGGGAAACAAAGCGTTTTATTTTCCGTTACCAAAGCCGCAGACGTATATTGAGGAATCATAAATCCTGAATTCAAGCCTGAACTTTCTGTCAATAATCTTGGTAAACCGTATTTTCCTTCAAGCAACAGATAACTTCTTCTGTCAGAAATATTTCCTAATTCTGCAGCAGCCAAAGTTGCATAATCTAAAGGCATTGCCATTAACTGTCCGTGGAAATTTCCTCCAGAAATAGATTCTTCAGCGCTCAAAACAATCGGGTTATCTGTTACAGAATTCAATTCAGTTTCTGCCATTAATTTTAAATGTTCAAAAGCATTTCTACTTGCACCGTGAACCTGCGGAACACATCTCATCGAATAAGGATCCTGTACTCTGTCGCAGTATTCATGTGCTTGCAAATTATCAGAATTCTTTAGAAATTTACGCATTCTCGCCGCTACTTTTTTGCTTCCTTCAAAAGGTCTGATATCGTGAAGCTCCTTTTTAAAAGGACTTGCAGAACCTCTGTACGCTTCAAGACTCATTGCAGCAGTCATATCTGCCAAATCTAAAATATATTCGAATTTCTCTAAACCTTTGATTGCATGAGCCAAAATAAACTGAGTTCCGTTGATCAATCCCAAACCTTCTTTTGGGCCTAAAACTAAAGGATCCAAATTATGTTTTTCAAGAATCTCAGCGGTTTCAAAAATTTCGTTTCCAACCCAAACCTGACCAAGACCTAAAAGTGGCAAAACCAAGTGTGACAAAGGCGCCAAATCTCCTGAAGCTCCTACAGAACCCTGCTCCGGAACTACGGGAATGATGTCTTTTTCAAGCATCAAAATCAGTCTTTCAATGACCTCCAGAGAAACTCCCGAAAAACCTTTTGACAATGCATGAACTTTCGTAATCATCATGATTTTTGAAAATTCTTTGTCAATCGGTTTACCAACACCGACTGCGTGAGAAATTATTAAATTATACTGAAGCTGCGAAGTTTCGTCAGCCGAAATTTTAGTATCACAAAGCGGTCCGAATCCAGTGTTGATCCCATAAACACAACGATCTGATTCTACAATTTTCTTCACATTATCCTGAGATTTTAGGATCTGCTCTTTCGCAGTTTTATCTAAACTGGCTTTATTAGGGGTTTTACAGATTTCCAAAACATCATGGAAACTCAAAACATCTACTCCGTATATCATTTCAAAAAATTTGGTTAAAAATACACATTTTGAGGAGAACTGAAAATGCCTGATAATCGCTCTAAAATATTTTAAAAACCAAGCATAATATTCTTTATTTTTACGCCTTAATAAAAACTAAAACTTATGAAATTCAAAGCTTTATTATTGGCTCTTTCGTTAGTAAGTATTTCTACTTTTGCACAGGAAAAAGTAAAATACACCAAAGAGCAAATCAAAAAAATGGAACAATATCTTTTTAACGAAGGATTTCCCGGACCATCAACAAAAAAAATATCAACCATCATTTCAAAAGACGGAACTGTCAATAAAGGTTATTGCGACAATATTGAAACCAAAAAAGGACAGATTTATGAAATTTCTATAAAAGACAGTGCCACTAAAAAGCAGATGGTTTTCAACGCAGACAATGTGAACGAAATGTACATTTACCCTACGAAACTGGCGAAAATTTTGAAAGTTGGAAAACACGTGACTAACGTAAGAAGCTTAAGCACTAAAAAGCTGAGTAAAAATACGACTGACGGACAAATTCAATTTGTTAATCAAACCGTTTCTTTAAAAAACAAAAAAGATGATAAAGAGTTTTTAATGCAACTTATAAATCCTGAATTCAACGAAATTATTTCTGTTTATCATGATCCGAGAGCCAAGGAAACTTCAGGTATGACGGTAGGATTTGGGATGCAGCTTGGTGGTGGACTTGCAAAATCGTTTTATGTAAAAAAAGGGGATAAAGTTCTTTGGCTTCACAGAGATGATTTTGAAGACAATTATGATTTCTTGTTTGGTGACAATGCAGAATTCATGAAAAAATATCCCAAAAAATCTGTAGAATGGGATTATTTCAGCTTTTTGGTGAATGAATACACGGAAATGAGCAACGGATAAAATTTAATTTTAAAATATTTCAAAGCTGTAGAAAGTTCTGCAGCTTTTTTTGTGCATTGAAATTGCTTAAATTTGTTTTATGAATCCTTCATTAGAATTACAGCTTAAAACTTTACCATCAGAACCGGGAGTTTATCGATACTACGATAAAAATGGAAATTTATTGTACGTGGGAAAGGCTAAACATTTGAAGAAAAGAGTTCTCTCCTACTTTAATAAAAATCTTTTAGGTTCCAGAATAAAAACAATGGTGAGTAAAATTCACCGTTTGGAAACCACAATTGTCAACAGTGAATACGATGCACTTTTATTGGAAAACAATCTGATTAAAGAACATCAGCCTTTTTACAATGTGATGTTGAAGGATGACAAAACTTATCCTTGGATTTGCATTAAAAATGAAGATTTTCCTAGAATTTTTCTTACCAGAACAAAGATCAAGGACGGTTCAGAATACTACGGACCGTATGCGAAAGTGCGTCCGGCAAAGATTCTTCTAGATACTATAAAACATATTTATAAGCTGAGAACCTGCAACCTCAATCTGGCTCCGAACAAAATTGATGACGGTAAATATAAAGTCTGTTTAGAATTTCATATCAAAAATTGCGAAGGCCCCTGTGAAGGCTTGGAAAGCAAGGAAGAATATGATGAAAAGATTGATGCAATACGCGGAATCATCAAAGGAGATTTCCAGACTGCAAAGCAATATTTGGTGAGCCAGATGATGAAATATGCAGAAAATATGCAGTATGAAAATGCACAAATCATCAAAGAGCGATTGGATATTTTAGAAGATTACCAGGTAAAGCATACCGTTGTAAATCCAAATATCGATGATGTAGATGTTTTCGGAATGACAAGCGATGAAACTGCGGCTTATGTTAATTATTTTAAAATCAGAAACGGAAACATTATTCAAAGTTTTACAACTGAGATTAAGAAGATCATTGAAGAAAGTGACGAAGATATTTTGGAAGAGGCTTTAATTGAAATCCGTCAAAAATTTAATTCTAGTTCGAAAGAAGTTCTGATTCCGTTTCATTTAACTGTTGAAATCCCGAATGTAAAATTGATTGTTCCAAAAATGGGCGATAAAAAACGCATCGTAGAACTTTCTGAGAAAAATGCGAAGGAATATAGAATTGAAAAGCTGAAACAGGTACAGATTGTTGATCCAGAAAGACATTCCAACAGAATCATGGCAGAAATGCAGAAACTGCTGAGAATGCCTGTTGAACCACGTCATATTGAAGGATTTGACAACTCGAATATTCAGGGAACGAATCCTGTGTCGGCTTGTGTTGTATTTAAAGACGGCAAACCGAGCAAAGCAGATTACAGAATCTTTCATCCTAAAACCGTTACGGGTCCTGATGATTTTAAAACAATGGAAGAAGTTATTTTCCGTCGCTATAAAAGGATGCTTGACGAAGGTGAAACTCTTCCTCAACTGATTTTGATTGATGGTGGAAAAGGACAGCTTTCATCAGCCATAAAAAGTTTAAAATTGCTCGGATTGTACGGAAAAATAACCATCGTTGGTATCGCCAAAAGACTGGAAGAAATTTTCTTTCCTGAAGATCCCATTCCTTTATATCTCGATAAAAAATCTGAAACTTTAAAAATTTTGCAGAGAGTACGTGATGAAGCCCACCGTTTCGGAGTGAGACATCACAGAACGAGACGAACCAATTCTACCATAAAATCTGAATTAGAAGAAATTCCAGGCGTTGGTGACAAGACGATTGAAATGCTTTTATCTAAATTAAAATCTGTGAAAAGAATAAAGGAAGCTAACCTTGAAACTTTAGAAGAAATTTTGGGGAAAAGCAAAGGGAAGATAGTCTTTAATTTTTTTAATAATATATAAGTTCGCCAAAAACAAAATCAGCTCAATAAATTGAGCTGATTTTTTATATGATGTATTTTATTAAAATTTTTAAACTCCTCCCATCACATACATGTTCTCCATAGTCGGCGCTTCGCTTCCTCCTTTTTTCTCAAGCGTGATAGCAAAAGCCTGTGCGTCCGGAATATTTGCCAATGCAATTCTTCCGTCTTTATCTTCAGAGTACATTCCTGCATTTACAGGTTTTCCATCTTCGATTGCCCATAACTGATATTGCATACCTTCAGGTGCTTTCGGAAGATTATTGACATTAAGATAAACATCTTTAGAACTGGTATCCCATAAAACAGTGGCTTTAGATTCAGGATGTTTATCAACACCCGCCAAAACTACTTTTTTCATATCAGGATTTGCTACAATATCTAATTTCTGCTGCATATTCTGCATGGCCAGATTTTTAGATTTCGACTCACTTTCCAGTTTTACCAATTTTTCATTGATTTCAGCCTTACTGTTCATCCAGTAAAGATTTGCACCAGTACTTACTAAAAACAGTAATGAGGCAGCAATTGCAAAGTTCTTCCAGTTGCCATTTTTTTCAGTTTTGATATCCTTAACCACCGTCTTCACTTCGTTTTGATGAACGTTGGAATCAATTGGAATAATTGGTTTTTCAATATTTAATTCAACTTCTTTTTCCTGCTGTTGAATTTTGTCCCAGATTTTAGACTTTAAATC
>Ga0163161_10002666_pt1 | contig 12681 bp, 18 predicted proteins | sample S45metaG_FD_129847 | JGI IMG/M metagenome (GOLD analysis project Ga0163161, IMG submission 129847) | Switchgrass rhizosphere microbial communities from Kellogg Biological Station, Michigan, USA - S4-5 metaG | ecosystem: Host-associated > Plants > Roots > Rhizosphere > Soil | place: USA... | reverse complement strand
TCGGCCACGCAGGGCAATATCCAGCCCTCGGCCTTTTCCTCGGCGCTCAGGCCGGGCCATTCGATGACGTGGCGGATGGCGCCCGACACCAGCTGGCAGATGCAGGTGCGGCAGGTGCCGTTGCGGCAGGAGCTCGGCATCTCGATGCCGGCCGCCTCGGCCGATTTGAGGAGCGTGGTGCCGAGCTCGGCCTCGAAGGCCAGGCCCGACGGTTCGAGTCGAACCCTCATCGCGCGGGAGGCTGCTGCTGTTGCTCGCGGCGCTGTTCGCGCAGCATGAAGAGATAGAGGCTCTCGACCTTCTCGCGCGCCCAAGGCGTCTTGCGCAAAAACTTGAGACTGGAGCCCACGCTGGGGTCGATGGCGAAGCAGCGGATGGGAACGAGCTCCCCGAGCTGTTCCCAGCCGTAGTGGTCGGCCAGCGCCGTGACGATGGCCTCCAGCGTGAGCCCGTGCAACGGATTGCGCGGCTGCGCCGGTTTGGCGGGCGCCGGTGGCGGCACCGCCGGTGCCTCGTTGGTCACTTGTTCTTGAGCTTGCCGCGCGGAATCACCGCCGTGGTGATCGTGCGGACGGGCTCGATGCCGCCGGTGCCCACCGGCTTGGGCGGAGAAGTGTCCTTCTTCGGTTTCTTGGCTTCCTTGTTCGCGCGTTGTTGACCTTTGGCCATATCGACTCCTTTTGATGCTGCGTATGCGGCGTAAGTAGCGGGCAGTTTAGCGGTGCGGCGACAATACCCGGTTCCATCTGATTTTCCGCATCCATGTCCGATTACGAAGTTCGCCCCGCCACCCTGCGCGACGCCAAGGCCGTCGCCGAAGTCCACGCCCTGGCCGCCAAGGCCGCCTACGAAGGCATCCTGCCCGAAGAAGAGCTGCGCCTGCTGGCTCCCGCGTCGCGCGAAGCCAAGTGGCGCGAAGCCATCGAGTTCAGCGAGCCGCAGGTGCAGGTGGCGGTGCTCGACGACGAGATCGTCGGCTTCGTCGGTTTCGACCGCTCGCGCGATCCCAAGACGCCGTCCACCACGGGCGAGATCTGGGCCATCTACGTAAAGCCCGAGCATTGGGGCAAGGGCATCGGCGTCGCCCTGTGGGACGCCGCGCGCGAAGGCCTGGAGGAAGAGGGCTGCACCACGGTCACCGTGTGGGTGCCCATTCGCAACGACCGCGCCATGCGCTTCCACGAGCTCGCCGGCTTCAAGCGCGAAATGAAGACGGCCAAGACCACCGCGCTGGGCACCGTGCGGGTCGAAGAGATCCGCCTCAAGCGCAGCGTCGCCTGACACCGCGGCCGCCCCTGGCGGGGCTGCCGCGTACGGGTATTGCCGGCGCGGACGGCGCTTGCGGCTAAGCTCGCCGGTTCTTTTTTCCATACCGACCCTTGCTCATGGCCACCAGCCTGCTTCTGCTGCTCGACGACATCGCGACCGTCCTGGACGACGTGTCGATCCTCACCAAGGTGGCCGCCAAGAAGACGGCCGGCGTGCTCGGCGACGACCTCGCGCTCAATGCGCAGCAGGTTTCCGGCGTCAAGGCCGAGCGCGAAATCCCGGTGGTCTGGGCCGTGTGCAAGGGCTCCTTCGTCAACAAGCTCATCCTGGTGCCCGCGGCCTTGGCCATCGGCACATGGCTGCCGTGGCTGGTGACGCCGCTGCTCATGGTGGGCGGCGCATTTCTGTGCTTCGAGGGCTTCGAGAAGCTCGCGCACAAGTTCCTGCACAAGCAGGCGCACGACGCCGACACCGCCCGCCACGAGCGGGCCGTGGCCGACGAAACCGTCGACGTGGTGGCGGTCGAGAAGGACAAGATCAAGGGTGCCGTGCGCACCGACTTCATCCTCTCGGCGGAAATCATCGCCATCACGCTGGGCACCGTGCAGGGCCAGTCCTTCGTCACGCAGCTCACCGTGCTCGCGGGCATCGCGCTGATCATGACCATCGGCGTCTACGGGCTCGTGGCCGGCATCGTGAAGCTCGACGACGCCGGGCTCTACCTGAGCCGGCAGGCCAGCAAGGCTGCGCAGGCGCTCGGCCGCGGCATTCTGGCGGCGGCACCTTGGCTCATGAAGGGGCTGTCGATTGCCGGCACCGCAGCCATGTTCCTGGTGGGCGGCGGCATCCTCGTGCACGGCGTGCCTGCGTTCGGCCACGCGGTCGAAGACTGGGCCAAGGCCACGGGCGGCGTGTTCGGCGCGCTCGGGTCGATGGGGGTGAACGCAGGCGTCGGCATCGTGGCCGGCGCCATCGTGCTGGCGTGCGTGGAGCTCGCCGGCAAGCTGCGCGGCAAGAAGGCCTGAGGCCCCGTTACTTGCCCCGTTTGAAAAGGCCGACCGCCACCAGCGCCACCCCGAGCGCCAGCGCGAACCAGCCGACCAGGTAGGCACCCGCGACCATGTCGAACCAGCGCGTGCCTTGCAGGAAGCGCGGACCCAGCAGGACGGCGGCGCCGATCGCCAGGCAGAGAATGCCGCGTTCCAGCGTGCGGAGTTGTCGTTTGGGTTGCGCCATGGCGTTGCGGTTCAGCTCGGTTCGCGGGGTCAGTGCGACATTGTCCCGCGCATGGCGGCCGGATGTCCCTGCAGCTGGAACGACTTGCCCGTGGGCACCAGCGTGTCGCCGTCCACGCGCAGGATCGTGATGTCCTGGTCGATGAAGTTGCCCACGTACAGGTATTGGCCGTCGGCGCTCCACACGGCGCCTTCGGGCAGGCCGCGCACCACCACTTCGTTGGCGCGCGTCACCTTCTTGCCGTCGATCTTCAGCAGCACCACCGAGCCATTGCGGTTGTAGAAATAGGCGTTCTTGGCGGCGTTGCTGCCGCGCAGGAGCACGGCCACGGCATGGCGGCCCGTGGGGCTCACGGCCAGGCCCTCGGGGCCGTCGCCCACCACCACCTTGTCGACCACGCGCGGCGGCACGGCTTCGAGGTCGATCACGCTCACGGTGTCGATCTGTCCGTCCGACGCGCCCGAGTTGCCGTTGTCGGCCGTGAGCGCGAGCTTGCCGTCCGGCGTCACGTCGACGTTGTAGGGCCAGAGGCCGGCCGCGAGGTCCACCTTGTTGTAGCTGACCTTCTCGCCGTTCACCTCGAGCAGCGCGATCTTGTGGGTCGGGAACTTGGCCGCCAGCGCGCGCTTGCCGTCGGGCGTGAAGCGCACGTGCGCCACCGAATCGTTCATGGCCACCGTGTCGATCAGCGTCACCTTCTTGCCCGCGATGCGCAGCACGCTGACCGAGTTGTCGGCGCGGTTGGCCACCAGCGCAAGGTCGCCCGCGCGGTTGATCGACATGCCCGAAGGCTGCTTGCCCACGGTGAGCGTATCGATCAGCTTGGGCGGCGTGGTGGTCAGGTCGATCACGAAGAGGCGGTTGTCGGGCACCTGCTTGCGCACGCCGTTCTCCTCGACCACGTTGAGCGAGTTGGCCACCAGCGCCAGCGTTTCGCCCGGCGTGATCGCAAGATTGGTCGGGGGGCCGGCGATGGTGTTGTCCAGCTGCAGCGTGCCGACGAGCCGGGGTGCGAGCGGGTCGGTGCCGATGTCCAGCACCTGCACCGTGTCGCGGCCCATCGGGCCCAAGATGACGGCGCCGGCATCGCTCCACGACTGCTTCTCGTCGTTCGCCACCAGCATCAGCTGGCGCTGTGGAGCGGTGGGCGTGAGGTTGGTGCAGCCGGCAAGGGCGGCCAGGGCCAGGGCGGTCGAAATGGCCGTCGACAGGGCCGTGCTGAATTTCATGAGGCGTCTCCGTGTTGTAGGTCTTTGTGCAGCGGGCCGCTCGCGCCCGCAGCGCATGGTAGCGGCACAATGGACCGGCCCATTCAAGAACCGTGGAACAGTCCGCAATGACCATCGAAATATCCAGGGAAGCGCGCCAGCAGGCCATCGCCTCGATCGAGCGCTACTTCAACGAGAACATGGACGAGAAGATCGGCAACATCGCGGCCGGCGCACTGCTCGGGTTCTTCCTGGAGGAGGTCGGCCCCCTGGTCTACAACAAGGCCGTGGCTGACGTGCAGGAGCGCCTGCAGTCGCGCATCTCGGAAGTCGATCTCGAAGTGCACGAGGACGAATTCCAGTACTGGCGCAAGTTCGACCGGCAGAAAAAAGGCAAGTAGGCGTGGCGCCCGCCACGCAAAATTGCTTCCAGACGTTGCAAAATCCAGAGCCATGCAACCACACCGCCCGACCCACCTCCTGGCCGCTTCGCGCTTGACGCTGCGCACCTTCGTCGCCGTGCCGCTGCTCTGCCTGGCCGCATCCATCGCCGGCGCGCAGCAGGCGCCCTCCGACTTTCCGATGGATTCCATGGGCTACCTGAACGAGGAACTGCCTCGCATGGAGGCGGCCATCGCCGCCAGGGACCGCAGCTTCTTCCACGGCGCAATGGCGCGCACGGTGCAGTTCTCGGAGCGCTGGGGCTTCAAGGCGCAAGCCAATCCCCACCTGGCCAAGTACCCGATGTGCACCGACGCGGTGATGGACTACGTGGTGGTCGGCATGTGCAAGCTCAACCCCTCGGGCGACGGGTGCGAACCCGGGTTGGCGCAGCGCTTCGATGCCAACGTGCAGCGCTGCCGCGACATGGCGGCGCGAAAATAAGCCTCCCGTCGCCCGACGCAAGAATGTCCTCGCGATAACGCGAGGCGGAGACACGCCATGGACTACACCCGTTACCAGTCCCTTGCCATCACGCGCCGCGGCACCGGCGACGCGGTGCTCGACATCCAGATGCGCGCCGCCAACGGCAAGCTGCCCACGGCGGGCCATGACGGCCACCGCGAACTGGCCGAGATATGGCGCGACGTGTCGGCCGACGACACGGTGCGCTGCGCCGTGCTGCGCGGCGAAGGGCTGGGCTTCTCGGGCGGCGGCGACCTGGCGATGGTGCAGGACATGACCACCGACGACACGGTGCGCCAGCGCGTGTGGAAGGAAGCGCGCGACCTCGTCTACAACCTCATCAACTGCGACAAGCCCATCGTGAGCGCCATGCACGGCCCGGCCGTGGGCGCCGGGCTGGTGGCGGGGCTCCTGGCCGACATCTCCATTGCCGCCAAGACCGCGAAGATCGTCGACGGGCACACGCGCCTGGGCGTGGCCGCGGGCGACCACGCGGCCATCGTCTGGCCTCTGCTGTGCGGCATGGCCAAGGCCAAGTACCACCTGCTGCTGTGCGAGCCGGTGAGCGGGGAGGAGGCCGAGCGCATCGGCCTGGTGTCGCTGGCGGTGGACGAGGCCGACCTGCTGCCGCGCGCCTACGAAGTGGCCGACCGGCTGGCGGCCGCCAGCCAGAGCGCGATCCGCCTCACCAAGTACGCGCTCAACAACTGGCTGCGCCAGGCGGGGCCGACCTTCGATGCGTCGCTGGCGCTCGAATTCATGGGCTTTGCAGGCGCCGACGTGCGGGAGGGCGTGGCCTCGCTGCGCGAGCGGCGGGCGCCGAACTTCGGCTGATCAGGCGGGCGGGTAGGCCACGCCGCTTTCGCCGGCGTTCCACGGTGCGTATTTGCGCATCGCACGTTCGAACAGCGGCGAGCCCGTCCAGCCCGAGAGCCAGGCGCGCAGGTTCGGCCAGGGCTCGCCCTCGAACCACGCGGGTTCCACCATCGCGAATTGCCGCACGAACGGCACGATGGCGGCATCCGCCAGGGAAGCACGCGCACCGAACAGCTGGCCAGTGTCGGCGAGCCGCGCATCGAGGTGCAACAGGAACTGAGCGCCCCGTCCGCGCGCATCGGTCGACAACCCGGCGAAACGGCCCGGGTACTTGTAGCGGTCGAGCTGCAGCTTGAAATTGCCGTCGCATTCGGCCACGAGCGCGAGCATGGCGGCCAGCGTTCCAGCGTCGGGCTCCAGCCATCGCAGGGGGTCGTTGCGGTGCAGGGTCCACCGCATGATGTCCAGGCTTTGCTCCAGCACCGCGCCGTCGGGCAGCACCAGCACGGGCACGGTGCCCTTGGGCGAGGCGGCAAGCATCTCGGCCGGCTTGTTCTTCAGCACCACTTCGCGCAGCTCGCAGCGCTCGCCGCTTGCGGCCATTGCCAGCCGCGCGCGCATCGCATAGGGGCAGCGGCGAAAGCTGTAGAGAACGGGCAGGCCGGGTGGTTGCAGTTGCATCGCGCAGGACTTCATGCCGGAGAGCGCTGAAAGCCGGATTTCAGCCCCTGCATTCCCCGCAGGTGCCGTGCAGCGTGAGCGCGGTGTGGCGGGTGTCGATGCCTTGCTTGCGCAGCTCGCGGCCCAGGCGGCTCATCACCTTGGGGAGCTCGGGATCCGATGGAAGCGCGAGCACCTTGTGGCACTGGTCGCATTCGAAGATGTGGCCCGAAGCGGCTTCCACGTGGCGCGAGAAGCGGTTGACGCGATCGGCGCCCACGCGGCGATCGCACAGGCCCGCTTCCACCAGGCGGTCGAGCACGCGGTAGATGGTCACGCGGTCTGGCGCCTCGCCCGCGGCGGCGGTGTAGGCGGCCACCATGTCGTCGTGCGTGAGCGGCTGCGAGGCGCGTGCGAGCAGATCCAGCACGGTTTGCGCAGCGCGCGTCACGCGCAGGCCACTCTGGCGCAACAGGGTTTCGCTGTCGGGCGCGTTGGCGGCGGGCGAGGGCTTCGGATGCAGGCTCATGGGTTCTTTGCGGAACCGCCATTGTGTTGCATTCCGTGAGTCCGCGTCCCGGCCGTCCCGAATGCGCTAAGGTCTGGTTTTCGCGTCCCTGACTACCTTCTACCGACCATGTCCCGTTCCCCGATCGAAATCGAAACCGCTCCCCATCCCACTGCCACGGTGATCGTGATGCACGGCCTGGGTGCCGACGGCAACGACTTCGTGCCGATTGCCAACGAACTCGAGCTCTCGAGCGTGGGCCCGGTTCGCTTCGTGTTTCCCAATGCCCCGGTCATCCCCGTCACCATCAATGGCGGCTACCAGATGCCTGCCTGGTACGACATTGCCGTGGCCGACCTGGCCGCGCGCGAGGACGAGGCAGGGCTGCGCCGTTCGCAGGCCACCATCGAGACGCTGATCGCCAACGAGAAGGCCCGCGGCATCGCGGCGGGCCGCATCGTGGTGGCGGGTTTCTCGCAAGGCTGCGCCATGGCGCTGATGACCGGCCTGCGCCACACCGAGCGGCTGGCGGGCATCGTCGGCCTTTCAGGCTACCTGCCCATTGCCGCCACCACCGCGGCCGAGCGGCATGCCGCCAACCACGAGACGCCGGTCTTCCTGGCCCATGGCCGGCAAGACCCCGTGGTGCCGCTCGACCGGGCCCTGCAATCGCGCGACGCGCTCATCGCGCTCGGCCATCCCGTCGAGTGGCACGAGTACACGATGGCGCACTCGGTCTGCATGGAAGAAATTGCCGACCTGAACCGGTTTCTTCTGCGCGTGCTGGCATCCTGACGCTTTCGGGCCCTCACGCATCCGCGGCAACAAAGGAGACAACGCAATGATCCTCGTCATCGGACACGCCATGGCGAAACCCGAAACCCTGCAGGCGATGCTGGCCATCAGCGTGGAACATGTGCTGCGCTCGCGCACCGAACCCGGCTGCATCTCGCACGAGGTCAGCGCGGACGTGCAGCAGCCGCTGCGGCTCAGCTTCGTCGAACGGTGGAGCGACATGGCGGCGCTGAAGGCGCACTTTCGCGTCGAGGCTTCGCGCGCGTTTGCCAAGGCAATGGCCGGCATGGCCGACGGCATGCCGCAGATGTCGGTCTACCAGTCGGAAGAGATCGACCTCGCGGCGGGACGCGGCTGATCCTCTGATCCTGCCCGCAGGCGGAACCGATGAGCGCAGCTATCAAAACCGTAGCGCGGCGCAGGATAGCGGAAGACGGGATTCCCTGCGCCAGCAATGCCCGCGCGGCCGTGCTACCTTCCAGCCCCTCAGAGAATGACGGGTCATAACAATATGAGCAGCAGATTGCAGGAGAGGTTGGGTGCAATCCCGACCACGCGGTTGAAGGGAATGCGCCGCGGCATCGAGAAGGAAAGCCTGCGCGCGCTCCCGGACGGCAAGCTTGCGCTCACGCCGCACCCGATCGCACTGGGCTCGGCCCTGACCCACCCGCACATCACCACCGACTTCAGCGAGTCGCAGCTGGAGCTCATCACCGGCGTGCACGGGGGCGTCGAGTCGGCGCTCGAGGAACTGACCCGCGTGCACCAGTTCACCTACCGCGTGCTCGACACGCTGGGCGACGAGCGGCTCTGGGTGTCGAGCATGCCCTGCGGCCTGCCGACCGATGAAACCATTCCGATCGGCCGCTACGGTTCCTCCAACGTCGGCCGCGCCAAGAGCGTCTACCGCATGGGCCTGAGCCACCGCTACGGGCGGCGCATGCAAACCATCTCGGGCATTCACTACAACTGGTCGCTGCCCGACGTGTCGAGCGAACAGTATTTCGCGCTCATCCGCAACTTCCGGCGCCACGCCTTCCTGCTGCTGTACCTGTTCGGCGCCTCGCCGGCGCTGTGTTCGAGCTTTGTCGCTGGCCGCCCGCACGAGCTGCAGCCGCTGGGCGACGGCAGCATGTTCATGCCGCACGGCACGTCCTTGCGCATGGGCCGTCTCGGCTACCAGAGCGATGCGCAGGCCTCGCTGGCCGTGAGCTACAACAGCCTGGAAGGCTATGCCGCCTCGCTGCAGGACGCGCTCACGCGGCCGTGGCCGGGCTACGAGGCGATCGGCATCCAGAACCTCGGCGGCGACTACAACCAGCTGGCCACCAGCCTGCTTCAGATCGAGAACGAGTTCTACGGCACGATCCGCCCCAAGCGCGTGATCAACCCCGGCGAGCGCCCGCTGCATGCACTGCGGGAGCGCGGGGTCGAATACGTCGAAGTGCGGCTGATGGACCTCGACCCCTTCGAGCCGGTGGGAATCAATGCGCAGACGATGCGCTTTCTCGACGTCTTCCTGCTGCAGTGCCTGCTCAGCGACAGCCCGGTCGATACGCCGCAGGAAATTGCCGAACTCGCCCACAACCAGCATCTCACCGCCGCATGCGGGCGCGAGCCCGGCCTCAAGCTCCTGCGCAGCGGGCGCGAGGTGCCATTGACCGATTGGGGCGTGGAACTGGTCGAGCAGTGCCTGCCGATTGCCGCGGCGCTCGATGCCGCGAACGGCGGCACGCAGCATGCCGACGCGGTGCGCGCGGCGCTTTCCGCCTTGCAGGACCCCGACAGCCTGCCTTCGGCGCGCGTGCTGGCCGCCATCGAGGAGCGGCACGGCAACTCGTTCATCGGCTTCGTGCGGGCACAGTCCGAGCAGACCCGCACCACGCTGCTGGCGCTGCCGTTCTCGGACCAGCAGAAGGCCGAGTTCGAGCGCATGACGGAAGAATCGATCCAGGAGCAGAAACGCATCGAGGCCGCCGACACCATGCCCTTCGAGATCTACCGCGAGCAGTACGTTTCGCCGGCGCGCCTGGGCATCGGCCGCGGCCGGATGGCCGTGGCCGCCTGAGCCCTGCCTGTCCTGCGCGTTCTCACCGCCTCACGGTCCGCCTGACGACAGGCGCGGGGGCCGATGGCCTACAGGCATTGGCCAGCATGACCCACTGCGGGCGCCGCTTCGGAGGCGACCATGGGTCCATGCACCGCGCAAGCTCCCGTTTCCCCCTTTGTCCCGTATCCCGTCCCCTGTCCCGGCCAGAGATTCCGGTATGACTTTCAAGGCCTATCTCGTCGAGGACAGTGCCCTCATTCGTGACAACCTCGTGGGGTTTCTTCACGACGTTGCCGACGCGGACGTCGTGGCCTGCGCCAGCAGCGAGGAAGAGGCGGTGCACTGGCTGCGCCAGCACCGCGACGACTGGGACCTGACCATCGTGGACCTGTTCCTGGCGCGCGGCAACGGCCTCGGCGTGATCAAGGCTTGCCGCAACCGCAAGGCCAGGCAGAAAGTGGTGGTCTTGAGCAACTACGCCACCGCCGACATGCGCCAGCGTTCCGCGCAACTGGGCGCCGACGCCTTCTTCGACAAGTCGGCCGAACTCGACCAGCTGGTCGCCTATTGCGAGACGCTGCGTCACGCCCGCGACTGAGCGGATGAACGCGCGGCCTGACCGGCGCGCGTTTCTGGGGTAAAACGCCACGCGGCCGCCATGGCCGCACAACCCCCATCCAGGCAAAGCAGCGAGAGCGACACATGAGCAACAGCACCATCGATTTCAAGGGCCGCGTGGCCATCGTGACCGGCGCGGGCGGCGGCCTGGGCCGCCAGCATGCACTGGCCCTTGCGGCGCGCGGCGCCCGGGTGGTCGTCAACGACCTGGGCAGCGCCAGCGATGGCTCCGGTGCCTCGGTGAGGGCGGCGCAGGCCGTGGTCGACGAGATCGAGGCCGCGGGCGGCGAGGCCATGGCCAATGGCGCCTCGGTGACCGACTTCGACGCCGTGCAGGCCATGGTCAAGCAGGCGACCGACGCCTGGGGCCGCGTCGACATCCTGGTCAACAACGCCGGCATCCTGCGCGACAAGAGCTTTGCCAAGATGGAACTGGCCGATTTCAGGCTCGTGGTCGACGTGCACCTGATGGGCGCGGTGAACTGCACCAAGGCCGTCTGGGCGCTCATGAACGAGCAAAAGTACGGCCGCATCGTCATGACGACGTCGTCCTCCGGGCTGTACGGCAACTTCGGCCAGAGCAACTATGGCGCCGCCAAGCTCGCGCTGGTGGGCCTGATGCAGACGCTGAGCATCGAAGGCGCCAAGAATGACATCCGCGTCAACTGCCTCGCACCCACCGCGGCCACCCGCATGACCGAAGGACTGATGCCGCAGGAAGTGCTCGATGCGCTCCGGCCCGAGGCCGTGGTGCCGGCCATGCTGGTGCTGGCCTCCGAGGACGCGCCGAACCGCACCATCCTGTGCGCGGGTGCAGGCACCTTCGAGGCCGCGCACATCACGCTGACGCAGGGCGCATGGCTCGGTATCGGGCCGGACACGCCGGAGCAGCTCGCCGCACGGCTTTCCGAAGTGACGTCGCGCGACGGCGAGGCCGTGCCCCAGAGCGGCACCGCGCAGGGCAGCAACGAAGTCGGCAAGGCCATGGCTGCCAACGCGAAAAAAAGCTGACGCGAAATCCCCATGACCCTCGCCGAAATCGCCCCCCTCCCGCTGCCGGAGGGCATTCGCTCGCGCCAGGTCGACAACGGAAACGGCCTGTCCATGCACGTGCTCGAGGCTGGCTTCGACACGCCCGGGCGCCCTTGCGTGCTGTTGCTGCACGGCTTTCCGGAACTGGCCTACAGCTGGCGCAAGGTGATGTTGCCGCTGGCCGAGGCGGGCTTTCACGTGGTCGCACCCGACCAGCGCGGCTACGGCCGGACCACGGGCTGGCGGCAGGGCTACGAAGCCGGGCTGGACGAGTTTCGCCTGCTCAACCTCGTACGCGATGCGGCGGGGCTCGTGTCGGCGCTCGGCCACCAGACCGCGGCGGTGGTGGGCCACGACTTCGGCTCGCCGGTGGCGGCCTGGTGCGCATTGACCCGTCCCGACGTGTTCCGCTCGGTTGCGTTGATGAGCGCGCCGTTCCCGGGCCCGCCGGCCGCCGGGTCGGCACCCATGTTCGCAGAGGCCACCCGGCACCTGCTCGAGGGCCTGGCTGCATTGCATCCGCCACGCAGGCACTACCAGTGGTACTACTCGGGGCCAGAGGCCGATGCCGACATGCGGCATGCACCGCAAGGGCTGCATGCCTTTTTGCGCGGCTACTACCACCACAAGAGTGCCGACTGGCCGCAGAACCGGCCGTTTCCGCTGGGCGCCATGAGTGCCGGCGAACTGGCCCGCCTGCCCACCTACTACGTGATGCGGGCCGACCAGACCATGGCCGAAACGGTGGCTGCCGAAACGCCCTCGGCCGAACAGATCGCCGCCTGCCGATGGCTGCCCGAAGAAGAGCTGGCCGTGTACACCGCCGAGTACGCGCGCACCGGCTTCCAGGGCGGACTGCAGTGGTATCGCTGCGGAACGGGCGGGGACTACATCCAGGAAATGCAGGCCTGGTCGGGACGCACGATCGACGTGCCCGCGTGTTTCATCGCGGGCCGCAGCGACTGGGGCGTGTTCCAGAAGCCTGGCGACTTCGAAGCCATGCAGGCAACGGCCTGCACGCGGTTGCGCGGCGTGCACTGGATCGAGGGCGCGGGGCACTGGGTGCAGCAGGAGCAGCCCGCCGAAGTGAGCCGCCTGCTGTTGGATTTTCTGGCTACTCCGCGATAAAGCCGGTGTCCTTGCGGATCGAGTCGCGGTCGCGATGGTTGTTGAGGCGGCCAAGCGTGTTGTCGATCAGGCGCTTGAGCTTTTCGGCCGCGCCGCGAAAGGCCTCGTCGAGGCTGGTGGCATGCTGCGTCACCACCAGCGGCTGGTGATGCGAAAGGCGTGCTTCCATCACGCAGCACTTGTCGCCGGCGCCGGTCTTGTCGTGGTTCTCGTCGCTCAGATGCACTTCGACGCGGGTGACGTCGTCGACGAAACGGCTCAGCTGCTGCTTGATCTCCGTGTCCGCCCAGCGCTCCAGCGCGTCCTTGTTCTCGAGGCCGTTGCTCGTGTTCACTTGTATCTGCATGCTGTGTCCCTTTCATTTGCCTGAAGAGCAAGCCTCTACTTTGCGCCCATTGCGGTCGGCCATGCGTAAGCATTTGGGCAACGTGGCCGAGGTTCGAATGACCACATCG
>Ga0163161_10002662_pt1 | contig 12689 bp, 14 predicted proteins | sample S45metaG_FD_129847 | JGI IMG/M metagenome (GOLD analysis project Ga0163161, IMG submission 129847) | Switchgrass rhizosphere microbial communities from Kellogg Biological Station, Michigan, USA - S4-5 metaG | ecosystem: Host-associated > Plants > Roots > Rhizosphere > Soil | place: USA... | reverse complement strand
GGTGCATCGGTGGCCAGGCAGACCACGATCGAACCCATGCCCGGATGCGGCAATGACGCCTTGAGAAACGGTGAGTCGACCTGTTCCATGTAGCGCCCGACCGGGTAGCCGTCGACACGCAATTCGTTGCGGATGCCATGGTTGGCCTGAACGATGGCGCCGACCGTCCAGCCGCCCTGGCGAGTGTCAAGCCGGCGCGATGCCGTGCCGATGCCGCCCTTGAACTCGTGGCAGATCATGCCGCTGCCTCCGCCGACATTGCCTTCGGCCACGGGCCCGCTCACCGCCGAATGCAGCGCTTGCGCCACATGTTCAGGTTTTACGTGAAAGCCATTGATGTCATTGAGCAGACCGTCGAAGGTCTCCAGCACCACCGGCATGTTCCAGTAGAGCCGCCCGTCGTCCGGTTGCTGCTGACGGTCCAGCGCGATCAAGGCATCGCGCACCACGCCCAGGCTGTGGGTGTTGGTGAAGGCGATCGGGCTGGTCAACAGGCCGGCCTCGCGAATCCATTCAAGGCCTGTGGCGTCGCCGTTGCCATTGAGCACGTGGACGCCGGCAAAGCAGGGCTGTTGGCTGGTGGAACCGGCACGGGGTTCGATCACGGTGACGCCGGTCAGGATGTCGCGACCCTGCGCGGTACGCCCCCGCACCTGGCTGTGCCCGACCCGTACGCCGGGCACGTCGGTGATGGCGTTGAGCGGGCCGGGTTGCAGCTGGCCAAATTGAATGTTCAGGTGGCGGGCACGTGGTTTCATGGCAGTTCTCATCTTCGATTCGTGGCAAAAAAAGGGAGTTGATTCGTACACGGACCCTGTGGGAGCGGGCTTGCTCGCGAAAGCGGAGGGTCAGTCGACACCTTCTAAGCTGATACACCGCCTTCGCGAGCAAGCCCGCTCCCACAGGGGATTGCGGTGTCTGATCTATTGACCGTTTTTGACCTTGCTCCAGATCCGCGTCCGCACCCGCTCAGTGGCCGGCGGCAGAGGCTGCAAGGTGAACAACGTGGCCAATGCTTCGGCCGAGGGGTAAACGGCAGGATTGCTGCGGGTCGCTTCAGCCACCAGCGCCGTCGCATTGCGATTGCCATTGGGATAGTTGAGGTGAGTGCTCACCGGGGCGATGACTTCGGCACGCATCAGATAGTCAATGAACGCCAGCCCTTGTTGCGGATGCGGTGCGTCCTTGAGCAGCACCAGGGTGTCGAACCACACTGGTGCGCCTTCCTTGGGCAGGCTATAGGCGATCTTCACGCCATTGCCGGCCTGTTCGGCCGTCGTTTTGGCCTCGAGCATCGCCCCCGACCAGCCCACTGCCACGCAGATATTGCCGTTGGACAAATCGCTGATGAATTTCGACGAGTTGAAGTAGGCGATGTGCGGGCGCAACTTGAGCAGCAGCGCTTCGGCCTTTTTGTAATCCTCGGGGTTGGTGCTGTTGGGCGCCAGGCCCAGGTAGTGCAGGGCGACGGGCAGCATTTCCGCAGGCGAGTCGAGCATCGCTACGCCGCACTCGCCAAGCTTGGCCAGGTTCTCCTCCTTGAACACCAGGTCCCAGGAATCCACCGGTGCCTTGTCGCCGAGCACCGCGCGCACCTTGTCGATGTTGTAACCGATACCGTTGGTGCCCCACAGGTACGGCACCGCGTACTGGTTGCCCGGATCGTTGTTGGCCAGTTTCGCCAGCAGGTCGCTGTCCATGTTCTGAAAATCCGGCATCTGGGCACGGGGCAGCGGAGCCAGCGCACCGGCTTTGATCAGCGTCGGCAAGCTGTAGTTGCTGGCCACCACCACGTCGTAGCCGCTGCGGCTGGTCAGCAGCTTGCCTTCCAGCACTTCAGCGCTGTCAAAGGTGTCGTAGACCGGCTGGATTCCGGTGTCGCGCTTGAAGTCCTGCAGGGTGTTCGGCCCGATGTAGTCGTACCAGTTGTAGACATGAACAGTCGGGCCATCGGCCGCCCCTGCCGACAGCGAAACCGCCAGGCAGGCGCCCAACCCCAGATTGAAATACAAGCGTTGACCACTCATGATGCGGCACTCCTGGCCTGCTGCGGCCGGTGATATTCAGGAGCTTGCAGCGTATCGGTCGGGGTGGCTGTTACCCATTCCCATCATGGGGTACTCGAAAGGGGTAGTGCGTGGACGCGTTGTTCAAAGAGTTGCCGCTGCATCAGGGCCTGGCGCGGATGTTTGGCACCGTCGGCGAGCCTCGATTCTGGCGTTCGCTGGTCGATACCCTGCGTCTGCTGGTGCCGCTGGACAATGCCCTGGTTGCGGTGATGAGGCCCGGCCGTGTGCCGCGCCTGCTGATCGATTTTGACGCCAGGGGCAGTGGCGACGAACAGGAAGAACTGGCGGATTACAGCGCCGGCATGTACTTGCTCGATCCGTTTTATCAGGCGGTGGGTGCCGGCATCACCGACGGATTGCACAGCCTCGACTCGGTGGCCCCCGACCAGTTCCAGCAAAGCGAGTACTACCAAAGCTACTTTTGCAAAGTGGTGGGCGGCGACGAGTTGCAGTTCATGGTCAATGTCGATGGCGCGGTGCTGGGTCTGTCCCTGGGGCGCTCGACGCGCTTCACCCTCGAAGAACAGGGCCGCCTGCTGTGCGTGCGCGACTGGGTGCTGGCGGCGATGCGTCGGCACCTGCAACTGCTGCCACCGGAAGGCCCGGCGGTGGAACCTGCGGCGGGCGATCTGGCGACCCTGCTCGACCGCTTCGACGCACGCCTGACCACGCGGGAAATTGAAACCGCCCGACTGATCCTGCAAGGCTTCTCCAGCAAGGCCATTGCCCAGCAGATGGGCATCTCGCCGGAGACGGTGAAGGTGCATCGGCGCAACCTGTATCACAAGCTCAATGTGAACGGGCATGGCGAGTTGTTTGCGTTGGTGCTGAGCCCGCGATAAGTCGAGTTTTTTGGTAGCCCATGCCGCCCCCTTCGCGAGCAAGCCCGCTCCCACATCTGGAACGCATTCCAAGGTGGGAGCGGGCTTGCTCGCGAAGGGGGCGACCGGGTCTTACTGCCGAAACACCAACGCCTTCAACCCACACTCGACATCCGCGTCCGGAAACTCCGGCGGATTGTCCAGCCGCTGCTCGAATCTCAGGCTCGGCGCTTCGCGGGTCACCCCATCGATGAGGAAGTCCGCGCCGAACGCCGGGTCGTTCATGCACGCCAGCACCGTACCCTGTGGGCTGAGCAATTCCGGGAGACGGCGCAGCACGCGCTGGTAATCCTTGGTCAGCAGAAAACTGCCTTTCTGGAACGACGGCGGGTCGATGATCACCAGGTCATAGGGGCCCTTGCCGATCACTTTGCCCCAGGACTTGAACAGGTCGTGACCGAGAAAAGTGACCTTGCCCAGGTCATGGCCGTTGAGCCGATGGTTGTCGCGACCACGACTCAGGGCCGGGCTCGACATGTCGAGGTTGACCACATGGGTCGCGCCACCTTCGATGGCCGCCACCGAGAAGCCGCAGGTGTAGGCGAACAGGTTGAGCACCCGTTTCCCTTCGGCATTGGCCCGCACCCAATCGCGGCCATAACGCATGTCGAGGAACAACCCGGTGTTCTGCTTGCGGCCCAGGTCCACCCGGTATTTCAGGCCGCCCTCGGTGATGCTCATTTCCTCGATGACATCCCCCAGCAGCCATTCCGTGGTGCTTTGCAGCAGGTAGCGATGTTGCAGCAGCAGGGTGTGCGCGCCGGATTGTGCCCACTGGGCTGACCGGGTGATCGTCATCAGCAACTGCTTCAAGTCTTCCAGCTGCGCAGGCTCGGGCTCCTTGAACAGCGCCACCAGCACCACGCCCTGCAACCAGTCGACGGTCACTTGCTCCAGCCCCGGCCAGCAACGACCACGGCCGTGGAACAGGCGGCGGGTTTCGGCGGGGGCGGCGGCTAGGGCGGCCAGCAGGTGTTCGTGGAGGGTATTGAGGGCTTCGGTGTTCATGGGTTTGGGTCGGCGAATTTGCGGGGGCGGCATTTAACCACAAATGCATCTTCGGCGGATTACACACAACCCTTGTGGGAGCGGGCTTGCTCGCGAAAGCGGTGGGTCAGGCAAAGATGATGTCGACTGACACTACGCCTTCGCGAGCAAGCCCGCTCCCACAGGGAATTTCACAGATTTCGAGGCTGTGAGTTATCACGAATAATTTAACTTTACGTGAGGATTTGGCGATCTGCGCGCTCCCATACTCGGCCCCAACGAACAACAAACGGGAGCCGGACATGTCGCAGACAACTGCTTCACCCAAGTCCAGTCATCCACGCTGGCTACGCCTGACCCATTGGCTCAACGCCGTGGCTGTTTTGGTGATGGTCACCAGCGGCTGGCGCATCTACAACGCTTCGCCTCTTTACGATTTCAGTTTTTCCAATTCGATCACCCTGGGCGGCTGGCTCGGCGGCGCCTTGCAGTGGCACTTCGCGGCGATGTGGTTGCTGGCGATCAATGGCCTGGTCTACCTGCTCGTCAACGTATTCAGCGGACGCCTGAAACGACGTTTTTTCCCGGTCTCACCCAAAGGCGTGCTGCATGACCTGTGGTCAGCGCTGCGGGGAAAACTCGGCCACGCCGACCTCAGCCATTACAACCAGGTGCAACGGTTCGCGTACCTGTTCGTGATGCTCGATATCACACTGCTGGTGATCTCCGGGTTGGTGTTGTGGAAGTCGGTGCAGTTCCCGTTGTTGCGTGAATTGCTGGGCGGTTACGACGCAGCGCGACATGTGCACTTCATTGCGATGGCGCTGCTGGTGGCGTTTGTGCTGGTGCACCTGGTCATGGTCGCACTGGTTCCCAAAACGCTGCTCGCCATGATCGTCGGTCGCAAGGAGTCCGTATGAAAAAGCGCATTCACCATCCGGATCTGGACGAGTCCTCGATCCTGACCGACGCCCGCAAGATCCTCGCGCCACAGATCGAAGACCGCTCACGCCGCTCGTTCCTGCTGCGTGGTTTGACCCTCGGCGGCGTCGCCATGTTGTCCGGCTGCAACCTCACCGACAACGAAAGCGTCGAGACCGCACTGTCGTCCATATCGCGCTTCAACGATCGGGTGCAGGGCTGGCTGTTCAACCCCAACGCGATGGCGCCGACTTATCCGGAGTCGATGATTACCCGGCCATTTCCGTTCAATGCCTTCTACGGCATCGACGAAGCACCGACGGTGGAGGAGGAGAGCTATCGCCTGGAAGTATCGGGGCTGGTCGCGGACAAGCGCAGTTGGCGCCTCAAAGAGTTGCGCGCCATGGCGCAGACCGATCAGATCACCCGGCACATTTGCGTTGAAGGCTGGAGCGCCATTGGCCGCTGGGGTGGTGTGCGCTTCAGCGATTTCCTCAAGCGCATCGGCGCCGATACCGACGCCAAATACGTCGGCTTCAAGTGTGCCGACGACTACTACACCAGCATCGACATGGCCACCGCGCTGCATGCGCAGACCCTGTTGACGCTGACCTATGACGGCGCGGTGCTGCCACGCGAATACGGCTTCCCGATGAAGCTGCGCATGCCCACCAAGCTTGGCTACAAGAACCCCAAACACATCCAGGCGATTTTCGTCAGCAACACCTACAGCGGCGGCTACTGGGAAGACCAGGGCTACAACTGGTTCGGTGGCAGCTGACGGACGCCGGGCAACTTCACCCCCAAAAACCAAGACTCAAGGAGTTTCATCATGAAAAAGTTGACCACCGTTGTACTGTCCATGTGCCTGGCCGTTGGCGCTGCCTCTGTGTTCGCTGCTGACACCATGAGCAACGACAGCATGAGCAACGACAGCATGAGCAAGGACTCGATGTCCAAGGACGCCATGAAAAAAGACACGATGAAAAAGGACGCCATGGCCAAGGACACGATGAAGAAAGACAGCATGTCCAAGGACGCAATGAGCAAGGACGGCATGAAAAAAGACGCCATGTCCAAGGATGCGATGAAGAAGGACAACATGTCCCAATAACGCCGATCCCTGTGTAGGAGCTGCCGCAGGCTGCGATCTTTTGATCTTGTTCTTGAAAAGCAAAATCAAAAGATCGCAGCCTGCGGCAGCTCCTACAAAGGGATTGACTGAAAAACGGGGGTATGAAGCAGGACGCCTGATTTACCCGTTTGCTGTATCAAAATGAATTTCCACCGGCGCCGCTGCTCATACCTGTAGGTAGCGGATGAGAAGCCGCGAAATCATTGAGACAGACAGGGAGCGGCAAGGTCATGAGTCGATTACCGACGGCGAGCGCAAACCCTCCGGGCGGATTGATCCTGGTGGTCGAGGACGACCCCCTGATCCTGGAATTTCTCTGTGAAATTCTTCAGGAAGAGGGCTATACGGTGCACTCCCAGACCAGTGCGGACGCCGCTTCGGTGTACTTGCAGCGCCACGCGCAAGAGGTCGGTTTACTGCTGACCGACATCACCATGCCCGGCACGCTCAACGGCGCGGACCTGGCCAACCTGTTCGGCGATCGCTGGCCGGACAAGCCGATCATGATCATGTCCGGCTTTGAAACCCCGCAAAGCTCCGGGGTGCGGCACGAGGTCTCGTTCATCAAGAAGCCCTGGGCGCTGGGGCAGTTGCTCGATTGTGTGGACGGTGCGCTCAAGTCACGCCGTACCCCACTGTAGGAGCGAGCCTGCTCGCGATGAACCCCAGAACTGCGCGGGGCATCAGGCACCCCGCGTTATCGTTGGCGACCATCGCGAGCAGGCTCGCTCCTACTGGGAAAGGGATCGTGTACAGTCGCCATTTGCCGCCAATTAGGACGACGCTTTTGGCCACTTCCGATACCGTCTTCAACGTCCCGTACCGTGCCTTCCTGTTCGACATGGACGGCACCGTCCTCACCTCCATCGCCGCCGCCGAGCGTGTCTGGACCACCTGGGCCCTGCGCCACGATGTCGATGTCGAGGCCTTCCTGCCCACCATCCACGGCGCGCGCGCCATCGATACCATCCGTCGCCTGAATTTGCCTGGTGTCGATGCCGAGGCAGAAGCGGCGTGGATCACCCAGGCGGAAATCGAGGATGTCCAAGGGGTGGAGGAGGTCGCGGGTGCAGCGGCTTTTCTCAAGGCGTTGCCGGCCCATCAATGGGCCATCGTCACCTCGGCGCCGAGGACGCTGGCGTTGCGGCGCATGGCGGCGGCCGGCATCCCGGAACCTGCGGTGATGGTCACAGCCGAAGACGTGACAGCGGGCAAGCCTGATCCGGCGGGTTATCGACTGGCCGCGCACCGGTTGGGGGTGCCGATCAGTGACTGCCTGGTGTTTGAAGACGCCACTGTGGGGATACTCGCGGCGCAAGCGGCGGGGGCGAATTTGCTGGTGGTTACGGCGGCGCATGAGCAGCCGCTTGAGAGCGGGCATGCGACGCTGGGCCGTTATGACTCGATTACCGCGAAGGTGGATCCAGATGGCCTGATCCTGCTGCAACCCATTTAAAACTGTGGGAGCGGGCTTGCTCGCGAAAGCAGTGTGTCAGTCGCTTCATATGTCGACTGACACACTGCTTTCGCGAGCAAGCCCGCTCCCACAATGGGTTTTGCGTGTATCAGTAAATTTTGGGGATCAACCGCCAGCTCCGGGCGCAATACGCCTCATATTCGCTGCCAAACTGCGCCCGCAGCAGCGCCTCTTCCGAGTGAATCCGCGCCATCAGCGGAATCAGGGTCAACGCTGCCAGTAACAGCCCAACCCCCGAACGAAACACCAGCGCCCAGCCCACGCCGATGACCATCATCCCCAGATAACTGGGGTTGCGCAGGTGGCGATACAGCCCGTCGGTGACCAGCCTGTGCCCCGGCTGAATCGCCACCAACCCGCTGAAACGCTTGCCCAGGATAAACACCGGCCACATCCGCAACGCACCACCAATGATGAACAGGATCGCCCCGAGCCAGCGCACCCCCTCGCCACCGAAGGTCCAGACTTCGTGACGGTCGGTCCAGGCGGGTAGAAAACCGCTCAGCAAGCCGAGCACCGCGAACGCCGGAAGCACCCAGCGATTGGCCCGGTCTTCACGTTCGCCGGAACTGAGATTGACCTCGGTGAACAGTGAGGCAACGACCATCACCAACGTGGCCAGCGCCACCACCACCAGCGCGGCGTGGGAGAAAAAAGCCGCAAACCCACCCAGCCCCCAAATGGCCAGGCCGAGGTAGGCGAGGGTGGAAACGACGGCGAAAAATGCCAGCTTGGCCGAGATTTTCATGCCACCTCCTGTAGGAGCTGCCGCAGGCTGCGATCTTTTGATCTTGCTCTTAAAAAAAGCAAAGTCAAAAGATCGCAGCCTGCGGCAGCTCCTACACATGCGGTTGATCGTTTGCCTGTTGAGCGCGGGTATTTCAGGTCAAACGGGCCTCTCGGCGCGGGCCGCGCGACGAATCACCTGTGGCGGCTGTCCGAACGCTCGCAGGAAGGCTTCGCGCATGCGGCGGCGGTCGCCCAGGCCGGTTTCCAAAGCGATCTGGTCGAGGCTCAGGCGGCCGCGCTCGAGCAGTTGCCGCGCCGCCTCCAGGCGCAGGTTTTCGATGGCCTTGGCGGGCGATTGTCCGGTTTCGGCGCGAAAGGCGCGGCTGAACTGTCGCGGACTGAGGCGGGCCACCTCCGCCAGTTGCTCCACCGTCAGCGCCTGGGCCAGGTGTTCCCGGGCATAACCGAGTACCGTCTGGATGCGGTCGGATTTCGGCTCCAGTTCCAGCAATGCCGAATGTTGCGACTGGCCGCCGCCACGGCGGTGGTACATCACCAGTTTCTGCGCCACCGAACGGGCAAGTTCGGCGCCGAAATCCTTTTCCACCATGGCCAGCGCCAGGTCGATGCCGGCGGTCATTCCGGCGGACGTCCAGATCGAACCGTCGATCACGTAGATTCGGTCGGCTTCCACCTTGATCGAGGTAAAACGTTCCTGAAGTTGCCGGGCGTAGGCCCAATGGGTGGTGGCCCGCCGTCCGTCGAGCAGGCCGGCCTGGGCCATGACGAAGGCGCCGGAGCAGATCGACGCGGTACGCCGGGTGGTGCTGGCACTGGTTCGCAGGTAATCGAGCACCGCCTCGGGAGCCTGTTCCAGGATCGAATCGCCGCCGACCACGATCACCGTGTCGAACACCCGCTCATCGAACGCCTCGGTGCCCACCGTCAAGCCGCCGGACGCGCGCAAGGTGCGACCGTCCTCGGACAGCACCCGCACGTCGTACAGGTCTTCGCCGGCGCTGAAATTGGCGTACTCGAACACCGGCATCGCCGCCAGCGCCATGGACTGGAACCTGTCGAAAACCACGAATGCCACGCTGATCATGGGATGTCCTCAAAGGGTCATGTCCGAAAAACGTACTTTAAACGTCATTTGCGTCGCGTACGAGCCCCCTTATAACTGTTCACACCCGGCGAATGTCTCGCCTCTTCGTGAAGGAAATTTGAACATGACGCTTTCATCCAAAGGCACTGCATTGATCACTGGCGCGTCTTCAGGCATCGGCGCGGTATACGCCGACCGGCTCGCCCGTCAGGGCTACAACCTGATTCTGGTCGCCCGTAGCCAGACGAAGCTCAATGCCCTGGCCAACCGCTTGAGCGATGAAACCGGGCGCAGCGTCGAGGTGGTGGCCGCTGACTTGAAGAACCAGGCCGACTTGCTGCGGGTCGAGCAGATTCTGCGCAGCGACGCCAGCATCACCCTGCTGGTCAACAACGCCGGCGTTGGCGCGGTCATGCCATTGCTGGCCAGCCCGGTGGATGACATGCAAGAGATGATCACCCTCAACATCACCGCGCTGACACGCCTGGCTTACGCAGTGGCACCGGGATTCGTCGCCCGTGGCGGCGGCACCGTGATCAACATCAGCTCGATCGTGGCCATCGCGCCGGAAATTCTCAATGGCGTATACGGCGCCACCAAGGCGTTCGTCCTGGCCCTGAGCCAGTCGATGCACCATGAACTGGCCGACAAGGGTGTACGCATCCAGGCTGTGCTGCCGGGCGCTACCGCCACGGACTTCTGGAGCGAGGCAGGCAACCCGGTGGAGAATCTGCCGCAGGAAATCGTAATGTCCGCCGGGGATATGGTTGATGCCGCGCTGGTGGGCTTGGCCAGCGGCGAAGTGGTGACCATCCCGGGGCTACACGACGGTGCGCAGTGGGATCAATACGAAGCGCAGCGCCGGGTGTTGTCCGGGTTGTTCGGCAGCTCCACGGCGGCGCCGCGCTACCGCTGAATGGATGGTGTTCTCGCGCACGCCATCGCGGGCAAGCCCGCTCCCACAAGGATCTTCAGTGAACACAAAGTTTGTGTTCGCCGCAGTCCTGTGGGAGCGGGCTTGCCCGCGATGGCGCCATCAGCGTCGCTGCATGAACTAAGCTAGATGGAGCACCGTTCACCACCTGCCTGACCGGCCCGTGGCCTGCAACAGGAGCCCATCATGCTGCACATCCGAACACCCCTGATCCTGCATCCGGACCTCTCGACGGCGTCGCGCCGCATCTGGCTCAAACTGGAAAACCTGCAACCGGGCGGCTCGTTCAAGGTGCGCGGCATCGGCTTGTTGTGCAGCCAGGCGGCGGTGCAGGGCAAGCGCAAGGTGATTTGTCCGTCGGGGGGAAATGCCGGCTTTGCCACCGCCGTGGCTGCCGCCCGCCTGGGGTTGCAAGCCTGTGTCGTGGTGCCGCATACCACCCCTGAATCCACCCGGGCCAGAATCAGCAACACCGGAGCTGAAGTGATCGTCCACGGCAAGGTCTGGGACGAGGCCAACCAGCGGGCCAAGGAACTGGCACAAGGTGCGGACACCGAATATGTGCCGGCCTTCGACCATCCTGTGCTGTGGCAAGGGCATAGCACGATGGTCGATGAAATCATCGAAGATTGTCCGCAGGTCGACGCCATCGTCACTTCAGTGGGCGGTGGTGGATTACTGGCTGGAATACTCACCGGACTGATTCGCCACCAGCGCATGGACTGCCGGATCATCGCCTGTGAAACCGAGGGCTCGGCGTCCTTCGCCGCCGCCGTAAGCGCAGGGCATCCGGTCAAACTGTCCCGCATCGATACCGTCGCCCGTTCGCTGGGCGCGGCGTTGGTGGCTGCCTGGCCGGTGGAACACATCCTCGACTTTGCCCACGAATGCGTGGTGCTCAGCGATGAGGAGGCGATCATGGGGGTGGTGCGTTACGCCAGCGATTTGCGTCAACTGGTGGAACCGGCCTGCGGTGTTTCGCTGGCAATCGCCTATCTGGATCACCCGGCGATTGCCGGTGCCCATGACGTGGTGATTGTGGTGTGTGGCGGCGTCAGCATCAGCGCGCAACTGGTGGCTGGCTGGGCCCGCTGAAGCTCCTTGCAGGAGCGAGCTTGCTCGCGATGAGTTCGACAACACCGCGTAGCATCAGGCGCCCAGCGTTATCGTTGGCGACCATCGCGAGCAAGCTCGCTCCTACAGGAGCTACTCGTGATTGGCGACCGCACCGTCCTGGACGAGTATCGCCTGGGCCAGATCTTCGTCACTGGCGTTGACGAGGTCGGGATGATCCTGGCGCAGTTGCTGGAACACCGATTCCAGATACGCTCCGCGAATCGTACCGCCACTGGCCACGAAGCTGGAGGCGTCATCCCGGGCGGGAATCATCAGTTTGTGATCCTTGAACGTCGAATACAACGAAGCGGAAACGCCGGCCGAAGTGGCGACGTCGCCCGCATCCACGTCGGCCAGTGCCGAGCCCACAGGTAAACACAGCAGCAGGGAAGATAGGATAATCAGACGGCGCATGATGGAATCCTCTGAAAGCGTGCAGCAAAAAGTTAGTACCTTCATATTTTGAGATGCACGGCCGTTGCCAAGAGTTCCCCAGTCGATGTGCAAGGCAGGAGCTGTGTAGGAGCTGTGTAGGAGCTGTGTAGGAGCTGTCGAGTGAAACGAGGCTGCGATCTTTTAAGAGCCAAGATCAAAAGATCGCAGCCTACGGCAGCTCCTACACGTCCCTGGCGGCGCAGACAATCACCTCCACGAGCAGCGCCGGATCCGCCAGTTTCACCTCGCCACAGGCTCGGGCCGGTGCGTGTCCTGCCGGGACCCAGGCGTCCCACACCTCATTCATCGCCGCAAAATCCGCCATGTCGGCGAGCCAGATGGTGGCTTGCAGCAGACGCTCGCGGGACGAGCCTGCCTGTGCCAGCAGCGCGTCCACCCGGGCCAGGGCATCGCGGGTCTGGTCGGCCACATTGTGTTGCGGTTCGCCCACTTGCCCGGCCAGATACACCGTATTGCCGTGGGTGACGATCTGGCTCATGCGTGAGTTGGTGTGTTGACGCTCGATGGTTGGCATCAATGATTCTCCTGTTGGAAGGCGTTGCTCGGAAACGTTGCTCGGAAACGTAGCTCAGAAACATAGCTCAGAAGCGTTGCACGGAAAAACTGTCGAGCCATGCAGGTGCCTTGCCGGCGATGCAGTCGGCCACCAACTGGCCGGTTGCCCCCGCCAGCGCCGGCTCAAGCTGTTCGACATCCGAGGCATTCAACACTTGTTGGGCAATACCCAGCGATCGGCGCAACTCCATGGCCGCCTGGGCGCCAGCGATGCCCTGTTCGGTGCCATAGGCATAGAGGCAGCCGTTGTGGCGCAGGTGTTGATCGGCCTGCGGGCAGTCGACCAGCAACGGTGCATAGCCGCTGTAGGTGTGCTGGAGAATC
>Ga0163161_10002660_pt1 | contig 12700 bp, 10 predicted proteins | sample S45metaG_FD_129847 | JGI IMG/M metagenome (GOLD analysis project Ga0163161, IMG submission 129847) | Switchgrass rhizosphere microbial communities from Kellogg Biological Station, Michigan, USA - S4-5 metaG | ecosystem: Host-associated > Plants > Roots > Rhizosphere > Soil | place: USA... | reverse complement strand
GTTTTGATAAAAGACATTACAATCATCATATAAAATTGATGGATGCGTGCCTTTGTCGGCTCTGTTAAAAAAATAGAATTAAAAACATCAGCGTATGGAACAGGAATTATTACTACAAGAAAACAAAGATAGATTTGTGCTTTTGCCGATTAAGTATCCGGCAATTTGGGAAATGTATAAAAAGACTGAAGCTAGTTTTTGGACTGCAGAAGAGATTGATCTTTCTGACGACCAGAAACACTGGGACAATTTAAATGATGGTGAAAGACATTTCATTTCTCACATCCTTGCTTTCTTTTCTGCTAGTGATGGTATTGTGAACGAAAATCTTGCAGTAAACTTCATGAGTGAAGTTCAATTGCCAGAAGCACGTTGTTTTTATGGTTTCCAGATTATGATGGAAAACATCCATGCCGAAACCTACGCCCTGTTAATCGATACTTATATTAAAGATCCTGAAGAAAAAGACCGTTTGTTCCACGCCATTGATACCGTACCTGCGGTGAAAAGAAAAGCAGAATGGGCTTTACGCTGGATCGAAAACGGAACTTTTGCTGAGCGTTTAGTAGCATTTGCTGCGGTTGAAGGTATTTTCTTCAGCGGAAGTTTCTGCTCTATTTTCTGGTTAAAGAAACGTGGTTTAATGCCGGGATTAACTTTCAGTAACGAGCTGATCTCGAGAGACGAAGGTTCACACTGCGAATTTGCATGTCTACTTTACAGCATGTTAAGCAATAAGTTGAGCGAAGAAGCAGTTCATGGCATCATCAGCGACGCTGTAGAAATTGAAAAAGAATTTATTACTGATGCATTACCGGTTGCTTTAATTGGCATGAATGCAAAATTAATGAGCCAGTACATTGAATTTGTAGCCGACAGATGGTTACAGGAGCTCGGTTACAAAAAAATCTACAATGCAACCAATCCATTCGATTTTATGGAAATGATTTCATTGCAGGGTAAAACCAATTTCTTCGAGAAACGTGTTGGCGATTATCAAAAAAGTGGTGTATTAACCTCTGCTGATAATAACAAACAGGCCTTTTCTTTAGATGAAGATTTTTAAGGTAGAAGGCAAAAGGTATTGATCTTGATACCTGCTACTTAAATCTTGATACCAATTAAATAAATAACAAAAAATACAAAGTGATGATTAGGTCTTGATACTTGATACTCACGACTTAATAATAAAACTTAAATCTCATAAAATATGTTCGTACTAAAAAGAGATGGCCGCAAAGAAGCGGTGCAATTTGACAAAATCACAGCCCGTATTCAAAAGTTGTGCTATAGTTTAAATTCAGATCTGGTAGATCCAATCGATGTAGCCAAAAAGGTTATCGAAGGTTTATACGATGGTGTAACCACATCGGAGTTGGATAACCTTGCTGCAGAAACTGCTGCCTCGTTAACAACCAAACACCCTGATTACGCTTTGCTGGCATCGCGTATTGCGGTTTCGAATTTGCATAAAAACACCACTAAATCATTCTCGGGTACGATGAAAATGTTGTACGAATATTTCGACCCGAAAGCGCAGAAAGATGCTCCTCTTATCGCTGATGATGTTTATGAGATTATAGAAAAGAACAAGGATATTTTAGATAGTTCGATCATTTACGATCGCGATTTCGGGTTCGATTATTTCGGTTTTAAAACGTTAGAAAAATCTTACCTTTTAAAAGTTAACGGACAGATTGTAGAGCGCCCGCAACATTTGTTTATGCGTGTTTCTGTTGGTATCCACAAAGAAGATATCGAGAGTGCAATCAAAACCTATAACTTAATGAGCGAGCGTTGGTTTACGCATGCTACACCAACTTTGTTTAATGCAGCTACACCAAAACCTCAAATGTCGTCATGTTTCTTGTTAACCATGCAGGATGATAGCATTGAAGGTATTTACGATACTTTAAAGCAAACGGCTAAAATTTCGCAAAGTGCAGGTGGTATTGGTTTAAGTATCCACAACATCCGTGCAACAGGATCGTACATTGGTGGTACAAACGGTACAAGTAATGGTATTATTCCAATGTTACGTGTATTTAACGATACTGCACGTTACGTAGATCAGGGTGGAGGTAAACGTAAAGGTGCTTTCGCAATCTATTTAGAGCCTTGGCATGCAGATGTTTTCGAATTCTTAGATTTGCGTAAAAACCATGGTAAAGAAGAAATGCGTGCGCGTGATTTGTTCTATGCCCTTTGGATTAACGATTTGTTTATGCAGCGTGTTAAAGATAATGGCGATTGGACATTATTCTGCCCGCACGAAGCACCAGGTTTGGCAGATTGTTTCGGTAAGGAGTTTGAAGAATTATACACTAAATACGAAGCAGAAGGCCGTGGCCGTAAAACCATTAAAGCTCAGGAACTTTGGTTTGCTATCTTAGATTCACAAATCGAAACCGGTACACCATATATGTTGTTCAAAGACGCAGCGAACAGCAAATCTAACCAACAGAACTTAGGTACCATTAAAAGCTCTAATTTATGTACCGAAATTATCGAGTACACTTCTAAAGATGAAGTTGCAGTTTGTAATTTAGCTTCATTGGCATTACCTCGTTTCGTAATCAATGGTGCTTTCGATCACCAAAAATTATACGATGTAACTTATCAGGCTACTTTAAACCTGAACAAAATCATCGATCACAACTATTACCCAGTGCCAGAAGCTGAAAACTCAAACATGCGCCACCGTCCGGTTGGTTTAGGTGTACAAGGTTTGGCTGATGCCTTTATCTTATTGCGTTTACCTTTCGAAAGTGATGAGGCTAAACGTTTAAATAAAGATATTTTCGAGACGATTTATTTCGCTTCGATGACGGCTTCGCATGATTTGGCTGTGAAAAACGGTCCTTACCAAACATTTAAAGGTTCTCCATTATCAAAAGGTAAATTCCAGTTCGATTTATGGAATGTTACACCAGATAGCGGTCGTTGGGATTGGAATGCATTGCGCAAAAAAGTAGTTAAAGATGGTGTGTACAACTCATTATTGGTTGCACCAATGCCAACTGCATCTACTTCTCAGATTTTAGGTAACAACGAATGTTTCGAACCATATACTTCTAACATTTACACCCGCCGTGTATTAAGTGGAGAGTTTGTAGTAGTAAACAAACACTTATTGAAAGATTTAGTAGCATTAGGTTTATGGAACAACGATATGAAAAATCAGATCATATTGGCTAATGGTTCTATTCAGGCTATTGATTCAATTCCTGATTACATTAAAGAATTATACAAAACCGTTTGGGAGATCAAGATGCGTAATATCATCGATATGGCTGCCGATCGCGGCGCGTATATCTGCCAATCGCAATCGTTAAACTTGTTCGTAAACGCACCAAATACATCAAAATTAACTTCAATGCATTTCTACGCATGGGAGAAAGGTTTAAAAACCGGTATGTATTACTTGCGTACACAAGCAGCTTCTCAGGCCGTTAAATTTACGGTAGAGAACCAGGGTGGTAAAGCAATTGAAGCGGTTATCCCAGCTGAAATGACCCAAGATCAGGTTGCAGAAGAAATCGTTGACGGACCAGTTTGTTCAATGGAAGAAGGCTGTATCAGCTGTTCAGGTTAATCTCGCACAATATCGTCATGCTGATCCGATAGCTATCGGATTTAGTTCAGCATCTGTATAACATAGATCCTGAAACAAGTTCAGGATGACGAATCTAATCATATCGTAAGGTTTTGAGCAAACGCTCAAAACCTTATTTTTTGTTTATATTTTTGTAATGCAATAGGTTTTACCTTAAACCTTATACCTTATGCCTTCAACCTTAAAACATAGCAAACACGAAATCATCCCTTGCGAGCGATGCAATAGTGCTATTGAATGTAAGGCAAATTCTTACACTAAATGTCAGTGCAGTGTGGTACAGTTAAGCATTAATGAAGTACAATATATATCCGAACTCTACGATGGCTGCCTCTGTGCCAAATGTTTATTTGAGTTGCAGCAGGAATATAGAGAAGAGATTGGCGTATAAACTTGGTGATCTTCGCGTCTTTGTAGTTAAATAATTTGAAAAGCAGGGTCAAGCGCCTTTTGGTTGATCCGAGTTTCGCTTTTCCTTCTGCCGATTGGAAGGAATCGGCATTCGTGCAATCGGGTTTAGTTTACCAGGGTGCTGCCCTTTTTCTGAGAACTCTTCATTCTTGCTCGTCGTTATTTCTTTTCCAATCCAGTATGACCAACAATGTATCCCTTTTTGGTCAATTGTATAGGTCAAAAAAGGGACACATTTTTTCGATTAATTGTAGTTTGTACATTTAAAATTTCTGCCACTATCTTGGTAAACCTAAATGGTTAGTTTTTGGCATTTATAAGCACTCAGTTAGGCTATACCATAAAATGTCATCTGCAGATGACATTTCGTTATAAATTGATTCTGAGCCATCTTTTAGGCCTTAAAATCAATAAAAAATAGTTTAAAAATAAGTGTTAAAAATGGTAACAAAGCACATTATTTGATATCTATATCGTGCTTGATAAATGGTTTATCAGGTTAAAAACACAGAAAATATAAAAGATTATGGAAGCGCTCATTTCTAATTACTGGTGGGTTTTAGTGGCACTGTTGTGCATAGTTTTATACAAATATATTTTACGTTTCTTATTCGGGATGGTCATCGTACCTGAAGATAGGATCGGGTTGATTACCAAAAAATTCGTACTCTTTGGTTCCGATCGGGAGCTGCCCGATGGTCGCATCATCGCGGTTAAAGGCGAAGCCGGTTTTCAGGGAAAAACCCTGGCGCCAGGATTGTATTTCGGAATGTGGTTCTGGCAGTACAGCGTAACGATGGAACAGTTTACCATTATTCCGGAGGGTAAAATCGGGCTGATTATGGCTAAAGATGGTTCCGAAATCCCGACGGGAAATATCCTTGGGCAAAGGGTAGAGTCTGATAATTTTCAGGATGCAGTGAAGTTTCTCGAAAATGGCGGTCAGCGAGGCCGGCAAACGTCTTACATTACCTCGGGTTCTTATCGTATCAATACGATGCTGTTTCAGGTTTCTGTTACGGATATGATCCGCATCCAGGAAAGCATGGTGGGCATTGTAACCACCTTAGATGGTTTACCGATCGAGGCCAATCAGATTGCGGGTAAGCTTGTTGATGGACACAATAATTTCCAGGATTTTGATGCCTTTATAAAACAGGGTGGTAACCGTGGTTTGCAGCCCCAGGTAATTTTGGCGGGTTCTTATAACCTCAATCCATGGGCAATCCAATTGGAAGAAATTCCGATGACTGAAATCGCAATCGGTTATGTTGGTGTTGTAATCTCATTTATTGGTACCGATGGAAATGACTTAACCGGTGCAGACTTTAAACATGGTAATATTGTTGGCAAAGGCTCAAAAGGTGTTTGGTTGGAACCACTTGGTCCGGGTAAATATCCGATTAACAAATATATTATGAAAGTGGAGCTGGTACCAACAACCAACTTGGTGTTAAACTGGGCATCAGCACGTAGTGAGGCGCATAATCTGGATAAAAACCTGTCAACCATTACCGTTCGTTCTAGAGATGGTTTCCCTTTTAATTTAGATGTTGCGCAGATTATTCACGTACCAACTACAGAGGCCCCTAAGGTAATTGCACGTTTTGGGAATATGGTGAATCTGGTTTCGCAGGTTTTAGAGCCCACAATTGGTAACTATTTCCGTAACTCGGCACAAGGAAGTGATGTGATTGCTTTCTTAAGTACCCGTAAAGAGCGTCAGGAATCGGCAAAAGAACATATCCGTAAAGTGCTTGACGAATATAACGTAAACGCTGTTGATACGCTGATTGGTGACATCGTTCCGCCAGAATCGTTAATGAAAACCTTAACCGACCGTAAAATTGCGGAAGAACAAAAGGTTACTTACGAAACCCAGAAACAGGCACAGGAAACACGGCAGGGAATGGAGAAAGAAACTGCGATTGCCGATATGCAGAAAGATATCGTGAAGGCACAACAAAGTGTAGAGATTGCTGAACGTACTGCAAGTGCAACCGTAAAAAAATCGGAAGGTGATGCGGCTGGTGTAAAATTAGCTGTAGGAGCGGAGGCTGAGGCCACTAAAATGAGGGCGCATGCCGAAGCTGAAGCAACCAAAGCAAGAGCACAGGCCGATTCGGAAGCGATAAAGTTAAGGGCGTCGGCAGAGGCTGAACAGATTTCGTTAACCGGTAGTGCAGAAGCAGGGAAAATTTTAGCGGTAGGTAAATCAACTGCCGAAGCTTACGAGCTTGCCGTGAAAGCCTTGGGGGGCGAAAACTTTACACGTTACAAAATTACCGAAGAGTTATCAAAAGGTAATGTGAAGTTGATCCCTGATGTGCTGATTGGTGGCAATGGTGGTAATCATGGCGGCTCGGCGATGGATGGCCTGTTGGGCTTGAAACTGATGGAGCTCATGGACCCGGAAAAACGTAAAGAAGTGGTAGCCGTTGCAGAAATTGTAGAAACAAAACCAAAACCTAAAAAGGATAATATTAACCCTTAATTTGGTTCAATCAAAATATGGCTTCTTGATTTTGCCAAGAGGCCATATTTTTAGAATTCAGGATTTAAATAGGTATTTTCAGTTGACGTTATAATTTTGTCGCCTTTTACCTCTATCAACAAATGTTCAATATCTGAATAATCTTTAATCACTTTTACGGTAATTAACGAGAGGGGTATGCTAATAACATTTCCTACCATGCTGACAATAGTTCCACTTGTTAGCGAATCGATATTATCGCTATTCAATGTTGTACGGAAAACAACTTGGCCGATAATATTACTGATAATCCAAAGACCCCACCACCAACCTAAATATGAAGTTGTAATTGCGTTTGTCTGGTTTGTTTCTTCAAATAAGATTTCATTGGTTTTTGTATACATTTCTTTCATTATCTGATAGGGCTTGTAGAGACAGATAAAAGGTATAAACCAACTTATTGCAACCCAATTATCAGAACTGGAAAGATAATCTGTTTTTAGCTGAAGATTAAAGTACGCCCTTCTAAACCATCTGATAAAAGTAATGCAAGAGATTAAATATAAGGCAAAGTATAAAAAACCGATAATCCACTCTCTTAGGTCATTAGCGCTAATCTCACTATTTGAAACAGCACTTCCCGATGAAACGCTTTTTAAAAGATCATATTGGAGATAACTTGAAAAAAATGATATAATTTCTAATGCTAAAACGATCCAGATCATTAATATGGCCGTTTTAGCCCTTTGTTCGTTGGGTCTGATGAGATTCATTTCGAGGTTAATTTTTTTATAATGATACAAAAATTATCATTATTTTGTAAATGCTCGCTAAAGTTATGGACATAAGAGTTTAGTTCATTGCATTATATCTGTGGCTTCGTTAATACTATGTCATCGCTCACAGATTAAAACTGCTTATCTACAGCTGCTTTTCAAAAACAATTACATAATTATGCCGCTCTACTTTTAAACAAAATAGTAACTTTGCAGCCTAATTTTGAATGAATGAATTTTTGAATGAGTAAGTGTGCAAAGCGCCATTAAAACATTCAATCATTCGCTAATTCGTTAATTCAATCATTTTGAAAACATGAAGAAAGTAAAAGTTGGCTTAGTGCAAATGAGTTGTACTAAAGATAAACAGGAGAATTTAGATAAAGCGATTGTTAAAGTAAGGGAAGCGGCCGCAAAAGGTGCACAGATTGTGTGTTTGCAAGAGCTTTTTACTTCTCTGTATTTCTGCGATGTTGAAGATTACGACAATTTCGATTTAGCTGAAGCTATTCCAGGACCATCTACTGATGCTTTACAATTGGTAGCCAAAGAATTGGGTGTGGTAATTATCGCTTCTTTGTTTGAGAAACGTGCCGAAGGTTTGTACCACAATACAACGGCAGTTTTAGACGCTGATGGATCATATTTAGGCAAATACCGTAAAATGCACATTCCAGATGATCCGGCTTACTATGAAAAGTTTTATTTCACCCCTGGCGACTTAGGCTATAAGGTTTTTCAAACTAAGTTTGCTAAAATTGGTATCCTGATCTGTTGGGATCAATGGTATCCGGAAGCTTCACGTATTACAGCGTTAATGGGTGCAGATATCATGTTTTATCCAACTGCAATTGGCTGGGCTACCGATCAGGACGAAGAAACCAACCAAGATCAATACAATGCTTGGCAAACCATCCAACGTTCACATGCGGTTGCAAACGGTGTACCTGTAGTAAGTGTAAACCGCGTAGGTTTTGAACAAGATGGCGCCATGAAATTCTGGGGTGGAAGTTTCGCCACAAACGGACAGGGCAAAATACTTTATTTAGGTTCTCACGATCAGGAAGAAACCGAGGTAGTTGAACTGGATCTATCAGAATCCGATTTCTTCCGTAAACACTGGCCTTTTTTAAGAGACAGAAGAATTGATTCCTACCAGCCGATTACGAAAAGATATATTGACGGGGATTAAGCTGAAAGGTTAAAGACCAAAGCCTAAAGCGAAGAACTATGGATGATAGTTATTTATTAATCTCCAAAATCGTCATTTCGAGCGGAGTGCAACGGAGTCGAGAAATCTAATCTTCAATTATTATTAATAGATCTCTCCATTGCGCTGCGCTTCAGTCGAGATGACGACCATCCAAATCCATGGTTTGTGTCCTCACGGACCATTCATTTTATAAATTAGAATTAAATGTCAAATTTTCCTCCAAAAAAAGATCTAAATATTAATCAATTCGATTATTCACCGAAACAACAAGGTTTTGCTTTTCCTGCCGAGTGGACTAAACATGAGGCAACCTGGTTAAGCTGGCCACATAAAGAGGAGAGCTGGCCTGGGAAAATCGAAACCATTTACGAACCGTACTGTCAGTTTATTAAAGCTGTTGCCGAAGGCGAAAAAGTACGCATCAATGTGAAAGATGAAGAAATGAAAGCTTTTGCTGTTTCTGAATTAACAAAAGTAGATGCCGATTTAAGCCAGATCGAATTTTATTTCAATGAAACCAACGATGCCTGGTGCCGCGATCATGGTCCTGCATTTTTGCTAAAAGGAAATGAAAAGGCTGTTGTAGATTGGGGTTACAATGCCTGGGGTGGAAAATATCCCCCATTTGATCTGGATGACGTTGTACCAACTAAAATTGCCAAACATTTCGATTTACCTTTGTTTACCCCTGATATCGTGATGGAAGGAGGTTCGGTAGAATTTAACGGCGCTGGAACGGTTTTAACCACTACAGCTTGTTTGTTGAACGAAAACCGTAATCCGCATTTAACCAAAGAACAGATTGAGCAATATTTGCTTGAATATTATGGCCAGGATCAGGTATTATGGTTGGGAGATGGCATCGTTGGCGATGATACCGACGGCCATATTGATGATATTACGCGTTTTGTAAACGAGGATACGGTTTTAACGGTTGTAGAAAGCAATCCGCTGGATGAAAATTATATCTTGTTACAAGAGAATCTAGAGGCCTTAAAAGCCATGAAGCTGAAAGATGGCAGATCATTGAATATTGTTCAATTGCCAATGCCATCGCCAGTTATCCATGAAGATACTCGCCTGCCTGCATCTTATGCAAATTTTTACATTGCTAATGCAGCGGTAATTGTGCCAATTTTTGATGATGTAAATGATGAAAAAGCACTTGAAATTATTCAGGGTTGTTTTCCTGAACGAAAAGTTATCGGTATCAATTCAGTTGATATTATTTGGGGATTGGGAAGTTTCCATTGTTTAAGCCAGCAGGAACCAGCGGTTTAGTTCTGGGTCTTTAGTCAAAAGTCATTAGTCAATTTTGCCCGATGTCATCCTGAGCCTGTCGAAGGACTTTTTGTGGTGTTTCGACAAGCTCAACATCACAGTTTTAGCAAGAAATATTTTTAGTAACTTTATGTTGCTAAAGATCTTTATGACTAGAATACATAACTATTTTGTCTGCATTCTGGAATGTTCGGATAAGAGTTATTATGTGGGAGTAATAAATGATTTAGAGACTCGACTTTCTCAGCATAATGATGGTGAAAATGTTTTTGCTTATACTTTTTCAAGAAGACCGCTTCTATTAAAGTATTATCAAAGATTTGATGAAATAGAAGATGCAATAGGTTTTGAAAAACAGGTTAAGGGCTGGAGTAGGAAGAAAAAATAAGCTTTATTCGAGGAAGATTGGAATGAAATTGTAAGATTATCAAACTATAAAAATAAATAATATGTTCGGTCTTCGACAAGCTCAGACTGACAAACAATAAAAATAACAAATGAAATTATTAGAAGGAAAAACAGCATTAATTACAGGCGCATCTAAAGGAATCGGCCGTAAAATAGCTGAAAAATTTGCCGAGCAGGGCGCTAATGTAGCTTTTACATATTTATCATCAGTAGAAAAAGGTGAAGCTTTAGAGCAGGAGTTACAAAGTTTTGGAACGAAAGTTAAAGGTTACCGTTCTGATGCTTCTAAATTTGCCGAAGCTGAGCAATTGATTAATGATATCGTAGCGGAATTTGGTACCATTGATATCGTAGTAAACAATGCGGGTATTACCAAAGATGGTTTATTGATGCGTATGAGCGAAGAAAATTGGGATGATGTGATCAATATTAACCTTAAATCGATTTTCAACGTAACAAAGGCAGCTTCTAAAGTAATGATGAAAGCCCGTAAAGGTGTTTTCATCAATATGGGTTCTATTGTGGGGACTACAGGTAACGCGGGACAAGCAAATTATGCAGCATCTAAAGCTGGTATCATTGGTTTTACCAAATCAATCGCTAAAGAATTAGGTTCGAGAAATATCCGTGCCAACGTAGTTGCGCCGGGCTTTATCCGTACTGAAATGACAGATATTCTTGATCCGAAAGTTGTTGAAGGATGGGAAAAAGATATTCCATTAAAACGTGCCAGAGAAACTGAAGATATTGCCAATGTTTGCGTTTTCCTAGCCTCAGATATGAGTGCTTATGTAACTGGTCAAACTTTATCTGTTTGCGGCGGAATGCTGTAAGAAAGGTAGAGGGTTAAAAGGTTTAGGCTAGAGGGTTTCTTCCAAAGCCATGTAAATATTAAGAAGTCAAGTTTTAAAAAAACTTGACTTCTTTTGTTACTTCACAATATATTTCCCTTTGACCTCAGTTACATTAGCTTGGTTTTTATTTTTCTCAAAAGCTAAATACCCTGGTTGCAACGATTTCCAAAAACTGGCCAATGTAGGGAATTGAGCAATATATTTCTTCATATTTGCATCAGTCATTTTGAAAGGATAAATGTTGACCGGAATCTTTTCCTGACCACCGTTTCTGGCTTCAATACCTAAAATATAAACTTCTTTAATTTTTTCGTCGGTTAAAGGAATGCAGCCAACAGTAACGCAATTGCCGTGGATGTAAATATCGCTTCCGGGTTTTCTGTCCTTTCCTGTTCGGGCATAATCTACCGTATTCGGATAGTTTACCCCTAATGATAAGTGAAAATTACTCATCGGATTAAAAACGTTAATGTAATAAAAACCTTCTGGTGTTTGTCCATCTCCTTCAATTACTTTCGGGCCAATGGTGCCAGAATGTGCACAGAAATCATATGTTCTAAACAACGAATATGTTTTAGCCGAATTATTCTTTAGCCATACTTCCAGTTTGCCTTCTGTTTTATAGGCATTGATCAACATCGAAAACTGATCACCATAACCACCTGCCAGAACAAATTTTCTCAATGTTTCCCATTTTTCATTGTAGGCCTTTTCTACTCTTTCGAATTTAATTTGAGTGGCTTTAAAATTATTTTGGGCATTTACCATAAGGCTTAGAGACAGTAAAAACGTTAAACAGATTAATTTCATAAATTTTGATTTGGTTAAAACTAACGAATTTATCTTTTTTAACCGCAAAGGCCGCTGAGATTTCCTTATTAACGTGGCGCAAAGGTTGCTAAGTTTAGAAATTGTAGATACATGTTATCTTTGCGATGCTTTGCTTAAATTCTTTGCGCACTTTGCGGTTAATACTCTTGAAAATTTCCTCAAAATTACCATCTTTATAAAAGTATGAACAGTTTTTTTTCGGGTACATCTATTTTGTTTTTTCTCGGCTGCTTGGCATTGGGCGTGCTGCATGCCTGGTTGCTGTATCGCGGCAACAAAAATTTGGATAAAAAACTTCAGTATGGCTTAACTGCCTTGCGGATTATCGTAGTGACTACCGTTGCATGGTTAATATTCGCACCGCTGATTAAAACCTTAAATTACACTTTAGATAAACCGGTGATCATTATCGGACAGGATAATTCTCTATCAGTTGGTCAGGTTAAAGCCGCAGGTTTCGATCAAAAATTATACGAGCAAAACCTTAAAACTTTACAAGATAAGCTATCAGACAAATACGAGGTAAAAACACTTCATTTTGGCGATCGGGTTGCAGATGGTTTCGATTTTAAAAATCAGGGAAAATTAACAGATGCCTCGGCTTTCTTTCAGAAAGTTAGGGATGAATATATCAACAGAAATGTTGGTGCCATTATTTTAGCTACCGATGGTATCTTTAATCACGGTGGAAATCCGCTGTACAGCGTAAATCAGATTAATGCCCCGGTTTATACCATTGCCTTGGGTGATAGTATCCCAAAACGGGATGTCCTAATCTCGAATATAAATTACAATAACATTGTGTACCTGGATGACGATTTTACGATTGAAGTTCAG
>Ga0163161_10002659_pt1 | contig 12700 bp, 16 predicted proteins | sample S45metaG_FD_129847 | JGI IMG/M metagenome (GOLD analysis project Ga0163161, IMG submission 129847) | Switchgrass rhizosphere microbial communities from Kellogg Biological Station, Michigan, USA - S4-5 metaG | ecosystem: Host-associated > Plants > Roots > Rhizosphere > Soil | place: USA... | reverse complement strand
GACCGGTAGACCGGGCTCAGCCACACCACGTCGATGCCCAGGCGCTGGAGGTGGTCGAGGCGCTCGATGATGCCGCCGAGGTCGCCGACGCCGTCGCCGTCGCTGTCGGCGAAGCTGCGGGGGTACACCTGGTAGACGACGGCGGACTTCCACCAATCACGTGCGGTCACGGGCGTCAGTCTTGCGGAACGGCAAGGCGAGCCGCCAACGTGGACCTTGACCGAGGAGGGCCATGAGCGTCGAGCTGAACCACACCATCGTCCACGTCAGGGATCGCTGGGCTGCAGCCCGCGACGTCGGTGGCGTGCTCGGGTTGCCGGACGCCCAGGCGTACGGCCCGTTCGCCGAGCTGAAGCTCGACAACGGCGCGAGCCTCGACTTCATGGACACCGACGGCGAGGTCCACGGGCAGCACTACGCGTTCCTCGTGGGCGAGGACGACTTCGACCTCGTCCTCGGCCGGCTGGAGGCTGACGGCCGCACGTGGTGGGCCGACCCCTACAAGCGCCAGCCGAACGAGATCAACCACGGGGACGGCGGACGGGGCCTCTACTGGGAAGGCCCGGACGGGCACTGGCTGGAGATCATCACCCGCCCCTACGGCAGCGGCGGCTGACCAGCCGTCAGCGAGGCACCCGGACCAGCAGCCGTCCGTGCACGCACTGCATCCGCAGCTCGCGACCCGGGCCGACGGCGTCGCCGTCGAGCTGGCGGGGGGTGTCCGCGCTGGCGCGGACGACGATGGACTGGCCGGTGAGCCGCCCGATCGTCTCGTCGTTGCGCTTGCCCTTGCTGAGCACCCGGGCGGCGAGAGGTACCCAGGACAGGAAGCGCTTGGGGTGCAGCACGACCACGTCGAGCACCCCGTCGTCGATGGCGGCGTCGGGCAGCAACGGCAGGCCGGCCTGGAGGAAGCCGACGTTGCCGACCACGACGGTGACCGCCTTGTACGTCGTGAACTCGCCGCCGTCGACCGCGATCTCCACCTTGACGACCGGTGACATCAGGGCCTTGAGGCCCGAGAGCACGTAGGCGATCCAGCCCACCCGGCGCTTGATGTCCTCGTTGACGCCCTCCATGATCGCGGCGTCGAGGCCCATGCCCGCCATCACCATGAAGTGGGTGTCCTCGAAGCCGTCGCCGCTCACCTCGACCAGGTCGATGGCGCGGTCCTGACCGTTGAGGGCGACGTCGATCGCGGAGCGCAGGAACAGCGGGATGGCCAGGTTGCGGGCCAGCAGGTTGCCCGTACCTGCAGGCACGATGCCCACGGGGATGCCGGTGCCGGCGAGCTCGGCGCAGACCTCGCGGACCGTGCCGTCGCCGCCGCAGACGAGGACGAGGTCGGCCCCCGACACCGCCGCCGCCTCGGCCATGCCGGTGCCCGGGTCCTCGACGGTGGTGTAGAGCCAGGTGGGCTCGGACCAGCCGGACTCCGCGGCCTGGGCGGCGACGATGGACCGGAAGCGGTCGACGTCCTCGACCTTGATGGGGTTGAGGATCACCGTCAGCTGACGGCTGCTCGGCACCGCCTCGTGCAGCGGCTCGGCGTGGGCCGCGTGGCTGCGGGGCAGCGGGCTGAACACGGCGAGCCAGAACAGGGCCATCCCGATCGCCAGGAACGTGCCGCCCAGGACGTCGGTGGGGAAGTGCCTGCCCAGCAGCACGCGATCGACCCAGATGACGACGACCTCGAGGGCGCACAGGACGTAGACCAGCCGGCGCACCTGGGCGCGCCGGATCAGCATGGAGGCGAGCACGCAGAGGACCGCCATCAGGGCGGCGTTCGCGGACGTGTGCCCCGACGGGTACGACCTGCTGTCGACCAGACCGACCGTGTCCTGCCACTCCGGCCGCGCGCGGCCGATGGCGATCTTGAGCAGGGACGTGATGATCCAGGTCGAGAACACCACCAGGACCGCGTAGATCGCCGCCCGCCGGTGCCGCCGGGCGACCAGCAGCGCCGCGAGCACCAACGTCAGGACGAGGATCGGGAGCTGGTTGAGCCACGTCTCGATGAACCGCAGCACCTCGCGCAGCGCGTCGTGCTCGTCGGCCCAGTCCTCCAGCTGCCGGCCGAGGTCGTCCAGCGGGCCGAGCGGCGTCCGCTCCCCGGTCACGGCCAACGCGAGCAAGGCGGACAGCCCCAGGAACAGCGCGGCCCAGGCCAGGGTGATCTTGCGAGGCCGGTCGAGCACGGGCGTCAGTATGCCGGGGCGGCGCGAGCGCCTCCTCATCCGCGGGCGGACGGTGGGCGGGCTCCGATCTCGCGTGCGGCGCCGTACGCCGCGCGGATAGCCTCATCCCATGATCGACCCTCGGTTGCTGCGCGACGAACCCGACCGCATCCGTGCCGCCCAGGCCAAGCGCGGCCTGTCCGACGAGGTGGTCGACCGGGCGGTCGCCGCCGACGAGACGCGACGCGCGGCCATCGCCGAGTACGAACGACTCCGGGGTGAGCAGAAGACCCTCGGCAAGCTGATCCCGAAGGCAGCGCCGGAGGAGAAGGCGTCGCTGCTCGAGCAGACCAAGGAGCTCGCGGGCCGGGTCAAGGCGGCGGAGGCGGCCCAGACCGAGGCCGAGGACCTCTGGCGCACGACGCTGATGGAGATCCCCAACCTCGCGTCCGACGAGTCGCCGGCGGGCGGCGAGGAGGACTACCGCGTCATCGAGACGGTCGGCACCAAGCCCGAGTTCGACTTCGAGCCGCGCGACCACGTCGACCTCGGCCGGATGCTCGGCGCCATCGACCTCGAGCGCGGCGCCAAGGTGTCCGGGTCGCGCTTCTACTTCCTCACCGGCATCGGCGCCCAGCTCGAGTTCGCCCTCATCAACATGGCGATGGACCAGGCCCGCAACGCCGGCTTCACCCAGATGGTCGCGCCGTCGCTGGTCAAGCCGCGGGCCATGGAGGGTACGGGCTTCCTGGGCCAGGCCGCCGACGACGTCTACCGGATCGAGGGTCAGGACCTCTACCTCGTCGGCACGTCGGAGGTGCCGCTCGCCGCGTACCACTCCGACGAGATCCTCGACGCCGGCTCGCTGCCGCTGCGCTATGCCGCGTTCAGCCCCTGCTTCCGCAAGGAGGCCGGCTCCCACGGCAAGGACACCCGCGGCATCTTCCGCGTGCACTGGTTCGACAAGGTCGAGATGTTCGTCTACACGACCGTCGAGGAGTCCTACGCCGAGCACCTGCGGCTGCTGGAGTGGGAGAAGGAGTTCCTCGACAAGCTCGAGCTGCACTACCGCGTCATCGACGTGGCGGCGGGCGACCTGGGGACCTCGGCCGAGCGCAAGTTCGACTGCGAGGCCTGGATCGCCTCGCAGGGGCGCTACCGCGAGCTGACCTCGACCTCGAACTGCACCGACTTCCAGACCCGCCGGCTCGACACCCGGGGCCGCTTCGCCGACGGTACGGTCGGGCCGGTCGCCACGCTCAACGGCACCCTGTGCTCCACCAACCGCCCGATCATCGCCCTGCTGGAGACCCACCAGCAGGCCGACGGCTCGGTGCGCGTGCCGCAGGCCCTGCAGCCCTACCTCGGCGGGCTGGACGTCATCAAACCGGTCGCGTGACCTCCCCGTCCTGGCGGCCGCGGCTCGTCGCGCTCGACATCGACGGCACGCTGCTCAAGTGGATCGAGGGCGCCGGGCAGACCTACGAGCAGGTCGCGCCCGCCGTGCACGACGCCGTCCAACGTGCGCACGACGCCGGAGCGCACATCGTGCTGGCCAGTGGCCGGTCACCGCACGGCATGACCACGATCGCCGACCTCCTCGACCTCGAGGGCGGTGAGCCGGCCTGGGTGGTGGCGTCCAACGGTGCGGTGGTCTTCCGCTACCCGCCGCTCGAGGTCGTCCACGAGGAGACCTTCGACGCCCGCCCGGCCGTCGAGGCGATCCTGCGCGAGCACCCGGGCGTCCTGGTGGCGGTCGAGGAGCGCGGCGTCGGCTACCGGGTCAACCGCCCGTTCCCGGCCGGCGAGCTCTCCGGCGACATGGTCATCACCGACGTGGCCGACCTGGTCGCCCAGCACGTCAGCCGGGTGATCATCCGCGACCCCGACTCCACCGCCGAGGACTTCCTCGACCTGGCCGGCCGGCTCGGCCTGCACGGGACCGACTACGTCGTCGGCTGGACGGCGTGGCTCGACCTCGCTCCCGTCGGGGTGAGCAAGGCCTCGGGGCTCGCGCACGTCGCCGACCGGCTCGGCGTCGCCGCGGCCGACGTGCTCGCCATCGGTGACGGCCGCAACGACATCGAGATGCTGCGGTGGGCCGGGCGAGGTGTCGCCATGGGCCAGGCCGTCGAGCCGGTCATCGCGGCCGCCGACGACGTCACCGGCACCGTGTACGAGGACGGCGCCGCCACCGAGATCGCCCGCTGGTTCCCCGCCTCCTGAGTTGAGTTGCGCCTCCTGATGCGTCGAGTTGCGCCTCGTGATGGTGCGAGTTGCGCCTCCGGTACCTCCGACGTGCGCCTCCGGTACCCGGCCGACGGTGCACGGGGCGCAACTCGACGGTGCACGGGGCGCAACTCGACGTCATAGGGTCACGGGCATGCCGGAGACGTGGACGTTCACCGCGCCGCTGTGGCGCTGGAACGCCAAGCAGGAGTCCACGGACCCGGGCTCGTGGTCGTTCGTGACCCTGCCGACGGACGTCGCCGAGGACATCAGGGACGCGATGGTCGAGCCACCCCGTGGGTTCGGGTCGGTGAAGGTGCAGGTCGCGGTGGGCGAGGAGCGGTGGAGCACCAGCGTGTTCCCCGACAAGGAGTCGGGCAGCTACGTGCTCCCGGTCAAGCAGGCCGTCAGGAGAGCCGTCGGCATCGAGGAGGGCGACCCGGTCACGGTCTCGTTGTCGCTGGTGGGCAGCGGATGAACCTCCCGCGGCTGGTCGCGACCGACCTCGACGGGACGCTCGTCCGCTCGGACAACACCGTCTCGGCCTACACCCAGCAGGTACTTGCCGAGCTGGACGAACGCGACGTCCCCGTGGTGTTCGTGACCGGGCGACCGCTGCGGTGGGCCGAGGACGTCTTCGACCACGTCGGCCGCCACGGGCTGGCCGTGATCTCCAACGGCGCGCTCGTGTGGGACGTCGCCGGCGACCGGCCGGTGGCCCTGCGAGGCATCGAGCCGGAGGTCGGCCTCGAGGTCGCCGAGCGGATCCGGACCGCCGTCCCGGGGAGCGCGTTCGCCATCGAGACGCTGGCCGGCACGTCGCTGGAGCCGCAGTACCTCGAGCGCCACCCCGTACCTCCCGGCAGCCGCCGCGCACCGATCGCCGAGCTCCTGAGCGGGCAGTCGGGGCCGGTCCTCAAGCTGATGGCCCGGCACGAGGAGCTGGGCTACCAGGAGTTCTGGGACCAGGCGGCCGACGCCGTCGGCGACCTGGCCGTGATCACCTGGTCGTCGACCTCGGCCATGCTGGAGATCAGCGCCGCGGGCGTGACCAAGGCGACCACCCTCGCCGTGCTGTGCGAGGACCTGGGCGTCGAGGCCGCGGAGGTCATCGCGTTCGGGGACATGCCGAACGACATCGCGATGCTGACCTGGGCCGGTACGTCGTACGCCATGGCGGACGCGCACCCCACCGTCATCGATGCTGCGACCCACCTGGCGCCGAGCAACGACGAGGACGGCGTGGCGCGGGTGCTGGCCTCGGTGTTCGGGCTCGCGCGGGCCCCTGTGGTCGAATAGGGCCATGCTCAGGCGCCTGCTGGTGCTCGTGGTCGTCGCGCTGACCACGGTCATCGTGTCCGATGCGTCGGCGCACGCCGCCTGCCGCTGCAAGGACCTCTCGCTCCCTCAGCAGGTCAACAACGCGGGTGCGGTCTTCTCCGGGACGCTGACCATGGCGTCCGGGCCGACCACGTCGGGCGACCGGCAGACCATGTCGTACGACGTGAAGGTCGACCGCGTCTACAAGGGCGACATCAAGTCGCCGCGCGTGACGGTGAAGTCCGACGCTTCCGAGGCGGCGTGCGGGCTGACCGGCATGACGGCGGACACGCGGTACCTGTTCTTCGTGCGCGTCTCCGACGCGGACCTGTTCGCCAACAGCTGCGGCGGCACCGGCCCGGCGAAGAGCGCGCGCACGCAGAAGATCGTGGCCCTGCTCGGCCCGGGGTCGACGCCGAACCCACCGACGCCCGAGGAGGCGACGTTCACGCCCGTCGCCGACGCTGAGCCCGCCACGCTCACCCGGCTGGCCGCGCCCGGCGCCGCGATGGTGCTCGTCGGCCTGCTCGGCCTGATGGTGTTCGGTGCCCTGGGCCGCTCACGCGGCGGCAAGACCTAGAGGTACATGCCGCCCGAGCCCGGACCGGTCTCGGGGTCGCCCTGCGCGGGCTGCCCGTCGGCACCCGGCTGACCCGGCTGCCCCGTCGCGATCTGGACCCCCGGCGGCAGTGCCCGGCGGATCTGCTCGAACTGTGCCCGCGCCGCCATCTGCTGGGCGTAGATCGCGGTCTGGATGCCGTGGAACAGCCCCTCCAGCCAGCCGACCAGCTGCGCCTGCGAGATCCGCAGCTCGGCGTCCGAGGGGGTCTCGTCGCCGGTGAACGGCAGCGTCAGCCGCTCCAGCTCCTCGACCAGCTCGGGCGCCAGCCCGGTCTCGAGCTCCTTGATCGAGCGGCGGTGGATCTGCATGAGGCGCTGACGGCTCGCGTCGTCGAGGGGGGCAGACTTCACCTCCTCCAGGAGCTGACGGATCATGCTGCCGATCCGCATCACCTTCGCCGGCTGCTCGACCAGGCTCGTCAGGTCCGACTCGTCGGCGTCCCCGGAGTCGCCGGAGTCGTCGCCCTCAGGAGGGCGCAGGGCCGACGCGGGTACCGAGGCCACCGGCTGCCCGTCGGGACCCACGATCACCACGCGGTGCGCGTTCTCGGTCTCCGCGGCGCGGGAGTCGTCGGTCTGCTCGGGCTGCTCCTCCGTCATGCCTCCACCCTAGGGCGGAGCGGGTCACGACACGGTGAGGAGGATCTTTCCCGACGACTCGCCCGACTCCATCAGCGCGTGGGCCCGCCCGGCCTCCGCCATCGGGACCCGGGCCCCGATGATCGGCTGGACCGTGCCGTCGGCCACCAGTGGCCAGACGTGCTCGACCACGGCGGCGCAGATCGCCGCCTTGCCCTCGACCGGCCGCGCCCGCAGCGCCGTCGCGATGACCGCACCGCGTTTGCGCATCAGCTTGCCCAGGTCGAGCTCGCCCTTGGTGCCGCCCTGCATCCCGATCACGACCAGGCGCCCCTCGGTGGCCAGCGCGTCGACGTTCCGTCCGAGGTACGCCGCCCCCATGTTGTCCAGGATGACGTCGGCGCCGCGCCCGTCGGTCGCACCGAGCACCTCGGCCACGAAGTCCTGCTGCTTGTAGTCGATGGTCACCTCGGCGCCCAGCGCCGCGCACTGCTCGAGCTTGTCGGCCGAGCCCGCGGTGGTCATCACCCGGGCGCCGATCGCCGCAGCGAGCTGGATCGCCATGGTGCCGATGCCGCCCGCTCCGCCGTGCACCAGGAACCACTCGCCTCGGTGCAGCCCCGCCACCATGAACACGTTCGACCACACCGTGCACGCCGTCTCCGGCAGCGCGGCGGCGTCCACGAGGGAGACCCCGGCCGGCACCGGCATCACCTGTCCGGCGGCGCAGACCACCCGGTCGGCGTACCCGCCCCCCGCCAGCAACGCACAGCACTCGTCGCCGACGCTCCAGTCGGTGACGCCCTCTCCGACAGCCGCGATGGTCCCGCTGCACTCCAGCCCCAGCACGTCGGAGGCTCCGGGCGGCGGGGCGTAGTTGCCCTGCCGTTGCAGCAGGTCGGCCCGGTTGACCGCGGACGCCACGATCGCGATCGCGACCTCGCCGGGCCCCGGTTGCGGGTCTGGCAGGTCCGCGATCGACAGCACCTCGGGCCCGCCCGGGGTCGTGGCGACGACAGCCTTCACTCGTCCTCGAACCGGTCGCCGGTGTGGTCCACCGTGCTGTCGTCGGGCACGGCGTCGTCGATGTCGACGGGGTCCTTGGCGTCCCGAGGCCGGTCCCAGCCCTCCGCGAGCAGCTGGGCCTTCGCGGCCAGCTTCTCCACCTCCAGCGGGTTCGCCTCGTTCAGACCGGCGGCGTACCCGAGCAGGTAGGTGCTGATGGGGGCGGCTTTGCGGACGACGTTGTCCGCGACCACCTTGGCGAGGTCGAGCACCAGCGCCTCGTCGACCTCGGTGTCGATGTCGAGGACGTCACACAGCTCGTCGATCCAGTCGTGCAGGTTCACGGATCCAATCTTGCGAACCCGGTCGAGACCCGCAAGCACTTCGGCAAGGTCAGCCCACGAGTCGACGTCACCGGCCTCCGCCTCGAGGGCCGGGACGTCGACCAGGTCGAGCGCCTCCCAGAGCCCACGCATGGCCGCGCCTTCGACCCGGTCGGGCCGCACGGCGTCGAGCGCCGCTGCCGTCACGGCCATCGCCAGGTGCGGCCGTCCGCCGTCGACGAGGACCGCGCCGTCGCGTCCGCGCGCCGCGGCGACCAGGCGGCCGACGGTGGCCGCCGAGACGGCGGGCATGTCGACGGCCAGCACCACGATCAGCGGAGTACTCCCACGCAGGGCGTCACGACCGGCGTACGCCGCCGCGACCGGGCCGCCGTACGCCGGCCGCTCGCGCGCCCACACCACGGGGACGTCGGTCGGCCGCTCGTCGCCGACCACCACGACCCTCCGGGCACCCGCGACCGCGCGCAGGGCGCGGTCGAGCAGGGTCGCGCCGGCCACGTCCAGGGCGGCCTTGTCCGCGCCGTCGAGCCGCTCGGCCCGACCGCCGGCCAGCACCACGGCGTCGAAGTCCACCCGAGGAGTCTCGCCTGCCTGACCGGCCAGGCACACCCGGGTCCCCACCGGGGTCCACACTGGGGGGATGCAGGTGACCCTGGTGCAAGAGGCATCGACCCTCGACCCGGCGGCGAACCGGGCCCGGCTCGCGGAGCTCACGCCGGAGGGCAGTGACCTCGTGGTGTTCCCCGAGGCGTTCGCCCGCGACTTCGGTGAGCCGGGCTCCGACCTCAGCGCCGCGGCCGAGCCGCTCGACGGCCCGTTCGCCACCGAGGCCGCCAAGGTGGCTGCCGAGCGGGGCACCACGGTCCTGGCCGGCATGTTCGAGCAGGGCGACGACCCCGCCCGGCCCGTCAACACCCTGGTGCTGCGCGGCGCGGCCGAGGCGGACTACCGCAAGATCCACCTCTACGACTCCTTCGGCTACCGCGAGTCCGACCGCATCGCGGCCGGCCCGCGCACGCCGGTCACCGCCGACCTGGCGGGCTTCCGGCTCGGCCTGATGACCTGCTACGACCTGCGCTTCCCCGAGCTCGCCCGGGCCCTCGTCGACTCCGGCGCCGAGGTGCTCGTCGTCCCGGCCGCTTGGGTGGCCGGGCCGCGCAAGGTCGACCACTGGACCACGTTGGTCCGGGCGCGCGCGATCGAGAACACGGCGTACGTCGTCGCCGTCGGCCAGCCCGGCCCGCGCTACACCGGGCACTCGCTCGTGGTCGACCCATGGGGCGAGGTGCTGGCCGAGGCCGGCGAGGACGCCGAGACGCTCACGGTCGCCCTCGACCGGGAGGTCCTCGACGAGGCTCGCCGCACCAACCCGTCCCTCGCCAACCGCCGTCTCTGAGGGCTCGGTACCCTTCCCGCCCGTGTCGACCACCGCCCCCCGCCGCCGCGCCGAGCGCGCGCCCCGCCGCTCGCGGCTGCGCCGTCCCGGTCGCCGGTTCGGGGTCGGTACGTGGGTGCTGCTGCTGCTCGTCGGGATCGGCTGCCTGGCCTTCGGTGCCACCCCCGATGCGCCGGCGTGGGTCGGTGAGGCCGGCGGGGTCCTCGTCGCGGTCATGTTCACGGCCGGGCTGGTGGCCCGCACGGGCGGCCGGACCTACGTCTACGGCGCTCTCGCGCTCGCGCTCGGCGCCGCGGTCGTGGTGACCGACGAACCCATGCTGCGCACCGGCGCCGCGGTCCTGACCTGTGTGGTCACCGCCGTGTTCGCGGTGATGGCGACCGTCCCCGCCGTGACCACGCTCCAGGCCGTCCGCGAGGTGCTGGTGGCCATGCTGATCGCCCTGATCGGGGCCGCGGCCGTCGTCGGGCTCGAGCCGACGATCAGCCTGTCGCGGTTCGCGTACACGACGCTCGGGGCGTCGCTCGCGCTGGCCTTCCTGGTGGTGTTCCGGCTCGGTGCCGGGCTGCACGGACTCGGCCGGCGAGGCCTGGTGGTCGTGCTCATCGGCAGCGTGGTGCTGGCGTTGACGCTGGCCTACGCCGAGGTGCTGCGCCGGTACGGCGCCCCCGAGCTCGTCGACACGTTGCTCGACGGCCGCCAGTGGGCGCTGGAGACGCTGCACGGTGCCCCGCGCCCGGTCCAGGCGCTGCTCGGCGTGCCCGCCCTGATGTGGGGGGTCCACATGCGCGCCCGTCGTCGACAGGGCTGGTGGGTGTGCGCCTTCGGGGTGACCGCGGCCGCGCAGGTCACCCACACGTTCCTCGACCCGTCGCTGACGCTCGTCGAAGCCGGGCTCACCACGCTGTACTCGGTGATCCTGGGTGTGCTCGTCGGCGCGGTGATCATCCGCCTCGACCTGCTGCTCACCCGATCCCGCCCGGGCCGACGGGCGCGAACCGACGACTCGGTGGCGGCGCTGCGCCCCGAACCGGGCCGCACCCAGCCGCTCCTCTAGGCCGGCCGGTCGGCTAGTTTCTGGCCGTGGCCCGCGAACAGCGCATCGAGATCCTCGCCGAGATGGTGGCGAACGTGCTGGTCGTGGAGGTCGCGGTGGGCGACGCCGTCGCCATCGGTGACACCGTCGTGCTGCTCGAGTCGATGAAGATGGAGATCCCGGTCATCGCCGAGGCCGCCGGCACGGTCACCGCCGTCAAGGTCGTCGCCGGCGACGTCGTCCAGGAGGGCGACCCCCTGGTCGAGCTGACCCGCTGAGCCCATCAGTCCAGCAGAGGGGGCGGGATTCGAACCCGCGGCTGACATCTCTGCCAGCGACCGCTTTCAAGGCGGTTCCGATCGGCCACTCCGGCACCCCTCCATGGCCACGCCGCCGAGGCGTCACGACCGGGGGCGAGTCTAAGGGCGACTACTCCGAGCCGCCGATCTCCTGCTCCACCTCGTCGTAGGCCAGGTCGTGCTGACGCTGGACGTGGTGGTCGATGTCGGCCAGGAGGCGCTTGAGTCCCTGACGGACCTCGGCGACGTCGGGGTGCTCGAGCACGACGGGTCCGTACGCCGCCAACCGGCGCACCAGCGTGGCCTGCTCACGGAGCGAGCGGCCGTGGCGGGCGGACTGCCAGCCGTCGGCGGAGCCGTGGTACTCGCGCTCCAGGGCGTCGCGCACGGGCCCCATGGCGCGGCGTACGGTCCACCGCCACCCGCCTGCCTCCGTCGCGGAGAACGGCGCGTCGAGGGCCCGGTGCAGGCCGGCCAGAGCGGCTGCGGTACCGGTCGACGGGGCGACCGGGTCGCTGCTCGACGTAACGGTCATCATGACCTCCGCGACGGGGCGGCTTCGGGGGGTTCGAGTGTCACCCCGGACCCCCGGACAGGACAAGATGCGTCCCCGAAGTCGGGAAGAATTGTGGTGAACGGCCGAAGTCACGGTTGAATCCGCGCGTGGACCAGGAGAATGCGGTGGCCGAGTACCGCCTCGCCCCCGCGGTCGTGCTCCGCTCCGCCGGCGCGGCGTTCGTGCTGCTCGCCGTGGCCGTGCTCGCACTCAGCGTGGTGACGGCGCTCGCCGGCTGGAGCTTCCTGGTCGTCGGCGTGGTTGCCGGCCTCGGGCTGCTGGGCGTGGTCGGAGGCGCCTGGTGGGCGGCCAACCGGGCGTACGTCGTCCGGCTGGACTCCCTGGGGTACGAGGTGCGGCTGGTGCGGGGCGCCGGCGTGAAGCGCGCCCGCTGGGCCGACGTCGCCCAGGCGTCCACCGCCGAGGTGGGCGGGCAGCCGTGCGTCGTCCTGGCCCTGCGCGACGGACGGACCACCACGGTGCCGGTCGGGGTGCTGGCGGGCGACCGCGACGAGTTCGTGACCCGAGTCCGCGCGCTGCTCCGGGGCTGACCCGGCCTGATTCGGTACCGACGGACGAAGGCTTGTAGCCTGTCTTCGCTTCGGGGAGGCGTCGCCTAGCCCGGTTTATGGCGCCCGCCTGCTAAGCGGGTTGAGGTTCACCCCTCTCGCGGGTTCAAATCCCGCCGCCTCCGCAGCGAGTCGGTCCTCTCGGTCATTCTTCGGAAGAGCCGAGAGGACCGGCTCAGCCCTGCGCTCTGGTGTTGCAAGGTTCTGCAATGCAATTAGATGAGCCAACTGTGGGCTGACGGCGATCCCTCCGCGCCGACACACTGAACGTTCGGAGGGTGGCACCAACCAGGGACACCGCACCAAGGGAGACACTTGATGACCTTTCTTCGCAAGGCAGCGATCCTCGTGGCCACGGCCGCGATGACGATCGGGCTGGCCGGAGTGAGCTCACCAGCGAGCGCTGCCGACACCGGTTGGGACTGCCCGGGCTGCCGCAACAGCAACCGGTAGGACCCCACAGGTCGGACCGCGACACGGTCGTGCCGATGTGCCCACAACTCCACACGCTTGAGACGGGAACGCCGGCCGACCCCCCATGGCCGGGCTCCTGAAGGCCAACCCCCCGG
>Ga0163161_10002656_pt1 | contig 12702 bp, 13 predicted proteins | sample S45metaG_FD_129847 | JGI IMG/M metagenome (GOLD analysis project Ga0163161, IMG submission 129847) | Switchgrass rhizosphere microbial communities from Kellogg Biological Station, Michigan, USA - S4-5 metaG | ecosystem: Host-associated > Plants > Roots > Rhizosphere > Soil | place: USA... | reverse complement strand
GGCTGTACCTGTGGAACAACTGTTATGCCACCAGTGGATGCACTAAGTTGGAGTGTGAATTTAAGTTCTGCCGCAATTGGCCACAGTAAGTATATTGCATCGATCAGAACACTATCGCACACTTCTGCAAATGGCGACAATGTTGGTGCAAGAGTTAAAGCCACCGGATATACCTGGACGGTGGTTGGCGAAAATATTGCGTCAGGTCAAACTTCTGAAACACAGGTTTTTAACGATTGGATTAGTAGCGAAGCTCATTGCAAAAATATCATGAATGCTGCTTTCAAAGAAATGGGGGCCGCTAAAACAGAGTATTATTGGGTGCAGGTTTTTGCGGCGAAGTAAAGCATTCAGGTCTGTTCCTAACTTTAACGGAAAAAACTTTGATTTCCAGTCAGGTTAGAAAGATTGGAGGTTCAAAAAAATATTTTTCAAATTAAATCCTGTAATGCTTGATAATAGCGGTTATAATTTTCCGGATCAGTATTCAAAAATAGAAAAGGCTCAATCAGTTCCAATTCCATTAATAAAAATTCGCCATTTACAAAGGTGCCATCTACCCTGGCATAAAGACAGTTTTTAGCAAATAAACTCACATAATTTTGCGCTATTGCAATTAGGTCTTCATTTGGCTGTTGTGGATGTACAGATCCGCCATGTGCTGGTTGTACCCTAAAATCGCCCGCTTTAGCTTGCTTGATTAGGGAATGACTGTATTTGCCATTAAAGAAAACGAAAGACCATTCTCCACTTTCTAAAATTTCGGGCAAAAATGGCTGTACAATAAAATCTTCATTCTGAACCAGCTGCTGGAGTTTATGGTTAATTTCATGCACATTATCGGCTGTTACCTTAAATGTATTTTTTGCACCACCGCTCACACAGGGTTTTACAATTAATTTATCGGTATTAAATTTTTCGAAGAAATGGTTCAGGTTTATGCTTTCTTTTTTATTGATAAAAATACTGGGCGTTATCTTTAAACCTGCTGCTTCAATCTCTTGAAGGTACCTTTTATTCGAATTCCATCTAACGATATCGATTGCATTGAGCAAGTGAACTTTTTTTTCTTCCAAATGGTCGAGCCATTTACAAAAATCTTCAATCAGGTCAAAATAATCCCATGGTGATTTTAAAATGGCCAGTGCATAATTTTCCCAATTTATATTTTGATCATTCCAGATTACCTTTTCAATCTTAAGCCCTTTTTCTTTTAAAAAATCTAAAAGTTTATCATCTTCACTTTCAACAGTAGTGGTATCATATGCCCCTTGATCCAGATAGGTTATTAATGCAATGTTCATGGGGCTAAAACTAAGTTTAATGATTGTAGATTACAAATCTACTGTTTTGAAAAGCTGAAAAATACTTCCGGAGAGACTGAACTAAAACAGGCTTACCTGATTGCTCGGGATTTTAAATAAGCTGTGATCTAAAATAATATCCTTAACATTTAAGCCATTTAAACGGCAATGTAACCTGAAATTATCCCTGATCATTTGCGAGATATTTCCATCACCGCGCATCCGGTCGCCAAATCTGCTATCGTTTACATTACCCCCGTGGCAACTCTGGATCATGTGCCAGACCTTATCAAAACGGTCGGGGAAATTCTTGCGCAGCCAGTCTTCAAATATCTGTCCAATTGCACCGTTTAGCCGTACTACGGTATAACCGGCTTTAATTGCCCCGGCATGGGCAACCGCTTTTAATATTTTTGGTATTTCGTGGTCGCTTAACCCCGGAACAAGGGGCGCAACCATCACCCCCATGGGTATTCCGGCTTTGCTCAACTCTTCAACCACCCTTAAGCGTTGTTTTGCAGTTGTAGTCCGCGGTTCCATTACCTGCCGCAGATCTTCATTTAAACTATTGATGGAAACATATACCATGCAGAGGTTTAATTTGGCCATTTCCTGCAAAATATCCTGATCGCGGAGGATTAAGGAGTTTTTGGTAATCATCCCGATAGGCTGTTTATAAGCCAGTGCGATTTCCAGCAGTTGCCTGGTCAGTTTAAATTTTCTTTCGGCAGGTTGGTAACAGTCGGTATTACCAGAAAGTGATATCGTGGTAGCATCCCAACCTTTTTTCTCCAGAAACTTTTTAAATAACTCGGGTGCATCTTTTTTGACGATTATTTTTCTTTCGAACTCTATCCCTGCACTATAACCCCAATATTGGTGAGAGTTACGCGCATAACAATAGGTACAGCCATGTTCACATCCCTGATAAGGATTTAAGGAGTATGCCATACCCACATCCGGACTATCTACCTTGTTGACGATGGTTTTCGAATTTTCAAAAATAAACGCAGTTTTACGATCGCTTTCTTCCCAATCGTCTATTCCTTCCTGATGTTCTTTTACGTAAACATCTTTTAAAAATTTGTTGTGTGGATTTACCTGGACACCCCGACCCTTAAAATATTGTTTTTCTTCTTCACCAATCATGAATTAAAATTACTAATATTTTTAGTAATTTTAAAGTGTTATCAGGATGGACTTTTCAACAATTTAATGTTGGCCTTCAATTATTTTACTTTTTGGAGAGCGGCACATAATCCATGGGGACCATATCGGCTACTTTTTCGTATGCCCAGAAGCCTTCGTACAACAGCGACCGGGAGTCGTAAATGCCACCATTCTCATAAAAACGGACGCCTTCACCTGTTAAATTGGCCACAGATATTTCATTTTCAGGCACATCCAGTGGTCTGAAAATCCAGAAACCGGTATTGGAATAGGCAAGAGATTCTTTTTCTTTAGTGTATTGGATCAACAAGGCATCCGTATAACTCAGGTATTTTAAATTCTGATTAAAATAATGCACCAAAGTATCGGTGAGCACGTCGGCTCTCGAAAATTTGTCAATGGTTTTTGGCATTTCCTTCTGTTTCATCCAAAAGTTAAATAAAGCAGTATCTATTTTACCTTTAGTCTGTCTGATGCCTGTTTTTTCGGGTACGGCCTTAATTTTCTCTAAATTGGTATTAATTACGTATTCAGGATAACGGTTAGGGTTGGGCACTTTAATCATTTTGTTGATGATAAACCCTTCTTCCTGTGTTTTGTTGGCATAAAGCGAGCGGAAGAAATGCTGAGATGAACCATAATAAGCTACTTCTCTTGCCGCAATATATTTTTTCTTTTTCGCTGCCGAAGCCTTTAATTATTCAAAAAACGGGTGACCGGAATAATAAATAATATGGGTACGTGAATTATACTCGAAGCGATCGAGCATATATTTAAGGCGGTAACCTAAAGCCTTATTTTCGACGATCAGAAATTCAGTAGTAGAAACGGTGAGGGTGCTTTTGGTAATGTCGAAATCTATATTTAAAACCTGTGGATTTAAGATCTTGCATTGTGTAGCGTTGGGTGTTTTGCCAATAAAAAAGTCTTTAAACTGATTGATATATTTTTGGCGGTTAGGATCGGCCCGGATAACAACTTCCTCGAGTTGGGCAACATTTTCTTTTAAAACCAGCTCTACCTGTACCGACTTATCGGAAATGATTACACTTTTCGAATAGGGGAGGTAACCTACAATCTGAACGAGCAGATCGTAACTGCCCGGCTTTAGGTTTGAAAGTTTAAACCGGCCATCATTATCGGCCACCGTAGCAATTTTATAACCACTCAAATAGATACTGGCGCCAGGTAATCCATCTTTTTGATCCCTAACTATACCACTAATCGAGAAGGTGTTTTGAGCAATGGCATTAGTGCCCAGAATGATCAGCATGAGGGCTACTAAAAAGCTTTTAATCATGGAGACGAATGTAACCAAAAGGCTTAATATTTATTAAAAACGAAAAAGATTTTTAACAATTTTAACATTTGAAATTAATCGTTAGTCCGAGCGGAGTGGAGAGTCCGAAGACTCAGTAAAGCAAAATCTAGCTTTCTCTATTCCGTATTGCCCCAACCGAGATCAAGACTCGCTTTTAGAATCTTTAATTTAACCTTTCCAAAATAGATTAAATCTTTATTTTTTTTGCTCAGTATTAATTGGCGGCACATAATCCATCGGCACACTGTCGGCAATTTTTTCCCAGGCCCAATACCCTGAATAGAGCATAGAGCGGGGATTATTGATGCTGCCATTTTTATAAAAGAAAACTGATGGTGATTGTAAAGTAATTAAGGAAATCTGTTTTTTTTCCAGGTCCGGCGGTCTGCTCACAGACATCCTAAACCTGCTCAGATAAGTGCTGCTCTCTTTTTCTTTAGTATAGATTACGTAGAGCACATTCGTGAATTTTATCTTTTTGATATCCTGATTATATTCATGAACCAGGGTATCGGTTAAGATTTCTGCCCTGTTCAACATATCAACGCGATGACCTGAAGTAAGTTTTTCTAATTTATCTTTTGGAACTGCCTTCCTTGGTGGACTGAAATTTTTTGGCCCTGGCAATGTTAAAACTGCAGAGGTAAAACCGCCTACCTGTGCCTGTAAAATGCTATCTGCCTGATATTCCTGTTCTTGATTTCTGATGAGCTTGTTGATAATAAAGCCTTCTTCTTTCGAACGATTGTTAAATAGGGCACTAAAAAAGTGTTGCGAGGAGCCATTATAAGCTTCTATTCTTTTTTTCTCCCATTTTTCTTTTTTAGCGTCGCTTCCTGGCAAATCTTCATAATGGGGAAAACCTTCATAAAAAACAATCCCGCTACGGTAATCGTATTGAAATTCTTTAACGAGGAATTTAATTTTGTAGCCCAATGCCTGGTTTTCGATAATTAGGAAATCATCTGTAGTTGCGCTTAACACCCTTTTCTCACTATCATAATCGAACCTGACCAGTTCAGAATTTAGGATTTTACATTTGTCGGCGTTGTCTGTTAAGCCTATAAAATAGGTTTTGAAAGTATTGAGGTAGCCCATGCGATGGGGGTCGGGTTTAATGGTTACCTCGGCGAGTTGTGTGGTACTTTCTGAAAGCACAATATCTGTGCGTACATCTTTGTCTTCAATAATAATTGGTTTGTCTATTGAATTGAAACCGATTAACTGTACCAGAATGGTGTAAGTTCCAGGTTTAAGTTTTAGGCTGTATTTTCCTTGATTATCTGTAGCTGTAGCAAGTTTATAATCGCTCACGTATATGGCAGCGCCAGGTAGCGGCCCACCTTTTTTGTCTGTAACCACGCCTGAAAGGATATAATTCTGTTGAGCCGAGCAAAAATGACTTAAGGTTAATAAGGATATTAAGAGTGCAAGCGTTTTCATTATTTAAATATAAACTAATTCTGTAGTTATTTTAAATGCAAAAGAAATAATTTAAAGCGCTGGCAGGGGTTTGGATTCTTCGTGGTGTCAGATACTAAATCTGACACTAAATCAAACTTTTTATAAGATGTTCAATGTGATTACCGCCAGATGTTACCATCTGGCAGCACATCTAAGGATTTAATTTTTAAAACTTATCCCAGCAAATCCCTGGCATTTTCGATTGCCGATGCTCCCGGATTTTTACCACTCAACATTTCGGCAATTACCCCAATACGTTCTTCCTGTTTAAGCTTGCGGATTCCTGTAGTGGTTTTTCCACTGTCTTCATTTTTATGTACAAAGTAGTGGGATGTTCCTTTGGCTGCAATCTGTGGCAGGTGGGTAATCGAAATTACCTGCATATGCTGACCTAAATCTGAAATGACTTCGCCCACTTTTAATGCAGTTTCACCAGAAATTCCGGTGTCAATTTCATCGAAAATGATAGTAGGTAAAGAAGTGTGTTTGGCGAGCAGTGCTTTTATGGCCAGCATCAGTCGCGATAACTCACCTCCTGAGGCTACTTTATTTACAGGGGCTGGAGCCTGGCCAGCATTGGCGGTAAACAATAGGTTAATTTCATCCAGACCATCTTTATTCAGATCTGCTAATGTTTTTTGATCTAATACCAACTTCGCATTCAGCATGCCTACCTTTTTCAGTGTAATGCTGGTTTGCTCTTCTACCACCTTAATGGCTTTTTTGCGGTTGGCACTCAATTGACCGGCCTGTTTATGCAGTTCTGTTTTAAGCTGATCGATTTCTTTCTGCAGTTTTTCAATATGTTCATCAGAAGACAACAGTTTGGTTAAGTTGTCTTCCAGCTGTTTTTGAAAGGTCAGCAATTCAGTATTGTTGGCAAGCCGGTGTTTTTGCTGTAAGGTATAAAACAGATCGAGTCTTTGGTTAACAATTTCCAGCCGGTCGGCACTGTGTGTGGTATTTCCCTCTATAGTAGAAACCTCATCGGTAATATCCTTGATTTCAATAATCGAGGAGCGTAAACGTTCGTACAGTGCGTTAATTGCAGGATCGAACTTTTCGATGTTCTGCAATTGTAAGGAAGCTTCCTTCAAAATCTGTAAAGCAGAAGGTTCACTTTCGTTAATTAAACCTGAAGCCGTGAGTAAAGCTCTTTTTATGGTTTCGGCATGGGTCAGACGTTCCAATTCCTGTTCCAGATCTTCCTGCTCACCTTCCTGTAATTTTGCCTGTTCCAGTTCATTAAACAAAAACTGTTCATAATCCTGTTTATTTCTGGCTTCATCTGCCTCAGCCACTATTTTTTTTAACAGGTTGCTATCTTGCTTAAGTTTTTTAAATCCGCTGCGGTAATTCAGCAATAGCGATTGATGATTAGCGAGAGAATCTACAATCAATAATTGAAAATCAGCATCATTAATTTCTTGTGTAGCATGCTGGGAATGGATATCGATCAGCTTTTCACCAACCTGCTTCAGCGTTGATAAATTAACAGGGGTATCATTAATAAAGGATCTGGTTTTTCCATCTATCGATATTTCTCTCCGTAAAAGGCTTTCTTTCGAAAAATCAAGATCATTTTCTTCAAAAAGTTCTTTTAGATTTTCATCCGTTAACGTGAAGCTGCCTTCTATAACACATTTTTTATCCTGGTTAAAGAAGTATTTGCTTTCTGCCCGCTGACCTAAAATGAGCGACAATGCGCCAAGTATAATCGATTTACCTGCACCGGTTTCACCTGTGATAATATTTAAGCCTTTATCAAATTCGATATCAAGACTATCAATTAATGCGTAATTACGTATAGAAAGTTTTTGTAGCATGCTAAGCAAAAATATTAAAATTTATTCAACAGGATAGTACAAAACAAAAACAGCGGAGAATAATCTCCGCTGTTAATGATCTGTTTGGTTTTATATGTGTTTTTTATTTTATCTAATTGCGGATTGAATGGCAATAGCGATATCATTCGTTTGAACAAAACTTTTTAATGCCAATTGATCGGCAACTTTAAAATCTTCCTTTTTATAGGTTACCATCGCATTCTCAATCTTCAAAGCTTTTACAGGGCTTGAAAGATCTTTATTGTTGTAAAGCATTACTGCTGGACTAATTTGCGAGCTTTTATTACCGCCTTCAACTTTTTCCTTTTTTTCTTTTTTCTCCATTTTCTCTTTTAGCTCTTTCACTTCGCTGTCGAATTTTTCTTTTAGCTTTTTATATTCTTCAGTCTGCCTTACTTTGCTATTGGTATTATTATTGTCGTTGTAAAAGAATAGGGTACCATCCGGACCGGTGAGCATATTCCTGTTTCCCTTAAACAATGAGTCCGAAGTAATCCTTGTTAGTCCAGATAATCTTGCCATCTCTCCAGATTTTAAAGCCTGTATCCTGATGTTATCTAATTGCGCCCTAAATTCTGGTGTATTCATTTTAGCCGACATATCTTCGCCCATCTTTCTCCATTTGGCTTGGGCTTCTGGCGTATTAAACTCTTTGGCCATATCTTCGCCCATTTTTTTCCATTTGGCTTGGGCTTCTGGTGAGTTATATTGTTTGGCAATATCTTCACCAAATTTTTTCCATTTCGCCTGTGCTTCTGGCGAGTTGTATTGTTTAGCCATATCTTCGCCGAATTTTTTCCATTTCGCCTGGGCTTCTGGTGAATTGTACTCTTTGAAGATTTTGCCGCGTAACAACGAATCGTTAAACCTGAATTTGAACGAACTGTCGGCATGGATACGGTAGATGTTTTTATCAGCAAAAAGTTCGTCCCTATAGAAATCTTTCCTTAAGCTATCTGGCATTTCTTTAACGGAATTGTACTCTGTTTTCTTTCCGTTTGCATCAATGGTGACGATTTTGATTTTACGTTTCTTGGTGGTATCGGTACAGATCATGTGGGTTGTATTTCCATTCGAGACCTGTAGGGTTAAGATTTCCTGTTTATGCTGTTTTTTGATTTCCTTTTTCTTTTCAGTTGGATTGATCCATGCTATCGAAAACAGGCAAGCTACACCCAGTGTTAAGGCTGCCATTTGTTGTTTGGCGTTTAAATAATTTGTTTTCATATTGGTTATTCTTTTAATGCGTTGATATAAATTTTGAGTCTTGCCTGTTGCTGCCAGTGCATAAGCCGGACTGTTTTTATCTTTTAATAGCTCGAGTTTGAGTAGGGCATGGGCGTAATTCAATGGTTTTCCTGTTACTTTTAAAACCAGATCGTCGCAGGCATGTTCGCGTTCGATGTGTATAAACCTGCCGGCCATCCAAACAAATGGATTGTAGAACAATAAAGTTTCTATAGCTGTTTTAATGAGGTTCAACAGAAAATCGTTTCTTCTGATATGCGATAGTTCGTGGATTAAAATGGCTTCAACCTGATCATTATCCAATTGGTTTACCAAAGCCAACGGGAACAATACCACTGGTTTTAGATATCCGATAACCAAAGGCACATTAACAATTGAAGAGAGGTGGAACCGGATGGTCTTATTGATTTTAAGATGTGCGGTTACCTGCCCGAAAATCGTTTTCCAGCTGTCGGGAATAGCACTTAAACTTTCTTTTTTGAATTTGGAAAGCTGACCATATCCTTTAATGATCACGAACAACTGTAGCAAAATGCCAATGATGTAAAACGCTACAACAACAGGGAAGTATTGCTCTGCCTTGCTGCTAAAGCTTGGTGGGAGGTTGTTGAAATATTGGTAAACCTGTATGTTCTGAGGGGTAATTGCGGCTGCCTGATTGCTAATATTCAGCGTTAACTGATGAACAAAATTATAACCAAAACCGATAAACATTAAGATGATGGCGCCAAAAGCAAGATTGTGCTTATACTTTGCCGCCATTTTTGGGATGCTTAGCATGACGATAAATAGAATGCCATAAATAACAGCACTCTGCCAAAGGGAGTTTAAAATGCTCCAGCCAAATGCTTTGATAAACTGTTGTAATAAAGTTTCCATAACGGTGGTTTTAATTTTTTACCGGGATCACCCGAAATGTTAATTTTTTAATTAGGGATCTAAACCCTACACCTTTCAACCCTCTACTGTGTTTTACTTTAGACTATCTAAATATCTTTTGATTTCATCAATCTCATCTGCACTTGCGCTGTGGTTACCCAAGGCCTGCATTACCAATCTCGCTGCCGATCCATTAAATACGTTATCGATCATTTTGTTTACCAATTGCTTTTCAGTTTTATCCTGGCTCACCAATGCTTTGTAGATATGCGTTTTTTGATTGGTATCCCTTTCTACCATTCCTTTCTCATGTAAAATCTGCATCAGTTTTAAGGTAGTGGTATAACCAGAGTCTTTTTTATTCAATGCCTCATGAACTTCTCTTACCGTTGCATTCCCCTTTTGCCAAAGCACCTGGAGGATTTCCATTTCACCTTCTGTTGGTTTGATGTTGTGATTAGTCATATGTTACAAGTTGTACGAATTATTTCGTATTCAAATGTACGAAGATATTCGTAATATCAAAATATTTTAACAAATTTTTAACTATTGGCATTGGTTAACTGTACAAATTGGTTAACTGTGCATCAATTTTACAAGGCCGATTTTGGAGATAAGACGCAATAATGTAAAAAGTGTTGCATGCCTGTTAGGCTTTGGAAAGGAAAAGCCGCCTATGAAAAACTGACTTAGATGCTTAAACCTGATTGACGTGTATACCGGCCTGTGTGTAAGGCCTGCAGGCGTATGAACAAAAAGCAGGACTAACGTTAATTGAAATGCTGATGCTGCTTTTCTGAAAATTAATTACGACAACAGAGAACAACTTACTGGTTATGAGCTATTGTAGGGTTTTTAAATGCCTTATAACTGCTTCGTGATTATTATTTCTGTTATGTAAGAAAGATCCTGAAATAAATTCAGGATGACGAACGGCACTAATTTTTCTTCAGCCCCTCATACTTGCCAATATTCGCTGGATCGATATCGGCCAACATGTTATAAGCTTTCATGCGTTCCTGTCCATTGAGTTTCGAAAGTACATTGGTTACTTCTTCAGCTTTCGAGGCGAAATAAACATTAGGGAAAATAGAGCCCAGTTTCTGTTTGTCCATTTGTTGTAATGCAGGCAGTGCAGCAACAATCTGTGTTAGTCCCTTATCATTATCGGTAAGCTGATCCAGGCCACTTAAATGATAGCTGTAGATGAAATTACGGAGTTCACTAAAGATAGGGTTCAACACATTCTCATTAAACCAAAAGCGGTTACGTAAACCATCTGCTGCCCTCCAACCGGTGTTGCCCGATGCCTGAGCTAAGTTGATGATGTTCTGTGCTTTTTTATAAAAAGGAGTTCCCCCCATTTTACTAAAACTATCTTTATCCATACCAATAATGGTATACGCATAGTAGGAGAGGAGGGCACTGATATTGGAAATATAGTTCTGATCAGAAAAATCAATTGTAGCGCCATCAAGATAGCTAAAATCGAAATTTTTATCGCTCATGTTTAACAGGGTACTGTTGTACGAACTGTTAAAAACCGGACGACTGCTCTGAATCTGGGCTTCGGCGGTATAACCAGATCCGCCATCCCAGGAGTTGATGGTGATGACGAAACTGCACTCAATCCGTTCCTGGGGTTTGTAACTTTCGTTACTGAATTTATTGTTGTTTAAAAAATCGCGGATTGTTTTTTGTAAAGCCTCTATAGTGGGTTTGCTGATGTTAGAAACCTGAGGAGCCAGCAAAGTTACCCTTGCATTTAATTCCTGCGCCTGCAGCTTTCCGAAACCAACCAATAAGAATATCCAAACAATCTTTTTTATCATTTCGCAATTTTTAAAATGGCAGCACATATATCCTTAGCCACATCTGTTTTCGATTTCGTTTGAAATACAGTCCGTTCTAAAGCTTTGTTAAAAATAGTAATTTTATTGGTATCCGATTTAAAACCTGCGCCTTTATCATTTAAAGAATTTAAAATAACCAGGTCTAAATTTTTCTTCTCCAGTTTGCCTTTCGCATAGTTCTCTTCATCGTTGGTTTCTAATGCAAAACCCACTAAAATTTGATGTTCTTTTTTTGCTACACCCAAAGAGGCAAGGATATCCGTAGTTTTTTCCAGTTCCAAAACCAGATCGCCATCTTGTTTTTTGATTTTTTGCGTCGAAACCGATTTCGGACGATAGTCGGCCACAGCTGCACACATCACGGTAATATCAGTTTCAGGAAATAAGGATGAACAGGCATCGAACATATCCAGCGCACTTACCACATCAATTCTTTTTAAAGTTTGAGTTGCCTTCTGTGCAGTTGGTCCGGCAATTAAAGTAACTTCGGCACCGAGTTTCGCCAATTCATCTGCAAGTGCAAAACCCATTTTTCCAGAAGAATGATTACCTATAAAACGCACAGGATCTATGGCTTCATAAGTAGGACCAGCAGTTACCATTACCTTTTTGCCGAATAAGGGCATCGATTTTTGTATGGCATTGTTCAGGAAGGAAACGATTTCTTCAGGTTCGGACATCCGGCCTTCACCCCACAGTCCGCTGGCAAGTTCGCCATTGGCAGGTGCGATAACCGTATTGCCAAAGCTGATGATCTTTTGGATATTGCTTTGGGTAGTTTCGTGTTTCCACATATCCAGATCCATTGCCGGGGCAACATAAACCGGGCATTTGGCAGAGAGATAAACGGCAGTTAATAAATTGTCGCAGATTCCTGTTGCCAGTTTGGCCAAAGTATTGGCACTTATCGGGGCGATGATGATTAAATCGGCCCAGAGGCCCAATTCAACATGGTTGCTCCATACGCCAGTTTCTTCTTCGAAATATTGGGTATATACAGGATTTTTAGAAAGCGTAGCAAGGGTAAGTGGTGTAATGAAATTAGCACCATCAGGGGTAAGAATAACCTTAACGTTTGCACCAGCTTTAACGAGCAATCGGACCAAAAAAGCCGATTTATATGCCGCGATGCTACCGCAAACGCCAAGGATTATATTTTTATTTTTTAGCATAGTGCGCAGAGTACGTAAGGCAGGAAACATAGAGCGTAGTGCTAAACGCTTTGCCCTAAACGCTATGCGCTATGCCAGTTACTTTTGTTGTTCTTTAGCAGGATTTCTGTGATAAATTTTTTCGTTCAAAAATTCATCAATAGCAACCAAAACAGGCTTAGGCATACGTTCGTAGTGCTTGCTGATTTCAATCTGCTCACGGTTTTCGAAAATTTCTTCTAAATTATCGTTGCTCGAAGCAAATTCTGCCAATTTACCGTGTAACTCCTCTTTAACGTTGTTCGAAATCTGATTTGCTCTTTTAGCAATAACAACTAAAGATTCGTATAAGTTATCTGTAGTTTTATCTAAATCGTGTACGTTTCTGGTTACTGTAGTATTTGGTACAGCAGGTTTGTTAGTATTCATGTATTACTTGTTTTTAATATTCGTATTATCGGCATT
>Ga0163161_10002653_pt1 | contig 12709 bp, 10 predicted proteins | sample S45metaG_FD_129847 | JGI IMG/M metagenome (GOLD analysis project Ga0163161, IMG submission 129847) | Switchgrass rhizosphere microbial communities from Kellogg Biological Station, Michigan, USA - S4-5 metaG | ecosystem: Host-associated > Plants > Roots > Rhizosphere > Soil | place: USA... | reverse complement strand
TTCAAGAAGTCATCTCGCGGTTTGTGAAGCCTGAAAGCTTCAGCCTGAAGTCATTTCTTCGTCCAGACCAAGCTGAGGCGTTGGCCGCCGCCGAAGCGGCCAGGGTAGACCTTGTCAGCGAGCGCCAGCGGCAAGCCGAGGTAATCGCTCGGCTGAACGAGCAAGTATGTGAGGATCTAGGTCTCCAACCCGACCAGCAAAATGCTGTTCGGGTCAGATACTTGCGGCTACCTAAGCTTGCCGAGCTCAAAATCCGAAAGGCTGAACGACTACGGCTTGCTGAGGCTCCCACCGTCCTTACACTGAGACAAGTGACACGGGCCGGTGAGATTGCTCGCCGCTTGATCCTCAGAAAAGCAAAGATTGAAGCTGCATTTTTGCAAAACGCAACAGCAGTCAATTATCGTGCTGTTTACGAAGCACTTAGGGCTATTGAAGGCACGGAGAACGCCGGCGTCTGCCCTGCGTGCTCCACTCCTTTGCATGCAGTGATGGAAAACCCCTACGAAAAAGCTCGGCGTGAGCTGGAAATTTTAGGGGCGTTGGAACAACTTCAAGCGAGCCGGCAACGCATTGATGAACGCATTGTCGGCTTTGCCATGAAGATCGCCACCAGCCTCGCTGAAGTTGAGAACAATGCAAGATTGGGAGTGCCCTGCACACTGGGCCTGGACGAGCTTCAGTCTGCGGTTGCGTCGTTCCACACCGCGACAGACAGAACTGGTGTGGCGACGCAGGTGCTCGAACACTTCACGCAATGCCTTACGAACGATTCGCCCGGCCTAGACGCATACCTGGCCGCTTGCCATGCCAAGTATGTAGAGGTCATCCAAGCCGACGAGCAGGTCAAGCGCTTAGAGGGGCATGCCAAAGTCCTCAATCAAACAGCGGAAACCGTGAAAGCGCTCTTTGCTGAGAAAATTAGCGCGCAGTCCGCATCTAGTGGGGCGGGTGAGAAAATCGCAAAGCTCTTAGATAAACAGGCAGCTCTTCAAGACCACTCTGCGGACACTGCGCGATTCAATACCCTCATCGATCAATTACAGCTCGAATACGGCAATCTCTATCGAGATTTGCTTGGCTACAAGCTCTCTCTGGAGAAGGAGCGTATCGCCGGCATCGAAGCCAAGGCCGCCGAATACTACAAAGCCATCAACGACCATGACAGTGAACATGAGCGCATCGACTCCATTCGCTTTGACAAAACGAGCGAAGGCTATCGGATCACAATTTCCAATGCCGATGGCACGTCCCTGGACGCTTTCTCGGTCTTGAGTGAAGGTCATCTTCGGGCATTGGGTCTTTCACTATTGTTGGCCATGGCGGAGAAAAACAAATTTCCGTTGATCGTCTTTGATGACGTGGTAAACGCAATCGATAGCGACCACCGCTCTAACATCATTGACCTATGTTTCTCCGATCCCTATCTGCGACGAACCCAAATGGTAATCACCACGCATGATCGGCTTTTTTGGGAGCGATTCTGCATCATTGCAGAAAGGCATCCGCAAGCCGACCAGCACACCAGTTGCGTGCTGAGCTATACGAACAAGGGCATCGTGATGGTGGACTATGCAGGCGGTTTCCAGGCAAAAGTTCACGAAGCCTTGAGCGTGTACGACGTGAGGCAGGCACTGATCTACTGCCGAATCTGGTTCGAATCCATGGTCGTTGAGTACTGCCTAGAGAATACGGTGTCGATCACGGCCCAATTCGGCAGGTCTCAACTGAAGAAAAACATCTACTTGCAGATCAGTTTGGAAAAGACCTTTGCGCTGATGGAGCCCCGCCTTGCCTACGACCTCACGCATTTTGACTTGATCAAAAATGACCTGGTGAATTGGAGCGGACAGAATCAAGAGCATCACGCGTTCGATGACGCCAGTCTGAATTTTGTCCACTCAAAAACCAGTAAAGAAGTCATCCGTATCTATGATGCTATCCGCATGTTGGAGTGCCAACTTTTTCCAGCCAAGAAACGATTATCGTGCCAAACCTTGCTCCAAGATGTGAACGAAAGGATCAACTTGTGCATCGCAAAAATAGGAAAACTTAATAGGGCTCCAGTTGAGGTGCAGCAGGCTGGAAAACAACGCCTATCAAATCTACAGAAGCGCGCTCAGGAACTGACCCAGGAACTCGCTTACATTGAGGGTTGCGTGGCCGCTATTGCCTTGCAGGATCGAGGCTAGCTACCTGAAGCCGAGTACTGAACGGATCCACTCAAAGGAATAGACAGATTTACTATGTACTGAATGCTTGGCCTATGGTGATCTCGGGTCAGCGGAAAGCCACTCATGGAGCACCCGATACTCCTAAGCGGTAATGTTACGCATACAAGTGAGGAGAGGTGAGAGGTTAGCTACGAAACTGCGAAAAACCTACCGCTGATCGGAAAGATGAATGGATCATTTGCTTTTCTACAATTTAAAAGCTAACCGATTTACCATCTAATGGATATATATACAAACCAACTCACAACTTATATAAAAAATAAAAAAAACCATATAAAACAGCGCCATAGCCACCAACACCTATTCATCACTGTTCAATACAGATAATTTTGCAAGCCGTGAAAAAAAGCACATAAAAACAATGTGTTGCAAACGGCTTGGTAAAAAACCGTCAATAAGATTAGCAATATATTGACAACAATTAAGTCCTACCAACAATTTACAAACGGCCTATATCGCAGAAAAAAACACACTTGACACCCCCCGGCAACCATTACTAATTTAATTTATGCGAACACTTCAATTTTGAAAGCCCGCCGCTCACTCTATTTGCGACGCAATATAACCGTGGGTATATGATCGTGAGTAAAAATTTTTTTTGCACTAAATCAGTCTATCTGGGGAAAGAGCACTATTTGCTTAGATATGCGGATAAGGAAAAATACGGAAAGGAATTTGAGCCGTTTTCAATCCATATGCGAGAGCAGATTGATAGCGGTGCCCCTTTCAGAAGCCTACGGTCATCGGGGTTGAATCTAGGTAAATTCCTAGATTACTTCCAAGAAGGTCTCACACATATAGCTCCTACAAAAGCAAACGCAAACATACTCTACAGAGAGTATCACTCATATTTGACCTGCGGGATTTTTAGCAACAGTAATCTAGTGATTAAAATATGCGATTCAATACCATCCCCAATGGTGGGAGTCTCGAGCTCAAGAACTTATCACGCATGCATTACACCTTTTCTTAATGACCTGGAGGAGACAAATCAAAAATACAAAGATTACATAGATAATGGGTTGACTGTAGAACAACCGGAAACATCTCTATTGATTGAATGCTTAATGTTAATATCCCCTCATAAAACTAGGATTAGAGACCGCGAGAGAGTCAAGAGACAAAAATACATCGCACCGCTAACTGCCTCTACAAATAAGCCCAACAATAGAACTAGCTTCACAAGCCACATCCCGAAAATTAATTATTTTGAAGACCCAATTACTGAAAATCAATTTTTCCCGTTGGAACACATTACTTCATTAATCCACAATGCCAGTTGTTATAGGAACTCATGCCTTTACGCTTTAATAGCAGCTACAGGTCTACGCGACTGTGAGGCTGATCAAATCCTCTGGCAAGACATCGATCTAGCCGCTCGTGAAATCCTTGCTGTGAAACCAAGCTCACGAAAAAATTCGAATATCTCCTACAGAGGATTAACCGAAGTCGAGAGAAACAAACTTGAATGGAAAGGCCGTACCACTCCGTTGACAATGCTTCTGGAACCTTACGGAACTTTATTCTTCCATTACCTAGAACTCTACCTCAGACATGAATACATACCGAGCTGCGGACATAACTTTGTTTTCCATAACAAAGATGGTAGACCGTTATTTTTAAGCGACTATTCGACTGTCATCCTTCACCAGTTCAGAACTGCTTCTTTAAAGACACTTAATGATCAGCCACTCTTAGCAAATAGGCTTGGGCTTCACAGCCTGCGCCATAGCTACATTTTTTTCCTGAAGAACTACTTGGAGCACAGTAAAGGCCAAGGTTTGTCAGATCATGAGCTCCTCATGATCACTGGCCACAGTGATATCAGAAGTTTGCAAAAATATGCCAAAATCGATAGGGAATTATTATTTGAAAAAATATCGTATGCAAATAAATTTAGAAAGTATGGGGATACCAAATCCAGCACCGAATTTCAAATCCTATACTTAGAGGAACGGCTTGCAATATTCAAATCAAAGCTCAACACCATGCAACCGAACAGGGCATATCAATGATAAACCTGACCAAAGAAATAATAATTTTACTGGAAGGCCAGCAACTTGTATCAGCTGTAACCCAAGCATTGAAAAAAATAAAAACCACTTTCAAAGCCTCAAATAAAAACCTACGGACTGCAATTAAAAAGATCCAAGCCGAATTAGAACTTCACATTACCGAGGATCCAGAGGAATTGGTAAGCGAGTGGTACCGCTACTTAACATGCAAACATGGTGACCACTGTCACTCACAAAAATATAGAAGAGAAAACTATCTATCCACACTTACTAACACTGACACCACCCATATCAAAATAGTCCTAAGATTTTTATTCGTAAAACTTCACAAAGATAAAGCTGCTCTATTAACTTACGAATTTACCCGCCCCAAAGGATCAATTACCGGGTTACCCGATGAACAACAATCCTATTACTGTGAAACCATCCACCCCTTCTTGGAGTTGGAGACGAGATCACTGCACTTAAATGGCAGCGGAAAACGGCCATACACAATGGAGCAAAGACTCTGGCAAACAGCAATAAAAGCAATTCTAATGACCTCTTTCATTTCTCCTGAAGATGTAAATTTGGATGACATCAAAGTACTTCACACAGCCCAATTCCCATCCAAGAGGAATGGTCTCACCCCCATGCCTATAGTTAAAATATTTGAGGCCGTACGGGACGCTTTCAAAGATCGAGTATCCAAGGAGCTTCGGCAATGGGTAGCTGACGGCATAGCAACTAAAAACACCGACTCTAATTTATACAATAATGAGGAGGACTCGCTCTTACGCAACCTGAATCAAATTGAACACCCAATTAAATTCATTAAATCAGTTATAAGCAATAAAAAATTTGGAGCAATCAGTTTTTCATGTCAATCAATTCACCGCTATCACTTGGACATCCACATATTCAGACAGTCTCAAAAAACCAAACAAGCTTTCCTAGTTTGGATGAGTGCAGAACAATCATTCTTCGATTACCAGCGCTTAGAAAAGCCTCGCCATGCGCAATTGGCCATTGGAAAGATTAACATTTACTTATTCGTATACCTTCCACTTTGGTTGCAGCAAAACCCAAATTCGAAATTCAAGTACCCCGAGAGCCCAGAAACTTTTACAAGTTCAGTTCACTTTAACTGCACCGCTCCTCTAACAGAAGATAGGCCTCTTTCACTCTGCGAACTATTCAGAGAGTTGGGGTATGTTGAAAACAATGGAGGACAGACTAACATTCGAACTTTTTTTGACTATCTCTTAAAATTTGGATCGGATATTGAAGGCTGTCATGGAGTGAGGCAACCGGTGCACAAAGTACCTGGCAGCAAAAACTATGCATATGTTAAAAAGAACGTTTTCACTGGTGAAAAATTACAACTTTTCATTGCCTATCACTACGCCCTTGATTCCGCCTCAGAGTATTACTTCACTAACTCATCATCGCTTAAGGCTATCTTCGACAAAGCCATCAAAGAAAAGACTCATGTTGACACTCAGAAACTTGGGTATGTCCCTATTATTTACCATGATGGAAAAATCACATACATTACTCGGATTCACCCTAATTCATTCAGTTTCGTCGGGCATAATTACGACTACTACTACAATCCAGGTTGCGTGAGGTTCAGTTTATTTCTATTAGAGTGTGGTGTAAGAGGGCAAACTCTCCAGTGGCTTGGAGCAGATTCATATGACCGTACATCGCACCGACTATCGCGTGACTCTCTACAACTCACCACACTTTGGCTTAATACCGACAAGGTGCATAAGATCCCGATCATTATTGTCACATCCATGAGCAATCTCTGGCTCCTTGACGATCAGCGCGAGTGGCGCCGATTCATGGTTGATCATGTCGGGATTAAGGGCTTTAATCGCGAAATATTCTACGATCACGACCCTAAATCTCATTGGGGTAAAATACTTCCCTTGTTTGCCTCCAATCCCGTAACTGGCGCTCCGTTTTCTGATAAACAATATACACGTCACTGGAACTATCACTGCTTAAATTTTCAAGTATGGTACAAAGACAATACGTCCGACAACGTACCTATTGTGGGTTTTCTGCCAAAAAAGAACACCACTCAAGGCTCGTATTTTGAATGGGAGGATTGGCTCAACAAAATAGACTCAAATGATGTTTTAACTCTGCCTGGAAGCCCGACAAACAATGTTTACTGTGGTGAGTATTGCCCAATATCTCTAAGAGCATACTCCACCCCGCATGGTGCAAGGGCATCTTTCATTACAGACATGTCGATAAATTTACCACCTGAAGCCGTGGTCTTGCTGACAGGGCAAAGCGTTAGCAGCATCATTAAGTACAATAAAGGTCACCACTTGCTTCACGACAGGCTCAAAGGTGCCTTCAACAACAGAGATGCTGACTGGTACCTGACTTACCAGTTCGACGCCGGTTTTTCTATGTCTAATGCTCGGGACAGAATTGAGGACTCGCAGAGGCAAGGCATAGTACCGAAGACAATTGAAGACCTAGGCTTAAAATCATTTCAAACGTCTCCTAGTCCAAGGGAAATGACTGGCCTGAAGTTAATCGCTACTAACCGGTCACTGAGCCTAGGGGCGAACTATACCCATATCTGCCCATTTAATTTCATTTGCCCTGACGAAGTAATAAAAAAATTTAAAGGAGTAAAAAAATGCTCTCAATGTCCATTTGCAGTGTTCTCCACACATAATATTGCCGCCATTGAAGCCCAAAGACAAAGGTTGGCAGAGGAGTATCAAAGCACATGGGACATTATTGACAAATATTGTTGCAACAGAGACGTGTCTACCGCAGAGCGAAGTCGGCTTCAGGCTGAACTGGAGAGTGCTGCAAGTGAGGTCATCAGTTGGATGCTAGTCGAAGAAATGTTATGGGCCCACATTGAAATGAAACAAGATAATGATACCCAACGAAGAAAGGATTTCGTTACCACAAATAGCAGTATCATTACTGAACATGTATCGCGCTTAGAATTTCAACGAGATTCGGCGGAAGGCTTTTTATCTAGGTTGGATAGTGCATGCGCATATCCCGATTCGTTATCGCAACACTTTTCATACAAAATTGACCGTGGGACACGGCTACTTATGATCAGAGATGGAAACATCATGGATGCAGCTATGATGTCATCTAGCTTTCCAAGCGCAGTCAAACTTGCCGGATTGATTCGCTCTCATCTTCAGATACACGATTTAGATTTAGACAGTTTTATAGAACTCATAAATCTTCCTGATAAAGATTGGGAGCACAAGCTTCTGTCTCACCACCAAAATCCACCACCGACGCTTTGAGGGCTCTTAAATTGAAAGCTCCAAACACATACCGCTGGCAACAAGACCGTATTAAGTCGCGCTTAGACATCATAGAGAACGCCTTACACGAAATCGACAATCAAAATATTAAATTTCATTTTGTCACATATCTCGCTAGGTATATTGCAAACATCATATCTGAAACCGAGAACGAGCGTTTGGATCTGACAATAAATAAAGGGCTTGACGTCAAAGTTTCCGGCATGAATCAATGCAGAGCTTCAACGCTGTTGAAATCGAAAACCTATCGCTACCGGCTTGATCTGTGGATGGCTCTTCACAGCAACCAAAGCAGCATTGAGAATACTGAGATTTTAGAGCTTAGAGCGAAACTCCTACAACTCAGTAACGAACATGCCATTGCTCTAGATGAACTTAGACGACATCAGGAAATGCACAGCAATAGTCAAAATGAAAATAATCTTACTACTACTGAACGAAATGACGGCATGACTATTGCCGACATGCTAATTAGGCACTTTAGAGAATTTTGCGAGATTCACAATGGTGCACTTATTGAGCCCTCACCACTTCGCCCAGTTATCATACCGCCCAATTTATTTTCGGCTTTTCTTGACTGGAAAACTAAAGTTTACCAACAACTGCAATAAATTTCGCACTCCCTGCAAATACAAAACTTTCTTCGCAACCCCCCTTTTTTTCAAGACGAGTCAAAACATCTGCTAAAATCCGAGGACAAATTATGAGAGAAACAAATGAGATTGAAATATTTTTTAGAAACTTAGGCCCCTGCGACATACCTTGCGCTAGGCTGCCAGGTATGTTTCCTTCAATATTTAAAGACGAAAATATTCAAGTCGACTGCGAGCGTGGATGGCGCGCACTTTTGCTTAATCTGTTGCTAATCCTCAAAAAAAATAACTCCCCTCTTAAAATCACTCGTATTATGGAGCACTACGCCATTTTGGAAATATGGTATGAGGGAGAGGATGATTTTGGCGAACAGGTTATTCATCTTGCGGAGTTAGCATCAGGCCACATCTGCACTATGTGTGGAAAACCGGGCAGAATGGTAGATCTTGAGGGATGGTATGTTGTGTTATGTGGTAACGCTGAGTGCCATCCTTATCCTCGCTGATCGGGTGCCGTAGCTCAGCCAGGAACTACCCCGAAGGAGTACAATTTTACCGAATATACAATATTACTCTCTCGGTTTTATCTCCCAAGTAAAGGTAGAGCGCGATCTCGCAGTCCAACGAGCGAAGATGGCAACTTTGTGAAGCCTTCAACTCCCCTAACCAGGCTCGGGACTGACCAATGAACGAATACGGAAAGCCGCTGAGAAGTCCTTCACTCTCATGCCCCTGACAAGCTCAAAACGTAGGTAGAGTAGCTCGCAATCGGTTGGAGATCGCGGAGCAATCTCAATTTGACGGCTCATGGGGCGCTTACCCCATACGTTACCAACGCTCATTCAATGCAAGGAGACCCACACGTGAGAAAGCCACCTATGAAAATCTTCATCGAAGACTGGGATGGTGACGGGGCGATTCGAATTCCGGACGAAGCACTGCAGGAGCTCGACCTGGATGTTGGTGACGCTGTGTACTTGATAGAGGAATTTGTCGGCAACACTTACTGCCTTGTCCTCTCGAAAAAACCTCAAATTGCGGATCGAATGGACGAGCTCACTGGGGCCTGGCAGGACAAAAATCATGATTGACGCGAAACGTCTATGGCAGCGCGAACGGAAACGGCGCTATGCCTTGTGGGATTTAGAAAGGCTGCAGCCTGGATCTGATCGGGCTATTCAGTACCTGGCGATTCTTGATGAAATTGAGCGCCAAGATCGAGATGACCCCATTGGCGATGCAGTCGCCATGTCGGCTGATGACCTACGAGAATGCGTTCCAGAAACCGAGATCGAGGGAGTCAGCGGATCCCACTTTGTAGTCGTGCTTGACGAGCACATACCAGAACCTTGGAAAACTCGTTTCGAAGAAGCGAGCACCGGGTCTACGCGTTTGCGGCAAGGTTGTTATGCGAGAGATTGGCATCGCTTTTTACGACTATGGACAGCCGAGATGGAACACCTAGCAGCGCATAGGGAGATGCGTTAGAACCTCATGGGGTATTCGTCAGCCTGAGGATTGTTAGAGGACGCCAAGATGATGGAACCCATCAAGTAGTCCGTCTGCCGGGTCTCACACAAGAACTCCCCTCTCCAGCTGGCCGATAAAATCCAGGACAGCTTTCGTTTCCACCCTCGTTCCCAGCATGTCGAGTGGACACCTAGATCCGAGTCCTCGAGCCGGCGTGCTCATCCATTCCGTTGCAGCGGCCTTATCGTTTTCGAACAGGGAAAGGGCTTTCTCAAAGACAGCTACCAATGCGACAAGGCGGTCGCTTTCTACGGCGTTGAACCGCCCTGCTTTCGCTCTACGCGCTAGCGTCGAGGGTGATATGCAAATCGCCTTGGTGATAACCACTCGCTGCGCCTGCATCAGGCTCGCTATCCGATCAAGGTATTCGAATGGCAGTCCTTCGTGAACCAGGTCATGAAGCATCGTGCCGCGTGATGGGAGCCCTAGGGTCATCCAAAGGCTCTGAGGAGTCTGGGGCCCTGGTTGGTATTCCTTGATCGATGACAGCACTTTCACCTCCATCTGAAAACCTCCAGGCTAGCCGGGCCTAGAGCCAGAATCAGCGACATCCTCTCGATGACAAGCACTGCCCTGCGACTTACGAAAGCAGAGCATGACAAGAGCGTTGAGTCCATCGTCCGTTTAAGCCGCCTACTACAGCCTATGCGGGAGGCGTCTAGGTAGTCGCCGTTGACTCGCCCATAACTCCTGCCACGATGAAGCCAGCAACCGGTGTGGAGACATGGCTACATAAGGCCAGGCTCAAATAGGTACTCTTAGGATACCTTAAGATACTGAATACAAAGTGAATTCTTTAAGACCAACGGTCATTTTCACCTTTGACAGGTGTTCATAGGTCGACTTTGATCTACCTACACCCAGGAGGGAAGCCGACATGCCCTTTTCAGACATTTTTCACCCTGAATGCAATCCCGTAGAGCCACATGATGCTCCCCATCACGTGGTGTTTAGCTGCGTCCAGTGGAAAACCCCAAGCCTTGAAGTGATGCCGCAGGCAGCCAAGCAAAGCTTTGCAGTCATGTATGGCGATCCGTCGAATCCGTTAAATCCATTTACAAGCGCAGCCTTGGAGCGCGCGTACATCCTGGGAGCGATGTCGGCTGTTAAGCTGATCGCCGTACACGAAGACTCTCTCTACCTTTTTCTGGACAGTGGGGTATCAAGCGCCACCTTCCAAGAAATCGAGTCACTGTGGATGCAGGTCGTGTGTATGAGCCACATTCGGCTAACCGTAGATTTTGCGAACGTTAACGAGGTCTACTCTGGACACTCCGACTACCTTTTTTGGGAGGTTGCAAAAGAAATTCTGGAATCCTATAGCTTGGGGATTGAGCAATATGATCTGGCGTCTCTGGATGATTTCTCTGACCTACCATCCATCGACGAGCATGTGTGGGCGTACCTATCGCAAGGGGATAGTGGTCAGCCCGAGGCAGTTGGGCATTGCCCGAATGAAGTGCTAAAGATCGCCATGATGGGGCATTCCGAGTGCCTCGCATCACCGTATTACATCCACCCGCATCATCATCGTAAGCCTGACGCTTGATAATTGATCACAAGGGTCATGCCTCATTAAAGGCACTGTCCTAACCACATCGGCTGTCATTACCGTAGCTTTCCCAAAAGGTGCGTTTCATGATCTATTCCCGACTGCTTTATACAGAACATGAGCAACCTCACAATAATGATGGTGAAGGCGCGTACACGATTTTTTCTACACAGCAATTGTTCGGCGCTGACTGCATGCCACTTGATCTTGTGTGCATTCAGAAATTCGCGGTGCTTTGGGAAGACCAACCAGACACCAGGGTGATCGATTTGATTGAGCAGTCGATTATCTTGACCATTCTTTCCCCAGTGAAGCTGTTGCATGCCTCCAAAGGAATGCTTGTCGTCGTTTATGACTCCCGATTAGCCGGCGAGAATTACAAATTGTTTCACCTCGTCTGGGAGAAAATTACTGCCGGTGTGATGTATGACGATTGGACGCTACTGCTTATCAAAGATACCGATGCAGGGCGCGGCTATGACGGAGGCAGGATATTCAGAAAGTTTGCTCGCTGCATTTTGGATAACAACGATATTGGGATAACAGAGTTTACGCCTGATATGTTCCTTTTTAAGGAAGACTGGGCGCCAGAAAATGTCTTCGGGCCCGCCCCTGAGGAAGTGGATGCTGAGTCGGAACAGCTACGAGATGGGCCAGATCTATTTGACGATGACTTGGATTCGTGGCGAGGGTCGACCACAACTCTATAGCCTTGGCCTACCACGCTAATGCCCTGTCCCCTGCCCCTGCATTTGAACTACACGAAGCCAAGAATGGAGCACTCCTTCTGATAAAGTCCGGGCTGTTCTTTGCGTGCCCTAGCGGGCCGGCTGTCGTGAACCAGGCCCGGCGATACTCGCCGTTGTCCTGGCCCTGCGGGCTTTCATCCTCACGTCTGCGCGCTCCGCTTGCAGCAGCGCTGAAGCCTTCGTCCGTTGAATATACTTAGGATAATCACCAGGTTGCACAAATGCTCACAGCTCAAGATGTCTACCAGATACTGGCCGATGCCTCCGTGGCTTCACGCTCAATGCGGCGAATTACCCATGAAAACTGGAATGAAATCTACTGCGGATTGATGACCATCGAGGTCGACGGCTGGCAGATCACATTCTTCATTGACTGCCGTGATCTGGATTACTGCGACAACTGTCTCGCTCCCGACGGTAGAAAGTATGAGTTCACCTCAAAGGATGCGTTAGATCCAGTCGGGCTTTTATCCGCAGACGAGCATCGGCAGCTAGAAGAGCTGCTTCGCCAAATTTGAAGAATTTGCGATTGTTCGACGACAGTCCGGAGCCAGGAGATCGGCATGAACAAAAACTACGTTGACCAAGCCAAAGGCCTTCTGTCTGAGATTGGCGTCCATCAGCTTTCGGAAGGTGCCTGGGCATTCACGGTTATTCACACTGCCAGCCAAGCCTACATCCACCACTCACTACAACCAGCCGCCCCGGCTGTTTACGCGACAGTTAAC
>Ga0163161_10002652_pt1 | contig 12711 bp, 7 predicted proteins | sample S45metaG_FD_129847 | JGI IMG/M metagenome (GOLD analysis project Ga0163161, IMG submission 129847) | Switchgrass rhizosphere microbial communities from Kellogg Biological Station, Michigan, USA - S4-5 metaG | ecosystem: Host-associated > Plants > Roots > Rhizosphere > Soil | place: USA: Michigan... | reverse complement strand
CTGTCGCCGCGCTTCCGCTGGGGCTCAAGCTCTCCGTTCAACGTATCGGCGGGCACCTCGTTCGGGGGCATCGATAGAAATCTTGACGATGTTCAGAACGATCGCCCGAACTTTACGGGTGACCCGGCGGACATCAACTGGCGCATCTACGCGTCGCCGTTCCCGGCGAGTCTGGCCAGCAGATTTAGCTTCGCACCTATCGGAAGTCCGGGAAACCTCGGCCGCAACGCGGGTCACGGCCCCCAGCTTTGGCAATTCAACTTGAATGTCACGCGTGAGTTCAGGATCAACGAGCGCGTCAGGCTGCGTCCGTCGTTCGAAGTGACGAACCCGCTGAATATGAGAGTTTTCAGCATCGGTTCGAACTTCGTCAATCTTGACAATATAGTTCCGTGCTCGAGTGGTCTTCCTCTTTCGAGAACGCAGCAGGCGACGTGCGATGGTTTCCTCGCTCCGACCCGGACAATGACGCATCGCCGGATGCGCCTTGGTCTGCGGCTGGATTTCTAGCCTGACAGGTGCGAAGCGTTTGATTCGAAAGGCCGCTCCTGAGGGCGGCCTTTTTTGTGCAAGAAAATTGGTGACTGCAAATCATTATCTGTGCTAAATTTAATTGTTGAACATTTTTGTTCACACATCGTCACTTATGAGCCAAGTTATGGAGATCGGCACGGTTCCCGTCAGCGAAACGACCATCGAGTCGGTGCTGCTAGACGCCGATCTTTTCGTCAAATACAGCTCCCCTGAAAAGGCGTTCTCGCTTCTTCGCACCTCGCTCGAGCGTAGCCCGCGTTCCATTCCTCTGCGCGAGAAGATGCGTGATATCTGCGTAAAGCAAAAGAACCTCAACGAGGCTGCCAAACAGTGCCTCGCGCTCGTGAGTCTGTATATTGCGCGGGAAGATTTCGATCTCGCGTACGACCGCCTGCAGGAAGCCAAGCTGCTCGACCCACGCATTTCGGTCGCGCCGGGCCTTGAAGCGATTCGCCGTGCCCGCCGGCCGGATTTTGCCGTCGACCGAGACCGGTCGCCGCAGCAGATCCGCACCGATGTCACATTCGCGGGCAATCTTGCTTTTGTCAGCATCTTCGACGCCGTCCAGGTTATCGAAAGCACAAAGATGACCGGGCTGCTGGGGATTAAGTCGGACCTGCATCTCGCAAACATTTCCTTTAACGAGGGCAAGATCGTGGACGCCAGCTGCAACGAAAAGAACGGCATTGCCGCCTTTCGCGACATCATCGAGATCAACAGCGGCACGTTTGAATTCTCGACCTCGGACCATGAGTTTCCTGTCGTCATTAACGTGTCAAGCAACACCAATTTCCTGCTCGATATCCTCACCGAGCTCGACCACGAGCGGGCCGAGAAGCAGGGCCTTCGCGATGTCGGCGGCGAGATGATTTAGGTTGACTTCCGGGCTTGAATTATACAAAATATAGTGCTTTCCTGGTTTAGAAGCCCTATATAGAATGTTCAAGCTCCAGCGTCTCGAGATCTCCGGTTTCAAGTCTTTTGCCGATCATACTGAGATAGTCTTCACCGGCAGCGGCATCACCGCCGTCGTCGGGCCGAACGGCTGTGGCAAGTCGAATGTTTCCGACGCGATAGCGTGGGTGCTCGGCGAGCAGCGCGCCAAATCCCTGCGCGGCGGCGAGATGAAGGATGTCGTTTTTCAGGGCACAAAAAACCGGAAACCGGGCGGAATGGCCGAGGTCGTGCTGCATCTGGTGCGCGACGACACTCTTTTTGACATCGACGAGAACGAGCTCGAGGACATCGACGAAGCACTGACCGGTATCGACGATGCCGCCGTCGACATGGCCGAGATCGAGGGCCTCGAGCCCGAACCCGAGATCGCTGAAGCAGTCGCCGAGATAGTTGTCGAGACGAACGGATTTCACGACAATTCCGCGCTCGAGACGCGAGAGGTCGAAACGGTCAAGGCGCTTGCCGTAGGTTCCGCGCAGGTCGTCGAGACAAAGGTGAAAGCAAAACGCCATTGGCGGCCGCGCTCCTTCGCACTCGATTTTGCGCCGGGCGAGGCGGTGTCCGTTACACGCCGGCTCTATCTTTCGGGCGAAAGCGAATATCAGCTCAACGGCCGCGCATGCCGTCTGCGCGACATCACGGACCTGTTCGCCGGCACCGGGCTGTCCGGCTCGCACTACGCGATCATCGAGCAGGGCCGCATCGGTCAGATCCTTTCCGCAAAGCCGGCCGACCGCCGTAACCTCATCGAGGAAGCCGCCGGCATCTCAAAATTCCGTTCCCGCCAGCGTGCCGCCGAATCGCGGTTGGAATCAGCCAAGACCAATCTCGGCCGCATCTCCGACATCGTTTCCGAGATCGAGAAACAGGTCAATTCGCTCCGTCGGCAGGCCGCTAAGACGCGTCGATTCAAGATCTTACAGGAAGGGTTCCGCACCTTGCTCCGCACTCTTTATGCGGCCGAGGGCAAATATCTTTCCGATCTTTCCAACGAATTAAAGGCGCAGCTCGGCAAGGCCGAAGAGATCGAGGCCGATCTCAAAATTCAATTGACGGCCAAGGAGGACGCCGCCCGCGATGCGACGCTGCGGGCCCGCGACGCCGAGGAAAGCCTTGCTGAGCTTCGCAAGATCCACTCGGTAAAAGCCCTCGAGCGCGACCGCGCCGAGCGCGAGCACATTTACAAATCCGACCAGATCGTCAACCTTAACAACCGCTGCGAGACGCTCCGCACCGACATCGCGTCAAGCGAGCAGCGGCTTGCCATGCTGATATCCGAGCTCGAGCGTCTTCGTGCCGACGAGCAGCATGAATCCGCCGAGCATGCCAAAGCGGAGTCCGCTCTTCGCGACTCTGAAGGCACACATCGGGAGGCCGCAGATGCGCTCGCTCTCATTGAAGCGTCGATCGAATCGCTGCGTGCCGACCTCATGCGGCACACTGGCGCGGTCGAGCGCTTCGACGAGATCGGGCGACAGCTTGAGAACAATCTCGAGCGTTTGGGTTCGCGTTTCGTCGGCCTCGAACGCGAGGGCGAGCGGGCGGACGAGGTGTTTGCCGCAAACCAAAAACACGCCGACGAGCTTGCCGAAAACCTCAAAGCAGAAGAGGCGAAGCTCGTTGAATTTAACGCCGAAAAAGACCAGCTTCTTACAGCGACCACCGATGCACGGAGCTCGCTGCGCGAGGCCGAAGCGACGCTGCAAGAGCTGCAAGAGGAGCATTCCGCTAAACGTCATCGTCTCTCTACGCTGATGGAGCTTGAGGAAAAGCGTGCCGTCTACACGCCACAGGTGCAAAAGCTTTTTGCCGCCGAAAACGAGATCGGCGTCCGCCTCGCTGGCGTTCTCGCAGACCGGCTCAACGTCACGCCCGAGGCCGAGACCGCGGTCGAGACCCTGTTTGGCGCATTCCTCGAGGCCGTCGTGGTTGGCTCTCTCGATGAGGCAAGACGCGTCTCGACGTGGCTCAAGCAAAACGACATCGGCCGCACGGCGATGATCATTTTGCCGAAGAATGCGCCGAGCGGCACGCCGCGGCACGGTGATACGATCGCTGACAATCTCGGTGTTTCTGGCGAGGTCGCCGACGTACTTCGCAACATATTCCCGCGCGAGATGTCGGCCAGACTCGTCAGCGATCTGGGCGAAGCACATGCTGCTGACGGCGAGACGTTCGTCAATTTCGACGGTGACGTGCTTATCGGCGGACGGATGTTCATCGCCGGCAGCCGCACGTCGGGCGGCAAGAATGAGTCGTTGCTCGCATTCAAACGCGAGCTGAGCGAGCTTGAAAAAGAATGCTCGCGTCTCGCCGCCGAGATCGACACTGCGACGTCTGTAGCAGAGTCTGCCCGCATCGAACTCGTCGATAACGAGAGCAAGACCGTCGACCTGCAGTCGCTTATCATTAAGGTCGACCGCGGCATCCATGGCCTGCAGATCCAGCTCCACGCCGCCAAGGAAGAGATCACGCGTGCTGAGCGGCACCGCAAGGTCGTATCGGACGAGACCGGCCATATCAAGGCTGAGATCGCCGAGGTCGAGCAAAAACGCTCGGAAGCCCTCGCGGGCAAAACCGCGGCCGACACCGACCGTCTCGCAGCCGCTGCTGCTCTCGAAGCGATCGCCGTCGACTTGGGCGCAGCGCGGACAAAGACCGACGCCGCGAGTGCCGTACTCAACGAAAAGCGGATGATCGCCGCCACATCGGACGAGCGTCGCCGCTCGGCACAGTCCGCTCTTCGCCGCGTCGAGAACGAGGGAAAGGAACTCGAATCGCGGCTCGCACTGCAGAATTTGGAGCTCACCGAGGCCGACGCAAAGATCAAGGAATTGCATGCCGCCATCAATGACATAACCGACCGCATCGCAAATGCCGGCGACGAGATCGCAAATGAGAATGAAGAGCTGACGACGGCTGTTACAGCCCTGACCGGTGCCCGCCAGGCCTCTGATGCGATGGCCGACCAGCTTGCTGATCTCAATCGCAGTGCTGCTGAAGCACGCGACGAACGCGCAGGCGTCGAGATCCGCCAGGCCGAGGCCGTAACTGAACTAAAGAACATCGCCGAAAAATGCCAGCAAGAGCTGAATGTCTCGCTAGCCGAGCTTGTCGCGACGCACGAGCCTGACGAGAATTTCATCCTCGATGAAGCCCGCCGGCAGGCCGACGATCTTCGTCAGCGGCTCGACAATTTTGGCGCGATCAACATGCTCGCACTCGAAGAGCTTGGCGAAGCCGAGGAGCGGCATCTGTTCCTGACTTCACAGCGGCAGGACATCATCGACAGCGTCGCCGCAACCGAGGAAGCCCTGCGTGAGATCAAGAAACGCTCGCGTGAGAAATTCCGCACGGCGTTCGAGGCGATCAACGAAAATTTCAAGGAATTTTTCCAGGAGCTCTTCGGCGGCGGCCGCGGCGAGATGACCTTGCTCGAATCGGACGACATTCTCGAAGCCGGAATCGAGGTCGTCGCACAGCCGCCTGGCAAACGGCTGCAGAACATTTTGCTTCTCTCTGGCGGCGAAAAGGCTATGGCCGCCATCGCTCTCGTGCTTGCCATCTTCAAATACCGCCCATCGCCCTTTTGCTTGCTCGACGAGGTCGACGCCCCGCTCGACGACGCCAACATCGGCCGCTTTGTCAACAAAGTCGCCGATATGTCCGAGCGCACACAATTTATCGTCATCACCCACAACAAACGCACGATGGAAGCCGCGCGGGCACTCTACGGCGTCACCATGCAAGAGGCCGGTGTCTCAAAGATCGTTTCCGTGAAATTCGAATAGATCTTGGTCTTAAGCTGCGGAGCAGCGACAGAATGTAGCCCCAGGTGAAGCAAAGCGGAACCTGGGGTAAGAAGCATCATATTTGCCGGAGCCCGCGTTAGCGGGCGACAGGTTTTCCAACGGCACCTCACTCATCGGCATCCAAAACAGGAACTGTTATTCTGTACTTAATGAACCTTGCCGCAAAGATGGCGACTGCGCTTGTACTGATCACCGCCCTGCCTGCGGCGTTCCTCGCCCAGACGAAACGTAAACCAAAAACACAACCGAAGGCCGCCGCCCAAACGGCTACGCCCCAGCCGACTCCGGAAGCGACGCCAAAGGCCACAACGCCGGCAAAGCGCAACGAGCGGCCTGCCAACGGCTCGGCGGCCCAGACGACAAAACCACCTGCTTATGTACCTGTCTATTTTTACCGGTTCGAGCGGCCCGGATTCACCTATCCGTCGATCGCGATCGAGCACGACGACGCCGGCAAGGGACAGATCGCGTTCGTCAAGGATGGCAACGACGTAGCGATCGCAGATCCGATCGAGCTGTCGGCCGTCACGATGACAAATCTCAGGAACGCCTTTGCCGCCCTCAATTTTCTAGATTCGAACGAGAACTACCAATATCCGCGCGATTATTCGAACATGGGCAACGTCATCATTACCGTAAAAAAAGACGGCCGGCAGCGCGAGGTAAAATACAACTGGACCGACAACAAGAACGCCAAATTCCTCGCCGACGAATACCGCCGGATCAGCAACCAATACATCTGGCGGTTCGAGATGACCCTCGCCCGCGACAACCAGCCGCTCTCGGCCCCCGCCCTGATGGACCAGATAGACGACTATCTAAAACGCCAGGAAATTTCCGACCCGCCCCAAATGCTGCCGCTCCTCCGCGAGCTCTCAAATGACGAACGCATTCCCCTCATCGCCCGCAACCACGCAGCAAAAATGGCTACGGCGATCGAAAAGCTAAAAAAATAAAGCCTATTTCGGTGTGAGAGCTCCGTCGTCAGCGATCCTTGGAGCATTAAGACCAAAGTCGGCGAGCGAGAGTGAGCGGACGGTGCGGACGGATTCGCCGGTTGAGTCGAGGATGGGGCCGCCGCGGCCTTCCTGGTGGGTGCCGTGGATCTTGCCGGACAGAAACTTGCCGTCGGGGGCGAGCTTGATCTCGACGATCTCGCTGAGGGCGGTCTCGGCGGCGAGGGTGAACCAGCCGTAGGTGCAGAAATTGCCGAGGCTGTAAACGATCAGGTGGTCCTTATATAGTTCCATCCCGCGCATCACGTGCGGGCCATGGCCGAGGACAAGGTCGGCTCCGGCGTCGATGACCGTGTGGGTAAAGGCGGGAAGGTTGCCGCGGTTTTCGCCGAGGAAGATCTCGCTCGCGTTCGGCACGTGCTGATGGTCGGTGCCTTCGGCTCCGCCGTGAAACGAAACAATGACAAGGTCAGCCTTTTTCTTTGCGGCGGTGACCAGCTCGCGGGCGCCCGCCAGGTCGTTGACGCTCGGCATTCCGCGGTTGTGGCCAAAGCCTATGACCGCGACCTTGTGGCTTTTGACGTCGAGATAAGCTGTCGTCGCGGGCGGATCAAGGCTGCCGGCGTATTTGATCCCTTGTTCGTCGAGCACGCGCATTGTGCTCGCGCGTCCCGCCTCTCCAAAATCGCCGGCGTGGTTGTTAGCGACGCTCATCACGTCAAAACCGGCTTCTTTCAGGTAGCGGCCGTAACGCGTCGGCACGCGAAACGCAAAACATTGCGTCGAGCCGGGCCGGCATTTGGCCGACGTGCCGCCGTCGACGATGGGGCCTTCGAGATTGCCGAACGCGATGTCTGCGGCTGCCAGTATCGGCGTGACGCCTTTTAGCAGGTCGGCGCCGTCGTTCGGAGGCATCCGCGTGTCGTTAGGGAAAGGCGAGCCCATCATAATGTCGCCGACAGCGGCGATCGTGATCGGGCCTTTGTTCTTTGGTGTCGCCGCGGGCTCGGCGTTTGATGGTTCTTCAGAACGCGCGACCTTTGGCGCGCAGGCAAAGATCGCGAATAAAGCGGTTACGAGAGCAGCGACCAAAAATAGCGTTCGTGAATTATTCATTCGAGGATCTTATATACGGGCCAGCAGAAGTTTCACGCAACGACGCAAAGAAAAAAATGGCCTACTTCGTTCGGGCTTCTGCAGCCTGCGCTTCTGAGATCGTCAGCGAATCGTGAACAAGCTTTTCCTGTTCGAGATTATGGATCGCATAACTTCCCGTCGCCGGCGATGCTGATGCGGTTCGGCCGATGTATTGTAGCGTGGTGTTCGCAGGCAAGAGCGCCTGCAGCCGTGGCTCGACGAAGGTCCAGCCGCCCATATTTTGGGGCTCTTCTTGTGTCCAGACGATCTCGGTCGTATTCGGATACGTGACGAACAGATCGGTCAGTGCCTTAGCCGGGAACGGATAAAACTGTTCGAGACGGATGACAGCGACGTCACCGCTACTACTTTCTTCGCGTGCCGCGTCGACGTCGTAATAGACCTTCCCGCCGCAGACGACGAGGCGTTTGACGCCTGCGCGATCTTGTATGCGGGGGTCGTCTATTACGGGCCGGAAGCCGCCGGACTGTAATTCTTCCATCGTCGACGTCGCAGCGGGCAGCCGGAGCAGGCTCTTTGGCGTCATCACGATGAGCGGGCGGACGATGTCTTGCTTGGCCTGCCGGCGGAGCAAATGGAAATACTGTGCAGGCGTTGTCGGGTAAGTGACCTGCAGATTATTCTCGGCGCAAAGCTGAAGGTAGCGCTCGAGACGGGCGGAAGAATGCTCGGGACCTTGGCCTTCGTAGCCGTGTGGCAGCAGCATGACGACGCGGCATCTTTGCTGCCACTTGTCCTCGCTCGCAGCGATGTATTGGTCGATGATGATCTGCGCACCGTTTGAGAAATCGCCGAACTGGGCTTCCCATGCGACCAACTCATTCGTGGCGATGACCGAGTAGCCGTATTCAAAACCGAGGACGGCGTATTCGCTCAGACTGCTGTCAAAAACGTAGAAATGCGCCGCACGATTCGATTCATTGCCCAACTCGCTGAGCGGCGTCCAGCGTTCGCCGGTCATCGTGTCGTACATCGACGCGTGCCGCTGTGAGAACGTGCCGCGGCCCGAGTCCTGGCCGCTGAGCCGCACAGGCGTGCCTTCGAGAACGAGCGAACCAAACGACATCGCCTCCGCAAAGCCCCAATCCATCGGCACTTCGCCAGCGCCCATCTTGGCACGGCGGGCCAGTTGGCCGACCATTTTTGGATTGATGTGAAAAGTGTCGGGCACGAGCGAGATCTTTTCAGCGGCGGTTTTGAGAACGTCGGCAGTGGCACCGGTCTCGAATACCGTCGAGCCGTCCTCGTCGACAGGTGCCGTGTGCACATCGGCCGCGACCTTAGCAGGCTTTTCGGCGGCGATCTTTTTGGCGCGGGCGAGAATGCCCTCATACTTCTCGACGACCTTGTCGGTCATTGCCGCCAGGTCTTCTTCGGTGATCACGCCTTCGCGGATCAACTGCTGGGCGTAAAGGTGACGCGTTCCGGGATGGGCCTTCACGCGTGCGTACATTATCGGTTGCGTATAGCTCGGCTCGTCGCCTTCGTTGTGGCCGAGACGGCGAAATCCGACGAGGTCGAGGACGACGTCCTTGTTGAACTCGTGCCGGTAAGCGAGCGCTATCTGGATGACGCGATATGCCGCCTCAGGATCGTCTCCGTTGATGTGAAAGATCGGCGTCTGCGTGATCTGCGCCGCATCGGTCGAATAGATCGACGAGCGGCCAAGCTCCGGCGATGTGGTAAAGCCGATCTGGTTGTTGATGACAAGGTGGATCGTGCCGCCGGTGCGATAGCCGATGAGGCCGGCGAGCTGGAGTGTTTCCATCACGACGCCCTGTCCGGCAAAAGCCGCGTCGCCGTGCAGAAGAAGCGGCATGACCCGGTCGTATGCTTCCTGACGTGTATGCTCTTCGCCGTTACGGATCTCATCCTGACGGGCGCGAGCCATTCCCTCGACGACCGGGTTCACAGCCTCGAGGTGGCTCGGGTTGGACGACAGGTGAAGCTTGATCTCTTTGCCGGCCTTTGTGGTTTTCACGCCTTCGGCGCCTTGGTGATATTTAACGTCCCCTTCGTCGGCGGGAAAGTCGGGATGCGACGTACCTTCGAAAACGGTGAAGATACGCTCGGCCATGTCGCCTTTCTCGGCGTCGCCGATGATGTTGGAGAGTACGTTGAGGCGGCCGCGGTGGGCCATTCCCATATAGATCTCCTCGATGCCGCGGGCCGAAGCACCCTCGACCAATTGGTCGAGCATTGGGATAACGGTCTCACAGCCCTCGAGCGAAAAGCGCTTTTGCCCCAAATACTTTTTATGAAGGAACTGTTCGAACTGCTCCGCCTCGATCAGCTTTTGCAGCAGCTCTTTTTTGAGACCGGCGACGAGCGGCTGCGTGTCGACAAAATGCTCGCGCACACGGGCACGTATCCAGTCCTTTTCTTCCTTGTTCTGAATGTGGCGATACTCTATGCCGACCTTGCCGCAGTACGCCTTGCGAAGAATTTCAAGAATGCGCCGCAGCGTCGCCGTCTTTTCATCATGAAGGCCACCGGTGATGAATTCGCGGTCGAGGTCCCAGATCGTGAGGCCAAAACTGTCGAGATCCAACTCGCTCGCGTGATGCGAGGTCATGTTGAGCGGGTCGATATCGGCAAGCAGGTGGCCGCGGATGCGATAAGCGTTGATGAGCTGTAGGACATTGGCCTGCTTCTCAGCCTGCTCGTGCGAACGGTCACCGCCGAGCAGCGCCGGATTGTAATCCTGCGCCCAACGCAGCGGCGGCAGATGTATCTCGAGGTCCGCAAAAATGCTGTCGTAAAAACCGTGACGGCCGACGAGGTACTCGTGAATTTTGGCGAGGAACAATCCGCTCTCGGCACCCTGGATGACTCGGTGGTCGTATGTGCTCGTGATGGTCACGATCTTGCTGATGCCGAGCTGGGACAGTGCCCCTGCGGTCATCGCCTGGTACTCGGCCGGATATTCGATCGCTCCGGTGGCGATGATCGCACTTTGGCCGGCCATCAGGCGCGGGTTCGACGCGACGGTGCCGATAGTGCCGGGATTGGTGAGCGTGACGGTCGTACCTTGAAAGTCAGCGATCTCGAGCTTGCCCTCGCGAGCTTCTTTGACGCGTTCGTTATAGGCGTCGAAGAACTCGGCAAAGTTCATCTTGTCCGCGGCTTTGATGTTCGGGACAAGCAGGTTGCGCGAGCCGTCTTTTTTCTCGATATCTATGGCGAGACCGAGATTGACGTCCTGGTGCTCGAGCCGCGACGGGGTGCCGTCGACCTCAGCGTAGCCGAAATTGAGATGCGGATAGACCTTGACCGCTTGAACGATCGCCCACGCGATGATGTGCGTAAAGGAGGCCTTGCCGCGGCCGTGCGAGGCGAGATGCTCGTTCATGACGCGGCGGTTTTCCTCGAGGACCTTGACCGGAATGTCGCGAAAGCTCGTGGCTGTCGGGACCGTCAGGCTGAGCTCCATGTTCTCGACGATCTTTTTGGCCGGGCCGGTGAGGGGTTTGGGCTCGGTGTCTGGCGGCAGAGGAACCTGCGGTTTTTGGGTTGCCCCCGCTGCTTTCGTTTCCAACGCCGGCACACTCCCTACCGGTCGTGTTTCCGCCTTTGCGTCGACCGATGGGGCTCCTCCATTTAGAAGCTCGCTGAAATAAGCCTGCCAGGACTCGTCGACGAGCTTGGGGTCGCTTTTGTAGCGCTTGAGCAGGCCCTCGACATAGGTGGCATTCGAGCCGAACGCCTCTTCGATGAATTTTGTTAGATCTGTTGTTTTCTCAGCCACTTTATTGCTCGTACGCGTCAAACCTCAATTTTAGCGTAAAAACACCAAAATCAGTAGAAGCGGGCTTCTGAGTGGCTCAATTCGATGAGGCCTGCGATTTTTCGGCGGGTTCGTCTTTTGATTCGAGGTCCTGTTTTATGCCGTCGAGGATGCCGTTGATGAACTGGGTGGCTTCGTATGTGGAAAAGCGGCGGGCGATCTCGAGAGCCTCGTTGATAGCTACGTTGTTGGGGGTGTCGTGGTACAGGAATTCGTAAACGGCCAGCCGCAGCACGTTGCGGTCAACGATGGCCATTCGCTCGATGCGCCAGTGCTCGGCGCGAGTACGAATCCGGTCATCGATGTCTGAGATTCGTTCGATCGTGCCGCGGACAAGGCCGTTGGCAAAATCGCGTGTCTTGTCGTCGATGCTGGTGTCGCCGAGTTCGTTCCAATAATTGATCGTGAGCGCGGCCGGCTCGTCGTGGACCATGTCGGCCGCAAATAGCATCTGCAGGGCACATTCGCGTGCCTTATGCCTGGTGCCCGAACTTTTCTCAGCCTTTTCAAACGACATGCGGAAATGCTTTTTCGTCACCTGACGAAATCCGATCCATTTTGCGAACTAGCGTGGCCATCTCGACCGCTGATAATGCGGCCTCATAACCTTTGTTATCAACGTTTTCGCCGGCCCTCGCCTCGGCCTGCCGGCGAGTGTCGGCGGTGACCACGCCGAACATCACCGGAACGCCCGACTGAAGAGATGCCTGCATGATGCCCGCTGCTGCCTGCTCCGCGACATATTCGAAATGCGGTGTCTCGCCGCGGATGACAACGCCCAGAGCGAGGACGGCGTCAAATTTGCCCGAGCTTGCGGTCTTCAGGCATGCGAGCGGCAGCTCAAATGCGCCAGGCACGTAAAAGATCTCGATCGTATCATCGCCGGCACCACGGCTTTTCAAGGCCTCGACGGCTCCGTCGGCGAGCCGCGTCGTCAGCTCGTGGTTCCACCGGCTGACCACGATCGCAAAACGAAACCCGACGGCCGACAGCGGCTCTCGATCAAATTCAGTTTTCAAAGCGCCCGCCTTTCATCTGTTTTTAGTATAGAGAACGCAGCGCGCTATTGACAAGCAAAACCTTGATGCTCTAATAATTGCGAGAGATGCCGCAACAGTTGATCGAGGCCGAGGAACGGCTGATCATCGAGACGCCCGAGCGCGTCGAGCTGGAATTTGCGCTCGCGTCGATCGGCAACCGGTTTCTTGCGGTCGCCATTGATCATTTCATTCAATACCTGTCGATATTCCTGATTGCCTGGTTCTTTTTGAGCATCGCCGGCTACGGAGCGACGGAGACGGCCGATTCGGCCGACAAGCTGTTGACCGAGATGCCAAAGTGGACGATCGCGATATTGATACTTGTCCTGTTCCTTATATTTGCAGGCTATTTTATCGTCTTCGAATGGCTATGGAACGGCCAGACGCCGGGCAAGCGTCTGCTCAAATTGCGCGTCATCCGCGACGACGGCCGGCCGCTGACCTTGTGGGAGGCGATCGCCCGAAAT
>Ga0163161_10002651_pt1 | contig 12716 bp, 7 predicted proteins | sample S45metaG_FD_129847 | JGI IMG/M metagenome (GOLD analysis project Ga0163161, IMG submission 129847) | Switchgrass rhizosphere microbial communities from Kellogg Biological Station, Michigan, USA - S4-5 metaG | ecosystem: Host-associated > Plants > Roots > Rhizosphere > Soil | place: USA: Michigan... | reverse complement strand
GCCGCAAAGGCTATTATAAGTAATCTTGTCATTATTTATTTCTTTTTGGTTAATCTAAGGGCAATAACATCGTGGGCAGGCAGATTTGCTTTCAATGCCTTTTTAGTGGTTGCTGTTCCTTTATCCTTTTTGTCCCAAAGGTTTTTAATGTTATATGTAATAGTGCCAAAAGAAGCGTCTAGTTTATTAATGTCATCATAAACCTTCTGTTCAGCCCACTTAAAATCTACATTTTTAGCCGATGTACTCCTGTTTAGGAAAACGATAGCCCAGTCGCCATCAGCTAAAGGCTTTGCCCAGTATTCCAATCCGTCATTTTCGGCAAATTTGAATGCCTGAATACCCAGCTTATCCTGATTTAAGGCAATTATCTCTTTATTGGTAAGTACCTCAGTAGTTTCTTTATTCATAGAACGCAGGTCATTTCCTGCAATAAGCGGAGCAGCAATCATAGACCACATGGTAAAATGTGCCCTGTCTTCAGATGGTGTAAGCTGTCCGTTGCCTACTTCAAGCATATCAGGATCGTTCCAATGCCCCGGCCCTGCATACTGGCGGAGCCCTTTTTGCATGTCAAGTATCTGCATAACACCAAAAGCTTTCCAGCTTCCATGGTCTTTTATACAGTCAAAGCAATTAAAGATGTCGCCTGTTGTTCTCCATAAATGGCCAACATTTTGTCCCCATTCCCACGGTTTATCTGTTCCCCATTCGCAGATGCTTAATACAATAGGGCGTCCGGCTTTTTTAAGTGCAGCGGTAATGGTTTTATAAGCACCTTCGGCTTTAAGGCCTTCGCTGTTGCACCAGTCGTATTTTAGGTAATCAACACCCCATTCAGCATAGGTTAATGCATCCTGAAACTCATAGCCACGGCTTCCGGGCCTGCCGCCACAGGTTTGTGAGCCTGCATCAGAATAGATGCCCAGTTTCAATCCCTTGCTGTGCACATACTCGGCAAGTGCTTTTATGCCCGATGGAAATCGGGTAGGGTCAGGGTGAATAAATCCCTTAGCGTCACGGTCGCCATGCCAGCAGTCATCAATATTTATATAAGTATATCCTGCGTCTTTCATACCTGTTGCAACCATGGCATCTGCCATTTGCTTAATCATGTTTTCATCTACATTGCATGAAAACTTGTTCCAGCTGTTCCATCCCATGGGCGGGGTCATGGCAAGGTTTTGGTATTTTGTGTAATCCTGTACATAATTATTGCCCTGGGCCATCATTACAGATGCAGAAGCAATACAAGAAAGCGAATAGATAATTTTTTTCATTTATAAAGAATAGATTAGTTGGCGTTTAAAAATGGCTGCACGATAGCCTATACTGAAAAAACATTCCCTGAATTTACTCAGGGAATGTACACAAAAAACAACTTATAATACTTTAATTAGTCTTTAAGCACAAAGCCTATATCATCTACGTGATATACAGATGCTGTTCCTGTAAATTCTTTGATGACAAGTGTTTGTAAACCTGTTACTTCAAATGGGAATTGAGAAAAAGGTATCTCTACATCTTTCCATTCTGTAGTAATGGTTACTGGTATAGAGTCGCTATCGTTCCAGTTTCCGTTGATGATTACAGCAATTTTACCTACCTTTTCTCCTCTTATAGAAAAGCGTATTCCTTTGTAAGCAGAGATATCTACAGTAGACCAGGCAACATCATGAAACTGCTTGCCGCTCCATGCGCCGTTTTCAATCTTCATATACACACCTCCCTGACGGCTGTCAAGACTAGGGATGTAAGAAACGTTATCGCCTTCATCTGCCCAGCCATTGTACCATACATCATCATAAAGTGCTGTTCCTACAGCTTCCCATGAAGAATTTTTACCCGATATCGTGGTTACATTTAAGTATTTGTGATTGGCGCCTTCAGGCATAATAACTTTTATTTCATCTATTGTAGAAGATACCACTTCTGCAGGTATGCCGCCAAAATCTACGGCAGGATCTAAGAAATAACTTCCCGAAATGGTAACTACATCACCGGGAGCAGCATTAATAGGATTAAAGCTTTGAATACCCGGAGCAGGAGGCGCAACAACAAACGAGTAGGTTACAGTACCTTTTGGCGTGACGATCCTTAATTCGTCTGATGCATTCTCATAAGGTGTTTTCCTGTCTATGGTTACAAGAATAACATTATCAGTCACGAAGTTAGAGTTAAAATACGTGTCAGTTTCGTTAAAATAGATCTTTTGCGTATTGCTGAATCCTTTACCTCTGATGATATACATGTTGTCTGCAAAGCCGTATTCTACAAGAGAATCATTCTGGGCAAGGCTTATGCTTTCAATTACCGGTCCTCCTGTAGATGCAGTATCGTCATCATTACACGAGACAAGTGAAACCGATATTGTGAACAGGCACAATAAACCGGTAATAAGATTTGATTTTAAATTTTTCATAATCATTTTAATTAAATTGATATGGAACCGGAGGTTGTTTTAAAAGTGGATTTTTAGCCACGTCATTATCTGGATAGTCAAGATAAAAATCACTTTCAGAAGGTGTAAAGTGTTCTTCCTGATTCATGCCTCCCCTGTTTTGTGCAGCCATGATCGCTATTGCCTGTGCTCTTGGAAGCCTTCCAAGATCAAACCAAAAATCGCCTTCAAAGCAAAGTTCACGTCTTCTTTCGAGGAAAATATCATCAAACGTGATAGTTGTAACGCTCGATAATCCTGCCCTGTTTCTTACAGCATTAAAAGAGTCCAGCGCAGCAGCGTCAGATGTGCTTGTACCACCGGCAAGGCTGGCTTCGGCATGAATAAGCAATAGCTCGGCGTAACGCATGATATACGTGTTGTTTTCCATCATGTTCCAGCCATCTATAGGGCCGGTCGCGTTACCATTTACAATACCAAGAACATATTTTTTAATCGCTGCTCCGGCGCCCTGTCCACCGATCTGGTCGGCAGCCGGCACTGTAAACCCAATTTGAGAATCTTTACCGCTGTTGGTAAGTACTTTCATATCAGGATACGTATGTCCCGGGAACATTATAGTCTCGTGCTTTCTTAAGTCGTTGTCCTCATAAAGATCAAGCACATCCTGTGATGGACCGAATACGCCGCCATAAGAAGCATTAGAGGTAGTAAGGTTTGCAGTGCTTATACCAAACTGTGTGTTGCAGTTGTTAGCAGAACCGTAGTTACCATCTGCAATCCACTGTATTGCAAATATAGACTCTTCGTTGTTATTATTCGGGAAAGTAAACAGGTCGCCAAATGATTTTGCCGGTAACTGAGCACCACCTAAAAGTTTAAACTCATTACTGGTTATTACTTCCTGGGCAAGCTGTTTAGCGCCTGCATAATTTTTATTGTACAGGTACACTTTTGCAAGCATTGACTTGGCAGATCCCTGAGACACACGCCCATTATCAGTATAATTAGTACCTCTTGTTTTGGCATTAAGCATTTCTATTGCCTTAAGGTAATCATTCTGAATTTGTGTGTATATGTCTTCTATCCTGTTAGTTGGTATAGCAGGGTTATCGATGTGATCAAGCGGATTAACGATGATAGGCACAGCACCCCACAACCTTACCAGGTAAAAATAAGCGGTAGCCCTAAAGAAATAAGCTTCTCCTATTGTATTTCTTGTTACTGCCGGATCTACCGACGGGCTTACACGGCTTTCAAGATTGTTGATAAGAAAGTTTGCCTGTTGTACATTTGCCCATAGCGATCTCCATCCGTTCACAAGCTCCGGATCACTACCATTCATAGAGAAGGTACGCATTGCGTTTACGTCTCCTGAACCGGTATACATATTACCCGAGCCTACTTCGGCAATTGCCCAAAAAAACTTGTTGCTGAACTGGAACCACGTTCTTGAATACATACCGCTTGTTGCCCCCATAACCTGTGCATTATTCTCATAATAGTTATCTGCGGTAATCGAATCTTCAGGATCTCTCTGCGTAAATTCTTCGCTGCAAGATGATAGCAATGCGCTAAAGGCAAGCATCATCCCCATTAACCTGAATATATTTATATATCTTCTTTTCATTTTCTAAATTTTTTAAAATTCAATGTTAACACCTACTGCAATAGTTCTTGGCGAAGGGTATCTTCCGTTGTCGATACCTGTTAATAATTGGTTTTGGTTAAAAGAACCAATTTCCGGATCATAGCCTTTGTATTTAGTAAAGGTAGCAAGGTTTTGTACTGAGCCATACAGTCTTACCCTTGATAATTTCAGTTTTGAAATCACGTCAGATGGTAAAGAATAACCCAAAGTAAGGTTTTGTATCCTTAAATACGATCCGTCTTCAACGTAACGTGTAGAGATCTGTACGTTGTTATTGCTTGTTCCGTTTATAGCTCTCGGCACATCAGTATTTGTGTTGTCAGGAGTCCAGAAGTTTTGCGTGCCCTGAAGTCCATTTTGGTAAAGCTGTGCGTTAGACGTACCGTTTCTGCGTGTAAGGTTCATTACGTCGTTACCATAAGATCCCTGCATGAATACTGACATATCCCAGTTTTTGTACTTGAAGTTGTTTGTAAAACCAAAAGTAAATTTAGGGTGTGGATTTCCTATGAAAGTCCTGTCATCAGCATCAACTTTTCCGTCTCCATTAACATCTTTATATTTCACATCTCCCAGTTGTGCAGAGCCTGATTCGGCACTTCCGTTTGTTTTACCAAACTGGTTAGGTGAGCTCGTTAGCTGGTCCGTAGTCTGGAAAAGGCCTTCTGCCACATAGCCGTAGAACATACCTATAGGAGAACCTACTTCTGTATTTGTTACCACGTAAGGCTGATAGCCGTTCATGTTTACATCCTGGAAAAGGTTTAAACCATTTTTAAGAGAAAGAAGCTCATTTTTATAATGAGAAACCACTAATGTAGAGCTGTATGAGAAATTACCTGTTCCTTTAGTATTATAACCTAAAGTGATATCGTAACCCCTGTTCTGCATTTCTCCAATGTTAGAGTATGGAGCATCAATACCGCCATACTGTCCTCCTCCGCCTGTTAAATAATCAGGAAGGGGAGTTTGGAAAAGGAAAGCGCTTGATTTTTTTGTATATACATCAAAACTGGCAGATAATCTTGAATCAAACAATGTAAAGTCTAAACCTAAATTCGTTTGTTTCATAGATTCCCATGTAATGTTTGGGTTTTCATATTGGTTCGGCATAAAGCCAGGGCCCAGTCCAGAGTTCTGTTGTCCAAGGGTAGCAGTGTACCTATTGTTTGCAATTTGCTGGTTACCTGTTTCACCATATCCGATCCTGAATTTAATGTTGTCTACATAACCGCGTGTATCTTCCATAAAACTCTCGTTAGAAAGTTTCCATGAAGCGGCCACCGCGGGGAAATATGCCCACTGCTTATCAGACTTATAATCAAATTTAGACGACTTATCCGCTCTGTAGGAAGCTGACACACTGTATCGTGTATCGAAGTCGTAAATCACACGGCCAAAGAAAGAGTAAAGAGATGCACTGCCCTGGTAACCTGAGGTTACTGTTTGAGATGGATCGGCAACGTTAGGTGTGGTTACAGTGTTTGTTGCAAAGCCTGTTGCATATATAGATGTACCTTCCCAGTGGCTGTCGTTAGCTTCCTGTCCTGCAAGTATGGTAAACTTGTGCTTCCCAAAGGTTTTATCGTAGGTAAGAAGGTTTTTTATGTTTATAGAGTACCAGTTCTGGTCTCTTTGGTAAAGGTCGGCAGATGTATTTGTCTGAACACCCCAGTTATAAGTTGGCATAAAGTCTTTTTGGTTGTTGAACTCGGCATTAGCGCCTACTTCAAGCCTGTATTTTAACCCGGGAAGAAGATCTGCTTCGGCATAAATATTACCTAAAAAGTTTTTTCTTACCAATTTATTATCCCTAACCAGTGCTTCTGCAACCGGGTTAAAAGATGTAGCATTCATATCATTGCTTAATGGGCCCGCAAACGATCCGTCAGGATTTCTTACCGGAATATCCGGCGCCTGAAGAAGCGTATTGCTGATAAGTCCGCCAAAACTCTGGTTAATTGTTAGTTTTTCGTTAGTTATACCGGCGTTCATAGTTGTACCTACTTTTAGCCAGCTTTTAACTTTAGAATCAAGGTTTACACGAAGGTTGTACCTTTTATATCCTGACCCTATAAGTGTACCTTCCTGATCAAGGAATCCACCTGAAATGTAATAAGATGTACCTTCTTTTGATCCTGAGAATGATAACTGGTGGCTTTTTGCAATAGCAGTCTGGTACACAGCGTCCTGCCAGTTTGTACCACTGCCTAATAGTTCAGGGTTTTGAAACTCTGTACGGAAATCTTCTGCATTGAAGCCGTAAGCTGACCAAAGGTCTTTTTGCCATTGTGCATATTCCCTAAGGTTCAATACATCTAGCTTTTTATAAATGGTCGCGGCAGAAGTATAGCCTTCGTAAGCTATTTTACCTTCTCCTTTTTTACCCGATTTTGTTGTGATGATAATTACACCATTTGCACCCCTTGAACCGTAAATTGCCGTTGCAGATGCATCCTTAAGAATGTCAATCGACTGGATATCATTAGGGTTAATCATAGAAAGCGGGCTAACAGCATTATTACCTGCACCACCGCTTGAAGAAAAATCATTTCCTGCAATTGGCCTGCCGCTCATTGATTTACCTGTTGCATCCCCTGATACAGGAACACCGTCAATTACATAAAGAGGCTCATTAGTTCCTGATATGGAAGTTGTTCCACGTACACGTATGGATGCCGCGCTGCCCGGTTGTCCTGAGTTATTTGTAACCGATACACCCGCAGCTTTACCCTGAAGCATTTGGTCAACAGTAGTTTGCTTAAGGTTTTCTATATCTCTTGTCTTAATGGATGATACAGAACTGTTTATATCGTCTTTTTTCTGGGTACCGTACCCAATAACCACCACTTCGTCAAGTTCTTTAGCATCTTCTTTAAGTGTAATGTTAATTTGCTTTTTTCCTTTTACGGCTACTTCCTGGTTTGTAAAACCAATGAAGCTGAAAATTAACGTTCCGTTTTCCGGCACATCAATAGAATATTCCCCGTCAATGTTTGTAGCTACACTCGCTGTGCCGCCTTTAACAGATACATTCGCCCCCGGAATCGTTAACCCGGTAGGGTCTTTTACGACACCTGTTACTTTGTTTTGAGCCTGAAGGGAGCCCAGAGAACAAAATAGTATCAGCATGAAAGACAATATTTTGCCTTTGCTATACCATTTTGCAATGTCATGTAGAGTGTTACCCATAATTAAATTTGTGTTTGGTTAGTTACTGACTTTATAATAAATAAACATTTTAATTTCGCTTTCGGTAATTTAAAGGTTCATTTATTGACAAAAACAAATTTATGGGAGATGTTAAGCGTTTGTTAATATTATTTTATCATTTAACGATAATATTTTCTCTAACGTTTTCGTAAATAATACACTGTAATATATATATCTAAATATTAAATATGTTAAATGTATGATTTTCAATTAATTAATGTTTTTGTAAGTTGTTGAGTATTATAAAATCAGTTGTATTTTTTAATCAAATCGGGTTTATAAAAAGCGCTTTAAGCCATAAAATTCTTCACGATAAAGACTTGGTGTCGTATTTTTTATGCCCTTAAAAATACGGTTAAAATTAGCGATATTATTAAACCCTGATTTAAATGCAATTTCAGAAATGCTCAGGTCTTTTTCTACAAGCCATCGCGCAGCATACCCAACCCTTATATCGTTAAGGTAGTTAACAAATGTTTTATTGGTACGTTTTTTTATAAAACGGTTAAACGATACCGGGCTCATGCTTGCAATATCAGATACATCGTCGAGTGTTATCTTATTGGAGAAATTTTTCTGAATATATTCATACACCAGTTTCATCTTATCATCATCCTCAAAAGTATCATAATCTACGGTGAAGGTAGAAAGTAGCCTTTGGTTTCGAGAATTTGCCATATCGTGCAGGATGGATATTATCTCAAGAAAATAATCCATACCGTCAAGTTTTGATATTTTAACCAGTCTGTCGGCAAGTTCCATTCCAACTTTCTTTGAGAATAGTATTCCGTGGTTAGAACGGTTAAACATATCTTTTATAGGCTGCATAATACGGCGGGCCAACAATGATTCGCTAAACAGATCATTGTGAAACTGTATGGTGATTTCGTGAATGCCTTTGTTTTTGCATTTGTGCAGTTCCCAGCCATGATACAGGTTAGGACCTACAAGTACAAGCTCAACATCATCTATTTCTTCAATGTGATCGCCCACTATTCTTTTTACGCCTTTTCCGTTAAGGATAAAGTTTATTTCAAACTCCGGATGGTAGTGCAGAGGGAAGTCGAAAGTATCCTTTAAACGATCGAAAACCAGGAAGCTGTCGCCCTTTGTTAAAGGTGGAATTTCCCTGTGAAATTTCTGGTTGTCCATATCTGATATTTTATTTGCAATTATATGATATAATATTGATAAAATAATATTAACTTAAATTTATGATGAAATTTATCTTTGGCATTATCAAAAAACCGCTTTTAAAATTGCGTTGTTGTAAATAATAAATAAAATTAATTATGAATTCGTCAATACATTGCGAATCATCTTTAAGCTGATATACAAATACATGAAAAACAAAATCGCTGTTATGCTGGTCATTTCCCTTACAATTTCCTGTAAGAGCACTTCTCAGGTTGCCGGCAGTCCGATAGATAAAAAAGCGACCAAAGAAACGGTAGCCCTCTATAAAAACCTCTTCAAGGCAAAAGAAAAGGGGTATATGTTCGGGCATCAGGATGCGCTCGCCTATGGTGTTGAATGGAAATATGAAGAAGGCAGGAGTGACATAAAAGATGTTACCGGAGATTATCCTGCTGTTTACGGATGGGACCTTGGAGGTATTGAGAATAAAGCTGAAAAGCAGATAGACGGAATTCCGTTTGATAAACAGACCGATTTTGTAAGGCAGGTCTATGACAGGGGAGGTGTAAATACGTTCAGCTGGCACTCTGACAATCCGCTAAGTGGCAAAAATGCATGGGATAACCCTGAAGGTACCGTAGCGTCTATTTTGCCGGGTGGTGCTCATCACGAAAAATTTAAAGGATGGATGGATAACGCGTCGCAATACCTGCTTACCTTAAAAGGGAGCGACGGAAAATTGGTGCCGGTTTTGTATCGCCCTTTTCACGAATTTACAGGAAACTGGTTCTGGTGGTGCAAAAATACTACTACTCCTGAACAGTTTAAAGCATTATGGAAATTTACGGTGGAGTATTTTGAAAGTAAGGGGGTGCATAACCTTATATATGTTTACAATACCTCAGACAGTAATGTACAAACAGAAGCTGATTTTATGGAATATTATCCCGGTGATGAATGGGTGGATATCGTAAGTTTTGATATTTACCAGGGGGGCAGCGGAGAAAAGCAGGTAAAGTTTGTAAATGATACTAAAAGGCTTGTTGCCATTATAGATAAGGTTGCAAAAGATCATAATAAGCTTGCAGCAATTGCAGAAACAGGTTACGAAGCTGTTCCTGATAGCAAATGGTGGACAGGAACGTTAACTGAGGCCATAGGTGACAAAAAAATATCATATGTTTTACTGTGGAGAAATCATGGATGGAACGAGGGCATGACACCACCACGCATGCACTATTATGCACCTTACAAAGGACAGCAGTCTGCCGACGATTTTGTTAAATTTTACAACAAGGGCAACACGCTGTTCCAGAAAGAAGTAACCAAATTAAAATTATACAAATAGGGCTTATCGCCAATCATTATATGAGACTAACCGCCATTGACCTAACAATTATTGCCCTTTATTTTGTGATGATGATCATAATAGGGATCATTATGAAAAACCGCGCCAAGCGAAGTAAGGACAGCTACCTTTTAGGTGGAAAAAAACTGCCGTGGTATATGCTTGGGCTTAGCGATGCCAGCGATATGTTTGACATCAGCGGCACGATGCTTTTGGTAAGCATGGCCTTTTTATACGGATTCAAAAGTGTGTGGATACCGTGGATGTGGCCTGTATTCAATCAGGTGTTCCTAATGGTATTCTTGAGCAAATGGCTTAGGCGAAGTAATGCTACTACTGGAGCAGAGTGGCTGGGCACGCGTTTTGGATTAACAGATAAAGGTGTAAAGCAAAGTCACGCTATTGTAGTTGTGTTCGCATTGATGCTTTGTATCGGCTATATGGCGTATGCATTTGTGGGTGTAGGTGAGTTTTTAGAGATATTCATTCCATATGAAAGCATTAAAGAAGTAGTGCCGTTTCTAGACAAGAATTTAGATAAGTACGCTTCCGGTTCGGCTGAATATACTACGGCATTATATGCTGCAAAACACGCTACTGCACAGTTTTATGGCGTAAGTATCTGCCTTGTGGCTACATTTTACAGTATTGTAGGTGGTATGCATGGTATTGTGCTTGCCGATTTTATAAAATACATGATCATGATCGTGTGTTCCATTTTTGTAGGTACCATCGCGATGGTTCACCTTGCCGATTCGGGAATTATATTTACGGATAAAATGCCAATGGGGTGGGACAGTCCGCTATTTGGCGCAGAACTTGGTCTTGACTGGCAGAATATACTTGCTGATGCGCAGGTTAAACTGGAAAAGGACGGTTATAAATTGTTCTCGGCTGTAGTGGCTATGATGTTCTTCTCGGGAGTACTTAAAAGCCTTGCCGGGCCTGCACCTAACTACGACTGCCAAAAGATATTAAGTACAAAATCGCCTGAAGAAGCCAGTAAAATGAGCGGGTTTATTTCTATCATACTATTGCCTATACGCTATTTTATGACAATGGGTCTTTGTATCCTTGGGGTGCTTTACTTTAAAGATTTGTCTTTAAGCCATACTGCCGACGGCGTAAATTTTGAAAGCATCATGCCTGCCGTAATTAATAAATACCTTCCAGTAGGACTTGTAGGGCTTGTACTTGCTGGTTTCTTAGGGGCATTTATGAGTAACTTTTCAGGAACACTAAATGCAGGACAGGCGTATATAGTTAATGATATTTACCTTAAATACTTTAAACCGGAAGCCGACAGAAAACAAATCATCAATATGGGCTACCTGTCAGGTGCTGTTATGGTTGTACTTGGTGTAGGCCTAGGTCTTTTTATTAAAGATGTAAATATGATATTCAATATCATAACTGCCGGTTTATATGGAGGTTTTGTATGTGCCAACGTTTTAAAATGGTATTGGTGGCGCTTCAATGCCAATGGTTTCTTTTGGGGAATGTTTGCCGGTATTGCAGCTAGTGCTATTCCTCCGGCGCTTTCTGTTACAGGGGTTACTACTTATTTTGATGGTACACGTATGTTGTATTTTTTCCCTGTATTTATAGTGATCCAGCTTATTGCCTGTATACTGGGATCGTATGCAGCACCGCCAACGGATGACGCAACGCTTAAAACATTCTATAAAGATGTACGCCCTTGGGGATTCTGGAAACCGGTACGCGAAATGCTTCAGGCGGAAGACCCAACAATTGAAAGGAATAAAAACTTTGGCATCAACATGGCAAACGTAGCCATGGGTATTGCCGGCCAAATACTGCTTACGTTATTGCCTATGTACTTCATCCTGTCCAAATGGACTGGATTTGGGATAGTACTGGTACTATTGGCAGTAATATTTGCAACAATGAAAAAAACCTGGTGGAACAGGCTAACTGATTATTAAAAAAAATACAAATTAAAGATTATATTGAGATGGGTAATGATCTAATTGCTAACGAGCTTACAAGAATATCTAATTATGATGTGCTTGTAAAGCAGCACCAGCAGCTTATTGAAAAGAAAAACGAACCTGCAGCAGAAAGCAACGGTGTTTATACACGATATAAGAACCCTGTAGTTACGGCTGCACATGCGCCTGTTACCTGGAGGTATGATCTTAATGCAGCTACAAATCCGCATGGCATGGAGCGTATAGGCATTAATGCAGCATTTAATGCAGGAGCTATAAAATGGAATGGCAGGTATATTATGTGTGTGCGTGTAGAAGGCGTAGACAGAAAATCTTTCTTTGCCATTGCCGAAAGCCCTAACGGTATAGATAACTTTCAGTTTTGGGATAAGCCATGTGTAATACCTCAATTGAAAGACCATGATACTAACGTATATGACATGAGGCTTACACTGCACGAAGATGGTTGGATCTACGGTATTTTCTGTACCGAAAGAAAAGACCCTAATGCTCCGGCAGGAGATACGAGCGCTGCTATTGCCAATGCGGGAATTGTGCGTACTAAAGACCTTGTGAATTTTGAGAGGCTTCCTGACCTTATTTCAAATACAGGACAACAGCGTAACGTTGTTATACACCCTGAGTTTGTAAACGGTAAATATGCACTGTACACGCGTCCGCAGGATGGTTTTATTGATGTGGGCAGCGGTGGCGGAGTTGGCCTTGGTTATATAGACGACATGGAAAACCCGGTAGTAGAGAATGAGAAGATTATTTTCGGGAAGATATACCATACTATATATGAATTGAAGAACGGTCTTGGCCCTGCACCTATAAAAACTTCTAAAGGATGGCTTCACCTTGCACATGGTGTACGTAACACAGCGGCCGGACTTCGTTATACATTATATATGTTCATGACCGACCTTAACGATATCGGAAAGGTTACACATACTCCGGCAGGCTATTTTATGGCTCCGGAGAATGAAGAAAGGGTGGGAGATGTATCTAACG
>Ga0163161_10002649_pt1 | contig 12717 bp, 16 predicted proteins | sample S45metaG_FD_129847 | JGI IMG/M metagenome (GOLD analysis project Ga0163161, IMG submission 129847) | Switchgrass rhizosphere microbial communities from Kellogg Biological Station, Michigan, USA - S4-5 metaG | ecosystem: Host-associated > Plants > Roots > Rhizosphere > Soil | place: USA... | reverse complement strand
TATTTACCAAACTCCTTAATAACAAAAAAGTCAACAATCAGGAAATCAGGCTTGTGCTAGTTAACTTTGCCCCTGGTGAGGTCTCAGGTGCGCACAGGCATCCGATTCCCGCAATAGCCTATGTACTGGAGGGGGAGATTGAGTCTACCTTCAACGGAAAAGTTAAACGCTTTAAAAAGGGTGAGGCCTTTTATGAGGATCCAAACTTGCTTCATGCTGCGACGAAAAACTTGAGTACCACAAAGCCGGCGGCATTATTGGTTTACTTCATCGGAGATCAGAAAAAACCATTTATTACACCTGAACATTAACTTAATGAAGGTTTACGGACTGACTACCTGCAGGCAAACCCAAAAGGCCATGGCATGGCTTCGTGCGCAAAATATCGCCTTTGATTTTCACGATTTTAAAAAGGCAGGCATTACGCGTGAAAAACTCTTAGAATGGCATGCGAAGCTTGGCTTTGAGTCTTTTCTGAACAAAAAGGGAAGTGCATGGAGAGAACTTGAAGATTCGATCAAAAGCTCAGTTGTAACCAGCGAAGATGCCATAGGGGTGATGTTAGGTACGCCGAGAACAATTAAGAGGCCTGCCATTGAAGACGGCGCATTTCTTTATTTTGGTTTCGACCAGGAGTTTTACGAAAAACACTTTTCCAAACCTTAAATCTAATACTTAATAAGAATATGAAAATTACAATAATCGGATCTACCGGCTTTGTTGGAAGCAAGATCGTTTCCGAGGCAATTTCCAGGGGACATCGGGTACTGGCTATTGCGAGAAATCCCGAAAAACTTGAGGCAAGCCCGTTGCTTGAAACCAGAAACATCGATATCTACGATACCGAAGCATTGTCTGAAGCGATCAAAGGCAGTGATGCGGTAATCAGTGCTTTCAACCCGGGCTGGGGCAATCCCGATATATACGACCTTTTTATTAAGGGGTCATCCTCTATTCAGCAAGCAGTGAAAGCCTCCGGAACCAAGCGGTTAGTTATGGTCGGGGGCGCAGGCAGTTTGTTTGTTGACGGGAAACAGATTGTAGATGATGCTGCATTTCCGGCTGAGATCAGGCCAGGCGCATCAGCAGCCAGAGATTACCTGGAAATCATCCGCAGCGAAAAGGATCTGGACTGGACAGTGCTTAGCCCACCGGGCAACCTAGCTGGAGGACTGCGTACCGGAATATTCAGGACTGGCCTTGATAACCCTGTTGTTGATGCAGCAGGAAAGAATGCGATATCCATTGAAGATCTCGCCGTTGCAATTTTAAGTGAAACCGAAAACGGTATATTTGTAAGACAACGGTTCACGGTTGGCTATTAAAATAATGCCCAGAGGTCAATTGACCTCTGGGCATTATTATCTCAATTAGAAGATGAAGAAAAATATCATTACCAGATTGATGAGCAATCCCAGGTAAAACAGGGTCAGTGTGGTTCTGATTCCTGCTCCGCCCATGTTTGCAATCAGGTTAATAAAAAAGTTTAAGACGGTTACCGCAAGTACAACAATTGGTGCATTAAAAGTTAAGATCAGTATTGCAGGTGATGCCAGAAAAAACACCCCATGAACCATAAGTACCATAGCAAACCACAGTAAGTGGTTTTTGGACTGGCCGTCGGCGTATTTAAGGTATTGTCTATATATCCTGGATGTTAAATGTTCCCCTTTTGATGTAAGAGAGTTGATAGAATCAATTTGATGAGTTTTCATATTGTTGCATATTATGGTTTAACTTAAATGGAGCGACTGTGGGCCAAATTCTTCAAAGAAGATGGAATTTCTGCTTATACCGCGTTCGAGAAGATCGCTGAACTGCTTTTCTATAAATAGCTTAGGGCCACACACGTAATATTCTGCATCAGGATTGAGCTTTTCGAGATAACTCAGCTCCACCCGGCCTGTATAGTGCTGCGATGAAACGATATTTTCTTCGAGGTCATTATAAAAGATATGTTTGCTGAGATTGGGGTGCCTTTCTGCCCAGTCATCCAGTTGTTTTCTAAAAGCGTGGACCTTAGTGTCTCTGCTACCATGAATCCACGTAGCTTCTTTATTATTGCCTGAATTCACCATACTCTCAAGCATTGCAACCAATGGGGTTTGGCCTATGCCGCCACTGATAAAAACCACAGGTTTTTCGGTATCCTGCAAAACAAAGTTACCGGATGGAGAAGATACATCCAGGATGTCTCCGACCTTGATGTGATCGTGAAGATGGTTGCTGATCATACCATTGAGATTTATATCAGCAGCGGTTTCTCTTTTAACTGATATTCTGTAGTAACGCCCGTTTGGTGCGGTCGAAATACTATACTGACGAGGTTGAAAGAGGTTAAGCTTGGGCAAAAAAACTTTAACACTTATATACTGTCCCGGTCTGAAATCGGCGACGTCCCCCCCATCTGCGGGATATAGATAAAATGATGTGATTTCAGAGGACTCCTCTTCTTTGCGATCCACCGTGAATGGCCGCCATCCGCTCCATCCTCCTTTTTGAGCAACACGGTTTTTATAAAGTGATGCTTCGTGACCGGACATCAAATCCGCCAGGTCAAAATAAGCAACCTCCCAGGCCTTAAGCAATTCTTCAGTTGCCCCTTCCCCGACTACCTCGGCTATTGCAGCAAGCAGGTGTTTTCCAACAATGTTGTAATGTTCGGGACGTATACCAAGACTCACATGCTTTTGTCCGATTCCATCCAGCACAGGCATCAATACCCCGGGATTATCGATGTGGTCGGCATAAGCAAGCACTGCCATTGCCAATGCCGTCTGCTGCTTTCCATTACTCTGGTTGCCCATGTTAAACACATGCTTGAGTTCTGGATTATGGAGGAACATCCTTCTGTAAAAATGATCTGTAAGTTCGACTCCGTTGGTTCTAAGAAAAGGAACGGTAGCTTTGATAAGTGATTTTTGTTCTTCAGTGACCATAATTCATAATTTTAAATAATATATTAATATCTTTTTATCTTTTATTATTGTAAAGTTCTATTTTCTTAAACGCCTTTGTTATCCAAAAGTACACAAAAAATAATAATAAAAGATAAATATATCTTTTATTATTATTGATTACAGATTTCTGACATTAATTCTCTTTTACCCCTGTTTGTCGTGCTGCCATACACCCGCGAACAGTTCGGGATGGGCAGAAAATTGGGCATGGACATATTCGCAGATTGGAATTATTTTTAGCTTATTGGTTCTGGCATAATCGACTAGGTGAGTGAAAAGTTGCTTGGCGTACCCCTTGCCCCGTTGATCAGCGTTCACCAGGGTATGATACACTTTGATAACATCCGGAAATATTTTAATGTCCATCTCTGCAACTACCTCGTGGTTAACATACAAATTAAATGAAGCCCGATCATCCGGATGATTAACTAATTTTATTTCTATCATGGTCGCTTAATAAAAAAGAATGTGTCTGATTTAGAAATTGTTTATTTAACTTCCCTGAACGGATTACCTATATAGTACATCAATCAGAGAAACACATAACTGATTATCAGATGAATTAAGGGGTAAAATAATTTTTGACCCATGAACCAGCGATTTTAATGGCGTTTTCAGCTTGCTTTAGATGAGGATAGAACCATGGAAAAATATGGATCATATCTTTCCATATGTTAAGCGATACAGTGTTTCCGGCCATGGAAGTTAATTCTGCGATTTCCAAAGCATCACCCAACAGAACTTCATTTGCACCGACATCAATTAACATTGGTGGAAAGTCAACAAAACTGCCCAGCACCGGAGATGCCCTAGGGTCGTTGAAATTTTCCTTTGAAAGATAGAGATTTCTCAGTGACTGAAGTGCATCGCTGCTGAGCATTGGATCCGCATTTTTCCGAACAAGATAAGACTTGTTATCAAGTTGCATGTTTGCCCAGGGACTGATCGCATAAACGCAAACTGGTTTCCTCACTCCCCGCAGATCACAAATCTGAGCGACCGCAATTGCTATCCCTCCTCCTGCTGAATCACCTGCTACGGCTATTGGAATTTGTTTTCCAAGTATTTCCAAAAGGTTCAAATAGGACTGAAATGCATCTTCAATAGCTGCTGGAAAGCGGTGTTCCGGGGCAAGTCTGTAATCCACGGCATACGATTTTACCCCCGCAGCTTTCCCAAGGTGAGCTGCCAATCCTGCGTGGTCGGCCGCAGTGCCGGCAGAATACCCTCCTGCATGAAAAAAAAGCAGTGCCCCTTTATTTGTAGATTCCGGCCCTGATAATTCAAGAGTTGGTATTTCGCCCAAGAGAATCTCTTGGGCTATCCAGTTATCGGGCAATGGAGACGCAAGACCATAAGCGGCCTGGCGCTCCCTTGTGTCCTCCAGAGATTTAGATGGAGGAGCTCCGGATATGAACAATTTAAGGAACTCTTCAATTGTTAAAAAATTCTCAGACATGACACTTATTTTTTAAGTTTATAGCTTCCACAATATGCTTGCTTTTCTTTCTTTGAAATGCCAGCCCTGGTCGAAAAAAAATTTATCAGCGTAACGTCCGCTCATAATTGCTTCCCTAGGATTCCCGGGTACTGTCTTATACAGCGTGAAATAGGCTCTGCCCGTTGCTGTCTGACTATTTGCATCGATTTCGATAATGATGTTCGTGATCTCGTGGGTCGTTGCAGATCTGCCGTTTTCCATTATTTGAATCATACTTGTCGCGATAGCTTCAATCTCTTGGCTTCCTTTTGCAGAAACCTCATCTATCTGAAAGACCGCGTCTTTATACAGGCTACCTAGAAGTTTGATATCTGCATCATCATTGGCATAGGCATACGAAACCATCAGATTTTCGATTGCACGTTCGTGCGAAATTGTTTGTTGTTCCATTTTCGTTATTTGTTATCAATGGTTAACTGGTCTTGGCAACTCCCAAAAGACCACCCCCGGTTGCATCAATTGTTTGTCCGTTTACCCAGAGGCCGTCTTCCGAAGCTAAAAAAGCAATGATATTGCTGATATCTTCCGGCTGTCCCACTCTGCCAAGTGCAGATTGTGATGCTGCCCATTCTCTGGCACCGGGGTTTGCAAACCAGCTGCTCATTTCCGTATCAGTGAATCCCGGCGCAACGGCATTGACTGTGATTTTACGGTCTCCAAGATCCCATGCGAGCGTCCTGGTAAGGGTGCTGATTGCGCCCTTGGTTGCAGAATACATGGTGGCCATGGGACTTGCCATATAGGCCGCGGCAGAAGAAAGATTAATGATGCGACCTCCGTCCGCTATTCTGGCAAGAGCATGCTGAATGATAAAAAGAGGTGCCTTTACATTAACCGAGAACAGCCTGTCGAAATCTTCTTCAACGATCTCTTTTATGGTACCATAAACAACTTCTCCGGCATTGTTCACCAGAATATCGAGACGATCGGAATGCTGATCAAAAGCTTTGAAAAGTGTCTCAGCGGCATGAGGCAAAGAGAGATCGGCATGAATGGCAAATGCTGATCCGCCCTGGGACTCTATGTGAGCTACGGTCTGCAGCGCAAGATCTTTGTTTTTTCCGTAATGAACAGCTACTCTTGCTCCGTCCTCTGCTAACCTTATAGCAGTGGATTTGCCGATACCACGGCTTGCGCCGGTTACCAGGGCGGTTTTTCCTTTTAAGTTTGACATTTTTTTATGATTTAAAGTGAAATTGATTGCTTTATTGATAAAGAAAAATAGCATCCGGCTTTTCCAGGTCAGCTATCCAGTCGGCAATGTACTCTTGCACAGCACTAAGGCCAGGAAAACTGTTATACGGCCCGCTTGCCCCAAAAACTACCAGGCCAATGGCGATACTCCGAGCGATTTCATCCCCCATCAAAAGCCCGGTACTTAACCCCGATACAAAATTCTGTCTTGCGCTGATGCCAAGCTCGGTTGGGGTATCCGCAATTTTTCTTGTAAGTACAAACTGGTCATCGGAAGAAAAAAGCATCGCATCGTTGGTGGAGTAAACCAACAGGCGGGTGATGCTCATGGATTTATAAAGCGAAAAGTATTTGCGTTTCAGCTCATGAATAGTTTGTTTTCCAAGTGGAATTCGCTCATCAACCGCATTTAGTACGCGCCATAGGCTCAAGGCTTCGGCCTGATCAACCGCCAAAGTAACTGAGCCACTCTGCGAGAAATTTGCCATCAGACCTAAAGCTTCATCAACTTGAAAAGTTGATTTCTTTGCAGGATCACCAAGGTAAAAAATGAAATCCAGATTTTTATTTTGACTAGGTTTAATTACTGTGTCGAGCAGTAAGGGCCATATTGCAGATGCAGCAACAAATCCCGACCAATCATCGAAAGCTGCAGTTCTTGCCATACTGAAAAGCTTTCTAAATTCGGCAACAAAAATTTCATTTTTTAACAATTCTTCACCATCTATGTCAGTTGTTGACAGCAGATCCCGGCTTAACTGATTTATTGGCCCCATATCATATCCCATAAGTACGCTCATGCTTCTTATACCCATTAAGTGAATGATCTCAGGCAGGAGATATTCGCTCATGCCCAGAACATTTTTATGAGTGGTTAGATTGAGCGGATTTTCATAATCCTCCTGAGCTGGTTTGGCCAGGTAGAAATATTCCGGTTTCAGCTCAAGGGCGAAAAGTTTCTCAAGATTCTTTAGTATAGGTTCAGGATTTGTGATTGTGAGACTGAGTGATTGCATATGGATAGCTTTAAATTATGGCAACATCAGACGTTGCCTTCAGGCGCTTTAAACCAAATCCAACACCAATAACACAAATACCTTAAAATCAATTATTTGCAAGTTAATTTACATTAACAAATCCGCTTAATATCGCCGTAATCATTAAAACTCTCGAAATAGAACGTCTTTTTACAAACGTTTTCGGGCACAGAAAATAGATATAATCAACAGACCTTGTTAACTGTTTACCGAACGCTCTGATTATTCAAATCAGACGCAGCCCGTCCGCACGGTTTATTTTTGTGGAGGATAAGGGGATTATCGTAAAACCTGGAGTAAAAGGATTCCTAAGTATCCGGCTGCCTTTGATAGGCATCAAAAAGAAAATTCTAAACATGATGCATTTGTAAACTGGACCATTCCAATATACGCATCAGGACCAGGAATTCTAATAAGTTCAGGATAATCTTTGTTGAAAATACCGGGTTGTCCGGAAAAAAAGTACTTATATAATAAAAAATGGAGAAAAAAACAATATTGGTTACCGGGGCATCCTCGGGAATCGGAAAAGGAATAGCAAGCTATTTTTTAGCAAACGGTTATAATGTAGTTATAAATTCTACCACCAAAGAAAAGCTTGAAAAGGTTTACCAAGAACTTGGCGGAGGTGAAAACATTGAAATGGTAGTGGGCGATATCGGTCTAAAGGAAACAGGTCAGAAAATGGTTGATGTTGCCATGGAAAAATTTGGATCGGTAGATATATTGGTCAACAACGCAGGCCTCTTTGAAACCAGAGCTTTTTTAGATGTGGATGAGGCCTATTTAGACCGTTTCATGAATACCAACTTTAAAGGTACCTATTTTACAAGCCAGGCAGCTGTAAGGCAAATGGTGAAACAGTCAGATGGCGTTATTATAAACATCGGTTCTCCTTTAATTAATCTTGGCATCAGTGGCAATCCACACACGGCGCAATTGGCGAGTAAGGCTGCGATAGACGGACTGACCAAACACCTTGCTGCAGAGTTCGGGAAGGACAATATTCGGGTAAATACCATATCTCCCGGTATTATACGTACACCAATGCATGGCGGCAATGAAGACAAGAGTGCAGGATTACTATTGTTGCGCCGGGTTGGAGAGGTTCAAGACGTTGTTGATATGGTATATACCGTCGCCAAAAGTACCTTTATAACAGGTGCAATTATAAACGTCGATGGTGGATTGGGAGCGGGATACAATCTAAATTAATCACTTATAACCTAACAATTGTGAATATGGAAAAAGAGAGGGTCACTGTCCTCGCCAGACTTTATGCCTTACCGGGATATAAAAAAGTCTTAATCGAAGAAGCAGGGATTTTAGCTGAAAAAACCAGAAAAGAAGTAGGTTGCGAGATGTTTGTGATCAATGTACAAAAAGACGAACCCGAAAATTTGGTTTTCTACGAGGTTTTTAACACTGATCAGGATCGCATTAATCACCTATCCTGCGACTATACCATTAAATTTTTAGAATTTGTTAAGGGTAAGGTTAAAGGAGATGCTTCAGAGGTAACATTCCTATCGGAAATAATATCCGAGTAAATGAATATAACTGTAGGGCAAAGGAAATCTGACTTGGAAGTTCATTCCCACCGTTAGAGTTGAAACCAAAGGTAAAAGTTGAGATGGTTTTAAAAAACCGTCTTAACTTTTAAATATTCTGCTTTTGTAAAAGCTTTAGGATTTAGCTTATAGCGTCATATTACTTAATCCTCTCTGGAATTTATTAAAAAAGAAGAAAATTGAGTCGAGTATATCTTCCCTAAAGAAAAGTGTATCGTTCTAATGTAGCTTGTCATTAGAAAATGCATTTAGAAAAATAATTATTCTTGAATTTATTTTTGGGACAAGGTAGCCTGACAGGCATATTTCGAAATTCTCAATTTTAATATTCGCTTCAAATCCTCAATTAAAAAGATCTATAATTTGATAGTCGGTAGCAATATCCGAGAAAAAATCATTATTAGAAGTGGCAGGAAAGATTGGCCATGCATAATGCAGTAAATGATCTTTTCATTGAGCCGCTAAGAGCGGATATCCAGATTGGTTACTATACCTGCCTGGATCTGGGAGCGGCTACTGCCCTAATTACCGATGGTTGGGACAGGGTGCTGAATAAGACCGGAAAGGAAAACAAGTCTGTAAAATCCTGGATGTACACGGATTTGATTTAACCGGGGAAGTATGTGGAGGCCTCGCTTGTTCAGTCCTGGCCACTTGTCCCTATGTTAAATCAGGGGTGTCCTAACTTTTTGGACACCCCTTAATCAACATTTCTATTAGTAATCCCAGAACATTGGCACCCAACGAAAGGCATCTCCATCTACCGCTACATGTCCTACTGATGGGAATGGTAAATGCGTAGCCACAAGCAACCCGCCATTAGCCGCAATTTCCTTCAAAAGATTTATCCGAACCCGCACGGCCTCCTTAGGATCGTGCTCAAAGCCATTATACCACTCTGGGTGTTCGAAACCAACTGCAAACACAAGGTCACCAGCAAATGTCAACTGGTCATCACCAGATTTAAGATGGACCACGCTATGACCTGGGGTATGACCACCAGTACGGGAAACGGTTACGCCCGGTGCTACTTTATACTCCTCATCGAAGAGTCGCAATTGGTTCTGATACACCTCACTGAAATGCTTGGCCGTTGCCCGAAGGGCTTCTGGGAACCCTGGCGGCATGAATACTTGAGAGAAATCGGGCGACTCCCAGAATTTTACTTCTTCAGCTGCCACGTGAATGCGCAGATCCGGATGCAAACGGTCTTTCACCCCATCGACGAGCAACCCACCGACATGGTCCATGTGCATATGGGTCAGAATAACATCAGTTACAGAGGGAAGATCGATACCAGCTGACTCAAGTCGTTTAATTAACTGACCGGCCCGTGGCAGGTGCAAGTCTGGGTCTAATCCGAGTCCAGCGTCTATAAGTATCGTCTGGTCACCGCTACGAACAACAACCACATTTAGTGCCCAATCGAAAGCTTCTGAGGGCAGGAACATGTCGTCGAGCCATTCCGCCCTATCGGCCGGATCGGCGTTGTGTGCCAACATTTGGGTTGGAAGTGGTAGCACGCCATCGCTTATAACCAAAACTTCAATTTCACCAATCTTCAATGCATAACGAGAGGGAACGAGCTCTTCACCTGCTGTTGTTATTACAGGTGAGATTTTAGTAGCAGAAGTGTTTTTTAAATTCATAGTTTTCTACTTTTTTAATTTATATAAATTGTTAGTTAATAATTTTAATAAGTGCTAAGCGAAGTTTAGCCGTTCACAACTATTATTCTAATGAAAAATATCAGGTTCAACTAAGGACATAAAACATCCTTAACCAGTCAACAAACACAGAATTAAGTAAACAACATCACTCAATTGATTTTAAACTAAGCGATCAGGTTTAAAAATCTCTTCCACGCTCGGTAGCTTTAAGGCAACCAATAATTTTAGAAAGCGAGATGATTGGAAGGGTTGTCCGACGGCCATATTCCTTCCTGAAGTTTTCGCATGGCAACTTCCTGTTTATTTAGGATACCACATGGTATTTTCGAAGAATCCCCACTTCTATGCTGTAGCGCAGAATGAGCTGCTGCTGCACGCGCGTCTGCCTGTCGGCAAAGATGCTGGAGCAGATAAAAATAATATAGTGCCATAGTTTAAAGTTTTTAAACATTATCTACCCAGTATCACCAAAGCACATACCAGATAAACAAAACACTAAAAATCAAACACTTATCTAAAAAAAACAAAATGTAAGGGCGCACGACATATCGCTATTTGCGAGTGAATCCCGATATTTCAACACCTAAGAAAAAATAAATACTCGCCCAAATCAACCAATAAAAGGGACAAAGACTGCCTCATTCAGCCAGCCACACCGTTAATTTTGCAGATCTATTGTGTACTATTCCCAAGTAATTGTACACGTGTGAAATGTATTCCATACTATAGTTTTTACAACATTATCATTTTGAACAAGGATTTTAAATTTATAATCATTTTGTTATCTTTAACCTTAAGAATTTGCATTTAATATAAATAGAGGTGAGCATTTGGTGCCTTAAGGCATAGACAGGATCATAATTTACTGATTTACAGAGCAATAAACCGAAGGGTTCGACTCCCTTCGGCTCCATACAATAACAATAAAGCAAATAGCAAAATATAACCTTCAAAGGTATAGTAACATGCTCATACATAGCGTAAACACAAATCGTTGATTTTAGGAAAAGAGGATTAATCCTTTTTCCTAAAATCATTTCTTACTCATTCAAAGAGATTATGTGAATAAATTATTTTAATAGGACATGTTGCGACATCATCAAACACTTCATCTCGCTCGCAACCTTCTTTTGTTTAACCTTTGAATAAATCTGGGTGGTCCGAATGCTTGAGTGTCCAAGCATGTGAGAAACACTCTCTATTGATATGCCTTTTTCCAGGGTTACGGTTGTCGCAAAAGTATGCCGTGCCACATGAAATGACAATATCTTTGTTATTCCGGCTTTAGCTCCTATCAGTTTTAATTTTCGGTTTGTATACTGATTTGTAGGGCATGGAAAAATTGTCGCCTTATTAATAGATTCAGGATGACATTTATACTTTTGAATTAAATTTAAGGGGATTGGAAGAACAAGTACATGAAATTTTCTTTCAGTAGTATGAAATGTCTTTTGTCTTTGCATTTCTAGCCAAACACCACCATCACTATCATTAGTAAGGTGATTGACAGATAATATATTGATTTCGCTGTAGGCTAGACCCGTATAACAACTAAATATAAACATATCCCTGATTACTTCTTGAATAGGGTCCGCAAGCGGCAGATTTTTGAGAATATCCAATTCATTATCATCAAGCACCTCCCGGTCTTTGGAAACTATATTTCTTTTAAAATAAATAAATGGGTCTCTCACAATCCAACCAAATTTCAAGGCTAGTCCCATCATCTTTTGGAATCTTTCCATATGCTTCATTACGGTATTATTGGAACAGACCCTTTGTCCTTTATCAGGTGTTTTGGTACGGAGATAAATGCTAAAATCTGTTAAAAACTTAAAATCTATTTTAATTAGCATAATATCTTTTAATTTTTTCTTTTTTAGAAATTCTAAAATAAAACGCTCAGTCGAATAGTAATTTTTCAAAGTTCCTGTTGCTAGAAGTTTTCCTGGTTCTGAAAAATGATACCTTATGAGCTCTGTTAAGGTTCTACCATCCTCCTCTCCTTCAATCTTTGCCCTGATCTTTGCGGCGGTTACTTCCTGCTTCTGATACCGCAACTCATCGTACGCCGCGCCGATTTCGTTTGTGAGTTGCCTCATTCTATCCCGAATAGCATTGCTCTCTTGATCAGTACCTCTTAAACGTTGGGATTTTTGATCCCATTTTGATACTTCAACAGTTTTTTTTGTTGCAAAAAAAACAGCCCTTCCATCAACGGTAATTCTAACTGATAACGGAGCCTTCCCAAAGGCCTCCCTGTCCCTTCTAACGAAGAAAGTGACGCTAAAACTGTGGCTAGATTTCATAAAATCTTCTCCTATTTTTTAACCCAAATCTGCACCCAAAAAACAGCTAAAACGGCAACGATCTGGTCTGTTGTCCAAAAATTAATAATTGTAATAAATTTCAGTTTTCGTTGAAAAGACAATGTTAAGAAGAAAATTTGGGTGCAGATTTGGGTTAAAAATGGTTGATATTCGTTAACCCATTATAAACCCAATAAAAAAACAAAACCCCCTAAATGAACCATTTAGAGGGTTTTTGATACAGTTTGTATCTGTTTTTGTCGGGATGGCAGGATTCGAACCTACGACCTCCTGCTCCCAAAGCAGGCGCGATACCGGGCTACGCTACATCCCGAACTTGGTATCTTCTTTTTTTATCCTGTTTTAAAAGTAGATAAACTTTTTGTCGGGATGGCAGGATTCGAACCTACGACCTCCTGCTCCCAAAGCAGGCGCGATACCGGGCTACGCTACATCCCGAACTTGGTATCTTCTT
>Ga0163161_10002646_pt1 | contig 12722 bp, 7 predicted proteins | sample S45metaG_FD_129847 | JGI IMG/M metagenome (GOLD analysis project Ga0163161, IMG submission 129847) | Switchgrass rhizosphere microbial communities from Kellogg Biological Station, Michigan, USA - S4-5 metaG | ecosystem: Host-associated > Plants > Roots > Rhizosphere > Soil | place: USA: Michigan... | reverse complement strand
AGAAACAATGAACTATGTTCCACGTTTCTTAGCTGTTGCTCAAATTATTAAAAATCCAAAGGCTTATGGTGTAGAACTACCACCTATTGCAAATAGACCCCATTTCCGTGAAGTGACTTTATCAGCACCTTTAACGTTAAATGAAATTGCTTCTACAGCAGGATTAAGCCGTGCAGAACTTTATGCATTAAACCCAGGATATCGTGGTGAAGCAGTAGACCCTGCGAGTCCAATGCGTATTTTGATTCCAGCAGATTTAAGTCCTTCAATTGATAATAAATTAAGAGGAACAAAATCGGGTGGTGGCTCAGGTTGGTGGGCAAATGTAACTTCACCGTCTACACCGACAACTGTTAGTCCTACTACTACGGTGACAACAAGAACAACTCCTACGACGCAAGTTCAGCCGGTTAAACCTTCTTCACCGGTGAAGAATACTTCAACGATTTCAAAATCTACACCACGTGGTTCTGATGCGTTAGCTGCCTTTGCTGCATCGGCAGATGTACCAAGTGCGCCGCGTATTCCTGTAGCTGTCACCAATGCAGCTAACATTACGAAGCCTGTTAAAATGGAGCCACCAATTTCGGCTTCTGAACGTGAAAAGATTTTAGCGGCAGTTCGTGCTGAAGGTGCAAAAGAGACTGTAGATCAAGCTTTACAACCGCAAGCAACTCAAGCTGAAAAAGATCAAGTCGTTGCTGAATTAAAAGCAATTGCGCCGCAAGGAACTGAAATTGTCGATCCTTATGATGGCAAAATTAGGTTAACCGCAATTCAGACGAGCCAGTCAGTTGCAGAGCAACAAGGTAAAGAGGTAAGTAGAGGTTTTGCTTATCCAAAAACTTTAGCTGAAGACGCGACTGTAGCTAACTCTGAAGATGGACAACGTAATAAAGATAAGCCTTATATCAAAACTGATACTGATGTTGTAGTTGTACAGCCTAAAGGTAAGCGTAGTACTTATACAATTCAGCCAGGCGATACTTTAGCAGTTATTGCCATGAAGAATGGTGTGAACTGGCGTGATGTTGCTAAGTGGAACCAGATTGATCCAGAAAAGACTTTGTTTGTAGGAACTAGTCTTTATCTTTATGATGCGAAACCACAAGAAACTCAAAGTACTTCGAAAAGTACGGCTAAACCAGATGTGTATGTAGTTCAGGCCAATGATAGCTTAAGCGGTGTTGCTAACCAGTTTAATTTATCAGTAAAGCAATTAGCTGAATATAACGATTTATCAGTAACTGATGGTTTATTTGTTGGACAAAAACTACAGTTAAAAGAGCCGAAGAATAGTCGCTCAACTGCTAAAGCAGAACCAAAAGTAGTTCAGGCAAATACACGACGTATTGCAACTAAGAGCTATACCGTTAAACGCGGTGAATACCTTAAGTTGATTGCAGATCGTTATGCGCTCTCTAATCAGGAACTTGCTGAATTAACTCCAGGTTTAACTGCGGGCAGTAACTTGATGGCAGGCCAAAAAATTAATGTGCCTACACAAGATATTTCGGTAGATGAAGTTGCTGAAACTAAGACTTCTAGTAAATCTGAGAAAGCGACGCTAAGTGTTTCTTATAAAACAGAAGGCTATAAAGTACAGCGCGGTGATACTTTATCGAGTATTGCAACTAAATCAAAAATTAGCCTAGCTGAATTAGCCGAGTTAAATAACTTAAAAGCGAGTAGTCATGTACAGCTTGGTCAAACTTTAAAAGTACCAGCTGGTCTAAGTGTGCCTGAACAATATGTTGTACAGTCGGGTGATAGCTTAAATGCTATTGCTGGTAAATATAACTTGCAAACAAGCTATTTAGCTGACTTAAATGGTTTGTCGCGTACAGCAGGACTTCGTGCTGGTCAACGTTTAAAACTCACAGGTAATGTTGAAGAGGCACCAAGTAAGCCTTCTAAAAATACTAAAGAAGAAACACCTGAGAACTACACAGTTAAATCAGGTGATAGCTTAGGTAATATTGCTAACCGTTACCACTTACAGTTGGATTATCTTGCTGCATTGAATGGTCTTTCACGTAACAGTAGTGTTCGTGTAGGGCAACGTTTAAAGCTAACAGGTGATGTGTCTACAGTAGAAACAGCTAAAGTTGATACCAAGTCTTCAACTAAAACAGTTGCGGCTGGTAAAAACACTGAAAGATATACTGTTAAATCTGGTGAGTCTTTAAATAGTATTGCGAGCCGTGCAGGTATTTCAGTGCGTGAACTGGCTGAAATGAATGCATTAAAAGCGAGTGCTAATTTACAGCGTGGTCAAAATATTGTGATTCCAAAAACTGTTGTGGAATACAAAGTGAAGCGTGGTGATACGTTAATTGGCCTTGCCAGCAAGTATGGTTTAGAAACCAATTTCTTGGCTGAGCTGAATGATTTGACACCTTCTACTCAGCTTCGCATTGGCGATGTCATTAAAGTGCCTAATTTATAAAATAATTAGCAACTTATGCATAAATCATATTTTCAACTGAGCCTGCTAGTCGGGCTCAGTGTCGTTTCTCATGCTGTTTTTTCTGCACAGCAAACCACTTCATATATAGCGATTCATTCCAAGCCTAAATATTTAGGAATGCTGGCTATGCCATATGCAAACCCTAATGCACCTAAAGGTGGTTTGTTAAGTCAGGCGGCTCAAGGAACTTTTGATAACCTCAATAGTATGAATGGTAAGGGGAATGCTACAGAAGGCGTTAATTATCTTTTTGATACTTTAATGACCCAATCGCTAGATGAGGTCGGGGTTTTATATCCTCTTTTGGCAGAGAAAGTTACTTATGATCCAGAAAAAACGCAGTCTGTTACTTTCTATTTAAACCCTAAGGCGCGTTTTAGTAATGGACAGCCAGTCACTGCGGCAGATGTTAAATTTAGTTTTGATGCATATCAGACTAAGTCCAATTTAGGTTTGCAGATGTACCTTGCTGATTTGGCAAAAACAGAAGTAATAAATGCCCATCAAGTAAAGTTTGGTTTTAAGTCTACACATAATCCTAAAATGCCTTTCATTTTGGCAACCTTGCCGATTTATTCAAAGGCAGATTGGCAACAAAGAGATTTTAGCCGAATTACTCTACAACCTATAGTTGGCTCGGGACCTTATGTGGTTGAACGAGTTGATGCAGGTAGAAGCATTAGTTATAAAAGAAATCCGAATTACTGGGCAAAAGACTTGCCTATTAATAAGGGGCGCTATAATTTTGATCGTTTAAAATATGTCTATTATCGAAATTGGGATATTGCTTTTGAAGGGTTTAAATCTGGGCAATACACTTTGCATGAAGAAACTAATCCTAAAAAATGGGTAACCGATTATCGTTTTCCAGCCGTAAAAACAGGGTTAGTTACTCAATATAAGTTCCGTCACCATAACCCAATTGCAACTGAAAGTTATGTCTTTAACACACGACGTAAACCTTTAAATGATATTCGTTTTAGACAAGCCTTAACCTATGCCTATGACTTTGAATGGCAGAATAAAGCTTTGTTTTATGGCCAATATCAACGCCTTCAAAGTTATTTTGAAAATAGTGAATTGGCTGCAACGGATCAGCCCTCGAAAACTGAATTAGCAATATTGAAATCATTGCTGCCTAAGTTATCTCCAATAATGCAAAAGGGTGTTTTAGTAGATTGGAAATACCCAGTGTCGGATGCGAGTGGATTTAACCGTCAAAATTTATTAATTGCGCGGCAGCTGCTTATACAGGCTGGTTATAAAGTTAAAGAAGGGCAATTATTTACGCCAGAAGGAAAAAAAGTTCAGCTTGAGTTTTTAATTCAGCAAGATGGTAAACAACGAACACTTTTACCTTTTATTCGTAACCTAAAAAAGTTAGGTATTGCAGTTAATTTGCGTCAGGTCGATGCTCCGCAATATTTAGAAAGGACTCGTCGTTATGATTTTGATATGACCACAATGAATCTGCCGCAATCTCTCAATCCGGGCAATGAGCAGACTCAGTTTTGGGGGAGCATCGCCGCAGCGCAGGATGGAAATTACAATTATGCGGGAATTCGCAACCCCGTAATTGATCAAGTGATTTCAAAACTTGTTGCGAGTAAGAGCCGTGACCAACAGATTATTTATACTCGTATTCTCGATCGATTACTGAGGGCTGGTTATTATCAAATTCCGACCTATGGTAAAGGTGAAAACTGGTATGCTTATTGGAATATGTATCAACAACCTAAAATTAAACCAGCACTTTCGTCTGGAATAGATTATTGGTGGAGTGATGCAAATAAAGCCAAAAAAGTTGCCAAATATTTACATCAACAATAAAAAGCACCTGCCATAAAGGAAATCCTGTTATATGGGTTCATATATTCTCAAGCGACTTCTTTTAATGATTCCCACATTGTTTGTCATTTTATTGATTAACTTTGTGGTTGTGCAAATTGCACCAGGTGGGCCAGTTGAGCAAGCAATACATCAAGCTGAAGGTGATTTGGGAATTGGACGTGCATTAAGTGCAGACACTTATTATCAAGGTGCTCAAGGGTTAAGCCCTGAAATGGTTGAACAAATTAAGGCGCAGTATGGCTTTGATCGATCTGCTCCTGAACGCTTTTTTCTAATGTTAAAAGGCTATTTAACTTTAGATTTTGGACAGAGTTTTTTTAAAGATAAATCAGTCGTGCAATTGCTGTGGGACAAAATGCCTGTTTCTATTTCGCTTGGGCTGGTAAGTACTTTTCTGATTTATTTAATTTCTATTCCGCTTGGTATTAAGAAGGCCAGACAGCAAGGTTCATGGTTTGATCGCTCCACTTCGTTAGTACTTGTGGTGGGATATGCCGTACCAAGTTTTGTATTCGCTATTTTGCTTGTGGTTTTTTTTGCAGGTGGCTCTTATTTTCAATGGTTTCCATTACAAAATCTTGTGTCAGATAATTTTCATCAACTCAGTCTTTGGGGCAAAGTTACCGACTATTTATGGCATATGACTTTGCCACTTATTACGATGGTATTAGGCGGTTTTGCCAGTTTAACGTATTTAACCAAATATTCGTTTTTAGAAGAACTCAATAAACCCTATGTTTTAGCTGCTTATGCAAAAGGATTGAATAGCCAGCAAGTCTTATATAAGCATGTATTTCGTAATGCTATTTTAGTCGTGCTCGCAGGGTTGCCAGAAGTGTTAGCGGGTATTTTCTTTGTGGGTAATCTCTTTGTAGAAATTATTTTTCATTTAGATGGTGTGGGTTTATTAGGCTTTGAAGCCATTGTCCAGCGGGACTATCCTGTTATTTTTGGCGTCTTATTTTTCTTTACTTTATTTAGTCTAATCTTACGTCTCATTTGTGATGTGTTGTACCAATGGATTGATCCTCGGATTCACTTTGACGCACAAGGAGGCAAATAATGTCTTTGATTGTGCGGACACGATTACAACGTTTTAGACAACATAAATTAGGTTGGGCTAGCTTTATTTTATTTAGTCTAATTTTGATTTTGTCATTAGCTGCGGAGTTGATTGCTAACGATAAGCCATTACTGGTGAAGTATGAGGATTCTTACTATTTGCCTGTGTTTAAGACATATCCAGAAACGACGTTTGGTGGCGTGTTTGAAACAGAAGCAGATTATAAAGATCCGGCTGTGCAAGAACTTATTCATGCTCAAGGGTGGGCAGTCTGGCCACTTATTAAATTTTCATATCAAACTCCCAATTTAGACTTGGCAGTTCCTGTGCCATCACCACCCTCTAAGAATAACTGGTTAGGAACTGATGATCAGGGAAGGGATGTTTTGGCCCGTATTCTTTATGGTTTAAGAGTATCTTTACTTTTTGGTTTGGCCTTAACCTTTTGTTCCGCTTTGTTTGGAATTACTGTGGGTGCTATTCAAGGTTACTATGGCGGTTGGGTAGATTTATTGGGGCAACGTTTGGTTGAAGTCTGGAATGGCTTACCCATGCTTTTTATGGTCATGATTTTGGTCAGCATGTTTGTTCCAAACGTATATTGGCTATTTTTCATTATGTTGTTTTTTGGCTGGACAGTTCTAGTGGGAATTGTCAGAGCGGAGTTTTTGAAAGCTCGCCAGCTTGATTATGTTCGTGCCGCTCAAGTGTTAGGAGTGACTGACCGCGTTATTATTTTTAAGCACATTTTGCCGAATGCAATCAGTTCGAGCTTGTCCCAATTACCATTCATTTTAACAACTAATATTAGTGCCTTAACTGCTCTTGATTTTTTAGGCTATGGCTTACCACCCGATGCAGCATCGTTAGGGGAGTTATTGCTCCAAGGTAAAAATAATTTAGATGCACCATGGCTAGCGATTTCAGGTTTTTTTAGTCTGGCTATTGTTCTTTCACTTTTAATTTATATTGGGGAGGCTGCTCGTGATGCTTTTGACCCAAGAAAATAATACAAATGTTACTCCTGCATTGTTGAAGGTTGAACATCTTTCGATTCAAACTCAAGACCAAAAGGTTTTATTAGAAGATTTGAATTTTGAGCTGTCTGCTAAAGATACACTGGCTATTGTTGGGGAAAGTGGCTCAGGTAAATCAATTAGCTGTTTAGCAATCATGGGGTTACTGCAAGAGAAATTAGAAATAACAGGTCGCGTTTGGATTGGTTCCCAAGATATTCTTGAGATAGATGAAAAAGCTCAATCCAATGTGCGTGGTCGACAAATTGCAATGATTTTTCAAGAGCCTGCTACTGCGTTAAATCCGCTACATCAGGTTGAAAAGATTGTAGGGGAAAACCTTGTTTTATTAGGTTTGAGTAAAAAGGATGTTCTACAACAAGTCATTGAGTTACTTACAGATGTCGGAATTAGTGAGCCAGAACAGATTTTAAAACGGTATCCACATGAGCTTTCTGGTGGACAAAAACAACGTGTCATGATTGCCATGACATTGGCACTGCAACCCAAAATTTTGATTGCTGATGAGCCGACTACAGCACTTGATGTAATTTTACAGATCCAGATTTTAGAACTCTTAAAATCTTTACAATCAAAATATGGAATGGCACTCATTTTAATTAGCCATGACCTAAATTTGGTACGTCAATATGCCGATGAACTGGTTGTATTGCAAAGTGGGCGTGTTGTAGAGCAAGGTGAGCTTGGCCTGATTTTTGAAAATCCTAAAACCGTTTATACACAGCAATTATTAGAACATGATTTTGGAAATGCAGAACCTCTTGAGATTGAAAAGAATATATTGTCAGTTCAACAGCTTAGCGTGCAATTTCCAATTAGAAAAGGTATTTTCAATCGCGTTCAGGGCTATGTGACTGCAATAGAAGGTTTAAGTTTTGATCTTGCTCAAGGTGAATCACTTGGGGTCGTTGGGGAAAGTGGCGCTGGAAAGTCATCTTTGGCTCTGGCTTTAGTACGGCTGATTAAAAGTGAAGGGCGGATTAATTTTTTAGGGCAAGATTTGAATCAGTTGGCTCCCAAAGCTTTACGTTTGGTGAGATCTGATTTTCAACTTGTATTCCAAGATCCGTTTGGTAGTTTGAACCCTCGAATGACGGTGGGGCAGATTATTGCTGAAGGTTTAAAAGTAAAAGAAGTATTGAACAGTCAAACTCAAGATCAAATTAAATCTGTGCTTAATAAGGTTGAACTGCCTGAAGATTTTCAGCACCGTTATCCACATGAACTTTCAGGTGGCCAACGTCAACGGGTTGCTTTGGCAAGAGCTTTAGTGGTTCAGCCTAAACTTTTAATTTTGGATGAACCGACTTCTGCATTAGACCGAACTACACAAAAAGCCATCATTAAGCTTTTACGACAATTACAGAAAACTGAACATTTGAGCTATATCTTTATTAGCCATGATCTAAATATAGTCAAATCGTTGTGCCATAAAGTCATGGTATTGCGCCATGCACAAGTTGTTGAATATCAGAAAACCGAACTGTTGTTTTCTAAGCCTAAAACTGAATATACAAGACAATTAATTAAAGCAAACTTTTAAAATAAATTATTAAACAATTGTTTTTAAATGGAATAGTTTATTTTTAAATTTTATGCAAAAAGTTGCATATTTTTATATTCTTTAAAATTGACATATGCTATTGTCAGTTATCGATTATGACTTGACATGCCCTATAACTCGTCTAAATTAGAGTAATTGCTCTAAAAACTAAAAAGAGGTTAACCATGAACCAGATTGCTCAACCCATCACAATTCGCAATACCACATTCAAAAACCGAATTATTAAAGGTGCAATGAGTGAGGCGCTTGCAAATTATGAAGGTCAACCAAATGACTTACATTTAGGCTTATATGGGGCGTGGGCAAAAGGTGGGCTTGGCTGTGCAATCACAGGCAACGTCATGGTCAATGTGGGCGCAAAAAATGAACCCGGTGTTGTTGTTATTGAAACCGAACGGGATTTAGAGCGTTTAAAAGAGTGGGCAGCATTAGGTAAAAAATATGGAATGGTGCAGTTAATCCAATTGTCCCACCCGGGACGTCAGTGTCCAAAAGGATTAAATAAAGAGACTGTCGCGCCGTCAGCAGTACCATTTAGCCCAGCTTTAGCGACTATGTTTGGAACGCCACGTGAACTGACTCATGATGAAATTCTAGATATCATTAATCGATTTGCAACCGCTGCTCGCATTTGTGAAAAAGCAGGTTTTGAAGGGGTGCAACTACACGGCGCACATGGTTATTTGATTAGTCAGTTCTTATCACCTTTAACGAATAAGCGTACCGACCAATGGGGTGGTTCAGTTGAAAACCGTACTCGTTTTTTATTAGAAGTTTATAAGGCTGTTCGCGAAGCAACTTCCGATAATTTTATTATTTCAGTCAAGCTGAACTCTGCCGATTTCCAACGAGGTGGAATTAGTGAAGAAGATGTAATTTCAGTGTTTAAAGCAGTTGATGATGTTGGCATTGATTTGATTGAAATTTCAGGTGGAACCTATGAAGCACCTGCAATGGCAGGGGCTAAAGCAGACAAGCGCAAGACAAGTACAATTGCTCGTGAAGCTTATTTCTTAGATTTTGCTGAAAAGATCCGCCAACACGTTAAATGTAAACTCATGGTGACAGGTGGATTCCGTACTGTAGAAGGGATGAATGCAGCACTCGCAAGTGGGGCTTGTGATTTTATTGGTATTGCGCGTCCGCTTGCAGTTGAGACTGATTTAACAGACCGTTTAATTGCAGGGCAGGACGTACGCTATGCAGTAAAACCAATTAAAACAGGCCTACCTTTTGTCGACAAAATGGCAATCATGGAAATTATTTGGTATGCCGCTCAATTTAAGACAATTGGTAAAGGCAAAAAGCCAAATCCAAAACTTTCACCACTAGTCGTCTTTTTTAATTATGCCAAAGGCAATATTAAAGCTGTGGTAAAAGGTCGCGTGAATTCACGTAAATCTGCTTAAATTAATTACCATGCAATAGTCCAGTAAGCGTTAAATGTAGAAGCAGACCATTGACCTTTAATTAAAGCATTCTTAAAGGCAGGTCTGTTTTCTATTTGGGCAAGATAACGTTGTATATGTTTAAACTGACTGTAATTTTGTGAGCAAGCCAGTAATGGAAACCACATCAAAATATCAGCAATAGTAAACTGATCTCCAGCAAACCATAAGTGATGCTCTAAATGTTTATCAATCATGTTCATTTGTTGTTGTAATGATTGATTGAGATAGCCTTGATCAAATCCATACTTTAAAAGTTTAGGAACGAAACGGATTGGAAAAGGTGTACGTTGTGCAATTTGGTGAAAGATTTGTTTGAGTACCAAATCGGGAATGAATGTCGCCTCACAATAATTTTTCCAATAATAAAAATTTTGGAGATGCTGGCTTAATAAATTGTTCTGTCCCAATGGGGGATGTAAATGAGATAAGTAATCTAAGATTGCTGAGGTTTCAGCTAAGATTGAAATCTCTCCTTTTTCAATGATTTCGATAGTAGGAAATTTTGATAATTGGTGGGGTGAGTTTTTATTTTCGTCTACGTCTGAATGATATTTAATAATCAGGTCATAATTGAGTCCTAATTCTTCTAAAAACCAAATAATGCGTTGAGAGCGTGAATTTTGTAGATGAAATAATCGAATTTGCATGTCATGTTCAAATTATAGTTTTGATCTACTCTTAGTATAGGACAGAAGATAACTTAAGTATAATAAAGTATTTATAAATCAAAAGATTATATTTTTTTATGAGAAAAAATCAATAAAAAGCCACTGCCTTAAAAATGCAGTGGCTTTTTAGAGTTTGACATCCTTATGGGATTAGAACTTGGGTTGTCGCCGTGAAAGGATTTTTTATATTTTCAAGTTAGAACGTATAGCTCATACCAAACTGAACAGTACGTGGTTCGCCCGGATAAGCATATGAACTAAACGAACTTTCATCATAAACTTTATCAAAAATATTCTTCAAGTCTAAGTTAAGACGAAGTTTTGGTGTTGCTTGATAGTAAGAAACTAAGTCGGTAACCGCATAACCTTTCATGGTGTAGGTGCTATTGGCTGTTTGACCTGCACGCTTATCAATATATTTTTGATTAACCCCTAGACCTAAACCTTGTAAAGCTCCACCCTGAAATTCATAAATATTTAAAAGATTAAAACTGTTCTTTGGAATATTGGCTAAAGACGTTCCTTTTTGCAAAGTGTTGTCTTTAGTCACTTCCGCATCTGTATATGCGTATCCACCAATAATTTTCCAAGCAGGTGTAATTTGCCCTGCAATATTTAATTCAATACCACGACTACGAATTTCACCAGCAGCAACTTTGTAATTCTGGAATAAAGGATCATCCGTTAAGACATTTTCTTTCTCTGCATAAAAAATAGCAGAGTCAACCGACAACATATTGTCTAGCGCTTGCCATTTAAAGCCTAACTCGTAAGCTAGGCCTTCTTCTGGGTCAAAACCTTCGCCACTATGACTAGCACCAGTGTTTGGTTTAAAAGATTTTGCAGCATTACTGTAGATGGAAAGATCATCACGGGCTTTAAAAATTAACCCTAAACGAGGAATAAAGGCATCATGACTGGTATTCCAATTTGTAGTATTCGGTAATAGGTTTTTATAGTCATGCTTATAGTGCTCAAAGCGTAAACCTAATAAAGCACTTAAACGTTCATTTAAATCGATTTGGTCTTGTACAAAAACGGCCGTGGTTTTTAAATTTTCACGGTCATGGGTCGCAACCTTTTTAAGCTCGGGTAGAGGCTGACCTAAAACAGGATCATTAATATTGATTGGGTAGTTATTTAACTTAGGATCTGAACGAATAATATATGACTTGTAATCATAGTTTTCATATTCAAGCCCAGTCACTAATGTATGTGCTAAACCTAAAAGTTGGAAATTACCTGTTAGGTTAATTTGAGCATCGGTATCTTGCCATTTTAATTCGCGATAGTTGTAATTTCTGTCAATTTTTTCTATATCTTTCTCATTAACCTGATTTCCTTCTACTGCATAGCCATGCAATTTGCCATTTAAGTATTGCACACCCGCATTAAGCTTCCAGTCATTTCCAAGGTCATGTTCGACTCGTAATTGAGTCATATTGTTATCATTGTAGAGTCGGTTGTTATATTTACCTGTTTCCCACAAATAAGTTTCTGGTGAACTGTTAAAAGACTTTTGTGTAGGATAACGCGTATGCCCACGGTCAAGCGGATGTTGATTCCGTAAAATATCGGCTTCAAAAGTGACTTTAGTTGCATCAGTCGCTTGCCATTGAATGACTGGCGTAATTCCATAACGTTTGGATTCGACATGGTCACGATAACTATCACCACCTTCTGCAATTACATTTAGGCGATAACCGATATTTTCTGCATTTGGAATGGTGCCTGTGGTGTCTACAGTGGTGCGGTATAAACCTTCACTGTTAAGCTGAGCACCTAAAGTGGTTTGTTGCTCAGACTTCGGTATTTTAGAAATTAAGTTAAACGTACCACCTGGATCGCCACGACCATATAAGCTAGACGAGGGGCCACGTAATACGTCTATACGTTCAATTGTGTTGCTGTCTGGTGCATTTGGATAACCACGATTAACTGGGAATCCGTTACGATAAAATTCGCCACTGGTGAAGCCACGAAGGTTAAAACCAGTTAAGCCTTGACCGCCAAAGTTATTGGCACGAGTAACACCGCCAGCTAAATCAAGCGCTTCGATTAAACGTGTCGCACCAATATCTTCAATTACTTTTTGGGTCACAACACTCACCGATTGCGGTGTGTCCTTTAATGCGATTTCACTACGTGTTGCGCTACTCGAGCTATCGACTTTGTAAGTTTGGTCAGATGCTTGTTGAGCTTTAATTTTAATGGTAGCAAGAGTCGTTGAAGAACTATCTGTTTCTGCAAAAGCAGTTGATAAACAGCAGATTTGAGCAATGCTTAGGGAGAGGAGGCGAAGCTTAAGATCCATTTAAAACCTGTTTGATAATAAATATCAGTATAAAAATAAGAATTATTATATTGTAAATGTGTGTAAAAGAAATACTGAATCAGTGATATTTAAATACAAATGTATTTTATTTAAAAATAAGAGGGGTTAAAAATAAATAGAATGTTAAGAAAATAAAAAGAAATTTTATAAGAATAGAATAATGGCGTCCCTACGGGGATTCGAACCCCGGTTACCGCCGTGAAAGGGCGATGTCCTAGGCCTCTAGACGATAGGGACGTTGAGGATGGCGGTATCTTAAGAAGCCGCCACCAAACTGTCAAGT
>Ga0163161_10002644_pt1 | contig 12723 bp, 7 predicted proteins | sample S45metaG_FD_129847 | JGI IMG/M metagenome (GOLD analysis project Ga0163161, IMG submission 129847) | Switchgrass rhizosphere microbial communities from Kellogg Biological Station, Michigan, USA - S4-5 metaG | ecosystem: Host-associated > Plants > Roots > Rhizosphere > Soil | place: USA: Michigan... | reverse complement strand
TGAAATACCTGTAATGACGTTTGTCGTTACGGTAGCAATTTCGGCGCTGACCCGACAACCCCTCGTTCAGAGTTTCAGATGACAGGCATGCTTTCTTCCAGGCATTAAAAAGCCGGCTTGTGGGCGGCTTTATTGTTTGGTTGTGGCCTTATTTTACTACGCTTTATGGTTGGATTGCATTTTGTCCCCCCATTTGTCCCCCCATTGAAGCTGTGCGTAACCATCTCTCTGGTCCGCTCGCATGTAAGAGATTTTCAGCAGGCATCTGGCCAATAAATTTCGTTGATCCCGAAATCAGGACGATGGCGTAACATTATTGACTGAGAGCACCATTCTAACTTATTAGCAGATAGGGCTCCCCTCACAAGGCCATGCAGCGACTCATCACTGTCTTGGCTTACGTCCGTCACGCAGAAACTCCGTAGTGAGCGGGAGAGAATTGACAGACATCGCCACAGACATGTGAAGAATAGCCATAGTAAACTGACACTATGGCTGCCCATGCTACGCAACCTGTCAACCTCAATAAAAGAACATCACAGGTACACTCGCATGTTTTTGTCAACCATTTTTCCTACATCGGTAGACAGCGCCAGTATGCGGAATGCATAGCCTTACAAATATTTACCGCTAGTTGGTTTTCCTTTTATTTTTGCCAGAATTGTCTGCCTGACTTTACTCGCAAAATTAATCAGATATTCAATTTTTTTCTGTACGTAATGTCTTGGGTCGTCAGAAACTACGACACTACTAGAGTAACTACTTAAAGCGGAGAGCAGCTCGTTCTTTGTGACAGCTGTCAGGTACTCGCCTTTTTCTGAATCTTTATACAGAAACTCGAAGCGAAACGGAGTTTTAAACTTTCTTTGCAGTATTAAGTCTCCATTGTTGGAGTAAGTTTTCGCAAAGAGCGCCTCCGGACCCTCCGGGAAAATTTTGGAAGCCATCTTGAATAAGTTACTCTGTGAGCCAACTGGCGAAATATTGAATGTAATCTCTCGGTAAGCCGCCATAGGAAACTCAGATTTATTCAACTTGTATGTGCCCGCCATATAGAGCGCGTGTACAGTTTCTGCAAGCTGAGACTCATTCATAAAACATTACTTATATATCACTTAGTCTGATAAAGTATGAAGTTCAGAGTAACAAAAAAGCTGGCTGAGGGCAGCTTGATTAATATCGATAATTCAGATTTTTATGTTTCGTAAAAAACATGCTGTGCGCCACGATATTATATCGAAGTACTTCGTGCCTGAAAGGAACCAGCCGATCCATGTCGGATCGGCATGTTAACTGAAGTACATCGCGAGAGTAGAAGCCGGCGTCTTCGCTAGTCACCCGTGGGGACTAAAATTTCATTCATTTCGCGCAGAGCGTCGATATTAACAGCAAATAGACGGCGAATATCAGGAAAGTCCGTGACGTTGATTTCTTTACTTCCGGTTAAGATCCATCCGTCAGCACCTTGCACTTCAATTACATGACCCAGAATATTACGCCTCTGCAAAACATCTTTAGTATATTGAGCCGTATTGCTTCTAAGCTCTCGAAGCCTATCTACTTGAGCCGCACTCAATCCAAATTCGTTCGGAAAGCCAGTCACCACTCTCGTAAGACGCCGAAAATGGTTAAATAGTTTTGCGCTGTCCACTGCGCGGGTATTCAAACGCCCTTCGATACCCTCTAAAAGGGAAGCTTCGTAGGTGTCTTTCATGCCTTTGATAAACTCTAAGACATCATTATCAAGCTCGCTTAACCTTTTCGGTCCATCAGGATCGCGACTGGACATAGAAATTACTGCCTCTTTCATAATGTCATCGCATTCTGCAACCACCCTCATGGCCAAGCCTCTCATCCCTGAAAGCCTGTCGAGAGAGCGTGCGGTTTGCTCTATTAGGGAGCCGGTGCGCTCGATAAACCGTCTGCGCGCACTACAGTAAACTCCTTCAACTTGTTTATCTGCCATCATTCGGCGCAATTCATCTTCTTCCACGCTGCCCGAATAAAATAGTATGGTTGTTGATGGAAATAGCTCTCTAATTTTCGGAGCAATAACGTCGCCGTTTTCGTCCTCTAATCGGTAGTCTAGAAGTATAATGTCATAGTAGTGGTAGAGACTGTGAGCACGCGCCAGCTCACCGATTTTTTTGCTATTAGGAATCGTCTCGATGCGAGCAATAAATCCCGCCTCCCGCACTCGGCGCTTGAGATTTTCTTCCTCCTCTTTACTAAATGAATCTTCGATCCAGAGTATGCCAAAATCAAGATTCATTACTTGTCTCCTGGGATAAAAATTTCAAAGTCAGCGCGACTACCATCACCTACGAGCTCAATTGTACTGTTCATATTTTTTAGAATCTGAGTAACGCTATATAATCCTAAGCCCGTGCCACTGGCAGAGCCTGTATATCCCCGCTCGAACAATTTTGATGAGTCCACTTTTCTCTCGTCTATCCCAAGCCCGTCATCTGTGATTTTGATAACCACAGCATTCGTTCCCTTTTGGCTAGCCTTGAACTCGACTTTTCTAGCTTTAGCCTTGCGGGCATTATCAAGCAAATTATCAACAAGTACTGCTATGTCTACGGGAGAGAAGTCTCGTACGAGAGAAATATTACCGGCGTCAAATGAAGCATCTGGCATGCCAGGGACACCAACCAAACGAACCTGAAAATACTCACCCAAAAATTGTAATAAATCGCCATGAATTTTATCGGTTTGTAAATCAATTCGGATGTTTGGCGCAAAAGAAAGAACGGTACCTAACCGATCTCCCGATAAGCTTGCACCTGCTATAGATGAAGAAACGCGCCTAGCAGACTGACGAATAGAAGCAAGAAGATCCTCAACATCATCTAAGTCCTCGATTGGAGCTCCTGAAGTATCGGCAGAAGAAAGAACGTTTCTAATTTCATGTGCAGCATTGCTTATAGCAGATCGAACATGACCAAGGTGTATAGTTGCTTGGTGCATCAATAGCTGAATGCGGTCCACATCTACGTCTTGACTGCTCCCTAAAAAAGCCGCCTGCTGCTCTAACCTTGCAATATGAGCATCAGCACGTCGGCGATCCGCTATCGCTTGCTGAGCGATCTGGCGGGCTTCCTCCCTCGAATCTCTTAGCTCTTCAATTCGGCGTTTTGCTTCTTCAATCTGACCTAGTAGAGACGCATCACCTTGGCTCTCCGCTACTTCAGACATAGCTTTAAGTGCATCGTCTGTTATTTGATCAGGGTCATCAGATACCCGAACTAGCTCCTTATCGTAAAATAGGATCTCGACATCCTTCGTACGGGCGAGGCCTCCTACGATGGCAAGTACTCTTTCACGAGCTTTATCAGTTTCTAACCCCTCAGGAGTATCCCTTTCCTGGTCTTGCCTATCTTTCCAGTTCACGCCGACAACGTAACGTTCTAGACGAAAAATCATGTGTCGTCGAATTGCTTCATACAATGCTCTGCTACGAGCATCCTCTACCAAGCCAGCGTCTCGACTAGAAACCTCACGAAACATTTTTGGAAAAGCTGTAACATCAACACGACCAATGATGTCACGAGTACCTAAATAGCGAGACTGCCCTTGCTGCTTTCTACGATTCAATCCCAGAGTGTCGTCAAACTCTTCGCCAATAGGAAATATTCGAAATTTATTAAGGAATAAAAAAACACTTCCAAACTCAACGGGGCGGACGCCCATGCGAGTTGTAAATGTTTGTTTTGCAGACCTATTCAGAAAGTAAATTTCCCCTTCAACTCGAGTGTCTTTAAGCTCTATATATGGAGAGGGCTCTGATATAGAGTAGATTTTCCTTCCTCGATCAAATAGTGTGGATCTAATTAGATTTTTTTCAATGATCACTTCGATGCGACTTGTTTTTTCTTGAAGTAGTTCGGCGATTTCGTTGCCTACAGGACCATCTACACCATCGATTCTTACAGTTGACCCGTCAACCAGCCAGGTAGAAACAGCTACGTTGGTAGTCGTACCGAACGGGTCAATGAGCTTAGCTAAATCCCTCCGCAGTCGTCCTATCCTTGCCTCGTCCCATTCATGTCGAGTGTTCTTGATTACTAGTACTGTACCGTGCGCTGCAGGAATCTTAGGATTAACAACTTCTGGAAAAGACTTCGCGCCGCCTAGATTGACGTACACACTCTGAAATTCCTCAGTGCTGTCTTTTTCAAATTTCGTCCAGTCTATATAGAGCTTCGAAATCGCCTTCGACCCATTAACAGTAGTGTATAGCTCAAGTTGCTCTCCTAACGTGTCGCACGCAAACCGACCAATCCCCTTACTTCCTGCGAACTGACCAGCAGGCTTGATCTTGTCCCGATATGTATCCTGATCAACTATTGCCTTTTCTGAATAAGCAACAAAAAGCCATTTATCGCGAATATCATCACGCGACATACCACTTCCATCATCTACGATCGTTATGCTTCGATCTTTAGGATCAAACTCTATATCAACACCAGTTGCCCCTGCATCAAAAGAGTTTTTTACAAGTTCAAATATCGCAACGAATTCATTCGTAACAAGATCTCGCCCAATGATATCTTTGAGGTGGGAGCTAACTCGAAATTTTTCTGTGGCAGCCATGTTTTTATCCTAAGAGGATATAGAAGTATCAACCTACGACCTTTACGATCGTGCACCTGTTCCGTGCGCGCTTAACCGAAAACAAACGCCCAACGATATTCACAACTGAATCTCGAACGCCTTTCAGATTATTTTTTGTTTCGAGCAGGAACTTTTTACAATAAATGCATGCAAGTAGCAGAGGGGTATTGGATGCCAGTATGATAATTAGTCTGAGCTTAGCGCGCACCAGAAAATTGATTCTGACTGGATATTCGCGCTGAAAAAAAACCAAAATCTTTAAAGATCTATCGGGTATTTTAACTTGGCTTGATAGCTGCCCCAGAAAGTCCATTTAACGTGCTCCCGCTAATATTTTCCAAGCACGCAGTTCTGCTAGGAACTTTGAGCCTATCCAAACTTGAAGTAGGTTGCGTAGGCCGCAGCGCGCTTTCCAATCCATGAAGACCCCCACTCCGCAATTTTAGACGCGTGACTGCCATCATGTTGATGGCTCAGCTTAAGGCTGTCTATAGGCAGAGAAAAGTAAACTCAGGTACCACTCCTATAGTTGCCATCGCAAAGAGAAGTCAGCGTCCGCCCTACACACCTTGCTGGGTTAAACGGGCGTCCACCTATGCGCCAGTAACTCGTAAAATTCACTCGTCCGCTGCGTCGGCAGGCGCGTTAGCACGTCCTTCAGATAGGCATACGGATCATGGTTGTTGAGCCGTGCCGACTGGAGCAAGCTCATGATTGCAGGCGCACGTTTGCTGCTGCGTAGCGAGGCAGCAAACAACCAGTTCGAGCATCCGAGAGCCCACGGTCGTATCTGATTGTCGAGTAGTCAGACGCGGTTACCCGCTTCCAACCGTTTAAGAACCGTGCATGCGAGTTTTCCAGCACACGGCTCAAGCCTCTACAAAGGCACTATCAAGTACCCGGTAATACCTCTTTAACATTGGAACTTCTGATCGCCGGGCAACGCAGGTGATAGATTTCAAGATTGACTGCCGCGTCCGTTCCGCCATGAGCTGCCTTTAAAATGGTGCGACTATGCCACGGCGTATCTTTGGTACCAGCGCGAATATCCATGGGCTCTGTGGCGAACCAGATGGAATCGATGCGAATCATTAGGTGAGTCCCCGGATGAGGCGGGCGCACACTTCAGGATCGGAAGTTGGCCATTAGACTGTGATCGATTGCTCGCCAAACGACAGCTCGATGACCGCCGACGTTTCAGCCTGCGGTTTTGGCATAGCTTTCACTGGAATAAAAGCGGGTAGCACCGCTTGCGACTGATCCCGGTACAGCGGCATCCACTTTCGAATGACATTGGCGTTGATGCCGTGGCTGATTGCACGCCGGAGGTAGTTGCACCTGATTGCAGGTATTCCGGAACAACCTGGGCCTTGAGCGGTTTGGCATATGGGCTTCGTTGGCGGATGGAATTCCTGACGATAGGGCTATCGCGTCCGCTTAAAAATGCGCGGACACCATCGCCCATAATGCTGGAGTTCGGAAGGTGTGTTCCCAAAATGCTTACTCTCGTCCTGACCGTATTAAATCCGCCAGTTTCTTTCCAGCAGAATTTGCATTTCTGGCAGACCCAACCTCGCATTCCCAAACGACGAATACTCTCCAACCGGCTGCCCTTAGGAGCTTTGTCACTCGGTCATCACGAGCGACATTTTTCTCGAACTTTTCCACCCAAAATTCCGTATTGCTTTTCGGTGTCGTAGCAATGCTGCAGTCGAAATGCCTGTGCCAGAAGCAACCATGTACGAAAACCACTGCCTTGTATTTGGGAAGCACAAGGTCAGGCTTACCGGGCAAGCCTGCACCATTAAGAGAGTAGCGGAGGCCCAGGCTGTGCAACACTTTGCGCAGTGCTATTTCTGGGCGAGTGTTACTCCCCTTGATTCGGGCCATCCGTTCTGACCGTTCTTTAGGAGAGAGGAAGTCGGTCATATCCGACCTCCAGATCGAGAGCTCCTAGGCCGGGCTTTCATCTCCCTCCTTAACCAGTTCGTAGAAAGGTAGACCACGAATTACCTCTCCTGAAATATCGAAAGACTTATAGAGGCAGTGATGATTAGGTAAGGTCTTCACACGCTCTGATAGTTCAGCAAGGTCCGATGTAAAGCCAAGGACGCCCAGTTCGGCAGGCGTGATGTTTGGTACCTTGTGGATGAACCAGGACAGTAAAGGCTCCCTGTAGTCGGTCGCACCGACCTTAAAGTGCCTAAGGAATTGCGAGGCTAGTATCACGCCAGTGCCGAACTCCCGCCCCTGTAGCAACAGCTTGCGTAGAACGTCGAACTCGTAGCGCATGATATTGTCGGCTTCGTCCACCAATAGGTAGGAGTCGATCGCTCTGAGCTGCGGGTCGGTGCCTGTAAACGCTCGCTTGGGCACCTTGAGCATGTTCTCGTAAAACATGTTTAGTAAGATGGCGACGAGCATGTTTTTGCTTCGGTCATCTTGTCCCATTGAGCTCAGGGATATCACCACGACGCCATCGAAGAATTCGTCGAAAGGTTTTGTCTCTCCTTTGGTCTTTGCAAACACCTCCATGTCCACCAGATCGTCAATAATTGCCATTGGAGCGTCCGACTTCCCGCCAAGTATTTCTCTGTACTCCGCATGGATATCGTAGATCGTAGGCTGGCGGTCTTGAGTATTAGCTGATTCGTAAGCGTTACGGACAGCTGCTTTAAGTTTGTCCCGCTGCACTGGACCTATGCCCGAGTACACCTTGTCGAGGACATCTGCGAAAAACCGGAACCGATCCAACCATGGTGCTGAGGATTCCCCCATTCCGGTGGTATCAAATAGGTTCAGAGGTAGGTGGTAGGGCTTCACCACCTTTGCCCCAGTAGCCTCTACGAAATCCGGGCTACTAAAGTCGCTCTTATAATCGAAGATCAAGAAGCGTGGCTTGATCCCACGGTTTGCATCGCTGGCTCTGGATATCTGCAGGATAAGCGATTTGAGAAATTGGGTCTTGCCTGTGCCGAGGTCACCTGCCACACCGATGTTCAACTGATTGAGTCGAGTATCGGATATGTTCAAACTTAGCTGTCTTGGCTCGAAACCATCAACTGTTTTACCTACGGAAAGGATTACTCCGCTGCCTAACTCGTCAGGAGGCAAGGAAGATGCGATCTCTCCATTTGAATTGCTGGAGGATGTTTCTTCATTGATTAACTGCACAACGGGTACGTTGTTTGAATTTATCGAAGAGTCTACCGACTGCTCGCTTTCCGCTGCAGAACTGTCGAAAGGAGGCAAGCTGGTAGTCTGGGCTAGCAGGGGAGGCAATAATTCCCAATCGCCCACCTTGGCCCGCACGGCGTCGTAGAAGGACTGTGGATCACTGTCGAGTACGATACGACCTGCATCCTTGCTTGAAATGACAATCGTCTCGTCGAAATTGTCGCCATCACGATTATGTGGGCCGCTGAGGCTTGATTCGTCGACGACGATAAGTCGTCCCCGTAGGTCTAGAGTAGGTCTCGAGTCAGGATCGAGGATCGCTGCGGCGATTAGCTCGTGGTACCCGGCCCAGCGGGTAGCTTGTCCTTCTACTGCCTGATGCTGACTGTAGACTCGTAAGCCAAAGCCAATCATCGAGAGTAGTAGATGTTGGTAGGCCAGGCTCCATGCCAAAGATTTATTGGCGCGTTCCTCGATGGCTTGCAAGAGTTTTGAGAGTGCTCTGGCTTGAGAAAGGGCTTCGACGGAGTCGGGGGCTCCGAACACGCTTCCTTGGCGGCACTTGACCTCTATCGGCGTCAGATGCAGATGAACTTTGTCGCTGCTGATTCGCACGCCGACGACAAGTAAGTCGGGGCGTGAAAGGGAGGTTTCTTTGCGCTCCTTGCCGAGGGAGCGTGCAAGGTCGGCAAGATAACCTCTGAATGGGTCGACGGGAACGATTATCGCGATTGTGATTTCCTCTGGCGAACCCGCGAGCACTGGTAACAAGCTGTTCAGGTTTCCTTCGGTCCGGAACTGGTCTTGAAGGAGTCGGACCGCTAGGAATAGGCCCAGATCGCCTGTAGCGCCTGTATCGTCCCCGGAGAGACCGCGAACGGTGGGGATTCCTCTCCTAGCGACCTCTAGAAGAATCTGCTCGATCTTTGAGTCGTCTAAGTTGTCGCATCCTGGAAGGGGCTTCAGAACACGGCGTAAGGCATCACGATCGGCTTGCTTGACCTGCGACAAGAGGTAGTAGCCGCTGGTATCGCCTGCGCGATGGGAATACGAAGGGAGGTCGTAGTCCCACAGGTAAGTGCCTTCGATCCAGCCACCCAAAAAACAAGCTGGGTCAATTGCAGAAGACGAGACTGCAACATAGCCGGCGCTATTTTCCTTAAGCATGTCGGACACTGCGTGGACGCTAGGCGAGAACTGCAGTCCAACCTTACTGTCCCTCATCCTTTCAACCATAAGCATGCATGCTGAAACCTTGTCGGCGAATTGTTCGCCAGAGGGAGGCATCTGCCGGCCTTGACGGGATTCACTTAGGAATGAGCCTTGAAGCTGACGCCTGACTCTGTGTCTGATTAGGCCGCCAACACCCATCGGTGACAGCATGCCTACATCCTTGGAGCCAGGTTCTGCCGAATCCAGTTGTGCAATGATGCCTAGATCCGGCGTGGCGCCTAACGGTTGTTTGTCATACCAGCGAACGTGGTTATCGGTGTCCTCGGAGAGGTTGGCGATCGTAGCCTGGTCAGGCCTTCCTGAAAGCCTAGTATCGAAAACTTCCAAAATCTTCGCACCGACGCTTTGCATAGGTGTGTTCGCGCCTCCGTTACCGAACCGCTTTGTACACCAATTGGTCAAACCTTCGTTGCAGGCATCAGTGGTACCACCTGCGCTAGACACTACTAAACTGATAATGGGCTTTGCTGCAAGAAGGTTGGTTACATCGTCGAGTGCGCGCGAAACCTGAGCGGGGCTGAATCCACTTGAGATACCGCCGACAGTTAGGCCGAAGGTGTTGTCGAAGGGGGGGCGTCGGGTACGGGCTGGTAGCTGGCCCAGGCGAGAGCCATTCCAAAGGACAGACCAGTAGTCGGAACTGCATTCGACGGACAGGAAGTCAATCCGCTCAATGCCGCTCGGAGACTGAAGCGAGATGGTCAGCAGGTCGGGAACACAATCTGGGTCAAGAATACTTGCCGCCGGACAAGGCAAGGGTGAGTCGCCTTCCACCTCGTCCCGTAGGACTTTCTGGGCAAGACAATGCCATGCAAGTCGCAATGGATGAAGGGGGGAAAGGATGATGGCTTCTGGAATTCTACTCAGGGTTCGTCCGTCTAGTTCTAGCGAGCAGACCGCAACGGTATCTATCCAACAAGCAATGTCCGGGTCGGTGTCGAGCCAAGACATGTAAGCATCGAGATAGGTTTCGGCGAGTACGCGAAACTCAGTATCCTCCGAGAGCCAGGCTCCTAGCGTCGCAGACTCGATGAGTCCCGACTGGTCATCGCCTCGTATGTATTTTGCAATCTCTTGGCGAGTTTCCACGAATCCCTTTGGTGGCTGGAAACTCAGGATATTGGGGCGCGGGTCATGCAGGAAGCGGCCTTGCGAGAGAATGGGGCCATTAGTGGCATTCCAGTCGGGTGGAACCCAACTAGATACGTAGTCATCTGCTATCACTAGGGGTCTGAACGATTTGGCTACGTTCTGCTCCTCAAGTATCCAAGACTGCAAACTTGAGGCGCGCGCATTCCGGTCCAGATGGACGACGGCCTTTGTATCAAATTTTTCAAGATGTCGGCGGTTCAGCTTTATTAGGCGCTCGAACTCGCTCCGGCAGCCTTCCTCCTTTGCCTCATCGCAAGCAAGGTAAACTCTGCAGGTTTGAGGGGAGGGCTCACCCAAGAAGTTGAAGGCTATATCTAGTTGATACTTACCGTCGGCCTCCACTTCTACTAGATATTCATTCTCTCCTACGAGGCGCGCGTCGAGGGATTGTTGCTGTCCTTCTAGTTCAGTAGCATCGTCCGGCATGCCCTCCACGTTGCCAATGGTTGCTCCTGGTGACAGGTGGAGACGCAGTTCATATCGACCCGAACCAGGCAGCGAAAGGGATGTCTCCCAGTCCATCGCTGCAGTCTTTTTACTAGGTTTCTTAGGCGGCGACAGTTTTGTCGCTAGCCTGCAGGTTACCAGTATCCCTGGCTTCCAGTTTATTAAGGAAATGACCCGGATACTTGCAGGCTTGCACCCCGTAGAGGTGACCTTATAGGAAATGGGTGTCTTGTGTGCGGGAGGGAGAAGATCTGTGTATTCATTAATTCCGCTAGAGGATGCTAGTAACGGAGTTGGCGCCTTACCATAGGAACCCCCTGTCAGTAGTAACTCTTCTGGTTGACCGCTTTCGCTCGTAGAGATGGCTAGCTCCACCTTGTCACGCACGATCGCTGGTAAGCCCTTGGTTGCGGGAATAATACTATTTGTGCATCGAATGCTGATCTCTCCGATGACTTCATCGGGCTCTTCGGCAAGCAGATCAGTCCATTGCTCTATAGTTAGCAGCGTCCACCAAAGGGGTGGAGAAACTAGCGCTAGCGTTTTCCCTGGCAAATAAAAAGCCTGGGTTGCACGTTCAAAGGCAGTAGGGACGTCGCAGCTTGCTTGAAGGTGGTGGAGCAACTCTCGAAGAGCTTGAGCGATTTCGCCAGGGGCGCCGTGTGCTAGGCGTTCAATACCAGTCTTGAACCCATCAGCAAGCTCATCTGCAATTTTAGCTATGACGGAGAGCTGTGCCTTCGACGAGATCCCATTGTCTGCCATTGGGGGGAGACCGCATGCCAGAGCAAGCGCATTTCCAGGTGAGAGATGTAGTTGGGCGGTCTCTATCGAAAATATGCGAGATAGCATGCGCCATGAAGCTGCGTGGTTGGCGTGTTCTGGATCCACTTCGTCGATGGAGCTGGCAGCTGCACGGATTAATTGCTTCGCATCGTCTCTCTGCGAATCTACGATACCTGCGACGAGCAATGCCTCATTTACCGATTGCTGCACAAAACCATCGTCCCACCATTTTTCGAGATCGGCACTCATGCCGAAGACATCACTTGAAGACTCGATCGAAAGGTTGTTGTGCTGGCCCGCAGGAACTAGGGCTACGAAGCTGGAATTATTTGGATCATTTCGTACATCCAGCAAGTGGTCGTTATCGCATTTGCCAGACTCCCCGATACGAAGCTTATGGCTACTCATCTGGTCAGTTGGATACTGGAGCAGTACTGGTAGAGTCACCATGCTGCCGTCTATTCCAGACATGACTTGAATTCCCCCATCACGAGCGAGCTCCTCGTAGACTTGCTCGAGAATCTCAAGGGGGGGGCCGCGGAAAATCAGCCGGTACTCAAATTTCTTGCCGCTAAGCCCCTGTGTTGCACCCAAAGCTTTTTCACTGACAATTGACGCGAGCCAGTTTGCGAGTTTATTCATGATCGTACTCCTGAAGGACTTGGCTCGTGTGGAACGGTGGCAATAGCAGCATGCCGCTCTCGGCATCTGGGCTATCGAGCACAAGACCTAGCATCCTTAGCTGGTGCCCCAAGTCATTCCTGGCAATTTCGTGTTTATCTACGGTAACGCCATAGGCTTCGAGGTGTAGCCCTAGTCTATGGATTGAGCGGGGTCCACCCATCCCGGCGAGGGCGCAGTGGACTAAAGCCAACACAGCTACAGGTCCAAGGGATACGATCCATGGACTGGATGGACTGCTTCCTTTTTTCTTGAGGATATATCCCTGGTCATACCCCCTGAGCAACGGGACTGCAGTCTGGCGTTGCCCTAGCGCGTGCCTCGCGAACTCCAGCAGATTCGAGCCGATGCCTTTCCTGCATAGCAACGCGCGAGCTTCTTGCTCGCGTATATCGATAATGGTTTCGAGAGTCCCTGCGCGAAGGAGGGCATTTCTATGGTTTTGGATATGCTGGCAAAGTGCGGCAATTCCTTTACTTGAGGAGAAATCGCCTTCGTAAGGGTTTCCTATTTGCTTGAGTGACCAAAGGAGCGTATTTATCCCCAGCCTGGCGTTTAGGTAGCTGGAAACCTTGTCTTTGATCCCTTGAAGAGCCTTTCCTCCGTAAGCCATGTATTGCGGGGCCT
>Ga0163161_10002640_pt1 | contig 12736 bp, 13 predicted proteins | sample S45metaG_FD_129847 | JGI IMG/M metagenome (GOLD analysis project Ga0163161, IMG submission 129847) | Switchgrass rhizosphere microbial communities from Kellogg Biological Station, Michigan, USA - S4-5 metaG | ecosystem: Host-associated > Plants > Roots > Rhizosphere > Soil | place: USA... | reverse complement strand
AATTTAATAAGTCCTAAAACTTGTTTTTCGATATTCATAATTACTGTAAAAGTGGGGAATATTTTGTAATTTTGTGCAAATTTAAAAAAAATTAGCGATGGCTATTAAAATAACTGATGAATGCATCAATTGCGGCGCCTGTGAACCAGAATGTCCTAATAATGCAATATATGAAGGAGCAGTTGACTGGAAAGCTTCGGAAGGTACCGAATTAAAAGGTACTGTGACATTACCATCGGGTTTAACGGTAGATGCAGATTCTCCTCAGGAACCGGTAAGTGATGATGTATATTTCATTGTTACAGATAAATGTACAGAATGTAAAGGCTTCCACGAGGAACCACAATGTGCGGCAGTTTGCCCTGTAGATTGCTGTGTTCCGGATGAGGATCATGTAGAATCTGAAGAAGCACTGCTTAATAAAAAAGCTTTTTTACACGGTGAATAAAAATACGCCGTCTCATACTTCATGAGACGGTTTTTTTTAACTTTATATTTTTAATCAATTACAAAATAGCAGATTGAGAAATCAGCAAAATCTCAAATAAAACAAAAAGTAAAATTATGAGCAAAAAGCACAATTTCAGCGCAGGACCATGTATCTTACCTCAAGAAGTATTCGAAAAATCGGCAGAAGCGATTTTAGATTTTAACGGGATCGGTTTATCTCTTCTTGAAATTTCGCACAGAAGCAAAGATTTTGTTGCGGTGATGGATGAAGCTCGTGTAATTGTAAAGAGACTGATGAATTTGGGTGATGATTATGAAGTTTTGTATTTGGGAGGTGGCGCAAGTCTTCAGTTTGCAATGGTTCCCTACAATTTGATGAAAGTTGGCGGTAAGGCTGCTTATACAGATACAGGAACTTGGGCTGCAGGAGCTATCAAAGAAGCTAAAAAAGTAGGTACTGTAGACGTGGTGGGTTCTTCAAAAGATGAAAACTACTCTTTCATTCCTAAAGATTATACAGTGGGTTCAGAATACGATTATTTCCACTGTACTTCAAATAATACGATCTACGGAACTCAAATGAAATCTTTCCCGGAAGTTGATACTTTGATGGTTTGCGATATGAGTTCTGATATTTTCTCAAGACAATTAGATTTTTCTAAATTTGATTTAATCTACGCAGGAGCTCAGAAAAACATGGGACCTGCAGGTGTAACTTTAGTGGTGATTAAAAAAGAAATTTTAGGTAAAACAGGAAGAGAAAATATGTTCTCAATCCTAGATTACTCTCAGCATATTTCAAAAGAATCAATGTACAATACTCCACCGGTTTTCCCTGTGTATGCGTCTTTATTGACATTACAACATTTAGAAAACAATGGAGGAATTGCTGCTGCTGAAGCTAGAAATGAAGCCAAAGCAAAACTCTTATATAACGAAATCGACAGCAACCCATTATTCGAAACGTTCTGTGTTGAAGAAGACCGTTCTTTGATGAATGTTTCATTTAAATTAATTGACGACAGCAAAAAAGAAGAATTTGATGCTGCATGGAAAGCTGCAGGAATCAGCGGACTGAATGGTCACAGAAGTTTAGGGGGATACAGAGCAAGTATGTACAACGCCTTACCTATTGAAAGCGTGCAGGTTTTGGTCGATGTGATGAAGTCAATAAAATAACTTAAATTAGGCAACGCAAAAAATTAAAAAAGATTAAAAGATTTCAGACATGAGATTTCAGACGAATCTGAATCTATCTTGAATCTAAACATCTAAAACAACAATATGAAAGTCTTAGCTAACGACGGAATTTCCAAAGCAGGAGAACTTGCTTTAAAAGAAGCAGGAATCGAAGTTCTTGACAACAGAGTTGCGCAGGATCACGTTATCAATTTCATTAATGAAAATAACGTAGACGTTCTCTTGGTACGAAGTGCTACTAAAGTAAGACAGGATTTGATTGATGCTTGTCCAGGTCTGAAAATTGTCGGAAGAGGCGGAATCGGAATGGACAATATCGATGTGGAATATGCCATTGAGAAAGGTCTGTACGTCATCAATACACCAAATGCATCATCAAGATCGGTGGCTGAATTAGTTTTTGCGCATTTCTTTTCATTAGCAAGATTTCTTCACGAATCCAACAGATTGATGCCGTTGGAAGGAGATACCCATTTCAATGCTTTGAAAAAATCTTTCAACAATGCATATGAACTTTCAGGTAAAACTTTGGGAGTAATAGGATTTGGAAGTATTGGTCAGGAAGTGGTGAAGATGGGAATTTCTCTAGGAATGAAGGTAAAAGTTTTGACAAGAAAACCAAAAACTAAAACCATCAGTTTAAGCTTTTTTGACGGACAAACTGTTGATTTTGAAGTTACGTCAACCAATGATTCTGATGCTTTTTACAAAGACACAGATTTCATCAGCATCAATACGCCGAAAACAAATGAATATGTGATCGATACACCTGAATTTGAAAAAATGGAAGATGGTGTGTTTATTGTAAATACTGCAAGAGGTGGTGTCCTTAATGAAGTAACTCTAGTCAATTATATTGAATCAGGAAAAGTTGCAGGAGCGGCATTGGATGTTTTTGAAACCGAGCCGACTCCAGAACTTATTTTATTAATGAATCCTAACCTGTCTCTTACACCCCATCTTGGTGGAAACACACTTGATGCTCAGGAGAAAATAGGTGTCGAGCTCGCCGAGCAGATTATTGAGATTAAAAAGAAACTATAGAATAAATATGCCAGTTTTTAAACCTTTCCGTGGAATAAGACCTCATAAAGATCATGAGGCTACATTTCCTACTCATCCTTTAGATAATTTCACACAGGCTGAAATCGCTGAAAAAGCACAAAAAGAGAAGACTTACATCAATATGATTAAACCCTATGTTGTAAGTAAATCTAAAGATGTAGACCGGAATTTAAGGAAGATTCGTTCAACTTTTGAGGAACTTTTGGATGAGAAAACTCTTGTTCAGGACAGTTCGTCATATTATCTTTACGAACAAATTTATCCTAACAAACAGGTTTTCAGAGGACTTCTCGGTCTGGCAAATATAGAAGATTTCTGGAACGGGAAAATAAAGAGACACGAAAGTACGATTCCTCAGAGGAAAGAGAAATTGGCTCACTACTTAGATAAAGTAAACCTTCAGGCAGAACCTGTATTATTAACCTATCCATCCAATTCAAAGATTGAATTGCTGATGAATCATGAGGAGAAAAACGTTCCGATTTTCAATCATGTGGATACAGTAGGCATCAGACACAAAATCTGGAGAATCGACAATCGTCTTAAGCTGCAGCAATTCAAGGAAGTCATTGATCAAATTGATGCTTTCTACATTGCAGACGGTCACCATAGAATCGGTTCTACAGCTCTTCACGCAAAACGTTTAAAAGACAAAAACAAAAAGCACAACGGTACAGAAGCATACAATTTTGTTTACAGTTTTATTGTTTCCAATCAATCTATAAAAATTCACGATTACAACAGAATTGTGAGTAGCATCGGAGATTTGACGACAGAAGAATTCCTGAAAAAACTTGAAAAATATTTTCTGATTCACGAAAAAGAAGAAACTCCTTACTATCCGTCACAGAAATTCCACATTTCTATGTACATCGATGGAAAGTTCTACTCTCTTCATGTGAAGCATGACCTTCGCTCTCAGGAAATGTCTTTGGATAATTTAGATCACCATCTTTTAGATAAATATATTATTAAAGATATTTTGAATATTGAAGATTCGGATAGTTCAGATCAGATTTCTTATGTGAAAGGAAGTTCAAATATTGAGGGAATCAAACTTTTAAAAGAAAAAGTAGACAGCGGAGAAGGAAAAGTTGGTTTTGGAATTTTTCCGGTAAGTTTTAATGACATGATTAAAATATCTGATTTAAAACTTCGTATGCCTCCAAAATGCACATTCATCGAACCAAAATTGGTAACTGCATTGTTGATGTACGACATGAAATAATGGGTTGCTGGCAATTGGCTTTTGGCTTACTGCTTACTATTCAAAGCGAAAAATTGAAATATAAAATTTCCTCAAAATTATTAATAGTTTTGAGGATTTTTTCATCATGATATTTTTATTTAAATTAAAATCTTCGTGGTCTTTGCTAAGTAGAACGCCTTAGCGAACTTAAAAACACTTAGTAGTCAAAAAAATCTTTGCGAACTTTGCGTTAAAATATACAACCAAGATCAAAATCTAAAATACTTACTTAATTTTTCTTTATTTTTATGCACCGAAAAGAAAAAGGTCAGTACAATGAAAAAAATTCTGCTCATCATATTTCCACTCTTTTTGAGTGGATTTTTATTTTCTCAAAAAAAGCCTGTCAAAAAACCAAAGCCGATTCCGAAATTTAATTATATCGATGAGTTTAAAAAGATTTCAGACGAGATTTTTTTACATGGTACTGCTTATGATAATCTAGGTGAACTGACGAAAGGAGTTGGTCCACGTTTTAGTGCAACTCCGGGTTACGCAAAAGCTACAGAATGGGCAGAGAAAAACCTGAAAGATGCAGGAGCAGAAAATATCTGGAAACAGGAAGTAAGAGTTCCTATTTGGATCAGAGGTAGAGAATCTTTACAGATTAAAGCCGGAAACGGAGAATGGAAAAACATAAAGATGCTTTCATTCGGAAACTCTGAAGGAACAGGCGGAAAAGATTTAACGGCAGATATTTTACTGGTCAATGATGTTCAGGAATTAGTAAATCTTACGAGTTCGCAGGTAAGAGATAAAATCATTTTCGTTAACTATCCTATTGATCCCACAATTGTAAGTACTGTAGATTCTTATTTGATTGCTGCTAAATCTAAACTTCTTTCGGCCTCTGTGATCGGTAAAAAAGGAGCAAAAGGTTTGATCATAAGATCTCTTACCACTGCGAATGATGATATTCCGCATGCTAAACAAATTTATTACGAACCGGATGATAAAGTAAAAATTCCTGCTGTAACGATTGGAGTAAAATCTGCAGATGAACTTGAAAAACTTCTGAAAAAACAAACTGTAAAAGCAAAACTCAATATGACCGCAGAATCAAAAGGCGAAACCATCAATTACAACGTGATCGGAGAAATTCCCGGAAAAAAAGATGCGAAAGTAATTCTTTTGGGAGCACAGCTTGATTCCTGGGATTTTGCAGAAGCAGCTCATGATGACGGATCGGGAGTGGTACAATGTTTAGAAGTTTTAAGAACATTTAAAGCTTTAGGTTACGACAATAATCATACGATCAGAGTTATTCTATACGCCAACAGCGAAAATGGCGGGCAAGGGAGAGAAACTTACGCAGCACAAGTGAAAAAGAAAGAAGAAAAGCACATTTTCGCTTTGGGAAGTGATTCCGGTGGATATTCTCCGAGAGGTTTTTCTTTAGATATGCCGCCACAACGAAGAAGATTGATTTTCCCATGGAAAGAATATTTTCTGCCTTATGGAGTTTATGATTTTGACCAAACTTACGCCATTCAGGATATTGCACCATTGAAAAAGCTTGACATTCCTCTTGCAGAACTTGTAGTTGATACCCAAAGATATTTTGATTATCACCATTCTGAAAAAGATACTTTTGATAAAGTGAATAAGAGAGAATTGCTTCTTGGTGCAGTTGCGATGACGCAGCTTATTTTTATGATCGATAAAAATTGGTAATTATAATTTGAAAATAATACCAGCGTAAAAAATGATGATAGATGATAGATTATAGCAAAGACCTCAAGAAAATTTTCGTTCTTAAAGATTGGTCTATAACAACTTTTGGTATTAGTTTGAATGTTATAACTAAAATAAAGTTAAATCACAAGTTCACATTAAATCAAAAAATCACTTATTTTAAGTATGATAATCAAGAAAATCATTTCGAAATAATATGTACTGACTCTAAGCAAGTTCGTTCTTATCAATTTGATTTAATTGGTAATATAATTTCACAACAAATTTTATCAGAGAATCAAAATCAAATTTTACTTAGATTAACTTATGATAATTCAATTGATGTGATTTTCATTAATGATAATTTCAGTTACGAAGCTAAATGTAAAGTTTACAAACAGAACAAAGAAGTTTTAAGTATTAATTTGCATGATGAACTTGAAAAATCTGACAAAGATTGGGATTATGAATATGTTGAAAGTATTGTGAGTACAAATCAAAAAAATCAGTTCTCATTTATCAGTGTACATGCTAATTATGGTGTTCAAGGTATAAAAATATATGAAATTAACTCTACAGAGATGAATTTTATATATGATATGGATAATTTAGTTTATAAAGGTGCATTCCATCATTTAAGTTTTGACAAAACGGGTCAAAAATTCATAGTGCTTCTTTACGAAAGAGATAAAAATTATCAAGATTATTTCTGTATATGTGAATATTCAATTAGTGATAATAAAAAACCTATTAAGATTCATAAAACTGAATATGGTTATTGGAATTTTGGACAACTTTACACACAGTATTTAAATGAATCAATGCTTTGCATTGTTAGAAATTTGGATATTATTTTATTTGATTTAGTCAAAGGCAAAACAAAAGAAATTTTGAAACGAGATTTAAATTCTGATTATTTTGTCAGTTTTAATATTTTATTGTATCACTTAGAAGGAAAAATCATTATTCTTGAATTCTAAGGTAAATTACATATACAAATCTGTAATTACTTATTTTGGGGGATTCTACTGAGAAATACATAGCCAAATTATATAATATGAAAAAAATTCTTAGCTCAGTCATTCTACTTTTAAGTTTAAATATATTTGCTCAATCCAAAGAAGACTCTATTCAATTCAGTAAAATTTCTACAGAGATTTTAAACAAGGGAAAATCTTATAATGAATTGAGAGATTTAACTAAGAATATAGGTCATCGTTTGAGCGGTTCCGAAGCTTATGAGAAATCTGTTCAATGGGCAGCGCAGAAACTTCGGGATGCGGGAGCAGATAAAGTCTGGCTTCAGGAAGTGATGATTCCGGTTTGGGAAAGAGGAAAAGAATCTTTGTATATCAAATCAAACACCGGAAAATGGACGAAACTTAAAATGCTTTCTCTCGGAAATTCCGAAGGTACAGGCGGAAAAGATGTTTCAGGAGAAATTATCATGGTAAAATCTTTTGCGGAATATGAAAAACTCAATCCGGATCAGGTAAAAGATAAAATTGTTTTCTTCAATTACCCTTTCAGTCAGTCTTATGTTCAGACTTTTAGGGGTTACAGCGATGCTTCTGCTTACCGTTCAACTGCTGCATCTTTAACTGCTGAGAAAGGCGGAAAGTTTGCTATTGTGAGATCTTTGTCTTCGGCTTTTGATGATGTTCCACATACAGGAGCGATGCGATACAAAGATAATGTGACCAAAATTCCTGCTGTTGCCATCGGAAATACAACTGCTGATGAATTGGAAAACCTTTTAAAGTCACAAAAAATAACGGCAAAATTAAATTCCAACTGCGGAATGAAAGGCGAAAAACTTTCTCATTCTGTTATTGGTGAGATCACAGGTAAAAAAGATAAGAACGTGATCGTTGTTGGTGGACATTTAGATTCGTGGGATGTTGGTGAAGGAGCTCATGACGACGGAACGGGAATCGTTCAGAGCATTGAGGTTTTAAGAACGTTCAAAAATTTAGGCATAAAAAATAATCACACCATAAGAGTGGTCTGTTTTGCCAATGAAGAAAACGGCGTAAAAGGCGGAATTCAGTATGGAAAAACAGCAAAAGAAACCGGAGAAAAGCATCTTTTCGCTTTAGAATCTGATGCAGGAGGATTTTCACCAAGAGGAATTGCCTTAGAAATGGATGATGCTAAAATCAATCAAATCAAAAGTTGGATTCCTTTGTTCTTACCTTACGGAGCTTATGATTTTGACGGAAGATATTCCGGTACAGATATTTATCCGCTGCATGATATGGGAGTTCCGACTGCCGAATTGGCTCCCGATTCTCAGAGGTATTTTGACATTCATCATACCGAAGAAGATACTTTTGAAAAGGTCAACCGTAGAGAATTGTTGTTGGGTGCAACGGTAATGACGCAGATGATTTATATGATTGATAAGAATTGGTAGGGATTTTTATAATAATATTTAATTATGGAAGGAAAGAAAAACTCTTATCGATGGGCTACAGTTAAGAATAGTTTACCTTACGCAGCCATTGTAACTCTTAGTGTATATAAAAACGCTGCTAATCGAAATGAAATTTTTGAAAAGTATTCAGGTCATGGTTTTACAAGCCAAGGAAGCATCGAGAGTGTAATCTTACAAGGTTTTGATTCTTGGAAAACTGCAGCAAAACATGGTTTAGAATATGCGTTTTCACTGGTTGATACATTTTGGAATGTAGATTTAGAGAAAATAGAAGGTCGCGCATTTCTTGATACCAATCCTTCAATTGTGGGTTATACAGTAATGAGAGCATTCTTTGATAAGATTAATTATCAGCTTGATTCAGATCAAATTGCAATACTTGAGGAATTTGTTTTTCGTAGCTGGACAAAACCTTATAAAGAATTAATACCAAACTTTTTTAATCTGACCTTTACAGAATATTCAGTATAATCACAAAATTCTCGATACGGTTTTCTTCAAAAACCTACTCGAATTGACGAAGTTTGGTTCAAAGCGTTATGTTAATTCAAATACTCTTTTTTATTTAACTTAAAATCAAAAATCTTTCCGTCTCTTTTCACTTTTACGTCAATAGAATTGGCGGATTTCTCTACTCTGTTGAGTAAATATTGACAGGAAGATTCCTGAGTCAAATTTTCGAAACTCACGTTGTTGATGCTCAGAATTTCGTCATCAATTTTCAGAGGAATATTATCTTGACGGAAAACCAAAACCACTTTGGCTTTATAATCAATAAAACGGTAGGCAAACCCAAAAGATTCCAATTTTGCAGGAACTTCTTTGATTCTGTGCAGATAAATTTTGTTGCTCTCCCAATCAATAATGAATTTAAACTTTTTTAGAAACTCGTTTCCAACAAGATTTGAATTTCCTGTCATTACGATTTCGTTGGTGAATTTTTGTCCCGCAAGCAACAGTTCGTTGGCTCTGAAATGGTACGAAGACAGCGGTTTTCCTGTCCCGAAAGCACCTACCGAATTGACTCCGTAGGTTTCAACAGATTTTACTTTTCCGTTTTCAGGATCGTAATTGCTTTCAGAGATTTTTATTCCTCCGGTAAATCCTGTATCGAAAGTAAGATTGATTTTCTTGTCCAAAATTTCTGAAGTGATCATTGGTGTTTTCTGAGGTTTTGGTTTAAATGTGAAAACCGTTTCGTAACCGTCTGTCGAAAATTTATTCAGATCTTTTGTTGCTTCCAGCATATTTTCAGAATAATTGATCCTCCAGAAAAGTTTTGCCATTTGATTGGCTCCGATGATTCCGTCAATCTTTAAACATCCGAATTCAGGACCTTCAAGATCAACTACTACAGCACCAATATTTTTAAAGACAATCTGGTCGACAGTCATTTCGGGTAACTCGGTGAAAATCTGTTCCTGCTTGTTTTTTTGGGAATCTCCTACTTTGCTTTTATGTTTTTTCTTTAGATTCAATTCGCTGTATACGGCATTCGAAATCACGGTCGGTGCACCTGTATCAAATAAAAACTGATATGGTTTTCCGTTGATGCTTACTTTTATCAAAGGCAATTCGTTGGCAAATATGAGATTGACTTTCTCAACGTCATTTCTAAGCACTGCTTCCCCACCCTCAAAAAATCTCTTTCCCTGTGCGGAAAAGGTTGTGATACAGAAAACAAAAAGTAAAAGCAGATTTCTCTTCATGGCATTATTTTGTACTAAAGTAGGGATTTATTTGGTAAAAACTATTCTTGATTGCAGTAAGGATTATTTGAAAAAAACATTTGTTGCCTTAGAATATATTTTTTCAAGTTGTGTTAAAGGAAGTCAAAAAACAAAGCGATAGCACCATTTTTTTTTAAAATTACGGTAGAAATTTTCATTAAAAAAATTCATTCAATTAATTTTTTTAATATTTTTGAATAACACAAAACAAAATTTGATGAAAAACAGAACACTTTATCGCCCACTAATTGGGGTTTTGTCCGTCGGAAGTTCCGACAGTCTCCCTCTTTTCAGGTTCACTCCGTCGGAAGTTCCGACGATCCCAAACAGTTTAGGTTTGCCCCGTCGGAGGTTCACGAAAGCTTCCCTCTGTTCAGGTTCTCTCCGTCGGAAGTTCCGACGACAAGAAACAGTTCAGGTTTGCCCCGTCGGAACTTCCGACGCATTATCAAAAAAAATATTTTTCGACTTTGTTTAGCACGACACTATTCTTCAAGTCGAAGACTTTAACTTTAATATATAAAAATGCATTTATGAAAAATTTAATTTCATTAGACCACGCTAAGTTACATCACGCAGAATTCGGTCAGTTAATCGTAAGATTCTTTGAAGATTTCAGCAGTTCAGATTTGGATCAAAATGCTGATCCGTATTTTAAAAGGCTTTTTGATGCTTTACAATCTCAAATCCCTACCTATAATAACGCGCTTAACCAAATAAGAGCGAATGAAGAATCTCAGAAAATTGCCGAACTCGATGCAGAACGTGATGCCGATTTGCAGTCGTTAAGAGACGGTTTGAAGCCGTACAAAAATGCCAAAACTCAGGCAGAAAAAGAGGCTTACAATGCTCTCAAAATTTTATTGAACGAATACAAAGGCGTGGAAGACGACACCTACGAAGAGGAAACCAACAAGCTGAATTCTCTGGTCGGCCGACTTCTATCTTCTGATTACAGTTCGCACGTTGCAGCGTTGGGACTTGTGAAGTTCATCAATCATTTAGCAGATTCTAATACGGCATTCAACGATCTGTTTTCACACCGTTCCTATCAGGTTTCCCAAAAGATTACCTACGACGTAAAAACTTTACGTAAAAATCTGCGGGAAGATTACAATAAAATGACGAGCTACATTTCTGCATTAGCTTCTGTAAAAGAAGATACTTACCATAAAGATATTCTTACCATCATCAATAATGGAAGAAGTTATTTCTCAAGCGTAGTGGTCTCAAGAAGAGCAGGAAATAAAAACAATGTGGAGAAGCCTTAAGTGAGAACCGCCCTGAAAGGGGCGGTTTTATAAAAGACAAATATTAGTATATCTATTAATTTTAATCTGTAAATTTGAATAAAGATTTTTAAAGAATGGAAACCTCTGAATTGAAAATAAAATCAGATCTTCTTGATGAGATTAAAGAACTTGAGGAAAATGTATATGAACTTAATCAAGCTCAAAAAGACAGAATAGAAGAAGCCCGAAGTGATTATAAAAATTCTCAAACACTGACTGAAGAACAAGCTAATAATGAGATTGACGAATGGCTAAACGAAAAATAAAAGCGACTCTGACGAATCGCTTTTCTAAATTATGTCTTGTCCAAAATTTTCTTCGGTAAAATCTTAACTAATTGAGGCTTATATTGCTTCTCTAAAATTAAGTACTTCCAATTTTTTCTATCCTTAGAAATAGCACAAGCTCTCATATTTGCGTTAATTATGTACAAATCTTCTTTCTGGATGTATTTTACATTCTCTTTTCCGTATTTTGAAACCATAGCTTCGCCTATTTTTTTCTTCATATCTTCATTCATAGCACTTACATCACAACTCAGTTTTAGGAAATAATTAACAATAGAAAAGTATTCACCATTAATAAGTTCAGGTTTTTCAATATTGCCAAATTTCATGTTTTGAACTCCAACTTTAAATAGAGGATTGTTATAGGTCATATTTAATAGTTGAGTCATCTGTTCTTTAGAAATAATCGTGAAGTATTTAGGATATATACAGTCAACCGCCTGTTCTATTTTTTTGTATTTAATAGAATTGACAAAGTAAACAAGTGATTTTCTGATTGCCTGATCTTCGGGATTTACTTTCGTTTGTGCAAATGAAAAATATGTGATAAAAATGAATAGGAATGTGATTAATTTAGTTTTCATAAAATGCTTTTTTTTTATCGTATTATTAAAGTTCTCTTTTGGGTGAGAGGATTCAAATATATGCAAAATTTCGGTCAAATACTTTGGTAAAAAAGCTACATTTGAATAAATTATCTGATAATTCTCATCTCATTTAAATCTTACTAAAAATTCAATTTTACAATGATCAACAAATTTATTTTTGGAGTGTTTCTTCTGATTTCTGTTTCTTTTTTTGGTCAACAAAAACCCTTTTCAACATTGAAGTTTGATAAAGTTGTCCTTTATGACTTTTCGGGTGGAAAAGGTATAGGTACTTCTATTATTGACGAAAAAGGAAATCTTTCTAAAACCGTAATAAAGAAAGTAATATTAGATGAAGAAACGACAAAAATCTTGAGCAAAAAACTGGAGAGCAAAGAATCTTATGGTGGCGGAACTGCTGCTTGTTTTGAACCTCATTTAGGAATTGTTTATTATTTGAAAAGTAAGCCGACTGCTCATGTTTCCGTTTGTTTAGATTGCAACAGACTGATTTCGAGCAAGAATATTCCGGCTCAAAATCAGGGCAAAATCGGAAAAGGTAAAGACGCATATTATCTTTCAGACGGAATGAGCAAACCGTTCAGAAAATATCTCAACGGATTGTTGAAAAAATATAATTTTTCGCATCAGATCAAAGAGTGAAATTTGCATTGTCAATATGCTTTACCGATATTTTTTTGAAATCCTGAATATTGTTTTTAATGTAATATTATATCGCAGTCCATCCGATTTATATCTGTAATT
>Ga0163161_10002639_pt1 | contig 12736 bp, 10 predicted proteins | sample S45metaG_FD_129847 | JGI IMG/M metagenome (GOLD analysis project Ga0163161, IMG submission 129847) | Switchgrass rhizosphere microbial communities from Kellogg Biological Station, Michigan, USA - S4-5 metaG | ecosystem: Host-associated > Plants > Roots > Rhizosphere > Soil | place: USA... | reverse complement strand
ATTAACCGGGAAGTCGGGCTAACACCCACAAAAACAGCCATACCGTGTGCGGTCAGGAGGATCGCTCCGCCGCCTCTGTTTCGTCGCCGCAATACCCAGTTCGAGCTCCGCTACAACAAACCTGCAAACCAAGGAATTTCTGGTTCCTTAATTTTGTGCGATGGTGTAAGAATATCCCCCGACCCATCTTCATTCAAGGATTTTGTACGATATGGCACAAAAAAAGATTGCAGAGGGCAAAGGCCGCGGCCGCCCACGCGCGTATGACCCGCAGACAGCGCTGTTGCAGGCACTTGATGTTTTTTGGAGTACCGGATATTCCGGCGCTTCTCTGGACAGCATCGCCACGGCCGCCGGCATGAATCGCCCAAGCCTCTATGCGGCATTCGGTGACAAACACGCGCTCTATATCAAAGCGCTGGAGCAGTATTGGGAGTTTGCCGCCGCTGCCATGCAGGAGGCGCTGACGGACAACGAACTGACCTTGAGCCAGGCATTGATGCGGTTTTACGAAGGGCAGTTGTCGATTTACTTCTCGGGTGACGGCCAGCCGCGCGGCTGCTTTGCGATCGGCACGGCGACGACCGAAGCCGTCGAGGACTCTGAAATACGAGACGTGCTGTCGGACCGGCTCAGCAGGCTCGATGCCGATCTCGAAACGCGTATGCGAGTGGCCATCAGCTCCGGCGAGTTGAAAAGCGATGTCGACCCGGCCGCCCTTGCAGTACTCGCGTCATCCTTGCTGCACAGCATTTCGATACGTGCGCGGGCGGGCAAATCCCGCGCTGAACTGACCGAGCTTGCACGCAGCGCGGTCAACGTGATTTGCGGTGGGTGAGGCTTACGGTGAGTGAAGGACTTGAAGATATTCTTGCCGGACAGCTAGCCGTGATTTTTTGTGGCATCAACCCAGGCATGACTGCCGCTGCTCAAGGCCATCATTTTGCGGGCCGGGGCAATCGCTTCTGGCGCACGCTGCATCTCGCTGGCTTTACGCCTGAGGAAGTGCGCCCGGAAAACGATCGGACGATCTTGCAGTATCAGTGTGGATTAACGGCCGTGGTGGAACGGCCGACGGCGCGAGCGGATCAGCTGTTTGCCCATGAATTCATCGCTGCCGCTGCGGACTTTGAACAAAAGATCGAGCGCCATGCGCCGCGCTTTGTGGCGTTTCTCGGTAAAGCGGCGTATTGCGCGCTATCCGGCCAACGAGACATTGCGTGGGGCCTTCAGTCGAAGACCTTTGGCAATGCTTCGGTCTGGATCCTGCCCAATCCCAGTGGACGAAATCGCGCGTTCACCCTTGATCAACTGGTGGGCGCGTACCGCCAACTCTATTTAGCAACAGGCGATTAACCTCACCGTTAAGCCAGATACCGCCGAAACCACCCCAGCGTCCGGTCCCAGGCCAGCTTGGCCGCGGCTTCATCGTATCGAGGCGTGGAGTCGTTATGGAAACCATGGTTGGCGCCGGGGTAAATGTAGGCTTCATAGGTCTTGCCCGCAGCTTTCAGTGCCTTCTCATAGGCGGGCCAGCCTTCGTTGATGCGCGTATCCAGTTCACCGTAGTGAAGCATCACCGGCGCCTGGATTCGGGCGACATCCTTGGCCTCTGGCTGGCGGCCATAAAAGGACACGGCAGCCGCCAGTTCCGGATAAGCCACGGCCGCGGCATTGACGACGCCACCGCCGTAACAGAACCCGGTGATGCCGACTTTCCCGGTGGTCGCGTCATGCTTCATCAACCACTCGATGGCGGCGAAAAAGTCACTCATGAGCTTTTCCGGGTCGACGGTCGCCTGCAACTCCCGGCCTTTGTCATCGTTGCCGGGATAGCCGCCCACCGACGTCAGACCATCGGGGGCGAGGGCGATAAACCCTGCCTTGGCCACACGCCGCGCGACATCTTCAATGTACGGGTTGAGCCCGCGATTCTCATGCACAACCACCACCGCCGGCACCTTGCCGGTGGCTTTCGCCGGGCGCACCAGATAACCACGGACCTGCCCGTTGCCCTTGGGGGAGGGATAGGTTATGTACTCGGCAACAATCTCCGGGTCGGTAAATTCAACTTGCTCGGCGAGCGCATAATTCGGACTCAGGGCAGCGAGCAGGGCGCTGGCGGTCAAGCCGCCCAAGGTGAACAACGCCGCCCGATCCAGAAACTCTCGCCGGTTGATCTTGCCGTGGGCGTAGTAGTCGTACAGTTCGAGCAGTTCCGGGGCAAAGTCTTTCGCAGTGAGACGGGGCATCTGTGCGTTTCCTCTTGGGCGGGTCGATTGCTCTGTCGCCTGGACAGCGTGAGCGATACCTATCGAGCGTAGCCGTTCACAAAAAAAAGAGGCCGGAGCCTCTAATGCTGATTATTTAAGGATTTGAGACGAACATTGAACCTGTGGCGAGGGAGCTTGCTCCCGCTGGGGCGCGTAGCGGCCCTAATCCGCGCAAGCCGGTTCTGCCAGTCATACCGCATGTGCAGGCTTTACAACTGCTGCGCAGTCGAGCGGGAGCAAGCTCCCTCGCCACAAATAATCACCACTCGACGGATTTCCATTAACTGATCGCATTAGGCCTGAGCCTCTTCTTTTTTATGCCCCCTATTTACCTCCTCGACTGCTTGAACGCCCGCCGGAATTTATGCAGCAGCGGTTCGGTATAACCATTGGGTTGTGCGCATCCCTCGAACACCAATGCGCAGGCCGCTTGAAACTCAAATGACGCCACTAGGACGCGGCTGCCTGAAACTAACTGCCATCGATAGTCGCCAGCTCACCTGCGACAAAGCTCGAAGCGTCAGGCGGATAGCTAAGTTTTCACACAATCTGTGATGGTCGATTTTTTTGGAGGTATAAATTTTTATTAATTCGATAATTATTACTACATTTGCATAGGCTGCTGTTTTTAAAAAAGTTAACTGAAAGTCCGTGGCTTAAGCGGGGAGGTCAAGATTTTTAGCTCTACGACAAGATGTGTGGAATTATTTCGAAGATACAATATGAAACAAATAGTCGGTTGAATCGTAATGTAACGAAATTATAGAAATGTTCTGCTTTACAACGAGAAAAGTTGATTTTTCTTACATTGCGGGTAATCGTCCGAGGTCAAAACATGGAGTTCGACGTCATTGTTGTAGGTGCAGGAGCAGTTGGTGGGTCAATCGCGTATGAGTTGTCTACGCGTGGTTTAAATGTCTGTCGGGTCGGTAAGACTGATCGTACAAATGCAGCGTCAAGGGCTGCTGGAGCGATGAATGGATGTTTCGGGGAGGTAACAAGCGGCCTGCTGGCAAGTGATTTTGGTCGATTGAAACTAGACATGGACCGAAAAGCTCAACACTTGTGGTCAAGTTGGGCGGAGCGCTTGGCAATTTCTTCAGGTGATTTCAGATCGTTGTTTACCGCGATTGGGACCCATGTGCTGCTCAACACCGCCGGCATGGATGAGGTGGACAGCGTTAACTACGACACCATCGAGAGAACCCTTCGTGAGTATGGTGAGCCGTTCGAAACTGTTGATCCACGCAAAATGGAGTGGCTGAAGCCCAACCATCTGGTTCGCCCTTTGCGTGGGCTGTATATACCAAACGAGCATTCCGTGAATTCTCATCTTTTGCTGGAGAAACTGGATGCTGCATTTGTCTCCGAGGGCGGCGCTCTGAAAAATGAGAACGCCCAACGTGTGTTGGGTGAGGGCGGGGTAGTCACCGGCATTGAGTTATGCGATGGAGAGGTTCTTTGGGCTAAAAAAGTTGTGATTGCGGCAGGCGTTCAATCTTTAGACCTGCTTAGTGATTTCGACGAGCTTGTAAAGAAAATTCCACCGTTGTTCAGTGGATATGGCGTTTCAATTCTCGTGAAAATGCCAGAAGGGGTTGAGTTGCCGAGTTCTGTCATACGGACGCCAAATCGCGCTTTTGCGTGCGGCTTGCACTGTGTCCCTCGTGGGGACGGCGTCCTATATCTGGGAGCTACCAATATAATTTCCGAGCAGCCTAAACAACAGGCTCTCATATCGGATGTTCAGTTTTTGCTTGACTGTGCTGTTGATCAATTGAACCTGGACCTTCATGGTGCTGAAATCATCTCCATACAGGTTGGCAACAGACCAATTCCGGCAGATGGTTTCCCTTTGATTGGCGAGTGCGGCATCGAAGGTCTTTGGCTTGCAACAGGTACCTACCGAGACGGCCTGCACCAATCACCATTGCTGGCGCGGTATATAGCTGATTGCCTTACCGATATAGAGACTCCCGATCTAGATCTCAGCCCTTTCAAACCTGTGCGTGCTCCGTTATCTGGGTTTGCCCGCGAGAATACGGTCAAGGAAACGGTACAGCAGATGTTTGCCACAGGATATGAGTATCGTTGGGATATAAAACCTTACTGGTTTCCTTTGCTGGATGAAGGACTATCGCGTAATTACGAACAACTTATAAATGACTTGCATCCGTCATTTACGCCTCCGCCGGAGTTGGTCGCATTCTCCTATCTGTATGAGTCAATTTTGAAAAGACTTTCGCAGTATTACAAGGAGTGGTCATGAGTCTTACAGATCGTGAGTATCTTGCTATTAGTCAGGCACGGGCTATGTTGGAATCGTCTGGTGTCTGGGACTTGGAAGCCGATTTGAGTTGTCTTATAGATCGCTATATCGAACGGGTGGATAAAAGCCGTGCGCTCGATGAATTTATGATTGCGGTTAAAGAACGCTGTAACCGAATTCCTCTCGGGCATATTGTTGGCATGGTGGAGTTTGACGAAATGCCACTGGTGGTCGGTAGCGGCGTGTTTGTCCCTCGCCCTCACAGCAAAATCATTCACAAGTGGCTGGAGACCAGTGCTGCGCTGCAACCGGGAGCTAGTGTCCTTGATTTGTGTGCCGGAAGCGGCGCGATTGGCTTGGCGATCGCACGGCGCAGACCGGATCTGAAAGTGACATGCGTGGAGTTTGATGGGATAGCGATGCAGTACCTCAAACGCAATATCGATCGACTGGCCTGCAAGGGGGGGCAGGTCAATCACTTGCAGGCAGACATTCGCGACAAACAGGCATTCACGCGATTCAAAGATCAGGTTGGTTTGATTGTCGCTAATCCTCCGTACGTCCCGCAGTCCCAAGAGTTGTTGCCTGAATGGAGCGATCACCATCCACGGGAGTCGGTCTATTCCGGGGTCGATGGGCTTGAACTGATACGGCAAATCATCTCGCTCGCGAACCAGTTACTTAATCGTGAAGGTTGGCTAGTCATTGAGCATGGCGAGGAACAGGCCAGAGCAGTGCGTGAACTGTTCGAGCAGAGTCAACTGACAAATACACAAACTGTAATCGATAAGGAAGCGTCCGACGCCTCGGGCAGCTCAGTAATGACCATCGGATGCAAATCTCATTGATTTTCAGAAAGGAGCTTTAGCTATGGATGTGCAAACGAGACAAGACTGGATGAGCATTCGTCGCGGCAACACCACTGGTGCACTGGCGAAGGCTTACGAGGAAGGGCTGACAGGTTTTACCGTTGCGAGTCGTGTGGGTAAGCACATTACCTTGCAGGACGGAGGCACATTCACAGAGTTTGTTTCCTGTTCGTATTTGGGCTTGGAAACCCACTCGGTATTGATCGATGCCGCACACCAGGCTATGGAAACTACCGGGCTGCACTTGTCGTCTTCTCGAAGTGCAATGCGCCCAAGTTACCTCCCTCAACTGGAGGAATTGCTTGCTCAGATTTACAGCGGTAGCGGTGTTGCGGTGTTTACCTCTACCAGCAGTGTCCATTTAGGTGTTTTACCGTTGCTCGGGAGTGGTTCGTTGAGTGGGTATCCGGTCAAAAAACGAATCCACTGGCTGATGGATAAAACCGCCCATGCTTCGATGCAGGTACTCAGGGGGATTTTGGAGCAGTTCGGACCTGTTTCTAGAGTCGAGTCCACCAGCCAAGAATCAATGACCACAGCGCTGAAAGTCTGCACCGACAAAGGTGAAACTCCTGTGCTCTTGATCGATGGAATTGGTTCGATGAGTGGTCTTGTACCCATCGCCGAGCTCTCTCGGCAGCTAGAGTCGGCAAAGGGATACCTATACGTAGACGATGCTCATGGTATTTCGATCGTCGGACGTCATGGTGCGGGATATGCCTTTGCAGCGGTTGATCACTCATTACCTGCAAATATTATTCTGGCAGGATCTCTCTCCAAGGCATTTGGTGGTGCGGGTGGTTTTGTCGTGGTTTCAGATCCACGGGATGTTGAAGTTATCCGAACCCTGGCCAATCCACTGATATTTGGTCATTCCATTATGGTGCCCATGCTGGCGGCTAACGTTGCCTCGGCGAAAATCCATCTCAGTGAAGAGATCGATATGCTGCAACGGCGACTTTGGGAAAATGTCGCCCTATTAGATTCCCTCACCGACAACCAGTTGCTCAACGCAGGTATCCAGTCACCTGTCAGAGGAGCCTTCTTTGAAACAGAGGAGGCCGGCTTGCATGCTGCGAGAACCCTGCGTGACCAAGGCATGCTGCTCTTTCCGGTGTTTTACCCAATCATTGCCAAAGGCAAAGCGATGCTGCGTTTTGCAATTTCAGCAGACCACAGTGGCAAAGACATCAAGTTATTGGGGGCTGCTCTAGGGGCTATGACGAGCAAGGGGTTATGGACGCCTGCTATCAATGAGCGGGATCACGCCTGACTGACGACTCTCTACCAGAAATTGGCAAACGGAGGTGCAGAAAATGAAACAACAGGGACAGTTGTCACAGACAGGCACGTCTAACATTTTGCAGCCGCAGCGGGAGCGGCTTGACTCGATAAATTTGCAAGTTGTCGACTTGCTTTCTGAGCGAATGAAAGTGTGCATGGACATTGCCGAGCTCAAAGCCGTCCATGGCATTGCGATGATGCAACCCGGACGAATTTCCTACGTGCTCGATATGATTAAGACTAGATCGGAGGCGGTCGGGTTGAGGGCAGAATACACCGAGTCGATATTCAAACTGATAATAGAAGAGACGTGTATTCAGGAAGACGTCCTGATCAATCAGTGTCTGACTGAGGGGCGACCTTCATGAAAATATTGCTGATTGATAACTTTGATTCCTTCACCCAGAACATTGCTCAGTATTTGTATGAGGTGACAGGAGTTTGCGCAGATGTAGTAAAAAATACCTTTTCGTACAATGAATTGGGCATCGAAAAATATGATGCTGTAGTACTGTCGCCCGGTCCAGGGCACCCCGGTCAAGAGGCTGATTTCGGTGTGTGCGGTGACGTCATCCTCCGCTCTCCTGTCCCGTTGCTTGGTATTTGTCTAGGACACCAAGGCATCGCTCAATTTCTTGGGGGGACTGTGGGGTACGCTCCCAGCCCTGTGCATGGCTACCGCAGTCGGATTACTCATTCCGGTAAAGGGCTCTTTCGAGATTTACCGAAGCAATTCGAAGTGGTCAGATACCATTCGTTGATGTGTACCAGCCTACCAGCGGAGCTCCAATGTACGGCTTGGACGTCTGAAGGTGTGGTCATGGCAATTGAACATATCACTAGACCGGTTTGGGGTGTCCAGTTCCACCCCGAGTCCATCGATTCAGAATATGGCCATGCGCTATTGAGCAACTTCATACGCATGGCGCTGGAACATAACGTCAGTGCTAGAACTCACTTAGAATCCGACATGGAATGTACGTCATCGAAAGATGCATACGTCGCAGTAGGGGGGATGCTGAATATGCAGCTTTCCTACCGCGAGTTTTCCGAATGCACGGATCCACCAGCGGTATTTTCAACGCTCTATGCAGATGATAGTTATGCTTTTTGGTTAGACTGCGAGAAGTCGGAAAGACCTAATGCTCGCTACTCGATCATGGGTAGTGGGGACGCGCAAGGAGCGATAAGGCTTGCGTACGATGTAAATGATGAGTGCCTGAAACTTGAGGGCCCCAAGGGTAAAAAAAGCATCAAAGGAGACTTTTTTACTCTGGTTGCACAGATCTTCGAAGCTGTGCAGGTGGCAACACCTCAGTACTTGCCGTTTGTTTTCAAGGGTGGTTTTGTTGGCTACCTCGGTTACGAATTGAAAGCACTGGCGGGTGGGCGAAAAATTTACCGTTCGGTTTATCCGGACGCTTCATTCATGTTTGCGCCTCATTTCTTTGTCTTTGATCATCATGAAAACAAGGCCTATGAATGCCTGATGACTGCGACTGGCGATGCTGTTGTTTGGCCGACCTTACCTGATTTTCTCCATCGTAATGATGAGTCAGCGGGTCATTGCAGTTCGTTTATTCCAGGTGCCGTAGATCAGCTGAAACTCACGCTTGAGGACGGGCCAGATGATTACATCAGTAAAATAAATCAATCTCTAAAGTACATCTCCGATGGAGAGTCGTACGAAATTTGCCTGACCAATAGGGCAAAAATGGCGTACAGCGGTGCGCCTTTGAGTGCTTATTGGCGAATGCGCCAGGCTAGCCCCGTACCCTACGGTGCCTACCTTTCGTTTGCAGGATTTTCAGTATTGAGCGCTTCGCCCGAAACCTTTCTCAGAATCGATGACAGCGGATTGATCGAATCCAGACCGATCAAGGGAACCAGGCCGCGTAGTAAACAACTCGCAGAGGACCAAATACTGCGGGATGAACTACGTAAATCGACCAAGGACAGGGCCGAGAACCTAATGATTGTCGACTTGGTGCGTCATGATTTGAATCAAGTGTGCCGCCCAGGGAGCGTTCATGTTCCTGAGATTTTCTCAGTGGAAAGCTTTTCCTCGGTTCACCAACTTGTCTCAACGGTTCGTGGGCACCTTCGCTCTGATATTTCAACGATCGAAGCTATTCGAGCTTGTTTTCCGGGAGGCTCAATGACGGGAGCTCCGAAGAAACGCACGATGGAAATTATTGACGTATTGGAGTCCTCTGCCCGTGGTGTCTACTCAGGCGCTTTAGGCTGGTTATCTTTCAGTGGTGGAGCGGAGCTGAGTATTGTCATCCGAACGGCAGTGCTCCAGGGTAACGAGGCGAAATTTGGAATTGGTGGCGCGATTGTTGCGCACTCTGACCCACAGCAAGAGCTTGAAGAAACGTTGGTCAAGGCTAGCGTGCCTTATTACAGTTTTGCCGCAGGGAGCGAATCATGATGAGCGACACGGTTGTCGTGTTGGGGGGAGCGGGTTTGGTTGGCTCACTGATCAGCCGCATTCTTATGCAATATGGATATGATGTCCGGGTGGTGGATCGAAGGCCTCCCGAACAGGAAAGTGGCTTCTATGAAGTCGATGTCACAAGTCCGTTCAGCAACACCGGGCACATTTTTCAAGGGGCGGTGGCAGTGGTCTTTGCATTGCCCGAAACCGTGGCTATTCGAGCAATACCTTGGGTTGTTGGCTCCGTTTCGAACGATGTTGTATTCATACCGACTTGTTCTGTTCAGGAGCCTTTTTACAGAGCATTGAAGAATGCTTCGTCCCAGCAGCCTTTCGTCGGCGTCAATCCGATGTTTTCACCCAAGCTCTCCGTTCAGGGACGCACCGTTGCAATTTGTCTGGAAGATGGCGACTCGCCTTCGACTTTCATCGAACAGCACTTGATGGGGGCTGGGATGAAGATAAAGCGAATGACGCCGGTGGCCCATGATGAACTCATGGCGCTATGTCAGGCGCTGCCCCATGCCGCAATTCTCGGTTTCGGTTTGGCGTTGGCAAGGTCGTCACTTGACCTGGAAAGCGCTCTTGAAGTGATGCCACCACCGATGCGGACAATGATGGCGTTGCTGTCCCGGGTTCTGGTCAATCCGCCTGAAGTCTACTGGGACATACAGCTAGAAAATGACCAAGCCCACCACCAACGCGCCGCGCTGGCGGAAGGGATGGAGCGCTTGATGAATAATGTCTCTAATCAGGATTTTGACGAGTTCAGATGCGACTTAAGGGGCGTTTCAAATGCTTTGGGTAGTCGTTTGAACTCAGGGGCTGTTGATTGTCAGCACGTATTTTCGTTACTGAACTGACCGAGCCCTCGCCATGGAAGCGCGCAGGGTTCGTTTCACGGGTGCATTGCGAAATCTCCCGTGATTTTTGAGGTAATAAGGAGCTTGGAGTAATGCCGTTAATAAGTGAGACAGCGCAACACACAGCAAAATCAAAACGATGGTCAGCCCTTAGCGTGCTGATGCTGCCAGTGCTACTGGTAACAGTAGACAATACGGTGCTTGGATTCGCGTTACCAAAGATTGCCGAGGCTCTGAGTCCGAACGCTAGTCAGCAGTTATGGATGATCGATGCCTATTCGCTGGTATTGGCTGGATTGCTGGTGTCGATGGGTAGTCTGGGTGATCGAATCGGTCATCGAAAGCTGTTACTGGCCGGGTCTTTGGGATTTGTCATTGTGTCGGTGCTGACTGCCTATTCCCAAACGGCCATGCAACTGATTGCCGGGCGAGCTTGTATGGGGATTTTCGGTGCGATGTTGATGCCCTCGACGCTGGCATTGATACGATCGGTGTTTCTGGATCGAGAGGAGCGCAGAGTAGCTGTGGCGATCTGGGCAACAACTCTGACGGTAGGATCAGCGCTGGGTCCTTTGGTCGGTGGAGTTTTGCTGGAGTTTTTCAGTTGGGGGGCAATTTTCCTATTGGCGATACCGGTATTGGTGCCGTTGTTGGTATTGGGGCCGGTGTTGTTGCCCGAATCCGAGAAAGACTGTTCAGGGCCACTGGATCCGTTAAGTATCCTGCAATCGATGATTGCCCTCAGTGCGATCGTTTACGGCATTAAACACAGCGCCAGTAATGGTCTCGACTGGATGGCGCTGACAGCATTTGTAATCGGCATGGTTGCTGGGTGGATGTTTGTGCATCGGCAATTACGTCTGCCTGTGCCGTTGATGGATCTGAGTCTGTTCCGAAGTGGCACCTTTAGCGGCTCGGTACTAATCAATCTGATGAGCCTCGCATTCCTCGTCGGCTTTGTGTTCTTCACCACTCAGTTCTTACAGATCGTCCTTCAGATGTCACCGTTGAATGCCAGTTTTGCGTTAGTACCTGGTCAGATCATGGCGATCGTAATGGGAATGGCAGTCGTGCCTGTAGCGCGGCGAGTACCGGTGCATGTGCTGGTACCGATTCTGATGGCGTTTGCTGGGGCGGCGTTTTTGCTGGTGGCCAGCATCGGCAGCAGTCTGATCGTTCTGGTGGTGGCCTTTGCCTTGCTGAACATTGGCGTGGGCGCGATCGCGACGGTATCCAACGATGTGATTTTGTCGGCTGCACCGCCGGAAAAGGCAGGTGCGGCGTCAGCCATTAGTGAAACGGCCTATGAAGTGGGTGTGGTTTTGGGGACGACAGTGCTCGGAGGTCTCGTCACTGCCTACTATCGCGGTGCATTGCAGCTTCCGGATTTTTTGAGCGAGGTGCAGACGATGCTGGCGAGTGAGACGCTATCGGGTGCTAATCATGTGGCGGTGCAGTTGTCAGGAGATCAAGCACGACAGCTGATGACACAGGCGGGAAGTGCATTCGAGGGTGGAATTAATCTGGTTTCGTGGGTGACGTGCGGCTTGGCACTCATGGCGATTTTAATTGCCTCGCGTGCTCTGCGGATACCGAAGACGAAGCTTGCTGAAGGGCAGTGATCGAAAATGAACGTCGGGCCGTTTGCCACACGGCCCGACTGTTTCAGTGCTCGTAGTTACCAAACAGGTTCCAGGTTTTCACCCAGTCTGCTCAGACTCTGTTGTCCTCTCTGCTTACGCCCTCGACTGCTTGAACGCCCGCCGGAATTTATGCAACAGCGGTTCGGTATAACCATTGGGTTGTACGCCCCCCTCAAACACCAGCGCGTAGGCCGCTTGAAATGCAACTGACTGCTCGAAGTCCGGCGCCATAGGCGTGTAGATCGGATCACCGGCGTTTTGCTCATCGACGACCCGCGCCATACGCTGCAATATCTCGACGACCTGATCCTTGGTGATCACCCCGTGTCGCAGCCAGTTGGTCATGTGCTGGCTGGAAATGCGCAAGGTCGCGCGATCTTCCATCAGGCCCACGTTATGGATGTCGGGCACCTTCGAGCAGCCAATCCCTTGTTCGACCCAACGCACTACATACCCCAGCAAACCTTGCGCGTTATTTTCGACTTCCTGACGAATCTCATCGGCCGACCAGGATGGCGCGGTGACGACCGGCACGCTGAGCAAGCCGTCCAGAAGTGCCGGGCTGGCGCCGCCGAAGTCCGTTGTTTCAAGGGACTCCTGCACCGAGCGCACGTTGACCTGGTGGTAATGCAGCGCATGCAGGGTGGCGGCGGTCGGTGAGGGCACCCACGCGGTATTCGCGCCCGCTTTCGGGTGGGCGACTTTCTGTTTGAGCATATCGGCCATCCGGTCCGGCATGGCCCACATGCCTTTGCCGATCTGCGCTCGCCCACGCAATCCACAGTCCAGACCGACGAGCACGTTGTTACGCTCGTAAGCCTCGATCCACGCGGTGTTTTTCATGTCGCCCTTGCGCAGCATCGCGCCCGCTTCCATGGCGGTGTGCATCTCGTCGCCGGTGCGATCCAGGAAACCCGTGTTAATGAACGCGACCCGTGAGGAAGCTGCGGCGATGCAGGCCTTGAGGTTGACGCTGGTGCGCCGCTCCTCGTCCATGATGCCCATTTTCAGGGTATGGCGTTCGAGCTGCAGCAGGTCTTCGATGCGGCTGAACAACTGCTCGGCGAAGGCCACTTCGGCGGGGCCGTGCATTTT
>Ga0163161_10002638_pt1 | contig 12741 bp, 13 predicted proteins | sample S45metaG_FD_129847 | JGI IMG/M metagenome (GOLD analysis project Ga0163161, IMG submission 129847) | Switchgrass rhizosphere microbial communities from Kellogg Biological Station, Michigan, USA - S4-5 metaG | ecosystem: Host-associated > Plants > Roots > Rhizosphere > Soil | place: USA... | reverse complement strand
GGTCTCTCCGGCCTGATTACAGATCAGGGTTCAGAAAGCACGATAGAAGATATTCTGGAAGCTGCGGCACAGATCAACAGCAGCAGCAAGGAAATACTAAACATGACCAATGAAATTACATCAGGTATCGAAATTGAGCCACTGAAAAAGGAAGAGTTTAATCTTCATATTTTAAAGGATAAGCTGGAAAGATTATATATACCGCAGGCGGTCAGCAAAGGTATAGAATTCGAAGTTAATGTATCTGAGCGGACTAAGTTTGTTCCCTTCCTCAAAAACAAAATGCTGCAGATCGCCGGAAATATGATCAATTGCGCATTAAGCTGTACTTCAGAAATGGGACTGATTACAGTTGATCTGGAAATAAAACCTGAGGCCACCTATAATCTGCTAAAGATTAAAGTCACTGATTCTGGTTCAGGCATGAGCAATACCGCCGTTGATAAGGTACTGATGGGAACAGAAGATCTTGCAGCAAATCCATGTGACGATAAATCCGGATTATTACTGGTAAAAAGATTGGTTGACGATCTTAAAGGAGAATTCAGGTTAAGATCAATTGATGGAAGCGGAACAATTGTGGAGGCCTTTCTGAACCAGACCTATGTCTGACTACATATCCATATCCTGATGTCCTTTACATAAAGATATCAGGATATCTATATACTAAATATGTCTTTCGATGATACTCTGAAGCTGGTTTGCAGGGATAACGCCTGACTGCCTCCATTTTACTTCCCCTCCTTTGAACAGGATCAGTGTAGGGACACCCTGGATCTGATACTGGCTTGATACTGCAGGATTTTTATCCACATCTACCTTAAGGATAGTTGCACGCTCCCCCATCTGTCCCTTTAACTGCTGAAGAATCGGGGCCATCATTTTACAAGGGCCACACCATTCGGCAGAGAAGTCTACCAATACAGGTTTTTCTGATTTTATGATTTCTGAGAAGTTTGACATGACATCGGTTTTGGTAAACAACACCGATGAACAGGGTATTGTTTTAGCAGAAAAAAGAAGCGGGGATATCACTTTCGCAACATCCCCGCCATCTAAATTAACGCTCTCGGATATATAAACGCTTATAAACTGAAATATTGTCTGTTGACCGGATTTTTTTTTAAATTATTTCTTCATCAAACTTTTTGTACTTAAAAACAAGCTGAGAAACCGGAATCAGCATCAATCCACAAATTCCAAATACAATGAATGCAATTCTCAAACCAAAGGCATGCGCCAGGTACCCGATCAGTGGAGGGCCTAAAAATGTGCCGGTAATGTAATACGTGGCGATAATGGAGATGGCCATACCTGCAGAATACTTTCTTGAATTACCCGCCATGGAATAAGACATCGGAATAACTGACGCTGTTCCGAAACCCACCAATGAAAAACCGATCATCGCAACCCAGAAATGAGGAATGACAATAGCCATCAGGATACCGGAAATAATGAAAAGGGCACTCATCAGATAAGTTGCTGCCATTCCGATCTTTCCGATAATCAGATCTGAAAGAAAACGGGACATAGCCATAAATAACATAAAGATCAGGTATCCGTAAGTAAAGATCTTTACATGCAGCACCTGCTGAAAGTAGATGCCGCTCCAGTCGAACATTCCGCCTTCGCAGATGGCCGAGAGAAACGCAACGATGCCCAGGCACAGGATATAAGGGTCTGGCTTCCCAATAATGATCTTATTACCACTGGCAGAGCGATCCCCCTTTAAGAGAAACCTGAAAGAATATACCGCCATCAATAAGGTAATGACTGCAACGATCAGAAAGTGCAGCTGGATAGATGCATTCAAAGCAAGAAGCACAGTAGAAAATGCCACACCGGCAATTCCCCCGGTGCTCCAGAAACCATGAAAAGAACCATTGATCTTTTTGGTAAAGAGCTTTTGCACAGTAATGGCCTGTGTGTTCATAGAAATATTAAAGATCCTGGAGGTAAAAGCAAATAAAACAACAGCGACTACCAATGCTGCCGTATGATGTGTAAAGGCAATCAGTGCCATTGCAAGTGAATTTAAGGCATAGCCAACGGTAAGCGGAACACGGCTGTCATACCTGGAAACCAGCCAGCCGGTAATAGGCAAACCGATCAGTGAACCTACAGGCATAGCCAGCAGGATAGATCCCAGCTCTGCATCATTAAAACCGAATGCCATTTTGATAGTGGGAATCCTTGAGGCCCAGGTGGAAAAGCTGAAACCTGACATAAAGAAAAAAGTACTCAGGAATATCCTGTGTGTGTTTTTGGAGATAATATCGTTCATTTATATCGCAAAGATAAGCAACACAAGTGATTGATTAATACGATTTATCCTTTTGTATACAGCAGCAGTTCCTTCCAGGCTTCCAGTTTTTGTTCGAAAGATTTCGAAGCATTTGCCCGGCTTGGAGAGGGCAGTAAGTGGTAGATCTTATCAGCGCTCTTTTTCACGTACTTCAGGTAAAACTCCTCGGCTTTTCGGCTGTCAAAAAAAACGTGAGTGATATTCGGATGCCGCTCATAAAAGGACGCAAAATCATTGACAACCTCATTTTTAATGTTACTGTCTAAACTGCCTTCACAGGTGCAGGATTCCAATACGTCCCACAGGGCAATGTGGTGCTGAAGCAAAAATAACTTCCTTGCTTCATAATCAGGCTCCAGGGGCTGATCAAAAAGCGTATAAATCAATTTCCAGAAATGATTGCCTGCATGTCCATAATATTGCCGGAGGCTCAATGACCTGTCGCCCGGCATCGTGCCCAGCAACAGCACAGTACAATGCTGGTCAGCAATGGGCGGAAAAGCTATCTTAACGGGATTGATCATTGAATTGTTCATCTGCAGATGATTAACGCTAGCTATCAGATTATGTTCTTAAAATTTAAATATAAGGGCTTTTTGAGAAAAATATACATTCCTGATGGGGGTAAAGAGAGATCCGGTGGTCTTATCTATAAAAAAACATACTCATGAAAAAACTACTGAAAATCACTGCCCTGCTCCTGTTTGCACAGCTTGCTCAATTACATGCACAAACATCCACGATTAAACCAGCCGGGCGCAAAACCTGGGGATATGCTATTTCGCTGAGCCCGGGAGTTACTTTTGACAATGCCCGTTTCGCACTGGGGGCCGATTTTCAGGTAGAACGCCGTCTTACTGATCTTTTGGGGCTCACATTCAGTGCAGGATTTACAACGATAAGCCAGGAGGAATTCAGCACTGAAATTGACCAGAATATGATCCCGCTTAAAATTGGCGTAAAGATATATCCTGCTGAAAGATATTACCTTGCCGGTGGTGTAGGTACAGCCATAGATATCAACGGCAATTCCTGTACAGCCTGGTCTGCTGCCGTAGCCAGACAGCTCAGCAGCAGATTTGACCTGGGATTGAAGTATGAAAATTACGCCAGCTCCAGCCTGCTCGCTGTGAGGCTGGGATACCGGATATTTTAATGTGATCATAGTCAGATCCTGTTCCGATATTGCTACCTTTGCAGATTGAATAACAGTAAACACGAATGATACAAATAGGACAATACAACGAACTCAGAATTATAAATAAGACAGAAACAGGCCTGATACTGTCAGACGGCGATAAAGAAGCGCTGTTGCCATATAACCACGTCCCAAAGGATGCGGAAGTTGGCGAAAATATCAATGTTTTTGTATACATGCATAAGGACGGGAAGTTGCATGCCACTACACAGAAGCCTCTGGCCTGTGTGGGCGACTTTGCCTATTTGACGGTGGTAGAAGATGGTGAGAATGGTGTTTTTATGGATATAGGCATCGACAAAGATGTATATGTGCCGGAAAAGGAACAAAAGCGCCCGATGTTTAAAGGAGACAAGCACGTGGTGTATGTTTTTCTTGATGATTCCAATGACCGTATGGTGGCATCCTCAAGGCTGACCAACTTTGTTGAGGAAGAAGACATTAACTTTGAAGAAGGTGATGAAGTAAGCCTCATGATCGCCGACCGCAGTGATCTGGGCTATAATGCGATCATTGACAATAAATATATCGGGTTACTGTACACAAATGAACTGTTTGACCAGCTCAATCCTGGTGAGGTAAGAAAAGGCTGGATCAAGAAAGTACGTGTTGAAGGTAAAATTGACCTGAGCCTGCAGCCAATGGGTTATGGACATATCCTGGATATGAAAGAAGTACTGATCAAAATGCTGGAAGAAAACCAGGGTGTACTTCCTATCGGTGATAAAAGTACACCGGATGATATCTATGAATTGCTGAAGATCAGCAAAAAAGCATTTAAGAAAACTACAGGTGCCTTGTATAAAGAAAGACTGATCACCATTGGTGATCATGAAATCAGATTGCTGTCTGAATAAACAAAAAAGCCGGTTCTTCTCATGAAGGGCCGGCTTTTTTAACTTATGCCTTTACACCAACAATTTCGTTGTACACCCCGTTCCACAGATTAATCCGTTGCTGAAGCGCAGCAATCGTGATCTCTTCAGCAGCCTTCCAGTGCTCCTCATTGTCGCCGCAAAGCTCAGCAGTCATGTCCAGCGCAAGGTGAGAATGGTGGTCGCCATCAACTTCAATATGACGGTCAAGATAATATTTGATCAGTGAAAGCTGATCCGGAAACTTTTGGTTCAGGTCTCTCACAATAGAGATAAACATATGAGGTATCAGGTCTTCCCTGCCAAAAGTAAAGGCAGCCGACTGTAAATGCGATTGTTTGCCATCGATTACACCGAAGGTAAATTCCATAAACTCGCGTGCTTCCCTGGGCACATCAGCTTCCGTATATGCTTTAAAAAATGAACCTGTTTCTTTCAAAACAGCAGTAAATTCAAGGATGGTCTTGGTATCAGCCCCGCATTGTTCCATAGCTTCGAGATACATCTCATAGTGGCTCTTGCGAACCCCTGCGCCATCCACATCAGATTCTTCGCCCGTAACAATTTCATTGATCAGGTATCTTGTATTTGCATTCCCAACCGGAAACCATGGTGTACTCGTGCTCGTTAATCCAATCTGCAGTGATTTTAATAAAGACATGAAATCCCAAACTGCATAAATATGGTATTGCATAAATATTTTCAGGTCATCAATATCATTGATTACTGAATACACTTTATGATTGATTATTTCCTGTCTTAATGGCTCTATGGCCGACTGTATCCTGGCGATATGGCTGTTCATCGTTTTATCTGTTTTTAATATTGCGGCAAAGGTATTTGTAATTGCGCTTTTACCGTAGCAGACTATTGCTTTTTTTAGGTTCAGCAACCAAAAATTACTTTTTATAGAAGAATCACAACCATATGCTATTGCAAATTGCCCTCACAGGCATCAAATTACAGCCTGCGCAAACGATACGGCCTGAACAGCAGGTTTCTGTGCAAGCCCTGCAATGATGAAAGAATATCCGGGTAACCAGCTGCATCATAATGATGATCACCGGGCAATATTCTGAGGGAAAAATTTCTTTTCTGCACGGAATCCAATGGTTTTGGATTCTCCCTGTCTCCATAAAAACAAAAAACAGGAATTTTGATCGCCTCGACTTCAGGCTGTACCTTATAAGGTTTATTATCCCCTGCTATATTGAGCAGGTCTGAAGTATGCACCATGAAATCTGAAGAGGCAAAGGGCGACAATAATGCAATGGCGACTACCTTATTCTTCATCGAAGGTATCAGGCGGTTATAGATAAAAGGTACAACATCTGCACCAAAAGAATAGCCACAGAGATAGATCCTGTTGGTTTTGTATAATGACGAATATTTACTGATGAGCTGCATAACATCATCCGCAGTCTGCTGCGGTGTTCGTTCTGTCCAGAAATATGATCTTGAGTTAAATCCGATAGTCTCAAAGCCTTCTGCGGCAAAACCGGTACCCAATTGATCTTCAAAATCCAGCCATCCCCCGTCACCGGAAAAAAGGATCATTAATTTTTTAGAAGTAGAATCTGCGCTCGGATAGGTAATTACGGGAAGATCAAAATCATGGGTTTCAATCCCATGATGGTTTGTTTGCCTTATTTTGGAGAGAACGCCGCAACCAGAGCACAGAAAAATAAGTATCAGGCCTAAGCCCAGTTGCGCGCGTTTCATATATGGTAAGTACTATTCCAGGATGATAGTAGAAATAGAGTGCGGCAGACTGGTGGTTTCAGCTGCTTTTCCGGCTATCCATAAATAATATGGCAATTTATCATTTGATTTGTTCATTACTACGACCGCCATTTTACCATCAGTATTGAGAAAAGCTGTAGTCATCAGTTTGTCACGGTTAGAAGAACTTGCAATTCTTTTTGCTCCGGGGCGGATGAATTTAGAGAATTGCCCCATGTAATAATACGAATTTGTATACATCAGCTTACCAGTCCTGCTGTCTGCATGCACAGGTGCGAAACAAAAGTTACCTACATGGTTAGGGCCTCCCTTTTCATCCAGCAGCATATTCCAGTCGGTCCAGGCCGCAGTACCGCTGTTGAAGTCGTTGATCATAGAATAACCGTAACGCTCGCCCAGTGCCCAGCTGCCAATACTGTCTGCATTAAACTTCTCCACACAGCCTTCAGTAAAAATCAGTTCCTTATCAGGAAAAGATTGCTTTACCAGCTTTTCATTCTCAAACAGCATACCGCTGCCTGTCCAGGTTTCATACCAGTGGTAACCTATGCCCCAAACATATTTAGCTGCTTCGGGATCACTTAAGATCGTGCTGGCACGCTGGTACATCTGATCACGGTTATGGTCCCAGGCAATCAGTTTTTTGTCAGACAAGCCTTCTTTCTGCAAAGTCGGGCCTAAATATTCTTTGATAAAATCACGTTCTTCTTCGGCAGTAAACACACATGATTCCCAGGTCTGTGTTGCCATAGGCTCATTCTGCACCGTCAGCCCCCAGACAGGCATGCCCATCGCCTCATATGTTTTGATAAATTTAGCATAGTAATTTGCCCAGCTCTGTCTGAATTCAGGTTTTAATTTCCCTCCTTTTAACATACTGCCGTTCGTCTTCATAAAGGCCGGCGGGCTCCATGGGCTTACAAACATCGTCAGTTTGCCTCCCGCAGCCTGGATCGCTTGTTTAATCAAAGGAATACGGTACTTCTCATCATGTTTTACATTAAAAGATTTCAGGGCTGCATCATTCTCTTTGATATAGGTATAGCTATCGCTTGAAAAATCTGTACTATGGATGCTGGTCCTGGCCAGTGTAAAGCCAATCCCGTTCTGCTGGTCATAGTAGGCTTTTAAAAATTCCTGCTGTGCTTCTTTGGACAGCTTCGCATAGGTTTCTGCCGTCGCATCAGTAATTGCCCCGCCTATCCCTACCAGGGTCTGAAATGTTTTAGATGGATCAACAAATATGCAGACCTGTGTTTCAAGGGGTTGTTTCAGCTCACTGAAGTTTAAGCTTCCCGTTTTGGATAGCTTAAGATCCGATCCCTGGGCAGTGGTATATACCGTTGCTGCGGGTTGTTTTTGTTGTGCCACCGCAGCTGCCCCAAAAGGGAAAAGCAATGCCATTAAATACATCTTATTCATTTGCCGTTTATCATTTATCCTGTACGTGCCTGCTCATGGCACAACACAGGTTGGTTTAATTTTTTAAATATAAAGAATAATTTAACCGAATTTAAACTGGTCGATCCTTACCCAGTGCATTCCTGCCGCTTCAGCAGCCTTTACTCCAGGAAGCCCGTCTTCAAAGACCAGGCATTTCTTAGGGTCAACTCCCAGCAATTCCGCTGCTCTCAGAAAGGGATCTGCAAAAGGCTTGCCCCTGGGGGTTTCTCCGGCACATACCAGTACTTCCACCTCTTCGCTTACGCCTATGATTTCCAGTGTCCGCTGTACAGCAATGCGGTCTCCGCCAGAAACTACTGCAATACGGACTTTGCCTGCATTGGCTTTCAGGTGTTCTACCACATAAGGGATAGGCAGTACCTTACTGATATATTCATCGGCAAATAACTGTGCTTTCCGCGATCTGAATTCTTCAGGGTCCATCGCAGCATGATAACGGAGGTTCAGTTCTTCAACCACATTGGCGATTGGCCATCCTGCAAGTTCATCTATGATTGCAGGGTCCATCTCCACCTGGTATTGTTTCGCTACTGCGACATAAGTGGCAGCATGGGCTGGCATATTATCTGCGAGTGTGCCATCACAATCGTACAAAAAGGCTTCGTAATCTCCTTCTGTTAATTTACTGAGTCTTGAGAAATCAGATTCTTCCATAAAGTATTGCGCTTAAATAATAACAAATTAATGATCAGATATGGTATCCGTTTTTTTCTGAAAGCTGTAGATCAGGTATCCCAGTGCAGGCAGGATGAACACACTCCCGATCAGCAGCGCATAACCCAGCGCTTCCATCGTTTTCTGCTCGCCCTGATCTGACAGCAGGGAAAGATTTTGACCGCCTTTAAGCAGTACGATGTCAGGAAAATGGCTGTAGGTAGCAGCAAACAGGATCATCGTTACCTGGAAACCTGCCAGTATCCTGAGCATAACGGGCTTATTCTTATTCAGCAGGTAAAACATAATCATCAGCGAGATGGTAGCCAGTATAATTGCAATGGTCCCGGGAACATCACTAAAAATCCAGTACAGCAAAGGAATCTGATTGATGCCTGCAGCAGCGAAAACCAATGCGCCCGCTCCCATTACCACAAAGATGAGATAGGTAGCTTTCCGCGTAAAACGCTTGCGGTCATACTCATCATCAGCCTGTCCGATAATAAATACTGCAGCCAGGTAAGCGCATATAGTGACAGTAAAAATCCCTACAGCAACAGAGAACCAGTTGAGCCAGCTATAGATGTATGCAGAGAGAAAATCATGTGCCTGCAGATCAATTTTTGAAGAAACTACACTGGCGGCAATGATGCCGAGAAAAAAAGGTGTCAGCACACTGGAAAGTATGAATATCCTGGTATAAACTTTCTGCATATCATCCTTTACGGCATCATAATTTCTGAAAACAAAGGCTGTGCCCCGGGCAATAATCCCCAGCAACATACATACGAGTGGGATATGGAGATAAATAGAAACGGTGGTATAGATCTTTGGAAAACCCACAAAGAGGATCACGATCACAATGATCAGCCACATGTGGTTTGCTTCCCATACCGGCCCGATGGCCTCATACATATTCTTTCGCGTACGGTGCCTGTTGGCCCTGGAGGTAAACAACTCAATAATACCCGCCCCAAAATCAGCGCCTCCAAGCAGAACGTATAACAAAATAGCTGTCCAGAGGAAAATTATCACTACATATACCATGGCCTATTGCGTTTGATGATCAGTGGATGAATCGTACAGTTTGCCCACCATTGTAATCTGGCGGAATAATAAAAAGCTGACAATGATGGCCAGAGAGATGTAAACAGCAGTGAACAGATAAAAAGAGTAAGCAATTCCGGGCATCGGGGTTACAGCATCTGCTGTACGCATCACGCCATAGATAATCCAGGGCTGCCTGCCCACCTCGGTCACTGTCCATCCGGCTTCGAGCGCCAGGTATCCCAGGGGTGTGGCCATCACGAATAGTTTGAGCAGCCACTTACTGTCAGACCAGCTTTTTTTCTTCAGCAATGCGATAAAATAAAGAAGAGATAAGGCCAGCATGGCCATACCAAGGCCAACCATGATCTGGAAGGCAAAATGCGTGACCATTACGGGCGGCTGGTCTTTCTTTGGAATTTTGTCCAGCCCTTTTACTTCGGCATTAAAATCGTTGGTCGCCATAAAGCTCAGCAGCTTTGGCACCTTCAGTGCATAATTCACTGTCTGGGAAGCCGTATCCGGAATCCCCCCGATCACCAGTGATGCGCCTTTTTCTGTATGGAAATGCGCCTCCATTGCGGCGAGTTTTGCAGGCTGCCTTTTCGCCACATCCTTTGCAGATATATCACCGCTCAGGGGTTGCAGGCAGGCGGCAACAGTTGCAAAGATAGCGGCTATACGAAATGCCTTATGGTGAAAAGCCACATTTTTACCCTTTAATATCATCAGTGCATGTACACCTGCCACAGCAAAACCTGTAGACACAAATGCAGCGACACACATGTGTAGTGCCTGCGAGAACCAGGCTGCATTAAACATCGCTTTCATAGGATCTATATTCAGATACTGGCCATTGACAAAATCAAAACCTGAGGGACTGTTCATCCATGAGTTTGCAGCAACAACGAGAATGCCGGAAAGGAGTCCGGTGATACCGACAACCATGCCGGTAAACCAGTGGAACCAGGGGTGAAAACGGTTCCACCCATAGAGGTAAAACCCGAGGGCAATCGCTTCTATGAAAAAGGCTGTCCCCTCGAGAGAGAAAGGCATGCCAAAGATCGGCCCGGCATGTTCCATAAACTTAGGCCATAACAATCCAAGTTCAAATGAAAGCACTGTTCCTGAAACAGCTCCGGTGGCAAAAAAAATAGCCACACCCTTGCTCCAGGCTTTGGTAACATCAAGGTAAACAGTCTCCTTTTTCCTGAGCCAGAAATAGTGGGCAGTAGACATAAAGAATGGCATAACCATGCCAATGCAGGAGAAGACAATGTGGAAGCCTAACGAAAAGGCCATCTGGAGTCGGGCAGCGAAGAAATCATCCATTCTGCAAAAATAGGTGTATTCACTATTGCGAGATAGCCTTCGCCCTATTCTTTTGCTTAGTTAATGTAATAATCGCATTTCCCCTACAGATGACCTTCAGGATATTATATATATGATCAGACCCCCTGTCTTAAATGTCTTCCGGTTTAAACTTGCTTGCCGGTCTTACGATCATTCTCAATGACTGGTCGTTGGTCATGTAAGCTACTCCCCAGTTATACAGGGTCCTGATCCTGTTCCGGTAATTGATCAGCGACAAGAGGTGGATGAATAACCACATCAATAAAGCAAGCACTCCGCTGAAGAACAATTTCGGCTTTGGCAGATCAGCCACTGCTTTATTTTTGCCGATGATGGCCATCGAACCTTTGTCGTAATAACTGAAAGGTTTCAGAGCGCCGCCAGACAATGCTTTGATCAGGTTTTTACCGAGGTTTTCTCCCTGCTGAATAGCTACCTGTGCCACCTGCGGATGTCCCTGAGGGAAATGTGCATCAGTAGTTTGAATACAGGTATCACCAATCGCATATACATCTTCCATCCCCTGTACTTTATTGAACTCGTCAACGATCATACGTTTGCCCCTGCCATAAACAGCTTCAGGAATCCCTTTAAATACAATCGCTGTTACACCAGCTGCCCAGATCAGGTTTTTAGAGACAATGGTATCTCCATTGGCAAAATGCACTACATCATCAGTAAAGTCCTTCACCATAGCATTTAAGCGAACTTTTACACCATTTTTGGTTAAAGTATCATAGGCGTATTTTTGTGATTTCTCACTCATTGGGGTCAACAGAGCTTTCAAACCGTCAACCAGATAAATCTCTCCGCTGGCACCCGCCAGCTCAGGATAATCTTTGGCGATGATCGTTCTTTTCATTTCAGCAAACATACCAGAGATCTCTACTCCGGTAGGGCCGCCACCTGCCACCACTACAGTCAACAGTTTCCTTCTCAGTTCAGGATCAGTAGATCGTGATGCCTGCTCTAACCTTTCCAATAGCGTATTGCGCATTTGAAGGGCATCAGAAATGGTTTTCATGGGAATCGCATTTTTTTCAACGCTCTCCATTCCAAAGTAATTTGTCACACAGCCGGTTCCAAATACCAGGTAATCATAACTAATTTCTCCTGTAGAGAGGATTAGTTTTTTTTGTGCCGGTACTACCTCCTCCAATTCGCCCAGTCTAAAAGTAAAGTTCTTTTTGCCCCTGAAAAGTTTGCGGAAAGGATAAGAAATATTGGAGGTTTCAAGGTAACCTGTAGCTACCTGATAGATTAAGGGAGGAAAAAAGTTATAATTGTTTTTATCGACTAAGACAACGTCAAATGATTCGTGATCAGAAAGGTTTTTCGCAAGGTTAACACCTGCAAATCCACCGCCCACAATGACTATCTTTTTTGGAGTATGATTCATTTTAACAGCTATTGATGATTTATACCCCCCTAACAGCAATAAATGTGCTAAGATTTAGAAAAAGCGAACATTATTTTGTCAAGTTTACCAGGCCTGATTTCACAGCTGTGACAATTTCAATCACAATTTAAGTAATTTTACAAAAACAGCCTTAATATGCCCACTTTCAGTCAAGATCAACACCCAAATTCATTACAATTATTCAAAAAAGGGAAATATGTTTTTACCGGTTTATTGAAAGAAGAGCAGGATAAAAATGCAAGTGTGCCATATTTTACTGCCAAAGCGATCATGATACAGGAAAACCATGATACTTTTACAGGTGACATTGCCATTTTAAAACTGAGCGACCTGATCTTAAAGCAGTCCACTTACATTGATGAAAACGGAAAGCAGATTGAAGCACATCAGCTGTACACCTGGCCGCGCAATCTTGGAAGTACCCCGCAATGGACTGCAGCCAAATATGAATTTCTGAACCAGTACATCTTAAACTTTCCTATCGAAGTGATTTCCCTGCAGGAGTCAAATGGTATCACCTGGAGATTTATTACTCCTGAACAATTTAAAAAGATCCCTTCAGGCATCAGTGCTACTCCTGGATTTGAGGATTTCGTAGCACACCAGAATGAATATTTTTTCCTGCGCCGCCCTGTCAGCGAAGCCAAATAAGTAATATCAGCTCAGCAGATGCTGACCAATC
>Ga0163161_10002637_pt1 | contig 12742 bp, 10 predicted proteins | sample S45metaG_FD_129847 | JGI IMG/M metagenome (GOLD analysis project Ga0163161, IMG submission 129847) | Switchgrass rhizosphere microbial communities from Kellogg Biological Station, Michigan, USA - S4-5 metaG | ecosystem: Host-associated > Plants > Roots > Rhizosphere > Soil | place: USA... | reverse complement strand
GTCGGTGGCTGAACTGGTCGAGAAACTGAAAAACGAAGCGAAGGTAATCTAAATGACTATCTTGGTTATTGCTGAACACGACAACAAAGTGCTGGCCCCGGCCACGCTGAACACCGTGGCTGCTGCCGTCAAAATCGGTGGTGATATTCACGTTCTGGTCGCCGGTCAAGGCGCTGGTTCCGTGGCAGAAGCCGCTGCGAAAATCGCTGGCGTGGCGAAGGTGCTGGTGGCCGACAACGCCGCCTACGCTCACCAGTTGTCGGAAAACGTTGCGCCACTCGTCGCCGAACTCGGTAAGGGCTACAGCCACATCCTGGCTGCTGCGACTTCCAACGGCAAAAACATCCTGCCGCGCGTTGCCGCGACCCTGGACGTTGACCAGATCTCCGAGATCATCTCGGTCGAAAGCGCTGACACTTTCAAGCGTCCGATCTACGCCGGTAACGCCATCGCTACCGTTCAGTCCAACGCTTCGGTGAAAGTCATCACCGTGCGTGCCACCGGTTTCGACCCGGTTGCCGCTGAAGGTGGTTCGGCTGCTGTTGAAGCCGTTGCTGCTGCTCACGATGCAGGCACTTCGAGCTTCGTTGGCGAAGAGTTGGCCAAGTCCGATCGTCCGGAGCTGACCGCTGCCAAAATCGTCGTTTCTGGCGGTCGCGGCATGCAGAACGGCGACAACTTCAAACACCTGTACACCCTGGCCGACAAGCTGGGCGCTGCCGTCGGTGCTTCTCGCGCCGCCGTCGACGCGGGGTTTGTACCTAACGACATGCAGGTCGGTCAGACTGGCAAGGTCGTGGCTCCACAGCTGTACATCGCGGTCGGTATTTCCGGCGCGATCCAGCACCTGGCCGGCATGAAAGACTCCAAGGTGATCGTGGCGATCAACAAGGACGAAGAAGCGCCGATCTTTCAAGTGGCCGACTACGGTTTGGTGGCTGATCTGTTCGAAGCGGTGCCAGATCTCTTGGCTCGGTTAGCTTGACGTTCTATCGCTGAATTGAAGAACAAAAAAAGGCCTGGTTACACCAGGCCTTTTTTTAGTTCTTTCTATTAACCGTTAACCCATTTGCTGGTGTCGTCCAGGGCCATCCCAAACCGATCCAGTAGCGACTGAACTTCGCTTTCCGAAATGATCAGGGGAGGGCAGAAAGCGATAGCATCGCCCATGTTACGAGTGATCATGCCATGCTCCTGTGCACGTCCTGCGAGGAAACGACCTAGCGTCCCGGTCGTCTCGAGAGGCGCCTTGGTGGCACGGTCGGCAACTAGTTCGACAGCCGCAATCAGCCCAGCGCCCCGAATCTCACCGACCAGTGGATGATCACTGAAATCCTGCAACCCTCGACGAAGGATTTCACCCATGTGCGCGGCCCGCGCGACCAGGTCTTCCTCATCGATGATTTTCAGGTTTTCCAGTGCAACCGCCGCCGCGACCGGGTGACCGCCGCCGGTAAAGCCATGACCCAGAGCGCCGAAGGCTTTGGTCTGATCGGCAATGCCTTCGTAAACTCGGTCATTGATCAGGATGGCTGAAATGGGTTGGTAGGACGAAGAAAGCTGTTTGGACAAAATCATGATGTCCGGCTCAATACCATAGGTCTGACTGCCGAACATTTGCCCAGTACGACCGAAACCGCAAATCACCTCGTCCGCAACGATCAGGATGTCGTGCTTGCGGCACACCTTTTGGATTTTCTCCCAGTAAGTACGTGGCGGCACAATCACACCGCCCGCACCCATCAGTGGCTCTCCGACGAAAGCGGCAATGGTTTGCGCGCCTTCGTGCACGATCAATGCATCGAGTTCGGCGGCCAGGCGATCGGCAAATTGCTCTTCGGTTTCGCCCGGCAATGCGTTGCGGTAATGGTGAGGATTGCCCGCATGCAGAAAACCGGGTAGCGGCACATCGAAACCGCGTTGGTTCGCCGGTAATCCTGTCAGGCTGGCGCTGGCCAGGGTGATGCCATGATAGCCACCCAGACGACTGATGAATTTTTTCCGGGCTGGCTTGCCTTGGGCGTTGTTCAGGTACCAGACCAGCTTGATCACGGTGTCGTTGGCCTCAGAGCCGGAGTTGGTGAAAAACACCTTGCTCATCGGCACCGGTGCCATGTTTATCAGTTTTTCCGCCAACTGAATGCTGGGCGAATGGGCCTTGTGCCCAAACAAATGATAGAACGGCAGCGTCGACATCTGCTTTTCGGCAGCGGCTACCAGACGTTTATTGCTGAACCCTAACGCTGCGCTCCAGAGCCCAGCCATGGCTTCGATATAAGGCTTGCCCTCTTCGTCAAAAACAAACACGCCTTCACCCCGTTCAATGATCAGTGGCCCGGCTTCCTGGTGGGCTCTGGCGTTGGTGTAGGGGTGCAGGTGATGGAGGATATCTTTCTGGGCTAAGGCGGAGCGTGTCTTATTCATGGTCTTCTCGCAGGTTTGGGAATGACCCTTGAATTATAGTGCATGATGCATCATGTTGTGTAGCTGGTTTTTTCCCCATAAAACCGCGATGATGCAACCAGATGCGGTCAGGATGCCCCAAACCTGCCAAAATAGAGCCTTCCTTTACTCGGACCTGATATGAGCTATCCAATCGGCCAAATAAAACATGCATATTTAGGCACAAGCGTTTATTCATCGCTGCGAGAAGCATTGGTGACTGGCAAGCTCAAACCTGACGATAAGCTTCGGATTCGGGATCTGGCCACCCAGCTGGGTACTAGCGTTACGCCTGTCCGCGATGCAATCTTGCAGCTCGCCAAAGAGCAGGCGCTGGTCATGAGGACTCCGAAAGACATTCGAGTGCCTTCTTTGAGTCGTCAACAGTATCTGGAGATTCGCTCGGTGCGTCTGGCATTGGAAGGGTTGGCCGCAGAGTCTGCAGCTGCCATGGCAACTGAAGAGGATTTGCAGCGAATCGAAGAGAACATCTTGGCGAATCTTGATGCGATTCATCGAGAGGACATGACTGAGGCATTAAAACTCAATCAGACGTTCCACTTTTTTTTTGCTGATATAGCCCAGATGCCGATGTTACGCGGTTTTTTAGACAGCTTATGGATGCGTACCGGGCCACTTCTTGCGCTGGCATATGACCACTTTTCGGAGCGTGTGGCGATTGAGCATCATTGGGAGGTGTTAACAGCGCTCAGGAATCGAGATGGCTGTGCCGCAAGGCAAGCGATCTGTACGGACATTCTTGATGGTAATGAGATGATGCTAGAGTTTATCGATACGCGGCCTTGACGCGTTAAGTGCTTGGAAATTAGCCCCCAGCACACTCACGGGCCTGTCTGAATATGGCCGGAGGGCTGTACTAAGCCTCACAAGCTAAATAGCCTCCGAGTGGTATTAATCAGATCTCGTCATGCACTATTGTGTGAGAGAAAGGAAGACGATGGCGGCTTCCATCTAGCGGGAGAAAACGATTATCTTTTTTGGTGTACTGCCAATCCTGAACGGGACGAGCCTTCGGACCTGCTTGAAGCGGATTGGCTACCAATGATCGTATCCCTCTCTTATGTACCGAGTTCGGACGGGTACCCGGTGAATCGCCCCGGATTCTCTAGACACGGTTCCGATCGAGCGGTACCGCTTAGTTAACAGTCGCACTGCGTCTTTGGATACCGATGCGGCAATCCAGGCTGCTCTAACTAATACGATTGTTCAGATATTGTTTGGATCATTCTTTCGAGATACCACGTAGCAGTGAAATATCGCGAATGGGAGGATTCCCAAACAGTCTTCTATATTCACGACTGAACTGTGTCACGCTTTCATAACCGACTCGATACGCGGCGGATGTCGCATCCACTTGCTCGGTCAACAGCAAGCGTCGAGCTTCATGAAGCCTAATATGCTTCTGATACTGCAATGGACTCATGTGTGTGATGGCACTGAAGTGATGGTGTAAAGTTGAAACACCCATTGCAGCTATTTCCGCCAAGGCTTCAATTCGGATTGCTTCAGCGTAATGCTCACGTATCCACGTAATTGTAGCTGCGATTCTGTCGCACCGAGGATCCTGCCTCGCGATACGACGAAGGTGACCGCCCGATGGCCCCATCAGCAAACGAAATATAATCTCACGCATCACCAGAGGTGCCATGACCGACATTTCATGAGGTTTGTCAGCAAGTACGGACAGTCGCACAAAAGCGTCAAGCAGTTCCGTAGTCATATTTCCGAGAGTCATGCCTGAGTCGGATGTACTCGACGTAGGGATGCCTTGAAGGTCAATTTCCCCTCCGACCGCTTGGACCATTGCAAGGTCCAGTTTCAGCATCACGGACAGGCATGGTTGGCTTGGATCGGCCTCAAGCACGTGCGAAATAGTGGGTAGATCTACCGCCGTTAAAACAAAACTCGCGGCGTCATACTCATAGTCAGCCGGGCCTAGAACAACACGCTTGCGACCCTGAACGACGAAGGCAATGCTTGGTTCATAAAGCATCGAAGCGGGTTCGGTAGGTCTATCGCGACGGTATAGAGTTAGACCTGGCAATGCGGAAACATGATCACCTGTTTCCGGTAAGTACGCCAGCAGGCGAGAGCGAAGACGCGCACGTAGTGACGCACTCTCTGAGTCGTCATCGGACCGAGCCGGCTCTAGCCGAACTTCATTCATAGAAACCATAGGGTCAACACGTGGTGGTCCTGCTTCTTTCTCCGGCTGCCTTTGACGTTTGCAACGGGAATAAACCAGACGCCATTTTCCAGGTCAACGTTTCTCCATTCGGCCTGAAGCAGTTCCCCGATCCGGCATAACGTTCCCAAACAGATCCAAAGCGCAAGTTGGGACTCGGGTTTGAGTGGGCGAATTCCATCGTACTTTTCGCCGGCAGGTAGCGCTGCATAGTCGGCAGTCATTTTCTGAAAACGTTGGTGTAATTCTTGAAGTTCGGTGGAGGAGAGGATCCGAGTACGTTCCTCCTGGTAGTCACTGGGTACAAGTCTATCGATTTCGACCAAGTCTGCTGGATTTCCGTCGACCAGTAGTGTTCGCCATGGCTGGCGTTTCTGGGCCCATCCAAACATCTGAACGATATCCGAAAAAAGACTGATGGCCTGACGAGTAGCGCCGCGAGCCATTACGGAACGCACCAGGCTCCGCAGGTCATGCTCACTGACTGTACTGATGACTTTTGAGCCGATGGCGGGGTAAAGATCTTTCGCGAATCTTCTCCGTAGCTCGGCATTACCATCCTTTCGTGCGACACCATCGCGAAGCCATTCTCCCGCTAGGTCTAGCACCGCCAGCTCCTTAGACTTTTGCTGATCGGCTTGTGCGAGTTGTGCAGCCAGCTCCGCTTTTAGTCTGACCTTCCCAGCGCGCTTGTTCTCATTAGGATTGATCCCTTTGGCTACAAGATCTCGCGTACGGATTTCGGTCAACGACTTGTTTGGCCATGTACCGCACGAGAAGCGGGTGTAAATCCCTTCCCAGCGAAACTGGAAGTAAAAGGGGATAGCGATGCCTTTTTTGCGGAGTGAGACTCTGCCAGAGAGGCTGCCTTCGTCGCGTATGACGGCGCTGACATCCCGTTCGGTCAGTGCTTCTAATTCTTTGGCGGTGAGTTTGGCCATAATCAACCTTCTAAAAAATTACTCCCACATTTACTCCCACGGATTTGTCAGCTAAGGGTAGGTCGGGATAGAGATCGATGGAAGAAAAATTCGCTGAAGGCCGCTATTTTGCTAGTCTCTATGGTTCTATAGAGATACAGTGCGAGCCATAGATGACTTTTGATTAATTGTATTGGGTGCTAGGGGTCGAGTGTTCGAATCACTCCGTCCCGACCATATAATTCAAGGGGTTGCGAGATTCTATCTCGCGACCCTTTTTTATTTTTAGGCATTTTTACCCCTACAAAACGACTGGCTCTCGGTGGAGCCCTCATCTCCTTCGGAGGAGAGGGACGCAAGATTTCTGTGTGCCAATGTTCCCGCAGGAAGTATGGCGATGCAGGCAGGGATGAACCTAGTTGACGGCTCGTCAGGCAGTCTTCTCCAACTTTTACAGTCGGGGTTACACAGGTTTGTGGTGACTAGAGTCGAATCATCTTGAACTGCATAGTTCCCCTCTGGTGATTTTTGACTTGGCGAGACGCGAATACGGTCTCGCGCAAATCGCCGGGCTGTGGCGAATCCGAAACCTGGGTCGCCGCCAATGCTCTTTCAACATTTCATGAGTGTGTCCTCTTCGATCGGCTGATTTCCGAAAACATTTAATAGACGCACAATGTTGGGAAGTCAGGTCTGAACGAATAAACGTCATGAATAATATGCAGGAATTGTTAGGTCGCGTGACACTGGACGAGCTATCGGCCTTCGTGGCGGTAGTGGAGGCCCTCAGTTTCACAGATGCGGCCAAGGTCATAGGACGAGACGCCACGATCATCTCGCGAAGGATCGGGCAACTGGAAGAGCGACTCGGAATTCGACTGTTGTCCCGCACCACGCGGCGCGTCTCTCTGACTGAAGTTGGAACGCTTTACTATCAACGTGTACGTGCATTGTTGGATGAATTGGACAGTGCCGGCCAAGAGGCGAGTAACTTTGCGGCCAGTCCACAGGGATTGCTCCGGGTGTCACTCCCCGTCACCTTTGGACGCAGATGGGTGGCGCCATTGTTGCCCGCGTTCATCGCACAGCATCCAAAAATCCGGGTGGATGCGCGTTTTGCCGATCGCTACGTCGACGTAGTGGCGGAGGGGTTTGACGTGGCTATCCGCGTGGGAGTGTTGCGCGACAGCACGCTCGTCGCCAAGCAGATCGCGCCTTTTCGCAACCTGCTTTATGCATCCCCGAGCTATATCGCTTTGCAGGGTCAACCTCAGACGCCTGAAGCGTTGGCTGAACATGCCTGCCTGGGATTCAGTAGTCACTCAAGCTGGCCAGACTGGGTACTGAAAAACGGCAGTCAGCACCGGACGGTACGGCCAACTGGCCCGTTGATTTCGGACAATTCAGAGTCACTGCTTCAAGCGGCTGCTAAAGGCGTCGGCATCATCCTTACTCCGGATTGGCTAGCGGGGCCCGCGGTTCGCAATGGTGAACTTGTGCCTGTCCTGCCGCAATGGCAGGGCTCGGAGAGTGGCGGGGTTTACGCGTTGATGCCGCCGGGGCGACTCGTTCCAACCAAAACACGCGTATTCGTCGACGAAATCACCCGCGCTATTCAGGCAGGTTGGGACCAGTAGGAAAATCAGGAGCCTTCTAAACCGGGCATAAGTACTCCGATACGCCGTGACGAGCGGTGTATTTTGCGTTGAATAATTGATAAAAATAATTTGTGTTTATGAAAAATATATATTGATTTTATTTACGGTGGAGCCGCTTTAGCATAAATCCATCTTCAAAGAAGCTGTCGGACAGTAAGCGTGCTGTCCGACTTCATAAACCTATAAAAACTGCATTCGGAGTCCCGATGAGTCTTTCTCCTTTCCACCTGGCAATTCCTGTTTACGACCTGGCCGCTACGCGTACGTTCTACGGCGAAGTGTTTGGACTCTCCGAGGGGCGCTCCAGCAATCAATGGGTCGATTTTGATTTTTATGGTCATCAACTGGTCATCCACGAGCATCCAAAGACCGCTTCTCAAGAAAGCGTTCACAGCAATCCGGTTGACGGCCACGACGTACCGGTTCCCCACTTCGGCATCATTCTGGAATGGGCGCAATGGGAAGCACTGGCCGAGCGCCTGAAGTCCTTCGGTACTGAATTTGTTATCGAACCCTACATTCGATTCAAAGGGCAGGTCGGTGAGCAAGCCACGATGTTCCTGTTCGACCCGTGTGGTAACGCGCTTGAGTTCAAAGCGTTCAAGGATATGAGCCAACTCTTCGCCAAGTAATAAAGAACCTGGCGCACGAATATGGCGCCAGGAAACCTTAATGAGCTGGAAGCTCATGAATCTAGCTACTGCCCTCAAGCAGTCCTTTCATTCCAACAAAAAGGCTAGACATGAAACGTATCCCATTGGTTTGGCGAATTGTTGCTGGGCTTTTGCTCGGCGTGCTTGTCGGTTGGTACTTCAATACCCATCCACAAAATCAGGTCTGGGTCAGTACCGAAATTCTTAAACCCCTTGGCGACATTTTCATCAAGATGATGAAGATGGTTGTTGTTCCCATTGTTTTCTGCTGCATGATTCTCGGTATTGCCGGTGGCGGCGATAACAAGTCCTTCGGACGCATGGGCGCCAAATCGCTGGCTTACTTCTTCGCGATTACCAGTTTGGCCATTGTCCTCGGACTGTGCTTCGCCAACTTCTTCGAGCCTGGTAAAGGTACTGAAATTGCTGGCATCTCGCACAGTACATCGACGGTTAACATGGAGCCCTCGAAAGGCGCGCTGATTATTTTGCAGAACATTGTTCCCGATAACGTGATTGTGGCGATGTCGGAAGGGAAGTTGCTTTCAGTGCTGTTTTTTGCCGTGCTCCTGGGAATGGCATTGAACACACTGCCAAAAGCGAAAAGCGCTCCTGTCATTGCTGTTGTTCAAGGTTTGTCTGATGCGATGTTCAAGGTGGTCTCGTTTGTCATGGCTTATGCGCCTATCGGCGTATTCGGCATGATCGGTGCGACCGTCGCGACCTTTGGCTTTGCCTCGTTGTTACCGTTGCTCAAGTTGATTGGTGTGGTTTACCTCGCGCTGATTGCTTTTGCCTTGATTTTTCTTGGCGGCATTTGCTACCTGATTGGCGAAAATGTCTTCAAGTTGATCAAGTACTTCAGGGATGAGCTGATTCTGGCGTTCTCCAGTGCGGCGTCCGCCGCGGTCATGCCGCAGCTGATGAAAAAGTTGGAGAACTATGGCGTCCCTCAACGAATCGTCAGCTTCGTGGTGCCGGTGGGGTATGCGTTCAACCTGGATGGTGCGTCCATCTTCCTCGGCGTAGCGACGATCTTTATCGCTCAGTTGTACGGCATCGACCTGTCGCTGACTCAGCAGATTCTGCTGGTGGTCACGATGGTATTGACGTCGAAGGGAGCCGCTGGAGTGCCTGGCTTTGCCATCATTATTCTGTCTGCCACCCTGGCATCTGCCGGGCTTCCTTTGGAAGGGGTCGCGTTGATCGCTGGTATCTTCAGAATTATCGACAGCGGAACAACAACGTTGAACGTGCTGGGTAATGCAATCGCCCCCTTGGTTATTGCCAAGTGGGAGAAGGCCAGTCTCGAACCTTCACGTGTCGAGCGAGTAGGGGAGCAAGCGTAACCTCCCTTTAAAAGAGTCTTCGGCGTGATCCACGCCGAGGGCTCTTTTTGTACGTGCAGTACAGATAATAACTATTCCGCTTTTGCTGTTCTTCAGGCGCCGAGTTGTGCGGTTGTAATAGCTCAGTCGCACACTTGGACTCGTCAAACGTTGCTGCCAATTATTAATAAAAATACAGGTGGTTTATGTGCAAAAACTCTTTGCTCGACTTGGCACGTCGGTGTGCTTTGTTGAGCGCGCTGTGTGCGTCGCTCCTCACCGCTAGCGTTCCTCAACTGGCGTCAGCAAACCCTCTTTCTCAGCTGGACGCTTCTGCAGTAGCCGTACCAGACCGCTTGGCCGCGGACACGGCCAATGCCATCTTCGCCAAAGGCGGTAATGCCATTGATGCGGCAGTCGCTATTGCATTTTCGCTGGCGGTGACCTACCCCGAGGCTGGAAATATCGGTGGTGGCGGGTTCATGACGGTTTATCACCAGGGCAAACCTTACTTCCTGGATTACCGCGAGCGTGCGCCGCTCAAGGCGACGCGGGACATGTTTGTCGACAGCAAGGGCCAAGTGATTGCGGCTGACAATCTTGACGGAAGTGTCATTGGCCACCGCGCGGTGGGCGTGCCGGGCACGGTATCTGGCATGTGGGAAGCTCATCAACGTTTTGGCAAACTCAAGTGGGCGGATCTGATCGCGCCAGCGATTCACTATGCGCATGAGGGTTTTGTCGTCGATGACACGTTAGCCAATCTGGCAGCGACCGAAAATGAAAAGCGATTCTCCGGTAAAACCAATTTCGCCGAGTACTTCGGCAAATTGCACGCGGGGTCAACATTCAAGCAACCTGAGTTGGAGGCGGTGCTGAAGCGAATCGCCGCACAAGGGCCGGATGGCTTTTACAGCGGCGAGACCGCCGAACTGATCGTCAGTGATATGGGCGCTCATGGTGGTTTGATCAGTGCAGCGGATCTCAAGGGCTATAAGGCGGTCTGGCGAGAGCCGATACAGGCGAACTGGAATGGCTTTCAGATCGTCACGGCGCCGCCTCCCAGCTCTGGTGGTATTGCTCTGGTGCAGCTTTTGAAGATGAAGGAAGCGCGCCAAAAGGATTTCCAGGGCGTCCCGCTCAATTCCGTCAGCTACATGCACCTGGTCGCTGAAATCGAGAAGCGCGTGTTTGCGGATCGCGCTCAATACTTGGGTGATCCTGATTTCTACAAGGTGCCGGTGGAGCAGTTGCTGGATGAAAAGTATTTGGCCAGCCGTGCAGCGCAGGTCAATGTTTCAGTGCCCTCGGACACCGGTAAAGTAGTCGCTGGTCTGAACATCGCCTCCCCGGAAAAGCCGCAAACCACTCACTTTTCAATCGTGGACAAATGGGGGAATGCGGTCTCTAACACTTACACGCTCAACGGATTCTTCGGCTCCGGTGTGGTCGCCAGTAAGACCGGCATTCTGCTCAACGACGAAATGGATGACTTCTCCGCCCTTGCGGGTGTGCCGAATCAGATGGGGGTTGTGGGCAATGACACCAACGCGATTGAGCCCGGAAAGCGTCCGTTGTCTTCGATGACGCCGACAATTTTCCTGAAGGACGGAAAAGTTGCTCTGGTCATTGGCACACCAGGCGGCTCGCGGATTTTTACCTCGATCTTTCAGGTGGTCAGCAACACCTATGACTTCCAGCTTCCATTGAAGGATGCAGTTGCAACGATGCGCTTCCATCACCAGTTGCTGCCGGCGAACACCATTTTCTGGGAGCCTTATGCCCCTATCTCCGGGCAGTTGGCAACCGACCTTGAAGCCAGGGGCTATAACCTGGCTGATCAGGGTTTTAACGGTGATGTCCAGGCGATCAAGGTCGAGGGTCGAGTCCCTGAGCCCGTTGCAGACCGGAGGGGAAGGGGCGTGACGTCGCTGGCGAAGTAACCGTTTGAAGCATGCGGCAGCCCGCTGTCGCATCGCCCGGCTCCTAGCCTGCACCTTTGCTGTGCAGGCTTCCTCATTTCACCGCTATAACGCTTGGGTGTTTTTTCTCACCTGACCCCTCATTTATTCGCTCCGCCATATCCCCCGTCGCTCAAGTCATCCGACTCCCTGAGACTTCCTTCTTTCTGTCACGCGCGATGCAGGCGTCAGCCTGCAGCCGTGCTCGAAATTCGACTTTGTAGCAGCACACTGGACTCATCGCATACAATCAGACAATCTGTTCGGCGAGATGTGTGATTCTGGGCCGCGCACCAGCGTCCCCGATAGTTGCGTCAAACCGAGTTTGAATTGTCATTTTTGTGAATTGCCTAATCAAGACCATATGAGGGAGAGTGCGTAGATGAGTGAATCAAGCCTCCAAGTCCCCAAGCGCGGCGCGACGCTGCGCTTGTTAGTAGAAGACAAGATTCGAGAAGCCATCTCCTCCGGTGTGCTTCGGCCTGGCCAGCGACTGGTCGAGCGTGAGCTTTGCGAGATGACTGGAGTCGGCCGCACATCCATTCGAGAAGCATTACGACAGCTTGAGGCGGAAGGTCTGATTACCTGCAACCCCCACAAGGGGCCTTCTGTGAATAAAATCTCCTTGGAGGAAACGCGCCAGCTGTATGCGGTACGTGGACTTCTGGAAAGCTTCTCCGGGCAGGAATTCGCCTTGGTGGGTACGGATGCGCAGATCCGTCGCCTTGAGGAAGCCGCTGCGGTATTCGAGTTTCGGGCTCAGCAATATTGGCAATACCCTGACCGGGACCTCGATAGTTTGAGGGCTGCGCGTGATGCGTTGATTGAAGCCAAGACCCAGTTTTACGTCTGCTTGATGGAAGGCAGCAATAATATTTTCATCGTCCAGATGCTGACCACGTTACACAACCGGATCACATTGTTGCGCGCCACCTCCATGACCCAGCCCGGTCGTCTCCAGCACTCAGTCAAGGAAATTAAAGAGATCGTGACAGCGATCAAGTCGAGGGATGGTGTCAAGGCGGCAGAAGCTTGCCGAGCACACATCGAGTTGTCGGCCAGGGTGGCCATCAATTACTTGGAAAGCGTCGAGCAGGAAGATACTGCTATGTCTGATTGACAGATTGTCTGCAAATCTGGATATTCATCACGGTGTGGTTGCGCCGTTTTTCTGCTGCCCGGTTGCCCGTAAGCCGGTGCTCCTTGTGCCGCTTTCGGGGCAGGTAACGGAATAGCGCGTGACCGGTTGAAATCGGTACGGCTCCATTTGGGCTGTAAGACACTGACGTGATGTCTCGTCACTGCAAGAGTGACGCAGGAGAAAAATAATGACTGCATTCATCAGTTTGAAAGAGAGGCTGGTTAACGCCTACCCCGACCCAGAACTGCGCCGACTCGCCCCGGGCCTCTCAATAACCGTTGAGTTCAGTGTCGGATCGCGAAGCACTGGGCTCAGTGTTGCCGATGGTTATCTGTTCAAAGGCTTTTCCGGCCAGCCAGCCATCCGCATCGAGGCCGCCGAAGAGCAATGGGAGCATGTGCTGTGCGTACCGCCTGTCGCGACCTACCATAGT
>Ga0163161_10002634_pt1 | contig 12769 bp, 20 predicted proteins | sample S45metaG_FD_129847 | JGI IMG/M metagenome (GOLD analysis project Ga0163161, IMG submission 129847) | Switchgrass rhizosphere microbial communities from Kellogg Biological Station, Michigan, USA - S4-5 metaG | ecosystem: Host-associated > Plants > Roots > Rhizosphere > Soil | place: USA... | reverse complement strand
TTGTTTGGACACAATCCAGATGGAAATGCAACTCTCGTAGACTATGTTAAGAAATTCTTTAGTAAGAAGAATGAGAAGGGTCAAACTGTAGCGGACATTCCGAAACTAGCGGCTAAAATGCAAGAGGTCAAACAGATTAATACCGGCGAGCAGCCATCGACTAATACTAAGGGTGAGAAGAAACCGTCAGTTGCGCGTGAGGCGTATAACTTCGCTCGTGGTATGACCACTACTGGTGACTTGTCTGCTGCTCTCAGACAAGGATTACCAATGATATTTAGTACAAAATACTGGGCTGCAATGAAGCCAATGTTCAAGTCGTTGGGTAGTGAGGAAGCATTCAATAAAACACTTAAAGACTTGAACAGTAGACCACTGTTTCAACGTCAGTGGGATTCATCTACTGGTAAACTCACTAAATCATTCGCTGAAATTGCTGACATGAAACTGTCCGATTTGGATTCACATCTTACTAGTAGAGAGGAAGCGATAGCATCTAATTGGGCTGAAACTGGTGGATTCCTTGGGTCTGATTTACCGTTTGTAAACAAGGAAACTGGACTACAGAGAGGATATCAAAAATCTATTGGAAGATACTCACGCGCCACGAACAGGGCGTATACTGCATTCTTGAATCAGCTTCGTGCAGACTCGTTTGAAGGATTGATTAAGGATGCATATCGTGACTCTCAGTCAAAAGGTGCAGGAGCCAGAGACCCATATACTGATTTGACATATGCGAAGGATATTGCAGCAGCAGTTAATACACTCACGGGTAGGGGTCCACTTAAAGTCGCTACACCCGGAGTCGAGGGTGGTAGATTTGGTGAAGGTGGGCATATAGTATGGAAGGAAAGATCAGCGGAGAGAATTGCTCCAATTCTTTCTGACGTTCTGTTTTCTCCTAGACTAGTGGCATCTCGTATTCGTATGTTGAATCCCGGTACTTACATGATGGCATCCCCATTTGTGAGGAAACAGTATCTCAAGGGATTACTGTCGGTAGTTGGATTCAATGTCGCTCTTGGTACACTTGCTAAGGGTGCGGGGGCTGATGTATCTCTTGACCCTAATAGTGCTGACTTCGGTAAAATCAAGGTAGGAAATACGCGGTTGGATTTCGGTGGGGGATTCCAACAGTACTTCGTAGCAGTCAGCCGACTAATGAGTGGACACACTACATCGTCTGCAACTGGTAAGGATTTTGAACTTGGTCAGGGATATAGACCGCCTACTAGAAGAACTATCGCTCAGAACTTTGCAGTAAATAAATTACATCCAGTAATGAAATTTGCCTATGATATGGCAGATGCATCATCCCATCAACCGTTTCAAGTGGGTGACAGGACGATGCAACTGTTCGTTCCGCTGATTGTCGGTGACGTACTTGAACTTGCTAAAGAAGATCCGAAATTGTTACCACTAATCGCACCTATTACATTCGGCGCAGGTAGTCAGACCTACGACAAGGGAGCACCAACTAGTAAATACATTCCAAAGGAATACGAACCTTGGACATTCACTGGTGGTGAGGCCATTAAGTAATTACTTACTACTCTTTCCACTAAACAACTTGCGGTGTTCTTTAACAATGTGCTCGGGCATCAGGTATATTATCTGATTCCCGAGACTCTCTGTTTTAATGATGCCAGCTTGGTCGAATGACATCATGATTTCATCTATCTCATTAGCCTCCTTATAGTGACTCCACATCTTTTTGAGTAGCATCGCACGACTAATCTGATGTGAGTCTCTTACAAATAGTTCCTCAATAATCATTCCTTTGATACTCTTACTCTCACTCAGTCCTTTCTTACCATAGGTCATGTGTCTTACTGACCCAACTAACCCTTTACAATATTCAATTGCAGACTGCATCGAGACTTCATCGATGTACAGCTCGGGACTACGCGCCAAACTCAACAACATGGCTACCTTCAATACGGAGTCTCCAAATCGATTCAAGGTACCCGTGTCATCTTTCATCTCTGGGTCTAGTAATTCTTCACTAAACTCCTCATACCACTTCTGATACTTCAAGCCGGCTGGACTGAAGTAATTCATCTCACCCGTTACATGTTCCTTGAATGGCAACATGCAAATTTCATTCGGCTCCTTGAGTGCGAGTGGAGCAAATGGACCACTCAACTTAGCTATTTCTTTAAGATACTCAATCGAGTCATCCAGCTTGGGTGGATTCATTAGTGGAACGAGTAGCGAGTTAACTCGATTCCGTTTAGTTGCTGATACGATAAAGGTACGAGCAAAGTAACCCCCGTGTAAATCTTTCTTACCGAAGAAATCCCCTGAATGGGCTTCATTCGTAGCGGTTAACATACTGATGGTGGGATCTTTCAGATTGAAAGTTTCCATTTTCAGTAGTGAACGCCAGTTACCGATATTGTACTGCCTGTCATACAGGTCAGTCAGAATGTCAGTCGCTACCTTATCCTCAACTAGACTACTAGTTAACTCACTACTACATATGAACGCTGTAGACTTAGCTAGTACTTTTCCTCCCGGTTGAGTCTGTGCCGTTCCCATTTCTTTCAGGATGCCCTGAATACTCGAACGTCCTGATATTATCCTCGTACCACCTACGCCAGTCACTAGTTGTTTCGCCATCGATATCGGTGGCCCCTTTTTCAGGCCACTGTCGGCGTGTAGCATAACGTATATATTCGGATACAACTTGTGAATGTGCCGGTCTATCCATACGTTATCCTTTACTACTGCTGACATAGCAGCTAAACCACCCCAAAGCCAAAAGTTCATGGGAGATTCTAACTCTGAATGTTGCTCCATCAGTGTGTCTAACCATGACATGATACCTCACTCCTGCACCATGAACTGTTCAGTGATTGTCTTGATTCTAGTCTCTTGCGGGACTACAATCAGTGGCTCTATGAGTTGTGGAAACTTATACTTCTTCAAGTCCTTATAGTTTTCACCAATCTCTACATCGCAGGGAATCTTAAGGAACCTACGAGATAGACTACACTTCAGGAAATTTATCGGTCGTTCCATCTCCTTTTTTGCGATTGTAATGAAGTCATCAACGACTTCAATCCTAACGCTGAATAAGAGCGCATCATGCGCTTCCAAAATAATTCTAGCTTCAGGAAATTGTCGCTTGATTCTAATTCCCGCAGCTTTCGTATTATCTGTGACTGCTCGTTGGGGGATATATGATAGAGCTTCACGGAAAAGGTCATCTCCCCATCGCTCATAGAAAATACGTACACCCCCACATTCTGCGTCAACTCCATATGGCAATGGAGCGGTAAGTTTTCTACCCTCTTTAAGTGCATCTATTACTCCTGCGTGAAATACACGCTGAATTAGTGGTTGTTTCGTGTGGAAGATTTTAAGAGCTTTATCCGCAGTCCCTTCGTTAACAGCGAAAGGAAGCGAAATCTTGTATTTTCTGGCTTGGGTATTAAGCTCAATTGATGCTCTACGCGCGCCAGCTCCAAGATGCCCCGCATGGCGGAGAGTCTTCCCTGCAAACCGTATCGGCGATTCGTAACCAAGTACTTTTTTAGAATAGCTTTCCTCTGTGCCTCCAAAGAACCACGAAGCTGTGAGTGCGTGATAGTCATGTTCGTCTATATCCTTTAATGCCTGTTCGTCTGTAGCCAAATTAAAGACTACTCGCGCTTCAGCTTGTGAAGAATCCAACTGAACAAATACATGTCCCTTTTCGGGAGTATACATTCCCCTTACATCAGCGCCAATATCACCATGTTTAGTCATGGTCTGGAAACTAATTCCCATGACTTTCATATCAGCCGCTTTACCCTTACCAACTAAATCTACTTTCGGTCTGATTGGTGGGTCTTGTTGGCCCGTACTCGTTCTCCCGGTTTCAAGGCACATAAAACAAGTCGTCCGCATCTTACCATCATAATCAGCGAGGGCAAATAAGTAGGTCGAGATAGTCTTTTTAACACGTCTACGTTCGAGACACTTTTCAATCCAGATTCTTTGACTTTCATCCTTTACTCCATGCTTCAAGTTCAAGAGACTAGTCAGTTCTTCTTCACTGGTACCATCACGACGAGGCAGTTTCCAATGATTGAATAGTAACTCATAGACCTGAGTGGGTGAGCCACAGTTAATGTCAAGACCAGCCAACTGGAACATCTCGAATCCGAGTCGCTGGTCCCACTCTACATACTTCTGTATCAACTCCATTCGTTTGTCATTGTCGATACAGAATCCGTTACTCTCAATCTCGGCATAGAAATCGGGCAGAGTCAATAGAAAATTCTCGTAGAATTTCCTGACTCCCAATTCATCTAAGTCCGAATCCATTGCATCGTTTATTTCGTATGTGACGCAACTATCACGTGCGCATCCAAGCAGTAAATCTCTAATCTCCCCCTCATACATACCTTCATCCTTGTAGAAGGGTTCTCGGGTGTAGATACTAGTAAAGAATGCCAACCCTTTTGGGAGTTCAGGGTTAATTGCGAATCCTTTGAGCATTGTATCACTGTGGATTCGCTGAATCGCAAAGCCAAGTCGTCGTAGTTTATCCCGGTCGTAATTAAAATTCTGTCCAACAATGTCCTTCTCCCATAGTAGTTTAGCCAACATCATCCAAATGACACCCATGTCACTGTCTGGAATATTACTGATACCATCCACATTCCATAAAGGTATCGTCATTCCATGTGACTTGCTGAAAGCCAAGCCAACACAGATAGGTAAACAATGACCACCGGCTTCAATGTCTACACTCAGTTTATTCTTACCCTTATACCTCTCAATGAACTCATAGAACTCACCTGAGTTATTGCAAATCTGAAGTACTCGATTAGGCAAGTCCAGAGTAGCTGTAGCTGATTCCTTGTACGCACGTTGCGCGTCGAAGATTATCAGTTGCCTGTTCCAATAACCCTTGATTTCTCCACCCTTAATGTGAGGTAGAAGATGCGCGGGATTATAGGTAGGAATAAACTTAACGCCCATACTCCTTGAGATGGAACCTCTGTGTTTAGAAATCTTAGTCTGACCGGACATCGACCATAACACATTCCCGCCGAGACCGAGTATAATGTTAGGCTTAATCTCATTTATTTCAATCCTTAGCTCCGCAATTTGCTGGTCTAAATCCACTCCAATTGATTTAGCGCGCTCGAAAAATGATACACGCTTCTTACCCTCGTTGGGTGGAACTTCATACTTACATACATTAGTGAACCAGACTTCGTGTAGAGGAATCTTAGCATCCACTAGAATGCGTGTTAATTCTCTACCTGCCGGCCCACTGAATGCCTTACCCGAAACAGTATCCTCCCTCGATGGAGAATCACCTAGTATCATGAATTTTGCACCTACTCCCCCGTGTCCGGGGACATATTTACGTTCCACTACGGTCTCCTGTATCGTAGATTTTCTTTTCAGTAATTTTAGTTCTTGGCGGATTTATTGCCATGACAATCTCGTAGGCTAAATCCATCAGTTCTTTTGGATCTTTTCGTGGCATCTTCTCTTGTAGTATTTTCAGTACTTGAACTATTGTGTTTACCCGATTCATTGGACTCCTCAATTGTAAATATTCGCGCACATACCGAACAGAACCAGTGAAGAATTGTCACTGGCTCCATCATGTCACTTGAACTATTCAGGCAGTACGGACAGATTATCTGATTCGATTCCGGCAGATTCATTCATTTCCTCCATTACTTTTGTGGGATTATCAATTACACGAATATGCACGGCTCGATATCCCTTACCCGGCAATTGCAACGGTGTGAATTCCACCATCATACCAGTACGAATATCGGGAAATGGTAGAGTGTCCTGTCTCAAATGTGTCCAGTGAAAGAAAATGCGAGTGAACTTAATATCCTTCGAGGAAATGAATCCCCATCCGGTATCGCTCACCTTAATAATACGACCGATTACCTTTACTGATTCAGTCATTGTCCCCTTATCCTTTTAGTGAAAAGCCGGGGACGACCCCGTTACCTGCATATAGCAGAGTTGGAGCCGTCCCCTATCACTGTGTAATTACTCAATACCAATATTGTTTAGGCAGTCTGAAGGCCAAGTCAATACTGGGTGAGTTCACACAATGAATACCTAGTTCTCGTCGTCCTTAGCAGGTTCGTCTTCATCCAAAACGACTTCACCGTCATTGTCGTCAGGATTTACGTCATCGTCATCATCGTCCGTGTCATCATCGTCGTCGTCATCGTCATCGTCTTCGTCGTCATCATCGAGTACGATGTCGTCATCCTTCTCTGCCGCTTCATCAGCAGTATGAACGTCAACGATTTCTTCCTGCACCCCTACCGTGTCATAATAAATCTTCATACACATCCCTTAGTTGAATTGGACCTATCTTGTAAAGTTGGACCGGGATAGTGTAGGTCACGACTACCCCGGCCCATGTATTACACTACTTGTAGCTCATACGTATACGACCTGTTGCCATTTGGTCCCACACGTTTTCCTGTTGACTTCCAATGTACAGATGGTCAGGATTCCAACAATGTTTGTTGAAGCATTCCCTTTTATGGTTAATCTGACCTTCGCCAGTATACCCCAAGAAAAAGAATGCGGCGACTCTATGAACTTTTTCCGGTTTGTATCCTACGATGATACGCACCTGTCCATATCCTCTACCATCCTGACTACCCATCCACAACCAGCAGCCACCTTCCTGAAACATCGTCTTATTTGCCATGCGATGTACCACATGCTTCTTCTGCATATGGTTTTTATTACTGTGGCTGTAGTTAGGCACTTAACTCCTTACTGCCCTGTACTTGTGGTTCACGCGATTGACAATACGACCCTGCCACTCGCCATTCTCCACAAACACCTCAACGTACTTGCCGATTGCATTGGCAAGCTCGAACCGCTGACCTGCGGTTACTGTTACTCCGAATGCGGCGAGAAACCCAACGGCAAAGCCAATGGCCTTGCTGTTAAAGTTCCAGTCCAACGGAACACCGGCGAATTCCTCGCTGCCGGTATCCGCATTCTTTACGATCTTTCCCTCGATGGGATAGTTCGTAGAGCCACCATCCTTTGACGGTGCCTCACCAATGTTGTCGATTGAAACCAGATACCATCCCGGCTCAACGACCTTACCACGAAGCAAATCACGATCCGAAAACTGAATGTGCGGCATACTGTTACCTTTGTCCTTTTCTTTGTTTTTGTTGTTGTCGTCGGGTTCAAGTGTTAGTACATCTGACATGCTACCCTCACATGTTAGAACTTAGTCGTGGGCGTGTACTCCGTTTTCATACCCACGATTGCGGGCTTAATCCACGTATCGTACAGTGGCTTATCCCCAAATTCAATCTTTGTTGGTAATCCCAATGCAGTTCTTGCAAAGTCATCACCAGTGTGTTCAGTGAGACAGGTATATTTACCCTGACCACCTACCACCATTCCTTGGTCGATATTGAAGTGATACACCTCACCACAATATGCAGGAATCTTAGCACTCACCTTCTTACCAGCCGTTACAATCTGCCGACTGATATGAGTTGTATTGTTCGTCGTGTTACGATATTCCGCCTGAACGACGTGTGCAATCAGAATGATATTCACCTTGTGGTAACTGTGAATATCTTTCGTCAATGCAATCAACTCTTGAATAGCCGCTGACTCCGCATTGTAATCTTCAATTTCATTGACTGCAATGCCGGCGACTAACTTACCCGCTGCTGCGCCACTCTGTCTAGTAACGCCATATTTCATGCGTGTAGTTTGACGTAGTGTCATATCAGCCATGCTGGTAATCGAGTCCAATACAATTGTCTTATATGGACAGTCAGTCTGGAACATTTCCAACTTTTTCTTGGGCTTGTTCCAATCATCGTAGTCATCAAATGTAACTGACTTCGGGTCTACACCCCACTTTTTCATGGGTAGGTAGATACCGTTCATCTTCCTATCCCATGAAAACCAATACTGTGGTCCCGGAAAACTCAGTGCTTGGGTAGACTTACGTGTACCTGGCTCTCCTTTGAACATACAGTACAGCGCATCGAAACCAACTGAATCCATTGTCGGCATTAACTTTTCCCTTCAATCTTCTTGACAGTATCCGTCGGCCCACCGTAGATTAGATTTCTACGCTGTGCTTCCTTGATGAGAGTTTCGTACTGAATCGGCCACGTCAAGTAATAATTAACCGCATTCAATCTCTCGTCACCGAGATTCTGGTCATTATATACTTCAGCGGCGTTCATCAGTCGATTACGCTCAATGAAGTGAATAGTTGACAACAGATGAGATGAGGACATGTGCCTAATCTCAATCTGCTGCCCTTCCCTTGTAGTCCAGATATCACACGCGATAATGGGCATTTACTTAGTCCCCATTTCTTTCAACTGGTCCGCGAGTGACTTCACTTCGTTGGTAACGTACTCGACATTCTTGTACGTACCGTATTCACCGTTAGTGAAACCGGGGTCGAAAGTATCTCTCAACATCCTACCGATATCGAGTGGAGATACATCCATGTGATGACCAGTATCGAAACCAAGCCACCACACATCATCCGGCATACCCTCTTGAGGTGTATGGCAGATAGTACCCGAACACGGTGAGGCATACGTCAACCCACCATGCACATTCAGATTAGGTATGGGCGTATCGTAATCACTGTAGTTCACGCCATACGCAGGGTGTGTATTCGGTACACCCACGTAACCACACCATGCTCCCATCATGTTACGGAGCATCATGCAACTGAACCCCGCATGAATGAAATCAATGCGGTCAGGCTCATTGTCCCATTCTCCCTTACCCCACAGACTCTTATCGTATTCCCTATTCTTTACAGTCATTCTTTTCTCCTCCTACAGAGAAATCAGCCACATCACCATGTACAGAATCCACACTACTAATCCCGCGAGTGCGCTTCCATACAAGGTATCCCAAATCGTATCTATCGTCTCTTTCTTACTCGTAGTCCACTTCATTTCCTACCTCAGTTTCTTGTAGATGTATGAATCGATTAGATGGTCTAAATCAATCCATTCATCATCCAATACATTAATCTGAGTACCATCAGTCATCGTGAGTTTCACTCCACTCATCGCCTTCATTGGAGCGATAATCACGATGTTATTCAGATTGATAATCCTGCCATCATGCAGCTTGTAGTAGAACATGATTACAGAATGCCCCGTGAGAGATTCATGAACTTCTCGATTACCGGATTCTCATCAAGCAACTGAAGCATCTGCTTACCAATCTCCAGTCGCAATTGCAGTTTAGCAACATCGAGTTCCACTTCCTTACGAATGGATACGTGCTGCATCGATGGTGCTTCCGTCGGATACGCTTCGTTCGTCTGCATGTATTGATTGTACATTATTCCTCCTCCTTATTAGTTGGGTCCCAAACTGGTACCAACTGATACTCGTTCCTAAGTACTTCCTCACGCATGTCACGATTCGCTTCGCATACTTGCTTGAATGCACACGCACCGAACATGTTATCGCAATGCGTGTAATCAGGAGGCCAGTATCCAGTCTCCTGAAACTGAATGAACTTGTACGCATAGTACGGTACAATCTCACCCTGCCATTCGAGCAATCGATCCGAACTGAAACTCACTACTTCCCGTGTGAGTCTCTCATCAATCTTGAGAGTAGTCTGTAGACCAATCTTGTTCACAATCACATTACGAGATTTCAGTAACATGCAATGACCAAGAAACTGATTACTCAGTGTAGACTTATCACGCCGCTGTTTGAAAGTCTTGTGGTCCATCGATACGATACCGATTTGATTCGTATCGACTACAAGGTCGAACTTCGCTTTCCACATTACACGAATTTCATCGTCCTCGTAGATTACGTCACCTTTAACTTGCTCGACTGCGAGTGGAATCAGTGCATCATTAATATAGTGCTTGAAGTACTGTTCACACGTATCGAGTGCGAATCGCCAACCCACAATGAATTTCTCGTTATTCTCTGGAGTATTTGATACACCTGGATACTCACCGATTTCGTGCCCGCACGTAGGTTTACCTTCCATTTCATTCGCGCAGTATGGACATCCCTGTACATACATAATACCAGCGGCCATCGCCTGTCCAATAGCATCTTCGCGCTTGAAACCCTTGATGGTATGCTTGTAAAATACCTCTAGTACCTTATGAATGAGTGAACCCACTTCGAGACTATTCGACTTTCCCTTCATCGATGCGAACCGATGATTGAATCGTAAATCATAGTAGCGACCACAACTCATTAGACTTGAGAGTGTGGTCGCATCCATGATTACATTCTTCTTACTTGCTGGAATGATGTCCATTAGTTCCCTTTCGCCTTAATCTGTAGATAGATTTTCCTCGGTGCCGCTTCGTAGTACTTCAATAGAGCAGGGCACAGCCAACCCATCAGTTTAGTATCTCTATCGACATACCAGTTACCATCACCAAATGCACCTACCCACGTCAGTACTGTATCGTATCCCGGAAATTCACTATCGGAAAACAATACATTGAATCCCTTCTTTGCTCTAGGAATTCCTTTCACTTTGAAGTCAATGATTACATCGATGCCGGCTACGAACGGTTCCTTTTTAAGTCCCTTATCCGGGTCATCGAATACCCACTGACCTCTATACTTGTACGGTGAAATCACATTTATACTGTTCATAATTATCCCAATGCTTTCTTCAGAGACTCCAACTTCGCCCTCAACGAATTGTTCTCTGCTACTGTCGCTACGAAAAACTGCCTCATGTCCTGCAATTGTTTGATGATTGCATCGAACATCTCTACTGTTACGTCCTTACTCTCTACTGACTTCTTCTTTTCCGGTGAAACCTGACCACGCTTCTGACGCTGTTTCATTACGAACTGAGCAATAGAACCCTCAGTCGTTTCGATTCCAAGTTCCTTTGCTTTCTTAGCAAGGAACCCACGCGCATTATCGATATTATTCTTATTGAAATCGATAAATGGAATCAACGCATTCAACTTACCCTTCTCTCCCAATTTCCTACCCTTATTTGACACTACTTCGGTCTCCTTTATTTCGATTACTTTCTCCTGTACTTCCTCTATTGGTTTCGGATAGTTGATTGCTAGCAGTTCACGTACCTGCTTCGCAATGATACCCGTACCATTCGGATTGAAGATTGTTATCTGTCGCTTCCTTGCTTGAGCTACGATGTTAGCGAATGCCGCGTGACCAAGAAATCGTGTCATGAATACCGCGCGTGTATTCGATGGCAAATCCTTATTAGTCCAGTGTTCATTCTGACTATCCCACATCACTACTCGTGGGTGAGTCTTTAGCTCGTCATCGAAATTACTTGCCTTTACTCCCACTAGTAGTACTATTCCACTGTCTAGTGGTTTCAATGGCTTCACTTCAGTCACATTCATCAGTTAGTCTCCCTTATTTAGTGTACGGATGTCTTCAAGTCCATCTTCACTCTCAGTTCTCTTACATCAGATTCGAGAATTGCAACCTGAGAAGTCGTACCACTAATTTCCTTCTCAAGTCTCATAATCTTTTCATCCAACTCTCCACAATATCTGGAAAGTTCCTTGCACAGTTGCAAGAGTGCAGCATCATTACTGATATGCTTTTCCTGCAATTCCGTCAGTGCCTTTAGAATCTTTGTCTCACTATCCATTATTCTTTTCTCCTTTCTCGATTTCAGTTCCAAACAATTTGGCCCATTCATCGGTAGTCAAACTAGTCATTAGAAACTCGCGCTCATCACTATTCAGGAACGGAAATGCATCCTGAATGAACTTACCCTGAACCAACCACGCATACCATCCCATGTTAACTTTATCGATGGTATGATCTACAGTAATCGACTTCGTGCCCGTCTGAATCGTGGTACGACCAGTCAATGTACCATCATATTCAGTCTCTTGCCGGAGAATGTATTCCTCTCCGAATCTATTCTTGCGAATGATTTCCATTAGTTGTCTCCTTTTCAGTGACTAGAACCACCTTAATGATGGATACTAGTTTCGCATCAATTTTACTCAGTTCCCGCATTGCCTGTTTCAAGTCCAGAATATCCTCGTACTCCTCGGTATGTCGCTTACCATACTTGGAGTCAGTCCATGTGAGTACGTACATTGACTCTACTCCTTAGTCTTTACTTCCTGATTAATTACTTCGATTGACGCGATATTCGTCATATCGAATGAATGGTCATTCTCTTGGTCTTGAAATACGTCCAAGAATGATTCAGGCCCACTCATTGCCGCACCATCACAATTCTCGAATAGCTCGACAACACCATCGGTGAATGTAACCTTGATGTTTAGTTTCATTAGTGTCTAATCTCCCCTCTCATCACTTCGAGGTATCCATTCATTACTTCCGACCAGATGATAATTGCCGCCAACGTCGGACTCTTACCACCCAATGCACAGTGCATCGAAAGGCCAGTAATCGTATTAGCTACCACCTTGATGTCCAGAGGAAATGCAAGAGTCTGAAATTCCAAGTATTCCAGCTTTTCCAGCACGGCCTCAATGTAATCCTTCGGTGTCGGGTATTTCTCAATCACACTACTCATCAGTTTTCTCCTTTTTAGTTACAAGCAATTTACACGCAGTCTTCGCGGCTTGTTTAGGCTCCATACCATGATCTATTAGTAGGGATACCATGTGTTTAATCCGCGTATTCAGTTTACTTGCCGCTTTCTTCTTCTCGTTGTATTCTAGTGACCTATCTTTCGCTCTTACTTTCGGGTGTGACTCATACGTTTTCCACGTAGTTGCAATGTCACTCCACGAACGTGG
>Ga0163161_10002630_pt1 | contig 12778 bp, 13 predicted proteins | sample S45metaG_FD_129847 | JGI IMG/M metagenome (GOLD analysis project Ga0163161, IMG submission 129847) | Switchgrass rhizosphere microbial communities from Kellogg Biological Station, Michigan, USA - S4-5 metaG | ecosystem: Host-associated > Plants > Roots > Rhizosphere > Soil | place: USA... | reverse complement strand
CCTGCAGAATAAACCCGATCCGATAGCTATCGGATGAAATGGATCCCGAGGTAAAGTCGGGAGAAATGAAAAGCGGGAACCAGCTTAGATAGTAGCACCAAACTGCTTTGCTAAAAAACAAACACTCTTATATAGTGTAAGAATAACCTGGGTGGCCTGAATAGACTTACGAAGTTCCCAAGCAGCAATTGGCAACCATCTTATCGAATTTTTGAACAATAATTAATACTTTTATGACTTTATTAAACCATCCATATAAATGAAGCTGATGCTCAAACTATACCTTTCTCTGCTATTTATTGGCATTGCAGAAATCGGTTATGCGCAAAATTATAAAAACGAGCTTGTTGTTATCTCTGAGAACGATGCTTACATTGACATTACCAGCGACCGTTATTATACAAACGGTGCTTTTATTAAATATAGGCATGCCCTGAATGGAGAGAATTTAAAAGCAGGGAGAAGCAAAGAGATTATCGGTTTTGAGCTTGGCCAAAAAATATACAATCCTTATTACAGCTTTGTACCAAACCCTGCCCTACACGACCGCCCTTTTACGGCATACCTATATGGCGAGGCAAATTATAGCAGGTTTTACGCAAATAAACAGATGCTTAAGGTTTCTGCACAGATTGGACTTACCGGAAAAGATGCTTTGGGTGAAGAATTTCAAAAAGCATTCCATAAACTGGTTGGTCAAAATCAGATTGAAGGATGGGAATATGGCCTAAACAGCGAACCAACATTAAACCTGGGTGTAGAATATAATAGGCTTTTAATGAGCACAAACAATAAAATATTTGATATCACAGGAACAACTTCAGCAGCAGTTGGTAATGTGATTACAAAAGCAAATCTTGGTGCAATGTTTCGCTTGGGCAGATTTAACGATATGGATGGTTCATCAGCTTTTAATAGCTTGGTGAGCAATAACCATCCGAACAAAGCGCAGCGCAAATACGAACTTTTTCTTTCAGTTAGCCCTCAATTACATGCCATTGCTTTCGATTCCAGTTTGCAGGGTGGTTTGTTTTTGACCGATAAAGGGCCAATTGCTTTTAAGCCTAAACCTGTTGTTTTTACCACCCAGGTAGGTTTAACCTTTGCCATTGCACGCTGGACAGCCAATTATACTGCTACTTTTACTTCGAACGAAGTTAAAAACAGTGCCACCGGCTACCGCTATGCCTTTTATAGTCTTGCTTACCGTTTTAGTAAAAGCTAATGAAAAAACAACTACTCTCTTTTATTCTCGTTATTACAGGCTGCGCATTTGCTAAGGCTCAAATTGCTCCTGAAAATCATTCGATTATTATTAAGCCCATATTTGGTACACATATAAATAATGATCAGGGGCATCTGTTTCAGGACCAGATTACCGGATTTGATGCGGCTTATTTTAAAGACATCAGCCAGAACAGTGATAAATGGATCGGATTTGGTGGTGCTAAATCTTACGGGATCGGCTTTATTTTTAGAGATCTGAGCAAACTGAAGGGTACAAAAGATACCTCAGCCAATGCTTTTGGACAGGTATATGGTTTAGTGGCACAGATGGATTTCCAGCTATTCAAAGTTGGAAAAGCTAAATTTAATTTTACGCCGGGCGTTGGCTTAGGTTATACAAATAAGTATTACTTTAATAATACCAAAAACCGATTTTTGGGAAGCCCGATTAACGAAATCATTAAAGCAGATTTAGGAATGGAGCTACCCATGAGTAAATATACTGATCTGATGTTAGGCTTTGGCTTTCTACACGTATCCAATGGAGGGGCCACTGTTCCAAATGGTGGATTGAATACAGGAAACATTTACATCGGACTTAAACTAAACAATCCGAAAACATTAACTACTGAACGAAAAAGCACCTACACCACTTTACAGCGTAACTCAATTGAGCTTAGTGCGGGTTTAGGCGCAAGGGGCGTATTTGCGAACAGAAACAAAAGCTTATACAAAAGCGGGTTATATGCAGGTTATAATTTTTACCTGAATGATGTGATGTCGCTTAAGTCCGGTGCGGATGCCGTTTATTATTACACCGTATTTGACCCGGATAATTATGGGGAAACTTTCCAGAACTACGGGACTTCATATGATAAATGGCGTACGGGGATCAGCATTGGGGCTGATATCAACTTATGGCGTATAACCGTTGCGGCACAGATTGGGAAATACATCCATTACAATAGATTGATGGATAAGGCGACCTGGTACTGGACATTCGGACCAACTTTTAATATTACGCCGCGCATTGGCTTACAGGCAAAAACCTATATGCACTTTGCACAGGCAGACTATGTAAACTGGGGCGTAGTATATAGATTTTAATACTGCCCGGTACTTAGCAATACCAAAGTACAGGCTTCAACTGGTTCGATATTGTGCTGATCCAATAATTTTTCGAGCTCGTAATTTTCAGTTCCAGGATTAAAAATTACCCGCTTGGGCTTTGTTGCCAGGATATAATCATGGTATTGTGCCTGTAGAGATGGACCAATGTATAAAGTTATGGTATCTATATCGGTATGGATCTGATCCGGTTTTTCAATTTCTACGCCTGCAACCTCTCCTTTTTTTATGCCCACGTTAACAATTTCGTGGTTAAAGCGCGTGAGCATATTGGCTGCTTTATAAGCATATCTGGATGGGTTTGGCGATGCGCCGATAATTAGTGTCTTCTTCATAAAGGTGATTCCAAGGATTTATTGATTATAGATTAATTACTAAAACTTAGAAAGCAAAGCAATTTGACCAGAATGGTAGGCATGGTGCTGTGCTAAACCACTTAAAAGCTCTGCATTGGTTACGCCTTTTCCCAATGCCGGGTTCCGCTCACTCTTTATTTCATCATCCCATTGGTTATTTTTTATGCCTTCGCACAAGCGGATGAGTTCTTCATTAGCAATTTTAAAATTAAAGATAATGCGCTCCCAAGCCTTAGGCGTTCTACTTTCGGGCACTGGCCAATCGCCCATTGCGGGTTCTGAAGCAGGTTTCCCACTCAATCTTGAGGTAACTTCTTCTGTCCACGCAGTTAAATGCAGGGCAATTTCGGCAATAGAATGCGCACCTGGCACAAAGTGGCTAAATGCATTTTCAGGATTAACGTTATTTAAAGTTTGCATTACATGGTTACCATGCCAGGCATCGCCATTAAATGCCTTTTTAATTTCGTTCGTGATATTAAACATACCCAAACAACAATTGGGGCAATATAAAGTTTGTTAAGATGCGTTTAATATTGCATTTGCACAGTTAATACCATCTATTGCTGCCGATACAATTCCACCGGCATAACCTGCGCCTTCTGCACAAGGATATAAACCTTTTACCTGGGGGTGCTGGTAAGTCTCTTTATCTCTTGGAATTCTAACCGGTGATGATGTTCTGCTCTCTACCCCTACCAAAATAGCTTCATTTGTATAATAACCCTTAATCTTTTTCCCGAATAAGGGTAATGCTACACGTAAACTATCTGATATGAAATCGGGTAAAATATTATCCAGCATCGAACTTTTGGTACCAGGCAGGTAGGAGTTTTTTGGTAAATCGATCGATAATTTATTGTTCACAAAATCAACCATGCGCTGGGCCGGAGCTACCAGATTTCCACCACCGGCCTCAAAAGCCATTTTTTCAATCTTCGATTGGAAATGCAACATTCTAAGCGGATCGTAACCCAGAACATCATTTAAGGTAACCTGAACCACCGTTCCAGAATTGGCATAAGGATTATTCCTTTTAGATGGCGACCAGCCATTTACTACGATTTCATTTTCGCCTGTAGAACACGGCGCAATAATACCTCCGGGGCACATGCAAAAAGAAAATACCCCACGGGCACCAACCTGCTCCACCAAACTGTAGTACGCAGGAGGTAAAAACTCCGATCTAATATCGCAATGGTATTGAGCTGAATCAATAATTTCCTGAGGATGCTCAATCCGTACACCTAAAGCAAATGGTTTAGCTTCAATCAGGATATTTTTACTGTTCAATAATTCGTACACATCTCTTGCAGAATGACCAGTTGCCAGGATAATATCATCGGCGAACAACTTTTCTTCAAAATTTATCTCAATTCCTTTTACTTTTCCGAATTCGATCAAAACATCAGTCATACGACTATCGAACATGACCTCGCCACCAGCGTTCAGGATCGTATCTTTTATGGAAGTGATAATATGCGGAAGTTTATTGGTCCCGATATGTGGACGGGCATCTACAGCAATATCAGCTTCTGCCCCATGGTTTACAAAAACCTGGAGCACTTTATTAATATCACCCCGTTTATTTGAACGGGTATATAGTTTACCATCCGAATAGGTTCCTGCTCCACCTTCACCATAACAATAATTAGATTCGGTATTAACCAAACCCTGCTTGTTTATGGCAGCCAAATCTCTCCGTCGTTGTTTTACATCTTTGCCCCGTTCGATAATAATGGGCTTTAATCCATTCTCTATACACTGCAAAGCTGCAAACAAGCCCGCTGGGCCAGCCCCGATAATAATTACAGGCTTCGCGTCGCTTACATTTTTATAATTAATAGTGTATACGTCGGGAGTGGCTTCCTCATCTACAAAAACTTTTACCTGAAGTCTGAATATCACTTTCCTGGAACGGGCATCTATCGATCTCTTCAGGATTTCATAGCCTTTAATTCTTGATCCTGGTAATTTTAGCGCTTCAGCCAGTTTATGGTTAATGACCTCTGTTTGCTCTACCTCGTGCGGGAGCAGCGTAATTTCTATATCTTTTTGCATATCATGTCAGGTTTTTATCCCGAACGCTACAAAGATAGGCAACTGATAGCATATTTGATGATTTCAGCATATGACTAAAAATTATCAGCAGACTGAAGTAATGCTTTTATGTTTTTTGGAAAGCAATTGCAGTGTTTCATTGGAAACTACAGTCCTGCTCTCCCTTCTGCCCCAATGAAAACCTGTGAAACAAGCAAGCACACAATGGCATAATAAAAAAGCAGTGCTTAATTGGGGGCATCCGTTCCATCGGGTTTAATAGGTTATTTTTCTGCTACTATGCCGGTTTTCTGTGCCACAGCCCAAAGTTTTTAGCCCCGATCGGAGCGGGCACGAAGTAGAGCGAAGAGCGGGAGCAAACATTAAAAAAAGCGAATGACCTTGCGCTTCAAAACAAAAACATCAGTTTAAACATTACCCTAAGCTTGTCAACCTGTCAGATAAATACCGAAACTGTAACAAAGGCATGCAATTTGATATCTAATTCGTAAATTGACCATAAATCAATTCTGTTAAAAAGACAAAAACCATAAAAATGAAAAGATTAATATTTGGAATTTTAGCTGCAGTTATTGCAGTGAGCACTTTAAGTTCATGCGGATACAATAGCATGGTTAAACTTGATGAGAACGTTAAATCGAAATGGGGAACCGTGCAAACCCAATATCAAAGAAGAGCAGATTTAATTCCGAACCTGGTAGCTACGGTAAAAGGGGCCGCTAAATTTGAGCAGGGTACTTTAACTGCAGTAACCGAAGCACGTGCAAAAGCAACCCAGATGACGGTTAAAGCTGATGAACTGACACCAGAAAATATTCAAAAATACCAGGCTGCTCAGGGGCAATTGAGCCAGGCTTTGGGTAAATTATTATCGATTACCGAAAATTACCCTGAACTAAGGGCGACACAGCAATTCAGTGATTTATCGGCACAATTAGAAAGTACCGAAAATAGGATTACCGTTGCCCGTAAAGATTTTAACGATGCTGTGCAAGAGTATAATGGCAAAATCAGATCCTTCCCAACTAATTTAACAGCTGGCATGTTCGGCTTTAAACCTAAAGGGTATTTCGAGGCCGATGCTACCGCAAAAGATGCACCTAAAGTAGAATTTTAATATTCTCAACACAATATATAAGGGTAGTGAATGTTTATTAACTGAGCATTTATTACCCTTTTTACTTCATACAAAATAAGCACATGTCGTTATTTTCAGATATAGAACAAGAAAAAATAGCAACCGCGATCTCCGATGCAGAAAGAGCAACATCTGGGGAAATTAGGATTGCTATTGACAAACACTGCGCAGGTGATCCATACGAAAAAGCTATCGAGTATTTTACCAAGCTGGATATGGACAAAACAGCCAAAAGAAATGGTGTACTGATTTACCTGGCGCATGCTGATCATAAATTTGCCATTATTGGCGATGTAGGTATTAACCAGGTCGTACCTGAAAATTTTTGGGAAACGGCCAAAATAGCGATGACTGCACACTTTGCAAAAGGCAATTTAGCTGATGGCATTATTGCGGGCGTAGCATTAGCCGGAGAAAAACTAGCCTTGTTCTTCCCTCCTCAAAAAGGCGACATTAATGAATTACCAAATGATATCGTTTTTATGGACAATCTAGAACAGAAATAAGCGATGAAGAAAATATTCCTTTTCTCGTTACTGAGTTTATTATTCACTTTCGCCTTTGCACAGGATTTTCCAGAGAAACCCACTACTTTGGTTAATGATTACGCTAATGTGTTATCAGCCGATCAAAAGCAGCAATTGGAAACTAAATTAGTAGCTTTCAATGATTCATCATCAACACAGATTGCCATAGCGATATTAAAATCTGTAGGCGATTATGATATTAACGAATATGCCGTTGAGCTCGGCCGAAAATGGGGAGTTGGCCAAAGTGGCAAAAACAACGGGATTATGATCGTTGTAGCTGTTGGCGACCGAAAAATCTCTATTCAAACAGGTTATGGCTTGGAAGGCGCATTACCCGATATTTATGCCAAGCGTATTATTGATAACGACATTAAACCCAATTTTAGAGCAGGAAATTATTATGCCGGCTTAGATGAAGGGACTACTTCGATTATAAAATATACCAAAGGTGAATATAAAAATGATAGTCCAAAAGCTTCATCAAAGAAAGGTGGCGGAGGTGGTAGCATTGTGATTATTATCATTATTGTAATCGTCATCATCATCATTATGAGGAAAGGCGGCGGAGGCGGCAGCGAAGTAATTGGCGGCCGGGGTGCATCTAACGCTTTGTTCTGGGCTATGCTTTTTGGAAGCGGTGGCGGCCGAAGTAGCGGTGGCTGGGGAGGTGGTTCTTCTGGTGGAGGCGGCGGTGGATTCGGTGGTTTTGGCGGAGGAAGCTTTGGCGGTGGCGGAAGCAGCGGAAGCTGGTAGATCCATAGTCCATAAGCTGGAGTCTTTTTGATTTTGAACATTACAACTTTCCAAAAGATTAAAACATTACAACAATAATGTACAGAAGAGATTTAATTACAGCAGAAATACAGAAACTTGCACAGGTTTTGGCCCGGATTATGGGCTTAAAGTTAGAAGGCAAGTTGACGGAGGCCAATGAACTTTTTGACGAAACCATGGAAGGTGGTTTTCAATTGCCAAAAGAAATTCTGGAAAATGAAGCGCTTTCGTTTTTTGAAAATTGGTTAACCGAAAGCGACCTTCCTCCCGAAAAACTCGACTCCCTGAGCGAATTCTTATATTACGAACTAGGTACAAGCCCTGATAGAAACCAAATGATCGCGCCAAAGCTGAATTTAGTCTATCAATACCTGTCAGATCGGCATAAGATCGTACATTTGGTAAACTTGCACCGTCAGAAAACGATACAGCAATACCTTAGTTAAGCGTTGGCGGTTTTCAATTTGGAGTAATTCAATTAACATAAATAAAATAATGATTATAGAAAAGTGGCAAAAAATTGCCTCTAAATATTTAGTAAGAGAAAAGTGGGCTACCTTGAGGGTAGACGAGGTTAAACTTCCCGATGGTATTATAAAAGACGATTATTATGTCTTGGAGTACCCAAACTGGGTTAATGCAATTGCATTAACAGAAGCAGGAAAAATAATCATGGTGCGCCAATATCGCCATGCAGCCGATATCATTTCACTTGAAGTTCCAGGTGGTGTAATTGATGGCGATGAAGCACCTGAGTTTGCAATTAAGCGTGAACTTTTAGAAGAAACAGGTTACAGTTTCAAAACCTGCAAACTTATTGCCGAGCTTTATCCCAATCCTGCAACATCAAACAACAGAACCTTTACTTACTTCTTAACAGGCGGCATTAAAACGCATGAACAGCATTTAGATGAACATGAAATACTAAATGTTGAAGAATATACTGTTGAGGAAGTAAAGCAACTGATAAAAGACAATAAAATAGCCCAGGCATTACATGTTGCGGCCCTATTATATGGCTTAGCTGAAGTAGAAAAACTTTAAACTTATCTTAGCCGAAACGAAAAGCTCCTTAATCCAAATAAATTAAGGAGTTTTTTTTATTAATGAACGATTTTATTATCTAATACTTCATAAGCTTTTTCGAGGTATAATTTTTTATCTTTTTCTTCGTTTCCAGTAAGCTGACCAACTTTGACATCACCGACCAATCCTTCTCCGACGTTGCCATATTGTTTTAAATTCCTGTCGATGGTAACACCTTCTGTTAGTACCAAAAATGCGCCATCACTAAGTTTATGTTCCTGATTTGCCGAAGTTAATCCATTTGTTCTGTTCCCAATTATGGCAACATTTTTCTGGCCAACGAAAGATATAGCAACAAATTCGGCACTACTGGCAGTTCCTTCATTTATCAATAACACCAGATTAGGATTCTTGATTTTTATTTTATGGGTAGTTAGTTTAAATAGATAAACGGCTTTTTTGTTTTCGAATAACCTATCATCTTTAAAATTAAAAAAATTGTTTTTCCCATTTCTATCCATCCAGCCGATTACGTTAGTTTGATCAAGCAATGGAGCAATTGCCGCATACATTGGCGCAAACATTCCGCCTTCGTTATCTCGCAGATCCAATATCCATCCTTTAGGTTTTTGACCTGAAAGTTTTGACAGCTCTGCTCTAAAATCATTTACAAATTCGTTCCATTCATCCATATTATAACAATAAAATGCCGGTAATAAAATATATGCATAACGGTTTGCTAAAAATGCCGTCTTTATTTCAGGGAAGGATATTCCGGTTGCACGGTAACCTTCCACATAAGATGCTACAGTTTCAGGAGGGAAAAACTTGGAATGCGAATCACCTAGTTCTTTCAGCACGTCTTTTATAATGGGGTAAGTTTCCCTAATACTTTTTAACTTGCCAATCTTTTGTGCAAGCTCAAGATCAATTTTATTCCAATCCATTTTGCCACTATTTATCGATCTGTTCTTTATAATCCGAAGCGCATTGTCTACATAAATTTTAATGCTGTCTCTGTTTTGAATTTGTATTACTGCGTTAACTTTAAGGGCAACCAACAGTAATAGTGATAAAAAAATCTTTTTCATAAATATATTTTAAGAAGTTATTGAACTGATTTAATAGCAATTTGAGCTGCGTATCCAGTTTCATTTATGGTTTGCGCATATAGCATGGTAAAAAGCATGCATTAGCAATAAGTTATAAAAACAGCATTTAGTTTAAATAGATTTCTCATACCCTGATGATGTAATCTTCTCCAAAATTGACAGGAAAAGAAAATAATAAAGGATGTAATTGATCAAACCCAAAATTTTAGTGCTGAATACCCTTTTCAGACTAAAAAGGCTAAAACATGATAATCCCGACTTTGATGTATAAAATTCAGGGTTTCATACTTTTTAAAGTATTCTTATAAGGTGATTATAGTATTTTTAGCAAATTTCGGAAATGAAGAAAGCGCATTTTATATACTTACACATTGGCTATTGGCTCATTTTATGGCTAAAAGAGTTTTTATTTGGTTTTCAAACCTACAATCTTAACGATTTAAGTTTTGCAACCATTGTATCAACTTTAAGTGTTAAGCTCATTGTGCTTTTTTTTCCGGTATGCATTTTCTACACCAATTTTTTAGTATTGGTACCAAAACTGGTCAGGACAAAAAAAATTATACTTTACATAGCAGCACTTTTTATTCTTTTCTCCTTACTGGCTCCTATCCACAAATATGTATATGCAACGCTGCTCCCACTAAAATTCGGTTGGTACGCTTATGTATATGTAGATAAGCTGAATTTTTGGTTATCATTCCAAACGTTACTGTTCGAAAACTATGTATACATTTTCTTCAGCATAGCTATAAGTTATGTTGGCGAATATTTTGAAACACAGAAAAAACAACAGGAACTGGAGAAAGAACAAGCCATAACAGAATTGGCCTACTTAAAATCGCAGATTAACCCGCATTTTTTATTTAATACCCTGAATGATATTTATTCATTAACCTACCAAAAAGCAAAGATGGCACCAGAAGCGGTATTAAAATTATCGGAACTGCTTAGGTACATGCTTAAAGAGAGCAACGATAGGTTTGCTTCGGTTGAAAGGGAAATCAACTACCTGAAAAATGTGGTAGAATTATTCGAAATAGGGCAAAAAGGTAGCGCCTATATCGATCTCGAAATTAGGGGGGATTACAAAAACAGGAAGATTGCGCCACTGATATTGATCAATTTTATAGAGAATGCTTTTAAACATGGAATTGTAAATGACCTGAATAACCCCGTAAGGATTAAACTTTCTATCAATAAAAGCGATTTTGATTTTGAAGTTTTCAATAAAAAGAATAAGGATTACAAAGATAAAACCAGTGGTATAGGGCTGGCCAACGTACAGAGAAGGCTGGCACTGATTTACCCTGATCAGCATAAGCTCGAAATTATTGATGAAAATGATACTTTTGCCGTTCACCTGAATATAGAAAACATATGATCCGTTGCGTAGTTGTGGATGATAAGCCGCTTGCTATCGATATCCTAAATGATTATATCAGTAAAATTCCAGACCTAACGCTTACTTTTAGCAGCACTAACCCATTAGAGGCTTTAGAATATGTGATGAAAAATAAGGTGGACCTCGTTTTTCTGGATATACAGATGCCACAGCTCAACGGTGTACAGTTTATGAAAATTGTGAACGAAAAATGCCTGATTATCCTGACTACGGCTTATGCAGAATATGCATTGGATGGTTTTGAAAACAATGCGATTGATTATCTCCTTAAGCCGGTATCTTTTGAGCGCTTTTATAAAGCTGTACAAAAAGCTGTGCGCCATTTCAGTTTAACGGCACCGGGGCAAGCAAGCATCACTTATCAGCCTGCAGAATCCGAAAATGACTTCATCTTTGTGAAAACTGAATATAAATTGGTCAGAATTAATACAGACGATATTCTTTTCGTAGAAGGCATGCAAAATTATGTAGCTATCCAGACCAAAACAGACAAAATCCTGTCGCTTCAAAGTATAAAGAAAATGGAAGAACAGCTCCCAAAAAAGCAATTTATCAGGGTACATAGATCTTTCATTGTTGCTGTAAAAAAGATAAATAGTATCGAAAGAGCCAGGATATACATTGGCGATTCGGTTATCCCTTTTGGCGATCTGTATAAAGAAGATTTCTATAAACTGATAGAGTGCAAAAACTAAAGGCCAGATAAAATACCTGGCCTTTATTGTAACGCATAAACTTTTGAACATGAACGAAAGATTTTATTTAAACCCTTCTACCTTTCTGTTCCTGCACTCAGTTTAGCTCATTTTTAATTTCTTTTGGATATCGTGTACGTAAGCTTTAAATTTTTTGTCGGTATCGATTAAATCTTCTACCGTTTGGCAAGCATAAATTACGGTACTATGATCGCGGCCACCGAAGAAAGCACCAATTGTTTTCAACGATGATTTAGTATGGCTTTTAGAGAGGTACATCGAAATCTGACGTGCCTGAACAATTTCGCGTTTACGTGTCTGCGATTTAACCATATCAACCGGAACCTCGAAATACTCACAAACCAATTTCTGAATATATTCCATTGAAATTTCCTTAGAAGTATTTTTGATAAAGTTCTTCAGCATTTGCTTAGCAAGCGCCAAATCGATTTCTTTTTTATTCAAAGTGGCCTGTGCCAAAAGAGATACCATAGCACCTTCTAATTCACGCACATTGTTATCAATGTTGTGTGCCACATATTCTACCACTTCGCCCGGTAACTCAATACCATCAGCATACATTTTCTTTCTTAAAATAGCAATACGCGTTTCCAGATCGGGAATCTGTAGATCTGCAGATAAGCCCCATTTAAAACGGCTTAACAAACGCTCTTCCAAGCCAGCTAAATCTTTCGGTGCTTTATCAGATGTTAAGATCACCTGTTTGCCCGATTGGTGTAGGTGATTAAAGATATGGAAGAAGATATCCTGTGTTTTTTCCTTACCTGCAAAGTTGTGTACATCATCCATAATGATTACATCCATTGCCTGATAAAAGTTAACGAAATCGTTAATGGTGTTGTTTTTTAATGAATCTACAAACTGCTGGCAAAATTTCTCACAGCTTACATAGATCACCAACTTATCTGGCATGCTGCGTTTAATCTCGTTACCGATCGCCTGTGCCAAGTGTGTTTTACCCAAACCTACTCCACCGTAAATCATTAAAGGGTTAAAAGATGTACCTCCTGGTTTAGCAGCTACAGCGTAACCTGCAGAACGCGCCAAGCGGTTGCAATCTCCCTCAATATAATTTTCGAAAGTATAGTTAGAGTTTAATTGTGGATCAACATTTAATTTTTTTAATCCAGGGATAATAAATGGGTTTTTAATATCCTTATTAATGGAAACCGGAATCGGCATCGATTGTACCTTTGCCTCCGCGCCATTTCCATTTGAGGGCATATTGGTAGTATAAGGATTACCGCTGTTAGATGATTTATCTACAACGATGTTATATTCCAACCTGCCATCCTCTCCAAGTTG
>Ga0163161_10002628_pt1 | contig 12792 bp, 8 predicted proteins | sample S45metaG_FD_129847 | JGI IMG/M metagenome (GOLD analysis project Ga0163161, IMG submission 129847) | Switchgrass rhizosphere microbial communities from Kellogg Biological Station, Michigan, USA - S4-5 metaG | ecosystem: Host-associated > Plants > Roots > Rhizosphere > Soil | place: USA: Michigan... | reverse complement strand
GCCCGTGCTCACGTACCTGAAGAACTGGGACAAGCTCTTCGAGTCCCCCTTCAAGAGCGACGTCTATTTCTTCAGCACCCGCCAGCAGGTCGACCAGAAGTGGGGCACGCCCCAGCCGATCACGATTCGCGACAAGGACTTCGGTGCCGTGCGCCTGCGGGCCTTCGGCAACTACAGCTTCCGCATCGGCGATGCCAAGCTGTTCCACACCGAAATTTCGGGCACGCGCGACATCTACAGCGTGGCCGATCTCGACGGCCAGCTGCGCGGTCTGGTGTTGCAGAACATCAGCAACGCCATCGCTTCCAGCGGCGTCCCGTTCCTCGACCTTGCGGCCAACCAGATCCAGTTTGCGCAGGCGCTCGCCGCGCAGCTCGTGCCTGAGTTCGAGAAGATCGGCATCAAGCTCGAGAACATCACGGTGCAGAACGTCTCGCTGCCCGAAGAGCTGCAGAAGATCCTTGACCAGAAGATCGGCATGGGCATGGTCGGCAACGACATGGGCAAGTTCATGCAATACCAGACGGCGCAGGCGATTCCGAAATTCGCCGAAGGTGCGGCGGGCGGTGGCGGCATTGCCGGCGACGCGATGGGCCTGGGTGCCGGCGTGGCGCTCGGCCAGGTGCTGGCACAGAACCTCGCGCAGGGCCTGAGCCCGAACGCGGCAGCCCAGGCCGCGGCAACGCAGCAGCAACCTGCCGTGGCCGTGGTGAGCCCCGTCGACGTGATGACCACGCTCGAGAAGCTCGGCGAGCTCAAGACCAAGGGCATCCTCACGCAGGAAGAGTTCGACGCCAAGAAGGCCGAACTGCTCAAGAAGCTGGTCTAACCCCCAGGCTTCGCGCACGCCGTGTCGCTTCTCCTCCCCCCTCGCAGGGGGCAATGCCTGTGGTCCGGCAAAGCCGGTTCCACGGCATGTCCCATAGCTGCATCTGCCGCTGTTGCCGTGGTTTGCCATGGCTGAGGAAACCGGCAACCAACGCTACTACCGCGCGCCCTGCCCCGGCTGCGGCGCACCGGTCGAATTCCGCTCGGCGCAATCGACGCACGCGGTCTGCCCCTACTGCCAGAGCACCGTCGTGCGCCAGGGCGAGACGCTCGCGCGCACCGGCAAGATGGCCGAGCTTTTCGACGACTTCAGCCCGCTGCAGCTCTTTGCCACCGGCCGCATCCAGGACAAGCCCTTCACGCTGATCGGCCGGCTGCAATACACCTACCCCGGCGGCCGCTGGACCGAATGGATCGCGGCTCTGGACGACGAGCGCACCGCCATCCTCAGCGAGGACAACGGCGCCTACGTCTTCGCGCTGCCCTTCGACCTGCAGCGCACCGCGCCGCCACCGGTCGATCTGCGCGTGGGCGCCACCAGCGCCTTCGCGGGCCAGAGCTACACAGTCACCTCGAACGAGCAGGTCGCGCTGACCTCCGCGCAGGGCGAGTTGCCGCATCTGCCCGATCTCGGCCGGCCGTTCGCGATGGTCGAGCTGCGCAACGACAAGGGGCTGGTGCTCAGCATCGACTACGGCACCGCCAAGCCCAGCGCGTACCTCGGCCGCTCGGTGCAGCTCGAAGACCTGCAGCTCGCCGGCCTGCGCGACGAGTCGGCCAAGGACGAAAAGGGCCGCAGCTTCAACTGCCCCAACTGCGGCTCGCCGGTCACCGTCAACCTGGAGGGCAGCAAGAGCATCACCTGCCGCTCGTGCAACAGCATCATCGACCTGTCGCAAGGCATTGGCGGCGAACTCAAGCACGCGGCGCAGGACGAGCCGGTGCGCCCGCTCATCGCGCTCGGCGCCATGGGCCAGCTGCAGGGTGCGCAATGGCAGGTCGTGGGCTTCCAGCACCGCATGGGCGTGGAGCCCGGCGACGACGAGCACTTCGGCTGGGACGAGTACCTGCTCTTCAACAAGAAGCGCGGCTTCAGCTTCCTGGTCGATGCCGAGGACGGCTGGAGCATGGTCAAGCCGACCACCGGCGCGCCGGTGATGGCCGAGAACGGCAGCACTGCCACCTACCTCAACAAGAGCTACCAGCAGCAGTACGCCTACAACGCCGAGACCACCTACGTGGCGGGCGAGTTCTACTGGCAGGTCGAGCGCGGGCAAAAAACCTTCAACCGCGACTTCGCCAGCGGCCCCGCGCTGCTGTCGATGGAGCGCTCGGCCAATGAGCTCACCTGGTCGTCGGGCATCAAGCTGGACAGCGGCGTGGTCGCGACCGCGTTCAAGCTCGATGCGAAGAAGGACATGTTCAAGCGCGGCGACGCGCTGCCGGTGAGCGCCGCCTCGGGCATGGGCTGCGGCACGATCATCCTGATCATCGTCGTCATCATCATCCTCTTGATCATCCTGAGCACCTGCAGCGGCCGCGGTGGCTCCTCGAGCGGCTACCGCAGCTCGGGCGGCTCGTACGGCGGTTCCTCGAGCGGCGGCGGCCACAAATGACGAAGTTTCGCGTGATGTCTCTTATTACTACGACTGGAGGTCCCCATGGGATTTGAATGGCTGAAACCGGGCGTGGTCCTCGGATCGCTCGTGTACGCGCTCATCGGCGTGATCATCTTCTGGCTGTGCTTTCTCATCATCGACAAGATCACACCCTATGACCTGTGGGGCGAGATCGTCGAGAAGCAGAACGTGGCGCTCGGCCTCGTCGTGGCGGCGATGAGCCTGGGCATCTGCATCATCGTCGCCGCAGCAATTCATTAGCCCCCCGGCTTTGCACTTCGCTTCGCTACGTGTCATTCGCCACCCCCCGAGGGGGAGGCGCGGCTCGCCTTGGGGCGGCCCGGCGGCGGCCGCCTGATCCATGGACACTCCTGCCAGTCCGGCGCTGCCGGCCAAGGGGCCGCAGCCCGTCGAGATCGCCCTGCTCGCCAGCGTGTTCGTGGTCGCGGCCTGCGGGCTGGTCTACGAACTGAGCGCGGCGGCGCTGAGCTCCTACCTGCTCGGCGATTCGGTGCTGCAGTTCAGCACCATCATCGGCACCTACCTGTTCGCGATGGGCGTGGGCTCATGGCTCTCGCGCTATTTCGACCGCCAGCTGCCGGCGCACTTTCTTCGCATCGAACTGCTGGTGGCGCTGATCGGCGGCGCGCTGCCGGCGATCCTGTTCCTGGCCAACGCCTACGTGCCGGGCGCGTTCCGCCTGTTGCTCTACGGACTCGTGATGGTCGTCGGCACGCTGGTCGGGCTCGAAATCCCGCTGGTCATGCGCATCCTCAAGCGCAACATCGTGCTCAAGGACCTGGTGTCGCAGGTGCTGACCTTCGACTACCTCGGCGCGCTCGCAGTGTCGGTGGCGTTTCCGCTCATCCTCGTGCCGCAGCTCGGCATGATCCGCACGGGGTTGCTATTCGGCTTCATGAACGCAGCAGTGGCGGTGTGGGCGCTGTGGCTCTTTCGCCATGAGCTGCGCCGCATCGGCGCGCACGCGATGGCGTGTTTCCTGGCGCTGGCCGCGCTGTTCGCCGCCTTCGTCTGGGCCGACCACATCACCACGCTGGCCGAAGACAAGTTCTATCAGGACCGCATCGTCTTCAGCGCCACCTCGCCCTACCAGCGCATCGTGGTCACCCGCGGGCAGCTCGGCCACCGGCTGTTCCTGAACGGCAACCTGCAGTTCGCCGAGCGCGACGAGTACCGCTATCACGAGGCGCTCGTGCATCCGGTGATGGCCGCGCAGGGCGCGCCCAAGAAGGTCGCCGTGCTCGGCGGCGGCGACGGCATGGCGGTGCGCGAGATCCTCAAGTACCCCTCGGTCGAATCGGTCACGCTCGTGGAGCTCGATCCGAACATGACGAAGCTCTTCACCGAGCATGAAACGCTGGCTGCGCTCAACGCGCATTCGCTGTCGTCGCCGAAGGTGAAGATCGTCAACACCGACGCCTTCCAGTGGCTGCAGCAGCCCGGCGACATGTTCGATGTGATCGTGGTCGACTTTCCCGATCCGACCAACTTCGCGATCGGCAAGCTCTACACCAACAGCTTCTATTCGCTGCTCGAAAAGCGCCTGTCGGCCAGCGGCTACGCGGTGGTCCAGACCACCTCGCCGCTGGTGGCGCGCAAGAGCTACTGGACCGTCGCGACGACCATCGAATCGGTGGGCCTGCGCGCAACGCCCTACCACGCACATGTGCCCAGCTTCGGCGAATGGGGCTACATCATCGCGAGTCGACGGCCCTACCGCATGCCCGATGCTTTGCCTTCGGGACTGCGCTTCCTCTCGCCTTCGACGCTGCCTTTGATGTTCGACTTTCCGCTCGACATGGCACGCGTGCCGGCCGAGGTGAACCGCCTGTCGAACCAGACCCTTGTCACCACCTATGAACAGGAATGGGGCAAGGTCATGGCGCACTGACATGGCTCGCCCCCAGGCTGCGCGCACTTCGTGTCGCTTCGCCAACCCCCTGCCGGGGGCAACACCAGCGGCCCGGCGAAGCCGGTTCCGCGGTGTTCCCCGAAGGGAACGAATCCAATGAAGCGCCGTGGCTTCCTTGGCGCAGCCGCAGGTGCGGCGGGCGCCCTGGCGCTGGCCGGATGCGAGGTGCCGCCGCCCATCGAAGGCGGCTTCACCGGCATCGACGTCGCGCGCGGCCATGCGATGCGCGATGGCGCGCTCAGGAGCCAGGCGCCCGCGACCGTGAAGCGGACGCGGGTGGTGATCGCCGGTGGCGGTGTCGCCGGTCTTGCCGCCGCGCGTGCCTTGCGGCTCGCGGGCATCGAAGACTTCACTGTGCTCGAACTCGAAGACACTGCCGGCGGCAACGCGCGCGGCGGCATGGTCAACGGCATCGCCTGTCCGCTCGGCGCGCACTACCTGCCGGTGCCCGGCGACGACGCGCGCGAGGTGCAGGACCTGCTGGAGGAACTGGGCCTTCGCCAGCGCGTGGCGGGCCGCTGGGAATACGACGAGCGCACCCTTTGCCACAGTCCGCAGGAGCGCCTGTTCTTCCACGGCGAATGGCAGGACGGCCTGTTGCCTGTGCGCGGCGCGAGCGTCGACACGCTGGCGCAGTACCGCAAGTTCGCGCAGCGCATCGACGCGCTGCAGCACGCGGCGCACTTCGCGATTCCGACACTCAAGGTGGCGGTCACGCCTGAACTGCTGGCGCTCGACGCCATCGCCTTTTCACGCTGGCTCGACAGCGAAGGCTTCAGCGACGCGCAGTTGCGCTGGTACCTCGACTACTGCTGCCGCGACGACTATGGCGCGGGCATCGAACAGGTGTCGGCCTGGGCGGGCATTCATTACTTCGCGAGCCGGCACGGCTTCCATGCGCCCGGCGACCCCAGCGGCAGCGCCAACGATGCGAACCCCGAGCGCGACGGCGTGCTCACCTGGCCCGAAGGCAACGGCTGGCTCACCAAGCAACTGGCCGCGCCGCTCGGCGAGCGCCTGCGCACGGGGCAGGTCGTCACGCGCATTGCCGAATTGCGCGGCGGCGTCGAGGTCGACGCGTGGGATGCCGCATCCAAATCGCTGGTGCGCTGGCAGGCCGAGCGCTGCATCGTCGCGCTGCCGGTGTTCATTGCCGCGCGCGTGGTCGAGAACGCGCCCGAGGTGCTCAAGCACGCCGCCGCGCATGTGCGCTACGCACCGTGGCTGGTGGCGAACGTGCACCTGCGCGGCCCGTTGGCCGACCGCATGGGCGCTGCGCCGAGCTGGGACAACGTGATCTACGGCACGCGCGGACTCGGCTATGTCGATGCGCGTCACCAGACGCTCGACCCCACGCCGCGCGGCACCGTGCTGAGCTGGTACCGGCCGCTGGGGCCGAGCAGCTTCGACACCGCCGATGGCCGCAAGCTGCTGCTGGAGCGCCCGTGGACCGGTTGGCGCGACGACCTGCTCGCCGAACTGTCGGTGCCGCATCCGGACCTGCCGGCGCTCGCCACGCGCATCGAGATCACGCGCTATGGCCACGCCATGTCGATCCCCCGGCCCGGGCTGATGGCGCAGATCGGCTCGCAGCGCACGGCGCCGGACGACGCGCACCGCGGCAGTGTCATCGCGGGGCGCCTGTCGTTCGCGCATGCCGACTGGTCGGGCTACTCGATCTTCGAGGAAGCATTCACGCGCGGCCACGTCGCGGGGGCGAGCCTCGCGTGAAGACGCTGGTGCTCGGCGGCTACGGCAATTTCGGCGCGCGCATCTGCCGCGCGCTGGCTGCGGATGAAGGCATCGAGCTGCTGGTTGGTGGACGCGACCTGGAGCAGGCGACGGCGTTTGCTCAGTCGTTGCGCGGCAACGCGCGCGGCGTTCGTGTCGATGCGCAATCGCCCGATCTCGCGCAAGGGCTGGGGTACCTGGGTGTCGATCTGGTGATCCACACCGCCGGCCCGTTCCAGAACCAGGACTACCGCGTGCCGCAAGCCGTGGCGGCGGCTGGCGCGCACTACATCGACCTGGCGGATGGGCGCCGCTTCGTCTGCGACTTTCCCGCCGCGATGGATGCCGTCTTCCGCAACGCGGGCCGAACGGCCGTTGCAGGCGCCAGCACCGTGCCGGCGCTCTCGTCGGCGGTGGTCGACCATCTCGCGACGGGCTGGCAGGGCATATGCAGCATCGACATCTGCATCGCGCCCGCGCAAGGCGCGCCGCGCGGCGAGGCCACGCTCGCGGGCGTGCTCGCGTACTGCGGCGAGCCGATCCGCGTCTGGCAGGACGGCCGGTGGACCGAGCAGCCCGGCTGGGCGAACCCGGTGAAGGTGCAGTTCGCGCGCATGCGGCCGCGACGGGGAGCGCTCTGCGACATCCCCGATCTCGAACTCTTTCCGGCGCGCTATGAGGGCGTGCAGTCCGTCATGTTCCGTGCGGCGCTCGAAGTCGGCATCGCGCAGCAGGCCTTCGCCTTCATGGCGTTCATGCACCGCGTGGGGCTGCTGCGCGCGCCGCAGAAGCTGGCGCCGCTGTTGCATTCGACGGGCGGCGCGTTCGATGCGCTTGGCACCGCACTGGGCGGCATGGTGGTGCGCGTCGAGGGCGCCGATGCGCAAGGCGCCGCGGCACGTCGCGCCTGGCATATCGCAGCCGACGACAACCACGGCCCCGAGATTCCCTGCATGGCCGCGATCCTGCTGGCACGCCGGCTCGCACGCGGCGATGCGGTCCCTGTCGGGGCGCATGCCTGCGCCGGGCTGCTCACGCTGCCGGAATTCGAGCCCGAGTTCGCGCGCTGGGGGATGGTGACGGATGTGATTGAGGAAGACAAACACAACATCGAAAGCATGACAAGCCATGGCGCATCAGCGCTTTGAGTTCGACATGCCGGCACCGGCCGACGTGGTTTTCGACGCCTTCCACTATCACGTCTGGTCTGGCGCGCGCGCTGGGACTCGCTGGTCGGCAACGCTCGCGTGGTGGGCGGTGCACCCTGCCCTTTCGTCGGCGCGGAAACTGAGAACACCGGCGTCGGCTGGCTGCGCGGCCTCTCGATGCGCACGCGCTTCGTCACTTTCGATCGGCCGCATGTGGCGGCGGCTTCGATGATTGGCCGCTCCTTTCCCTTCAGCCGCTGGGCCGCATCGATGCGACACCGGGATACGCGGCCCGGCTGCTCGGTGCTGATCTATGTCTACACCATCGAAGCCGGGCCGAAGGCATTGCGTTGGTTGTTGGAGCCCGTGGTGGCTCACTTCTTCGCACGGCAGACGCAGCGGCGCTTTGGGCGCATGCAGGATTTTCTCGCCGAGCATGCGGATGAGGTCGTGGCATGGCAACGGGTTCAGCATGGGAGCGAAACGGCATGACTACCATCGGTAGCGACGATCGCCTGCTGCGCCTGAGCCTCGTCGCGGTCTGGCTGTTCACCGCCGTCGCCAGCATCGTCGAGCTGAACGGCCAGAGCCGCCAGGTGCTGGCCGAGGCCGGCATCGCATCGCCGCCGTGGCTGGTGCAGTTGCTGATCGTTGGCGGTGCGGCTGCAGACCTCGCCATCGGCCTCGCGCTCTGGCTGCGGCCCGGCCGCGCCAGCTATCTCGCGGCTCTCGGCCTGATGGTGCTCATGACGGCCGTCGCGACCATCCTCCAGCCCACCCTCTGGTTGCACCCGCTGGGCCCATTGCTCAAGAACCTGCCCATCGCCGCGCTGCTCTGGCACCTGTACCGGCGCACCACGCCATGAACACCTACCTCGTCATCAAGTGGCTGCACATCGTCTCCAGCGTGCTGATGGTCGGCACGGGGCTGGGCTCGGCCTTCTACATGTTCTTCGCCAACCGCAGCGGCAGCGTGCCGGCGCAGGCGGTCGTGAGCCGGCTGGTGGTGCGTGCGGACTGGTGGTTCACCACGCCCACGGTCATCCTGCAGCCGGCGACCGGCTTCGCGCTGGCGCACATGGCGGGCTGGCCGCTCTCGACGCCGTGGCTTGCGGTGTCGCTGGGGCTCTTCGTGTTCGCGGGAATCTGCTGGCTGCCGGTGGTGTGGCTGCAGATCCGGATGGCGGCGATGGCCGGGCAGGCGTACCGGGATGCCGCGCCGCTGCCGCCGCTGTATGCGCGCTACCAACGCTATTGGGAGCTGCTCGGCTATCTGGCCTTCGTGGCCATGGCCGTCGTGTTCTGGCTGATGGTGAACAAGCCCGCACTTTCGTTTTTTTGATTCGAACCGGGCCGGTGCGCGGGCCTGTGCAGTTTTCACGCAGACTTCACACACAGCGCCGTGGTTTCACACGCTGGCAAGAGACTGCCAGGCGCCAACAAAAACATCGGGGGAGCTTCCATGCTTCAAGTTGCCAATCGAAAACTCGCGTCGCTGAGCGACGTGCTCTTTACCGGCCTCAGCCGTGCGCTCGGTTTTCTGCGTCCGCTGGCACGCGGACTCATCGGTTCCTGGCGACCCCCGGGGTGGCTCCGCATCGTGGGTGCCTTTCTTCTTTTCGGGCTGCAGTGGTTGCAGCAGCGGCTGGCCTGGGTGGTGGTGCTGGCGCTGCTGGTGCTGGCCGGTTGGTTCGCCAGCCCGCATGTGCTGAAGTGGTGGCACGGCCTCACGCCCGACCGCGTCGAGCCCGTCGTTTCCACCGCGCAGATCGTGCCACCGCCGCGCACGCAGATCGAAAACGACAAGGGACCCAACCCGGTCGTCATCAACTTCTCCGCCTCGGTCGCGCCGATCGCGCGCATCGGCCAGGAAGCGACCGGTATCAGCATCGAGCCAGCGATTGCCGGGCGCTGGACGTGGAGCAGCCAGAAGAAGCTCGAATTCCTGCCCGCGCAGGACTGGCCGGTCGGCCAGCCCTACAAGGTGCAGCTCGCGAAGGACGCGCTCGCGCCGCACATCGAGATCGAGCAGCGCAAGTACGAGTTCACCTCGCCCGAGTTCAACGCGCGCATCGCGGGCGCGGAGTTCTATCAAGACCCAGTGCAGGCCAACGTGCGGCGTGCGCTCTTCCAGGTGCGCTTCTCGCACCCGGTCAACACGGCCGAGTTCGAAAAACGCCTGTTGCTGAACTATGACCAGGCCTGCGGCACCGTGATCTTCGGCGTGCGTAATTGCGCGAGCGAGAAGTTCACCGTCAGCTACGACAAGCTGCGCCTCACTGCCACCTTGCAGTCCGAGCCGCTGCCCATTCCCGAGAAGACGCGCCCCGTCGTGCTGAGCCTTGCGGCCGGCGCGGTCGCGCAGAAGGGCGGCCCCGCCCAGCGCAACGACATCTCGCGTGCTGTCGACATCCCCGGCCTCTTCAGCCTCGACATCTCCAGCATCGACCCGACCATCGTCACCGGCGAGAACGGCGAGCCCGAGCACGTGATGCATGTCACCGCGTCGATGCCGGTGCACGAGCGGGAAATGGCGCGCGTGGTGCAGGCCTGGCTGCTGCCCGTCACCGAAGAAGCCAAGGGCGATCCGGACGAGAAGTTCGATTGGTCCGCCGATCCGGCGAAGGTCACCGATGCCGTGCTGCGCCGCGCGAAGAAGCTCAACCTGCAACCCATCGCCAGCGAGCGCGAAGTGACCGAGATGGTCAGCTTCCGTCTCCCGCAAGCCGAAGGCGGCCGCTACCTGCTGGTTCGCGTGGCCAAGGGCCTGAAGACGCCGGGTGGCTACCAACTCGGCGCGGCGCGGCAGGACGTGCGCCTGCTCAAGACCTTCGCGCCCGAACTCACCATCATGAGCCAGGGCTCGCTGCTCGCCCTCTCGGGCGAACGCAAGCTGCCGATCCTGGTGCGCGACCTGCCGGGCATCCGTCTCGAAATCGGCCGGCTGCTGCCGCAGCAGCTGCAGCACCTGGTCACGCAGACCAACGGCGACTTCGCGCATCCGCAGTTCAATGGCGGCCTGCAGTCGGACAACCTCGTGGACCGCTTCCAGAAGGAGATTCCACTCAGCATTCCCGCCGGCAAGGCGCACTACGAGACGGTCGACTTCGCCGAGTACCTGCGCAGCGACGTGGCCGACCGCCGCGGCGTGTTCCTGCTCAAGGTGCAGGGCTACGACCCCAAGGCCAAGAAGAAGCCGGAGGCGGCCGAGGGTGAGGCTGCACAGGCGCAGCCCGAAGAAGAACAGCAGGAAGAGCAGCAGTCCGAGGGCGAAGGCGACCCCGAGAGCGGCAACCCCGAAGACCAGAAGGACCAGCGCCTGGTGCTGGTCACGGACCTCGGCATCGTCGCCAAGAAGTCGCTCGACGGCACGCGCGACGTGTTCGTGCAGAGCATCGCCAACGGCCAGCCCGTGGCAGGCGCATTGGTCGAGGTGTGGGGCCGCAACGGCATGATCGTCGCGTCGCAATCCACCGATGCGACGGGCGCCGCCAAGCTGCCCAACCTCGCCGGCTACCAGCGCGAGAAGGCACCCGTGGTGCTCGTCGTGCGCAAGGACGGCGACCTGAGCTTCCTGCCTTTCAACCGCACCGACCGCACGCTCGACATCTCGCGCTTCGACGTCGGCGGCCTGCGTGCGGCCGGTGTGCCGAACCAGATGACGGCGTATGTGTTCAGCGACCGCGGCATCTACCGCCCGGGCGACACGATGCATATCGCGATGATGGTCAAGGCCGGCAACTGGGCCACGTCGCTGCGCGACCTGCCGCTGGAAGCCGAGATCATCGATGCGCGTGGCCTCAGCGTGCGCCGCGAAAAGCTCAAGCTCGGCCCCGGCGGCGCGGCGGAAATCGCCCACACCACGCAGGACACCTCGCCCACCGGCAACTACACCGTCAACCTCTACCTGCCGCGCGAGTCGTCGCCCGGCAATCCCGAGGTGGAGGGCCTGCTGATCGGCAGCACCACGGTGAAGGTGCAGGAGTTCCTGCCCGACCGCACCAAGGTCGTCGCCAAGCTCAGCAGCGAAGTCGCCGAAGGCTGGGTCAAGCCGAAAGACCTGAAGGCGCTCATCGACGTGCAGAACCTCTTCGGCACGCCCGCGCCCGAACGCAAGGTCGAAGGCACGCTCACGCTGAGCCCGGCCTTCCCGGTGTTCCGCGCGTTCGCCGACTACGCCTTCTTCGATCCACAGCGCGCCACCGAGAAACAGGTCGACGACCTGGGCAGCGTGCAGACCAGCGCCGAGGGCAAGGCCGAGTTCGACCTGCGCCTCTCGCGCTTCGATGCCGCTACCTACCAGGTGCATGTGCTCGCCAAGGCCTTCGAGCCCGAGGGCGGCCGCAGCGTCTCGGCCGAAGCGCAGACGCTGGTGAGCGACATGCCCTACCTCGTGGGCGTGAAGGTCGATGGCGACACCAGCTATGTGAGCAAGGGCGCCGCGCGCAATGCGACCGTGATCGCGATCGACCCGCAGGCCAAGAAGACGGCCGTGGACGACCTGAAGATCGAGCGCGTGGAGCGCAAGGTGCTGTCGGTGCTGGTGAAGCAGGACAACGGCCTCTACCGCTACGAGTCGCGCAAGAAGGAAATCGTGATCGACGAGAAGCCGCTGGCCATCGTCGCGGCGGGCAACACCATAGCGCTCAACACTGCCACCCCCGGCAACTTTGCCTACGTGGTGCGCAATGCGGGCGGGCTGGAGCTGAACCGCGTCGAGTACAGCGTGGCGGGCAACGCGAACGTCTCGCGCTCGCTGGACCGCAACGCCGAACTGCAGCTCACGCTCGACCGCAAGGACTACGAGCCGGGTCAGGAGATCGAGGTGAGCATCCGCGCGCCGTACGTGGGCGCGGGCCTCATCACCATCGAGCGCGACAAGGTCTATGCCCACGCGTGGTTCAAGACCGACAAGACCGCCTCGGTGCAGAAGATCGTGCTGCCCAAGGACTTCGAGGGTACCGGCTACATCAACGTGCACTTCGTGCGCGACCCGGCCTCGGACGAGGTCTACATGAGTCCGCTGTCGTACGGCGTCATCCCCTTCGCCACCAGCCTGGCCAAGCGCACCGCGAACCTGCAGCTCACCAGCAGCGAACTCGTGAAGCCCGGCCAGACGGTGAAGATGAAGCTCACCAGCGACAAGCCCACGCGCGCCGTGCTGTTCGCGGTGGACGAAGGCATCCTGCAGGTGGCGCGCTACAAGACGCCCGATCCGCTCAAGCACTTCTTCCAGAAACGCGCGCTCGAAGTGGGCACCTTGCAGACGCTCGACCTGATCCTGCCGGAGTTCAAGAAGCTCATGCAGGGGGCAGCGCCCGGCGGTGACGGCGAAGGCGAACTCGGCAAGCACCTGAACCCGTTCAAGCGCAAGCGCGACAAGCCGGTGGCCTACTGGTCGGGCCTCGTCGATGTGAACGGCAGCCGCGAGTTCAGCTACACCGTGCCCGAGAGCTTCAACGGCAGCCTGCGCGTGATGGCCGTCGCGGTGAACGACGAGACCACCGCCGCCAAGAGCACCCGCACCGTGGTG